>Ga0187857_10000007_pt1 | contig 310636 bp, 279 predicted proteins | sample June2016WEW_8_10_FD_132984 | JGI IMG/M metagenome (GOLD analysis project Ga0187857, IMG submission 132984) | Peatland microbial communities from SPRUCE experiment site at the Marcell Experimental Forest, Minnesota, USA - June2016WEW_8_100 | ecosystem: Environmental > Terrestrial > Soil >... | reverse complement strand
TGCGGACCTCGACCGCCTTCTGCACGCCTTCGATCAGCCCACCGGCGATGGCATCAACACCTACTACGTGAGCCAGGCGGCGCACGCCGGCGGTGTGAAGGTGGCGCTCTCCGGCCTGGGCGGCGACGAGCTGTTTGGAGGTTATCCATCGTTCCGCGATCTGCCGCGTATCGCGCGCGTGCTGCCGGTCTGGCGGATGCTGCCGGCGGCAGCGCGTGAGGCCGTCACGCGCCGGCTCGCCCGCGGCGACGTCCGCCGGCGCAAGGTGGCCGATTTCCTCACGCAGGCGCACGATTTGCACGACCTGTGCTCCCTGCAGCGACGGGTGTTTTCGTCCGCTCTCGGCCATTCGCTGCTGCATCCCGACGCGCGCGCCATGATCGGAGGCGCGTTTTTCCACCATCCGCGCCTCGCCGGGCTGCGCGGCGAACTGGCCGGCGCCGACCCCTTCCAGACCATCAGCGCGTGGGAATTGCGCACCTACATGGCCGACGTTCTCCTGCGCGACAGCGATGTCATGAGCATGGCGCACTCGCTCGAGCTGCGCGTGCCGTTCATCGACGGTCCTTTCATTGAGTGGCTGTGGGCGCAACCCGCCCGCTTCAAGGCCGGCGGCGGTCAGGCGAAATCCGCCCTTGCCGGCGCGTTGCGCGGCGTCCTGCCGGAGGAAATCCGCCGGCGGGAAAAACACGGCTTCACCCTGCCCTTCTCCGTCTGGATGCGTCGCGAGTTGCAGCCCTTCCTGGGCGACACCTTTGCGGCGACCTCCGTTGCGCGCACCGGCCTGCTCGACGCCGCGCCCGTGCAGGCGTTCTGGCGGAGTTTCCTCGCCGGCAGGGATGACCGCGAGTGGTCGCGCGTCTGGAGCCTGGCCGTGCTGATTGCCTTTCTGAACTGTCGGTTCCCGGCATGAAAACCCTGCTGCTGTGCCCCGAGCTGTTTGCCCGCGAGAGCGGCATCCAGCGCATCATGCGCCTCTACCTCAAGGCGCTGTGCGAGACGGCCGGAACCGGCGATGAAGTGCGCCTTGTCGTGCTGAACGACCGTGAGTTTCCGGCGGCGCTGCTGCAACGCTACGCCAACGACCGGCTGGCTCTCCGGCAGGCCTGCAACCGCAGCAAGGCAGCCTTCGTCTGGCACGCGGTGCGGGGGGCATCCGGGGCCGACCGCGTGATTTGCGGACACCTGGGCCAACTGATCGTGGCGTGGCTCGCGCGATGTTTCCATCCCCGGTTGCAGTATTATCTGGTGGCGCACGGCATCGAGGTGTGGCGACCGTACACGCTGATGGAGAAACTCGCCCTGCGTGGTGCGCGGCGCATCCTGTGCGTCAGTGACTATACCCGACGCGAGGTGCAGCGGCGGATTGCGCTGCCCGACTCGCGGTTCGTCGTCGTGCCCAACGCCCTTGATCCCCTGTTTGACCAGGCCTTGTCCGATGGCGCGCCGGGCAGCGGAGCGCCTGTGATCCTCACGGTTGCCCGGCTGGACGCCCGGGAACGCTACAAGGGCATGGATCATCTGATTGGGGCGATGCCGGCGGTGCGCCAAGCCGTGCCGGCAGCCCGCCTGCGCATCGTCGGCACCGGCAGCGACCTACCGAGCCTGAAAGAACTGGCCGCCCGGCTGGGAATGACCGGCACGGTGGAGTTTGCCGGGTTTTTGGACGATGACCACCTGCGCGCGGCCTATCGCGACTGCAACCTGTTCGCGCTGCCGAGCAGCGGCGAGGGCTTCGGAATCGTGTTTTTGGAAGCCATGGCCCATGGCAAACCCTGCCTCGGCGCGCGCACCGGAGCCGTTCCCGAGATCATCGATGGCACGTCGGGTGTGCTGGTCGATCCCGGCGACATCCGGCAGATCGCGACGCAACTTGTTTGGGCGTTGCAACATCAATGGAATCCGAAACAAATCAGAGAGCGCGCCACCCGGTTTGGTTATCCGGTTTTCCAGGAACGGCTGCAACGCGCGCTCGCCGCCTAGCCCATGAATTCATCTTCGCCCGAGACCCTTGTCATCCAAGCCGGCCAGGCCGAGCAACATTACTGGCGCGACCTGTGGCGGTTTCGGGAGCTGCTGGGGTTTCTGGCGTGGCGCGACATCAAGGTGCGTTACAAGCAGGCGGTGCTGGGTATCACTTGGTCGCTCATCCAGCCCGCCGTGCAGACCGTGCTGCTGACCTTTGTCTTCAGCAAACTCGCCAAGATGCCGGACGGGGGCGTGCCCTACCCGCTGCTGGTGCTCGCCGGCCTGCTGCCCTGGCAGTTGTTTTCGTCCGCCTTCGGCGGGGCGAGCAACAGCCTGGTCGGCAACGCCAACCTGATTTCCAGGATCTATTTCCCTCGACTGATTGTCCCGCTGTCGGCTCTCGCGGTCGCCCTGGTTGACCTGCTCATCCTGCTGGCAATCACCCTGCCCGTTACCTTGCTCTACGGGGTGATGCCGACCTGGCGGCTGCTTTTGCTGCCGGTGTTCATTTTTCTCGGGCTGCTCGTCGCCCTAGGCGCCGGTCTGTGGATCACGGCCCTCACGGTAAAATACCGCGATTTCCGTTTCATTACGCCGTTTCTCCTGCAGATCGGACTGTTTGTCACCCCCATCGGTTATCGGACCGACTTTCTTCCCAATTGGCGCGACTTGCTCGCGCTCAATCCGCTCACCGGCGTGGTCAACGGTTTCCGTTGGTGCCTGCTCGGCGGGGACATGGATTTCTACGCCTCCAGCCTGGTCATGTCCGTACTGATCTCTGCGATGCTGCTTGGCACCGGCCTGTGGTACTTCCGCGGCACGGAGCGGCAGTTTGCCGATGTGATCTGAGCCATGGCTAACGATACCGTCATCTCCGTTGAGGGTCTCTCCAAGCGCTACCGGCTCGGCCATGCTGTGCGGCACGATACGCTGCGGGACGCGCTGGCGCACCGGTTGAGCGCACCTTGGCAGTGGCTGCGCAATCGAAAATTGAGAATCGAGAATCGAAAATCCGAAGAGGAATTCTGGGCGCTGCGCGACGTCACGTTTGAAGTGAAACGCGCCGAAGTCGTCGGCATCATCGGACGCAATGGCGCCGGCAAGTCGACCCTCCTCAAGATCCTTTCCCGCATCACCGAACCGACGACGGGCCGCGTGACCCTGCAGGGCCGGGTCGCCTCGTTGCTGGAGGTCGGCACCGGTTTTCATCCGGAATTGACCGGACGGGAGAACGTCTTCCTCAACGGTGCGATCCTCGGCATGTCACGGACTGAGATCCGCCGGAAGTTCGATGAAATCGTGGCTTTCGCCGAGGTGGAGAAATTCCTGGACACGCCGGTGAAGCACTATTCCAGCGGCATGTACGTACGCCTCGCCTTCGCCGTGGCGGCGCACCTGGAACCCGAGATCCTGATCGTCGATGAAGTGCTGGCCGTGGGCGATTACGCCTTTCAGCGCAAATGCCTCGGCAAGATGCAGGACGTCGCCGCCACCGAGGGACGGACGATCCTGTTTGTCAGCCATAACATCTCGGCGGTGCAAAACCTCTGCTCGCGCGTCCTGCATCTCGATGGCGGCCGTCTGCATTTTGACGGAGCCGTCAGCGACGGCTTGGAGAGCTATCTGCAGGCCGGTGCCACGGTGAGCGGGCGGGCACTCGATCGTCTCGCACCATCATCCCAGAATATGGTGCGCTGCCTCGATCTCACCATCAATGGCCGGCCAGGGGACAGCCTGATCCTACCACGCCCCGCCCCCCTAGAGATCGCGCTCACGATTGAAGCCCATGAGGCGGTCCGGGTGAGTCTGGAAACCTTCCTATGTGACCGCTATGGCCAGAAACTCGCCTTGTGTTCGCCGGGACACGATGAAAGCGGCGCGCACGTCCACAACCTTTCCGCCGGCCAACGCGCCCGCCTCATAGCGCGCGTCGTCTTACCACAGTTGCTCCGGGGCCACTATCAACTGGAACTGGCGCTAGTGCAGCCGTTCGTCTGCCGCTATCTCCATTTTCCGGCGGCTGTCGAGCTGGTCATCGAGGGCTCCGGCGTGTCCTGGAGCCGGCTGTTCGAGCAGGCCCCTGTTCCCGTCGGCCACGCCATCATGGATGGCGAAGTTCGGCTGGAGTTGCTTTCCTGACCCATGCCCCGCATCCGCCGCTACCGCGCGATCACATTTTTGCTGCGCAGCCTGCGTTGGAGCGCCCGCCACATCGAGGCGCATATCGGTCGCCACGGCCCGGTAGTGATCGTCCATCCCCGTGGCCGGCCCCGCGGCAGCGTGGTCCTGGCTTACCACACGGATCCCTGGGTTTATCCCGCAACGCGGGAGCACCATTACCATACCAACCGTTGGGAATGCGGACTTCTGGGCGATACATTTGTCGAGGCCGGCTACCGGCTGGAGGTGGTCGAGTTCGACAATCCCCACTACCGGCCTCCCGCCGACTGCGCGTACATCATCGACTTGGAGCGCAATCTGGAGCGCTTCGCAAAAATCGTCCCCGCGAGCTGCGTCAAAATCCAACACGCCTCGACCACCCATTGGCTGCACTGGAACCAGGCCGAACTGCGCCGGCTCGACGGCATCCGGCAGCGACGCGGGGCGGTGCTGGTGCCGCGCCGTCAGATCCCCTTCAACCTCACCACCGAGACGGCCGATCGCATCATCTACGTCGGCAACGCCTACACGGCCGAAACGTTGGCCTTTGCCGGCAAGCCAATGCAGCGCATCCCCATTTCCACCGTGGTGCAGGCGGACTGGCCGGAGCAAAAGAATTTCGACCAAGTGCGCCGCAATTTCACCTGGTTCGGCAGTGTGGGTCTGGCGCACAAAGGGCTCGACCTCGCCCTCGAAGCCTTTGCCCGCATGCCCGGGTTCAATCTGACGGTCGTGGGCGCCATCAATCTCGATGCCGACTTCAAGCAGCTTTACCATCGCGAACTCAACGAACTGCCCAACATCCGGACGCCCGGCTGGGTGTCGGCCACGTCATCCGAGTTCCTGACCCTACTACGCGATCAAGTGGGCGTGGTTTATCCGTCGTGCAGCGAAGGCGGTGCGGGTTCAGTGATCTGCTGCCTGCACGGCGGACTTATTCCCATCGTCACCCGCGAGGCCAGTGTGGATGTGCAGGACTTCGGCTTCGAAACCCGTTCCGATGCCGTCGAAGACATCATGACCGAGGTGCACCGGGTGGCGGAACTGCCGGTGGCGGAGCTCGCCGCCCGCGCCCGCGCCGCGTGGGAGCATGTCCGCGCCGTGCACACCCGCGAACACTTCCGTCACGTATGGCGCGACTATGCACGGGCGTCCCTAGGTCTACCCCTGTCGGGGGAATAACGAAACGTTCCGTCCCGGCCATCGTTAGCGTGAGGCTCAATTATTCAACTCCATGCTTATCGCACTCCGGGCCAGGCTGAATGGCTGGAGACGCGGCCTGCGGTGGCAACTCGGCCGGCCGTTGAGTCACTGGAGCGGGCAGTGGTGCCGGGCGCAGCTGGGGCAGCTCCCCCCACCGCCCTGGCCCGAAAAACCGCTCCTGCCTTTGCCGGTGATCACCCTGTGCGGTCGGGCACACCTTCCCATGCTGCAGGTCAGTCTGCGCACCATGCTGCATGCCTGGCCACAACTGCCAGCCCTCCGCGTAGTGAGTGACGGCAGTGCCACCGTGGATGAACTGAAAGCGGCTCTCCAGTGGTGGCAAAACCCTCTTGAAGTCCATGCTTGGGAGGAATTCGCCCCGTCCGGGAACGCCCGCTCCACCTTGGCCGGTTGCTGGGCGGCACGGCATCCGCTGGGCAGAAAGCTGGCGGTGCTACAGGCGATCGACTGCCACCCCTCACTCTGGATGGACACCGACCTCCTGTGGTTTGGCGGTTTGCCGGCGGAAGCCGGCGGCGGTCGGAACGAAGCAGCACTCATCGTGGCGACCGACCAATTCTGCGCCTATGCCCCGGAACTTTTCGCCATTGCCCGCGCAGAACTTTCCCCGCAGCCCTACATGAATTCCGGACTGATCCTTCTGCGACGGCCCTTGGGCGAACTGGTCGACATTGAGCGCCTGCTGGCCAGCGCCTACCCGGATTCGGCGCCCCATCTGTGGACGGAGCAGACTTTGATCGCACTTGCCGCTCGACGCCATGGGCGGGTCTGGTCACGCGAGGAAATCGCGATCAACGTCTGGGATGTTCACCAATTGCGCCCCACTTTTAAAGGCAAACGCTGGTCCGCGCGGCATTATACTACGCCGGCGCGCGACCTTTTCTGGCGCGATGCCTGGTGGTTGCTGGCGCGAGGGGTGCAACCATGAACCGGCCGGCCGGACTGCCATCGCCGTATCCCGCAAAGTACCTCGTTGCATCTCGGTTGACATTGCTTGCTTCACCGCTGGCGGATCCTCCACTCATCCCGGACTGACAGAGCGTACATGAAACGCCTTCCCGACGGACCTTCACTCCCTGGCTGGCTGCTCTACCGATTCGTCCATTATCCGCTTGCCCAGTTGCGGGCCCGTAATCCCGATTTCTGGCTCTATCTGCTGCTGCGCCGGGTGCGCGGTGGCCCGTTCGCCGGTCTGTGCTACGTCGGCGAGAGTCCGAGCCCGCAGATCGGGCCGTTTCTGCTCGGCCTAAGTGAAATGGAGATCTGGCCTTTCATCCGCCGCCTGCTTTCCGACGAGTTCGACGCCTTTATCAATGTCGGCGCAGCCGAGGGTTACTACGCTGTGGGGATGGCGCGCTTCAGTCGCATCCCGCGCGTTATTTCCTATGAGGGCAGCCGGCTTGGCCGCATTCTTGCCTGTTTCATGGCCCGGAAGAATGGCGTCGCCGCCCGTCTGGACGTCCGCGGCGCCTGTGATCCGGAACTGCTCGGCGACACCCTCACGCCGATCGCGCGCCCCGCACTCCTCATCGACGTCGAGGGCTACGAGGAAGAGCTGGCCGACCCGGCGCGTGTGCCCGCCTTGCGCCGCGCCACCATGATCATCGAGTTGCACGAGCAGGCCCGGCCCATGGCCGACATCCTGCGCCCGCGGTTCGCCGCCACGCACGATATTGAGGAAGTCTGGACGCGTCCGCGGACGCTGGACGATCTGCCGCAGAACCTCTGGCCGGCTACGATGTTCTTTCCGCGCACCCGGCTGCTCGAGCTCGGCACCGAACGGCGCGGCTCCCCCATGCGTTGGTGGCTGCTCACGCCGAAAAAAGCCTCCGCATGACCTCCGGCCCACTGCCCCGCCTGCTGATCTTCAGCGAAGGTGCGCTTTCCCTTTCGCACGGGACCGGCACCATTTTCGCGCGCAACTTCTCGGCTTATCCCTCGGATCGGCTCGCCAACTGGTTCATCGGACTGGCCGAGGAGCCGTTCATCACCGGCCACCTCGATCTTAATCTGCAACGCTGGCCCGCACATGGGTGGTGGCCGCCGGCGGTGCCGCTGGCTAAACTCTGGAATCGCTCTGTGGCACGGGCCGCCGGTCGCAATTGGAGCGTGCCGGTCAACCGGTCCGGCCTCCGCGCCACCGTCGCGTCGAACGGCGGCAGTTTCGACATCATCTACGCTATCGTCTACTCGCGCGCCGGCATCGACGCGCTGCAGGCCGTGCACGCCGGCCTGGGCCGACGCCTGCCGCTCGTGCTGCAAATCCAAGATTTTTTTCCCCACAGCGATCTGGGATTTTGGCGGGCGCTCCGCCGGCTGGCGCCGCACGTCACGGAAGTGTGGGCGGTGTCGGATAATATCGCCCGGTCGATCAAAAAGCACCTCGGTCTGTCCGTATGGATCGATCCTCTGTTTCACCTCGATTTGCCCGCGGCGTCCAAGCAGGAGCACCGGCTGTTTACTTCGGATTTCCGCGCCGTGGTCCTCGGCAATTTCTGGCAGCCGGCGCTGCTTGATGATCTCAAGGCGGCCTGGCGCTTGTGCCGGGAGCAATTGCCCGGACTGCCGCCGGTGCACTGGCATTGCCATCCGGCTGGCATCGAGCGGGTGCGCTCCGCCGGCCTGGAACCCGGACCAGAAATCGAACCGGCTCCTTTTCTCACGGGTACGGCGCTTTTTGCCATGCTAGGTGACGCCGATCTCGCGCTCATTCCGTTCAGCCGCGGCCACCGGCCAGCAACGGATTACGAGCGGTTTTCCATGCCCTCCCGGCTCACCGAAATCTGCGCCGCCGGCCTGCCGGTCTTCGGCCTCACCGGCGAAAATACACCGCTGGCGGATTACGTCACCATTCATGGCATCGGCCGTTGCGCGCCGGCGGCGGAGACCGCGACCGTGGCGGCCGGGTTGGTCGGGTTGATCCGTGACCACGATGCGCGTGCGTCCTACGGCCGGGCCGCCCGGGCGCTGGCCGAACGAAAATTTCCTCTCGCTCCTTTTCAGAAGTGGCTCTACGGCCGCCTGCAGCAACTGGCGAGCGGCACAACGGGGTCATGAGCGTCCTCGTCAAAAACATCAAGAACCTCATTAACCTCGGCCTCGATCGCTGCGGGTACCGGTTAATCAACAACCGCCCGCCCCTCTCTCAGCCGACGCTGGCTGCCGGGCTGCGCCGGCTCGCGGGCCGCAGACTGGACATCGCCACATTGATCGATGTCGGCGCGGCGGACGGCGGCTGGACCCGGGCTTTCGTCGCTGCCGTGCCGAAATGCTCCAATCTCCTGCTGATTGAAGCCCAGTCTGTGCACCAGCCGGCGCTGGCCCGCTTTCAGGCCGATTTCCCGCACGCGCAGATCGTGATGGCCGCGGCGGGACCGACTCGGGGTGAGATCTGGTTCGAAGCGGCCAATCCCTGGGGCGGCCTGGCCGCCGAAAAACCCGACGACCGTGAAGGCCGCTGGATCAGGGTGCCGCAGACCACGCTCGATCATGAAGTGAACACACGACAGTTGCCGGGACCTTACCTCATCAAGCTCGACACCCACGGCTATGAGCTTCCCATCCTCAAAGGCGCCACCGCCACGCTCGCGCAAACCGCTGCGCTCATTGTGGAGTGCTATAATTTTGACATGGCTCCCGGCGCCGTCCGCTTTCCCGCCTTCTGCCAGCATATGGAGTCGCTGGGCTTTCGTTGTCTGGACTTGTGGGACCCTTTGTACCGCGCCTCCGACCACGCGCTGTGGCAGTTCGATCTGCTCTTCGTGCGGACTGACCGGCCGGAGTTTTTGGCGCCGGTGCATCCGCAAGCCAAGCCACCCGCGTCCTTCTGACGCCTCGCTGTTTCACGCCAATGCCCCGTACTGCTTCGTTTGGCCTCTTGTCCGAGTTGCCCTTTCCCCCTGCCGGGCGGACCGGCTGGCCGTGGACGGAGGAAACGGATCCGGTCGTTTACGGCGTGCCGCCGATCACCGGAGTGTGGCCGAAGATCACGATCGTTTGTCCCTCATTCCGTCAGGGCAGTTTTATCGAAGAGACGATCCGCTCGGTGCTGTTCCAAAATTATCCGCGGCTCGAGTTCGTGGTGATCGACGGCGGTAGTGACGACGAAACGCCAGTCGTCCTCCGGAAATACACGCGCTGGCTTGCGTTCTGGGAGTCAACGCCCGACCGTGGCCAGTCGCACGCTCTCAACAAGGGTTTCGCCCGCGCCACCGGTGAACTCTACGGCTGGATCAACAGTGACGACTATTACCTGCCCGGCGCGTTTATGACCGTCGCCCGGCCCTATCAGGCGGGCCGCCGCGCCCTTTACTACGGAGACTGGCTGGAGAAGATCGGAGAAGACGCCGGCCTGACACTGCATCGAGAACGCCCGTGTTTCGCCTTCCAAGTGGCCGTCGGCGGACGCACCCTGCCCAGCCACGCCGCGTTCTGGCCCGCGGCGGTGCACCAGCCGTTCAATGAGGCGCTGCGCTTCACGCTCGACGCCGAGTTCTTCAAGCGCCTGACCGCGGGCGGCGTCAAGCCGCGCCATGTCCCGCATCCCCTCGGCGTCTTCCGCCAGCACGAGGCCGCCAAATCCAGCACGATCGTCGACGTCGCCCGGGCCGAGACTGCGGCATGGAGTCGAGCGCAGCCGTGGCACACCCACTGGCGGTGGAGACTGTCCCGCCTCATCGATCGCCTGCGCCTCTAATACCGTGCCCGACGATTGTTCTCCCGCTCCCTCCTGCAATGGAATCCATTCTCAAACCGCCTCCGATCGATCGGTATCTCGCGACTCCCAGCGTGCCGGAGATCGAGCTGGCACGTCTGTTTTCAAGGACGAGCCGCCTGACGATTTTCGACATCGGTTCATGCGAGGGAGAGGACAGCATCCGCTATGCGCGCCGGTTCCCCCGGGCGCGGATCTTCGCCTTTGAGGCGTTGCCCGCTAATCAAGCGCTCATCCGGGAGAATTTCCTGCGCTATCGGGTGGGTGATCGCGCTGAGCTCGTGCCCCTCGCGCTCTCGGACCGGGTGGGTACGGCGGTCTTTCACATCTCGTCCGGCCGGCCTCCCGAGGAGTTCGTCGGAAATGATTGGAACTATGGCAACAAATCCAGCTCCTTGCTTGCGCCTGCGATGCCCGACCAGCCGATGTTCGGCTGGTTGGAGTTCAAGGAATCCATCATTGTTCCGACCGACAACGTCGACCGGTTCTGCGCCTTGCGTCAGATTACCCGGATCGATTTCATCCACCTCGATGTCCAGGGCGCCGAATACCTTGTGCTCGCCGGTGCGGAAAAAATGCTGCCTCGCACCACGGCCCTGTGGCTCGAAGTCTCCGACGAACGGCTTTATTCCGGCCAGAAATTGCGCTTCGAAATGGAAGTGTTCTTGCGCGGGGCCGGTTTTGTCCTTGTCCGCCAGGAGCGGCGCGAGATCGAAGGCGATCAATTCTACGTCAATGGCCACCAGTGCGGGACGTGGCCTTACCTCGTCCGCCACCGTCTCGCCCGACTGCTTGGCGTGGCCCGCTACTCCCTTGGTACCTTGAAAAGTAAAGCGATCAAACACTTCGCCCCATGATCATCACTTGGCTCACCGGCGGTCTCGGTAATCAGATGTTCCAATACGCGGCGGGACTTGCGCTTGCGGAGCACCGCCGCACGGTGCTCAAGCTCGACGTCTCGTGGTTCAGGGAATACGCAGGGTTGGAGGCGCACAACGTCTACGGCCTGCACTGCTTCAACATCCTCGAGCAGTTCGCCACGGCCAACGAAATCGATTGCGTACGCGGCGTGCAACTCACGCGTACCGAGCGTTGGTCCGTCGCCCTCGCCCGCGCCCTGCGGCTCTACCGTTACGCCAACCGTCACACCGCCCCGGCCAATTGGCACCGTCCTCCGACCTTCCGCTTTTATCCGGAGTTCTTTGCGCAACCCGATAACACCTACCTCAACGGTATGTTTCAATCGGAAAGATTTTTCGCACCAGTCGCTGATCTTGTCCGGCTGCACTTCACGTTTCGCTATCCGCCCCAGCCCCAAGTCGCGGAGATGGCGGTGCGCATCGGCAGCGGTCCATCCGCAGCCCTTCATTTCCGCCGCGGCGATTATGCCCGCGATTCCACTTTCAACCAGGAGATCGGTGTCATCGGACTGGGATACTACCACCGTGCCGTCCGGCTCCTCCGCGAGCGCAGTCCGGAGGCCACGCTCTATATCTTCTCCGACGACATTGACGCCGTCGCCCGCGAGTTCACACCGCCGGACCCGCATGTCTTCGTCCGCTCCGTCGAGCACTGGCATCCGTGGGACAAGATCCGCCTGATGTCGCTCTGCGACCACATTGCGATCGCGAACAGCACGTTCTCTTGGTGGGCCGCCTGGCTCAACTCTTCACCCGACAAGCTCGTCATCGCTCCCGATCCCTGGTTTGCCCACAGCGGGCACGACGCCTCCGACGTTGTGCCGGCCGCTTGGACGCGCCTGTCGGCCGCCGGTTGACTGTGTCCATCATGCTTCAACCGTTGATCAAACTCCTCCGTCGTCGTGGAGTTGTGCTGGCCGGCGCGAATCACCCGGCCATACGCTACTTCGACCACGCTCCCGCCTCGCCCTTTCACGACGTTCTCTTTCGCCGTTTTCCCGATCTTCGGGGACTCGGGTTCATCCAGATTGGCGCCAACGACGGCTGCCGCGCCGACCCGCTCGCGCCGTTCATCGAACGTTACGCCTGGACCGGTCTCATGATCGAGCCGCTCAGTGCCAACTTTGCCGAGCTTCGCCGCCGCCACGGCACTAATCCTCGTCTGCGTCTGCTCCAAGCTGCCGTCGACCTCGCGGCCGGGCGGCGCCTTATCTACGACCTCGTTCCCGGTGAAGCCGCGGTGCCCGATTGGGCGCACGGACTGGGCAGTTTCTCACAGCAGCACGTCCTAAACGCCGCCCGCTCGCTCGGTCTGCCCGATTCCACGGTTCAACCCGAGGAGGTTGAAACGATCTCGTGGCAACGCGTCTGGCTGGAATTCGGCTCGCGCACCTGCGATCTGCTCGTCCTTGATACCGAAGGCTACGACATGGCGTTGCTGCACGCCGCCGGTCTTGGCGAGCATCGCCCGCACCTCATCCTGTTCGAACATGCCTGCAACGCCATGGCCGAACGCATAGAATTCTACCGCGAGCTGCTAGAGCTCGGCTACGAACTGGCGACGGACGGGCCTGATACCACCGCTTGGCTCAAGGCATGAGACTCGCTTTTATTTCCACCATCCTCGGCTATCCTTGGGGCGGAGCTGACACACTCTGGACCCACGCCGCCGAGGCCGCAGCGTACCGGGGCGATTCTCTTTTGCTCTGCGTCTCACCCGCGGTCGCTGTCGCGCCGCGCATTGTCGCGCTTTCCGAGCGGGGCGCACGAATTCACACGCGAACTGCACCCGCCGGACCGGCGCGCCTTGCCGCCCGTCTTTCGCAGCGGCTCCGCCGCGCCGTCGGCATGCGCGACCCGCTTGTTGCCGTGCTTGCCGCCTTCCAGCCCGACCTTGTCATCATTAGTCTTGGCGGTACTTACGATCTCCTCAGTTATCCGGCGCTCGTAACTTGGCTGCACAGCTCACGCACGCCGTACTGTACCATTGCCAACTGGCAGGAGGAGAATCCAATCCTGCCCGAGGCCGACCGGGAGCGCGCCCGCGAGGCGTTCGCGCTGGCACGGACCGTGGCGTTCGTCTCAACGCGTAACCTCTCTGCCACGCGCCGGCATTTACTGCACCCTCTGTCCAATGCCCGCGTTCTCCAGAATCCGCTGCGCTGGACCTCGGCGGATGTCGCCCCCTGGCCCGTGGCGCCTGACTGGCGACTCGCCACCGTCTCGCGCCTCGATCTCGGTAAGGGCATCCAATTGCTTCTTCACGCCCTCGCCCAGGAACTCGCCGGCGAACGTGACTGGCGGCTCAACATCTACGGCCAGGGCCCGGCGGCCGATTATCTCCACACTACTGTCGCCTATCTGCGGCTCGGTGACCGCGTCCAGTTTCGCGGCCATGTCGGGAACCTCCACACCATCTGGGCGGAGAATCATCTCTTGTGCTCGCCAGCCCTTAACGACGGGGTACCGATGACGATCCCGGAGGCCATGCTTTGCGGACGGCCGGCGCTGGCCACCTGTGTCGGCGGTGCCGAAGACTGGATTCGTCCCGGTGCCAACGGCTTCCTCTGCCCGGCCCCCACGCTTCCATTGCTTGCCGACGCATTGCGGACCGCGTGGGAGGAGCGCGACCGCTGGCGCGAGCTCGGCCAGCAAGCCGCCATCGATGCCCGGGCACGGTACAAACCCGACGATTATCTCCAAGTCATCGCGCCGTAGTATTCTCGCCATGCACTTCAAGACATTCCTCACGCACCTTCTGCGATCTGCTCGTGCCTGCGCGCTGCGGGCCGGGGGTGCCGAAGTACACAAGCCGTGTCATTTAGGATCCGGCACCAGTAGCCGGCACGGTTGGCAAAACGACCGCGCGGGCACCATCGATCTCGGCGGCGGATGCCGGCTGGAAACCGGCGTGCCCGCGCGTGTGGTCGGACAGCGCTCCCTCGCGTGAAATACTCCCGCGAAATCGTCCTCGGCATCGGCGGTTACCTCGGCCACGACGGCAACGCCGCGCTGCTCGTCGACGGGCGTCTCATCGCCTCCAGCCAGGAGGAGCGTTTCACCCGTCGCAAACATGACGGCTGCTTCCCTGAAAATGCGGTGCGCGACTGCCTCGCGATTGGCGGGGTGGCACCTGCCGATGTGAACGCCTGTGTCTTCGCGGAAAAACCGTTTCAAGCGACGTATTTCGACCGCAGCGGCGAGACGGGAAACCGGTTCACCCGCTGGCTCGGGCGCGTACTGCCGGAGGGCGTGGCCGGACTCTATACCCAACCGGCCCGGCGTTTTCTCCCCAACGCCACTTTCCATTACGCCTGGCACCATATCTCGCACGTGGCTGGTGCGTTTCATACCTCGCCGTTCGCCCGGGCGGCGTTTCTGTGCGTCGATGGCAAGGGCGAGGACTACAGCGCCAGCGTCGGTGTGATCGACAACGACGAAATCAAGCTTCTTTTCGAGCAACCCTACGAAAATGGACTCGGCCTGCTATATTCGCTGGTAACCTGCCACCTCGGCTTCCCTTCGTTTGGTTCGGAATACAAAGTGATGGGGCTCGCACCCTATGGCCGCCCTACCTTTGAGGACAGACTCGCGCGGCTCTTTACGACTGACGAACGCGGCGGGCTGCGGCTGCATGCTCCGGTGAAATTCCGCTGGGAAGTAATGTCCTCGGCCGTGCCGCTCGTCACAGAGGCCACCGGCGTTCCCGCCCGTGGCAAGAGCGATCCGCTCACGCCCGCCCATGTCGATCTCGCGGCCTCCCTGCAAAAGATCTTCGAGGATGAAATCTTCAAAATGGTGCGTTTTCTCCGCGCCGAGACGGGTGAGCGTAACCTGATCTTCTGCGGCGGCTGCGCGCAAAACTGCGTGGCTGCCGGCAAGCTGCGCGCTGCGCGAATTTTCGCCGCGCTCTTCAATTCGCCGGTGGGCGGCGACATGGGCAGCGGCCTGGGCGCCGCGGTGCTCTACGCGCGCGCCGTGCGCGGAGGCCGGCCGTTTGCGGTCGATACAAAGGGCTATTATCTCGGCTCAGAACCCGGCCCCGTGCCTGATAGCGCCACTCCGTGGCGCGTTCCCTATCACGGTGCGCTTCACGATTTCATCGCCGCGCAGCTTGCCGCGGGGAAAACAGTGGGTTGGGTTCGCGGACGCATGGAACTGGGCGCTCGGGCACTCGGGGCGCGCTCTATCCTCGCCGACCCCTGCCAGCCCGGCATGCAATCACGACTCAATCGCGCAGTTAAGTTCCGCGAATCGTTCCGACCGTTTGCTCCGGCCATCCTTGCCGAGCATACGGGCGAGTGGTTCGATTCAACTGAGGAATCGCATTACATGAACTACACGGCCAATCTCCGGCCGGAACTGCGCGCACGGCTGCCGGAATCTTTTGCCACCCTCAACGAGCAGCTCAACTTCGCACGCTGCCGCATCCCAAGCGTGGTGCATGTCGATTTTTCGGCGCGTTTGCAGACGGTGCACCCCGACGTGCATCCGGATTTTCACCGGCTGCTGCGCTCATTCTACGCGATCACCGGCGTGCCGATCCTCATCAACACCAGCTTCAACGTCAGCGGCCAGCCCATCGTGCGCACGGCGGCCGAGGCGTGGGAATGTTTCCTCCACACCGACCTCGATCTGCTTGTGCTGGGCGACGAGGTGTTTCGCAACCCGCAACAGAAAACCCGCGAGGAGAAACTTGTATGGCTCAAGCAATTCGCCGCATCGTCTTAGCGATTCTGGCCCTCTGTTTCCGCTTCCGCCCCGGCCGGTCGCGGGCGGGCTGGGTCCGCAGCATGCGCCCGGTCGATGACCTGCGCATCAAATGAGCGAACTCGCGCTCAGCGTCGTCGTCCCCACCCACAACGCCGATCAAGAACGGTTGCGCCGGACGCTGCACGGACTGCGCGGGCAAACACTCTCGGCCGCACTCTGGGAAACTGTGTTGGTCGACAACGCCTCGACCAACTTTCCCAACGCCAGCTTTTTCGCTGAACACGCGCCAACCAACCTCCGCATCGTCGCAGAACCGCAACTCGGCCTGACGCCGGCCCGACGATGCGGAATCACCGAAGCTCGCGGCGCCGCGATCGTGCTGGTCGACGACGACAATGTGCTCACGGCCGATTATCTCGCGCAGGTGCTTGTGCTATTCAGCACGCATCCGAACGTCGGCGTGCTTGGCGGAAAATCGATGCCCGAATTCGCCGCCCCGCCCCCGGCGTGGACGCGGGAATTCCACGGTCTGCTCGCAATGCGCGATCTCGGCGAAAACCCATTGATCTCGCGAGGGCTGCATCCGCCCGGGGCCGCGCAGGCCTGTTATCCCGAGTTCGCTCCAATCGGCGCGGGCATGGTCCTTCGTCGGGAGGCGGCCGATGCGTGGTTGCACGCGCTGATCCACGATCCCCGGCGCTCCACCCTGGATCGCCGAGGAACGGCGTTGAGCTCAGGCGGCGACAACGACATCGTACTCACAGCGATGGCAGCGGGATGGGAAGTCGCCTACTTCCCCCAATTGCGGCTCACGCACCTCATTCCCGCCGCCCGTCTCGACCCCGCCTACCTGGCGCGTCTCAACCGCGCCATGCAGAAATCGTGGATGCAGGTGCTCACACTTCATGACGCCAATCCCTGGCCGCCCCTCAGTCCGGCCGGCGCGGCGCTGCGCAAGGTCAAGGCCTGGTTCACCTACCACCCCTGGACGGCGGCGGCGGCGCGCGTGCGCTACGCCGGTGCATGCGGCCACTTCGAGGGACGCGTCACCATCCAGCACATCCATGTCGCTTGATTTCCGCGGAGGGCCAACCAGCCTTCGCCGGCCCAATGACCCCGCCTGCTCCGGATAAAATCCCCGCCCTGCCCTGGCGCGACCGGTTGCTGGCCCTTTGGAAGCGTCGCGGCTGGCGCGGTTATCTGACCCTCACCCGTCACCTGAAACCGTCGAAGGGCCATGAAGAACTTCGCACTGTCACGCGTTACGGTTCGCAGTTCTATCTCCATCCGGGCGATGTCGTGGATCGTCATGTGATCCTCGAGGGCTTTTATGAATCGGAAGTGCTGGAGGCCATCCGCCCCGCGCTGCACGCCGGCAGCGTGCTCTGGGTGGTGGGCGCCAACTTCGGATTGCACGCGGTCACCGCGAAATACCTCCACCCGCACTGCCGGGTGATCGCCTTCGAGCCGCTCCCTGCCATGAGTTCGCGTCTGGCCGAACATTGCACGCTGAACGGTGTGAACGTCGAGCTGCATGCCTATGCCTTGTCCGATCGAACCGGCGCCCTCCCTTTCTATGCCGCCGCATCGGGCAATCCGGGCATGTCCACCCTGCATCCGGTCGCCCGGTGCTCCTACGATCAGCGCTTCACGGTTGCAACGTATGCCGCCGCGGAGGTCATCGACCGCGGCCTCGCGCCACCGCCCACGGCGATGATTGTCGATGTCGAGGGGGCGGAGACGGAGGTGCTGCGCGGCTTGGGCCGGCACCTGACGGACCCGACGCTCACGCACGTCGTTTTCGAAGCCGAAAATGAAATCCTTGCGCAGGGCGCGCGGCATCCTTTGCTCCACCTGTTGCGTGAGGCCGGATTTTCGGTGACCCGCTTGCAACGAAACGAGGCCACGGCGCACGGCTGCTCGAACTTCCTGGCGACCCGCGCCACGCCCTAGCTTCTCCACCTTTGCCCGCCCGTTCATTTCTTCGCCGGCTCGGTCTGGGACGCGCCGCTTACTGGCTCTGGCACGCGCCGATCGGTGCGCTGAAAACCTCGTTCGCGGCCGGCGGCCCGGTCGAACAGTGGCGCGACCGGCAGGCGCATGCGGCCATGCGCGCCGCCGCGGCCCGCCTCGCGCCACAGCAGTTTCCGACCGCCGACCCCGCCTGGCCCGAAGTCCACTTTCTGACCGGGAGGAAGTTCTGGGACCAGACCGCCCTTTGCCTGTACACTCTGCAGGCGCACGCCGGGCATGCCCTCCATTCCGTGGTGCACGATGATGGCACCCTGACCCCTGTTGTAGTTCAAAACCTGAAGCGGATTTTCCCGCAAATGGTGGTGTGTCTCCGTAGCGAGGACGAGGCGCGCGCCTCCGCGGCCCTGCCTACCGAGCGTTTTCCTGCGCTCCAAGCTGAGCGCCATCGCCTTTATCCCAATATGCTCAAGTTCACTGACGTCCATGCTGGCGGGCATGGCTGGAAACTCGTGCTCGACTCCGACATGCTTTTCTTCCGCCGTCCGGATTTCCTGCTGGACTGGCTGCGCGCGCCGGACCGGCCGCTGCATATGACGGATGTGCAGGATAGCTACGGTTACTCGCGTCCCCTGCTCGAATCGCTGGCTGGCGCGCCTTTGCCCTCCCGGCTCAACGTCGGCTTTTGCGGCTTGCGCAGTGACGCGCTCGATTGGGACAAACTTGAATACTGGTGCCGTCGCTTGATCGCAGCCGAGGGCACCAGCTACTACCTCGAACAGGCGCTCGTGGCGATGCTTTGCACCGGACGTTCCTGTGCCATCGCACCAGCTCAGGATTATCAGGTGCTGCCGTCTGAAACCGAATGCCGCGAGCCGCGTGCCGTGCTGCATCATTACGTGGCTGGATCGAAACGCGGTTATTACCGCCAGGCCTGGCGGGAGGCCCTTGCGCGCTGCACGGCCCGGCGCGCGTCATCTTTGTCTGCAGCCCCGTGACATCCTCGAACTCACGCGCCCTGATCGGTCCATGGCGGTTGCTGGGCTTGGTGCTGCTGGGAGTTTACGCCGCATGGCTGGCGGTCGGCATCTTTCCGATTTCCCCCGTCGAAGGAGACGAACAGGGCGTGATCAACGGTGCCGCCGCCATGGCCAGAGGCGAAGTCGCCTATCTTGACATGGCCTACCTGCCCGAAGTCCAGCCCGGAGCCTACATTTTGCTTTCCACCCTGAGCCGCTGGAGCGGGCTTCCAGTGGAAGCCATCTTCGCCTTCGGCACCGTGGCGGGCGCGGTGTTGTTTACGTTGCTTGCCGCCCGTCTGCTGGCGCGTGTGATGGGCATTCCATTCCTGATCGCGCTCGGCGGCCTGCTTTGGTGTCAGGAAATTTCCGCGGCGACGTATTACATGAATACGACCTCCCTCGGCATGTGGCTGACGTTCGCCGCCCTCTGGCTCGCCTGCCGGCCGGCAGACTGGCGGACGTGCACCGGCATGGTGGTGTGCATTGCTTTTGCGGGCTGGATTCGCATCGACTGCCTCCTGCCCACTCCCGCCGTGCCGGTCTTGATGTTTGCGGCTAGCCGCGATCTGCGGGCGACCATCAAGGCCACTGCGGCGGTAGCCGGCGGCTCGCTGGTACTCACGTGGATGCTCTATGGCGCCTCCGGGGTTACCCCGGCCGACCTCCTCAGCATCTATAGCGGCCGGGGGGCGATTGAGGGATGGTGGCCCACACTGCGTTCAATGCCGCTGCTCTTGTCGCCCCTGCTCTGCGTTCTGTTGGTAACAGGCTGTGTCCTTTTCGTCATCCGCCGCGAGTGGCTTCTGCTTGTCCTGGCCGCCGCCGGCACAGGCGCCACGCTCCCGATATACGGTACGTCGCTAGCCTCGACCAAATATTTCTACCATCTCGTGCCCTTTTTTCTTCTCGCCGCGCTTTATACCGGCAAGGTCGTCCTGGGCAGCGTGACGAAGGCTCCGGCCTGGGCGGATCGGCGGGTTCGTCTCGGCCTTGCCGGTGGCGTGGCGCTGCTGGCGCTGGCCGATCAGTCGGTGGGGCTGCTGACCTCTTCTCCAGAATTCAGGCGTTACAATCCGGCTCCAACCCTGGCGACCCTCGTCACCTTCCACGGACCCCGGCGGATGGCGCGACTGGTGATCGGCCCCGGAGAAATCATCCCCACCACGGACGGCTTTCGCCTGCGCACGGGCGCCCTTTTTGCTCCCTGGGTCTGGCGGCGCGAAAAAATCGCCATGCTGGCGCAACTGCGCCAGTTCGCCGTCATCCTCCGCGCGGCTCCACAGACCACGGTCTATTTCAGCGGCTGGCTGCCTTATCAGATGGTGGTGCGGGTGCTGCGCGCCGAGGGCTGGGTTTTCAAAACCGGCAGCCTGGCCCCCACCACCATGCCCTACGTAGGGGTTTGGGAGGGCAACGGTTGCCATGTGCATCTCGATTATCTTGCCTACCAGACTTCGGAGTTTTTCCGCCCCGGATTCCATCCGGAAAATCCAACCGGCGAACAGACCTTTTTCGTCGGCGATCTCAGCGGCATCCAGCCGATCACCGAACTGTCCGACCAGCGGCACTGGGTTCCCCTGTGGCCGGAGCACCTTTACCGGTTCGTCACTTTTTTTCAGCGTCGCTAGGATTGAACCGCCTCCTGAGTGGAGGACGCCGTCGTTTCCGCCGCATGCTTCAAAAATCATCCACCCCAGCTGCCGCCACGCCTCGCTTCAACGTGGTCATGACCGCCTGCCTGCGAGGCCCGCCCTTGAGTTTACCACCTCCCTGGTGCGCACCGATGCCGCGTTACGGATGCACGATTACCTGGTAGGGCTGCATTTCTGGCTGCATCTGCCCGACCTACGCATCAACCGGATCATCTGCTTGGAGAACACCGCCCATCCTCTCGACGAACCCGCCGCGCTTGCTGCGCGGGAAAATCCCTATGGACGGGAGTGCGAGTTCCTCTCGTTTGCCTCCAACGAAATTCCCGCCGGCTTGCATTATGGCTACGCCGAGTTCCACACGATCGATGCCGGGCTCGCCCGCAGCCGGCTCTGGCCGGCGAGCGAGCACCTGATCAAAGCCGCCCGCCGTCCCATCAGCGCTTTCCGCCACCAAACTCTGCTATCCACCGCCGCCTGAACCATGTCGCAACCCCTGGTCAGCATCCTCATTCCCTCCCACAACGCCGAGCGGTGGCTGGCGGAGACGCTGGCATCGGCGCTCGCCCAGACCTGGCTCCGCAAGGAGGTTATCGTGGTGGACGACGGATCGACCGATGGCAGCTTGGCTCTCGCCCGGTCCTACGAACAACGCGGCGTCCGTGTGATCACGCAGCCCAAACGCGGCGCCAGTGCCGCACGCAACCACGCGTTTCGGGAATCCTGCGGCGATTTCATCCAGTTTCTCGACGCCGACGACCTGCTTTCGCCGGACAAGATCGAGCGGCAGATGGCCGAGCTCGCCGGCCGCCCTGCCGGCATGGTGGCCTCCTGCGCTTGGGGCCGCTTTACGGTCGATCCAGCGCAGGCGGAGTTCGTCGATGGCACCGTGGATCGCGACTTCAAGCCGGTCGATTTTCTTGTGCTCTGCGGCGAAGGCTTCCACATGATGCATCCCTCGGCGTGGCTCACCCCCCGCGCCGTGGCTGTCCGGGCGGGCCCGTGGGACGAATTGCTGACACTCAACGACGACGGCGAATACTTCTGTCGGGTACTGCTGGCCAGTGCTGGAGCGGCCTTCACTCCCATCGCCCGCAGCTACTATCGCTCGGCACTGCCCGGCAGCCTGAGCCGACGGCGCGACGAACGCAGCCGGCGGTCGCAGTTCCGATCCATTGAACTCATCGAAAAGCATCTGCGGGCCGCCGAAGACACCCCGCGCACCCGCCGGGCGCTGGCAGGTTACTACCAACGCTTCCTCTACGATTTCTTCCCCTTCCCTGCCGATCTCATGCGTGCGGCCGAATCCCGGGTGAGGGCGCTTGGTGGTTCGCCGCTGCCACCGCCAATGGGACCCAAAACCGCTACTTTGGCCCGATTGATGGGCTGGAAAGCCGCCTGGCGCCTCAAACACTGGCTGTACCGATGACACGACCCCGCATCCTGATTTTTACGGCTTCGCACTTGTGCCGCAACCCCCGCGTCGTCAAGGAGGCCTCCACACTAGGCGCGGCAGGCTACGAGGTGACGGTGTTGACGCTGTCGGTGCAGGAGCGTTTCGAGCGCATCGACCGTCAATTCACCGCCCCGCTGCCCTTCCGACGGGTGACGCTGGACTACACATCAACGACACGCCGGACCAAGCTTCGAAGTTTTGCGCAGCGCGCCGCCACTTGGGGAGCGCGTTGGGCGGTACGCTGGCTGCGCATCGAGACCGTGCAATCGCTCGGCCCCGCTTGGCCACTGCTGCACATGGCGCTGACATATCCCGCCGACTTGACGATTGTGCATACGGAAATTCCGATCTGGGCGGCCACCCGGCTTATTCGAGCCGGCCGCGCGGTGGCGGTCGACGTGGAGGACTGGTACTCGGAAGACCTGATGTATGCCGACCGTCGCTCGCGTCCACTTAAGCTGTTAAAGTCCGCCGAGCGTTTTGTGCTCAACCATGCGCGCTACTCCACGGCAACCTCGGAGCATATGGCTGACGCCCTCGCTACTGCTTATCAGTGCCCGCGTCCGCTGGCGCTGCGCAACGTCTTTCCCCTCCAGTCGCGTACGCGGCTGGACCGTCCGCCCAGCGCCGGATCTCCTTCGTTCATCTGGTTTTCCCAGACGATTGGCCCCGGTCGCGGTCTCGAACTGTTCCTGGCGGCATGGAGTCGGATGACCACCCCGGCGCCTCTGTACCTTCTCGGCGAAGAGAAGCCTGCCTATCGCCAAAAATTACTCTCCCTGGTGCCGCCGGAGCGCCGTGAGTTCTTGCGTTTCCTCCCGCTGGTGCCGCCGGACAAACTGTCCGACAAGCTCGCGGAATTCGACATCGGCCTTGCACTCGAGGTACCATGGCCACTTAACCGCGACATCACCATCTCCAATAAAATCTTCCAGTACATGAATGCCGGCCTCGCCGTGGTTGCAACCAACACCGTTGGCCAAGCCGAAGCCATGCAGGCCGCCCCGCAGGCGGGTCTTTTGATCGCGGCGCACGAGACCACCATGATAGCGCAACTGTTGACTAAACTCGTGACGGACGGAGCGCGTCTGCGCGAGATGCAGACTGCTTCGCGCCGCGCCGCGGAAACGCAGTTTTCCTGGGAACGGGAGCAACCACGCCTGCTCACCGCCGTTGATCGTGCGCTCGCCGGTGTTCGTCCCCGGTGAATCGTCCATGCGCCTCGTCCCCAGCATCGTCCTGACTCTGCTGCTGTTCTGGCGGGCAGAGTACAAGGGCGCCAAGCGTTTCACACGGACTTGGGTGGTATGGCTGTACCAGCGGATCCTGGTGAAACTGGCGCGATCCCTTCCCTTTAACGACGGCGTGACCGTTGTTTTCGCCCCGCATCAGGACGATGAAACCTTGGGCTGCGGCGGCCTGATCGCCCGCAAGCGCTACGAGGGTCTGCCCGTCCATGTGGTCTTCATCACGGACGGGAGTGCGTCACATTCCGGTCATCCGCAAGTCGGACCAGCCGAGATGGCTATCCTCAGGCGCGGCGAGGCCCGCGAGGCGCTGGCTATTCTGGGGGTGGAGACCAGCGCCATTCATTTTCTCAATGCCGCCGACGGCATGCTGGAACGCATGGATCCTGCGCATCGCGAGGCGTTGATCATCCGCATCGTAAATCTCGTCGAGGAATTGCGACCCAAGGAGGTCTTTATGCCCTGCTGTCCGGATGGCAGCACGGAGCATGACGCGGCTTTCCACCTCCTATGCGAGTCCCTTCGCCGCAGCCACCTGCGTCCAACGGTGTGGCAATATCCCGTTTGGTCGTGGTGGAATCCACTCCTGCTTCTCCATCACCTCCTCCAATCGGGCCGGCATTATCGTCATCGGCTGGAAGACTACCATCTGATAAAGGAGCGCGCCATGACCCGCTACCGCTCCCAATTGCAGCCGTTGGATCCATGGGACAAACCGGTTATCCCGCCGGAGCTGCAGCAGGTGTTTCACGGCCAAGACGAATATTTTCACCATTTCGACCTCCAACCGCCCGAAAACGCAGCGCCACCCTCCCCCGGTTCTGTCCTCTGATCCCAGCATGTTGAAAAAATCTTCCGGCGCGACCTGCTCTCGCGCCTCAAGCACAAGTTCATCGACGCTCCCGCCGGCTGTGGCCGTCCGGTGCCCAAGGGGGTCGCCGATGCGCAATATGCAACCGGTGCCTGGCGCCATTTTCACGAATTTCCGGAGCTCGCCCGGCAGGCTGTCATTGTCGTGACGGTCAGCCAACTGCACCAGAATCCCGCGGTGCTGGACGTGGGTTGTGGCAGCGGAAAACTGGCCGAACTTTTCCAGCCATATCCGGTGCGCCGCTACCTCGGGGTGGACTTTTCCACCGAGGGAATCCGTCTCGCCCGAGCTCTCGGCCTGAAGGGCTGCGAGTTTGTCGAGGGTGACTTTGAGACGTGGCGGCCCCGCGAAACGTTTGACGTGATCATTTTCAGCGAATGCCTCGGCTATGCACAGGACCCGGGTGCGCTCACGGCGGCATTCCTGCCCTTCCTCAATCCCGGTGGGCATATGGTGATCTCCCACTTCCGCTTTGGCCATTGGCGGGCGCTCTGGCGGCGGGCGGCGCCGCACATGCGCCTGATCGAGAGCACGACGCTGACCAACGCCCGCAAACAGACATGGGATGTGAAAGTGCTGCAGCCGACAGGCTGAAGAGACCAAACTGATGAAATCCCCAAGCTACCTCCGCCGGCTGCTGATCGTCTCACCAGGGTTTGCCCCTGCCAACACACCGGATTCCCATCGGGTGCGCTTGAGCCTGCCCCATTGGAAGTCGTGCGGCTGGGAGGTCGAAGTTTTGGCGGTGCGGGGTGAAGATGTCGAAGCGCCGCTGGAACCGGAACTGCTCGACTCGATCCCAGGCGATGTGCCCGTGCACCGGGTGAAAGCCTGGCCGCTGCGACTGACGCGGTGCCTCGGCATCCGCAGCTTGAGCTGGCGCGCTGGCGGGGCCCTGCGCCGCGCCGGCGGCCGGCTGTTGACCCATGGCAAGTTTGATCTGGTGCTCTTTTCCACCTCCCAATTCGGCGTGCTGCCGCTTGGTCCACGCTGGCTCCAACGCACCGGCGTGCCTTATGTGCTGGATTTCCAGGATCCCTGGGTGACGGACTACTATGAAAAACCCGGGGCACCCCGGCCGCCGGGAGGCTGGAAATATCGCTTGGCGCATCGGCGCGCCCTGCACAACGAACCCCTTTCCCTGCGTCGGGCTGCCGGTGTCGTCAGTGTGTCTGCGCGTTATCTGGAAGAGTTCAGTGCACGATACCCGTGGTATGACCGCCGCCGCAGCCTCATACTTCCATTCCCCGCGGCCGACATTGATTTTAACCGGCTGGCCGCCGAGGGCCCTACCCGATCACTGACCCTCCAGCCAGGTTTCAAACATGTGGTCGCGGTCGGGGCGGTCGGACCCTACATGCGCCGCTCGATCGAGGGACTGTGCGCCGCCCTGGCGCGTCTCCGGAGTGAAAACGCAGCGGCAGCCATAAAACTTCGTTTCCATTTTATCGGCACATCCTATGCAACCGACGCTCCTCCCTCGGTATTACCCTCGGCGCGCCCAGCGAGGGTGGCTGATCTTATCGAGGAACAGACCGCACGCGTGGGATATTATGAAGCTCTTCGCTGGATGCTGGCAGGCGACGCCTTGCTGGCGGTGGGCTCCGATGATCTGGGATATATTCCCTCGCGGCTGGCCAATCTCCTGTGGCTTGAAAAGCCTCTGCTGACCATCGCATCCTCTGGAACCAGTCTGGCAAACCGCTTGGCCGAGTGGTGTGTCGCTCCGGTCTATGCGCCTGAAGACAGCAAGGCTGTTGGCGATTGGCTGCGAGACTTGGCGGAAGGGATGATTCCGCCGTCCAAGCCAGTGTCCGCCTCATGGCGCAAGGAGCACAACAGCGAGGGCATGACGCGTCATCTGGCGGATTTTCTTCGACAACGTTGCGCAGAGGCCGCGCGCTGGAGTAGAAGCAGCCGCCCTCCTGCTGCCGCTCAAAGTCACCCCACTCCCTGACCTTGTGCCGTTCTGATGTCCGTGCCGCTCCCCCCACCACCCGTTCAATCCGTTTCTCGCGCCGCCAGCCAGAAGCTTTTCCGACTGGGCGTAGCGGCGGTCGTGGCGGCCTGCGCTTATCTGGTCTACCTCACACCACTCAAGGATCCGCTGGAGATCGCCTTGGGACTGGGAATGCTGGTTCTTGCGGCACTGCCGGCTTTGCAGTGGGCCCGACTCTCCGCGCCATGTTTTCCAGCCTTTGAGATCTTCATGCTGACGGGGATCAATTTCTACGCCGTTCCCATGCTCACAGGTCAAGAGGACGCTTTCTCGTTCCCTGACAAGACGGTGAACAACGCCGGGTTGGCCTTCATTGCCTTCCAGTTACCCGCCGTCATTGCCTATTTCGTCACCCGCGGAGAGCGAGCCCGGCACCCGCTCCTCACCGAATCACTCCTACCGGAAAAGGTGCTGCGTTGGACCCAGACGGGCTTGTGGCTGAACACTCTCTACCTCTATGTGGCAGGTTTCACACCGCTCATTCCGTGGGACCTCGCCCCCATTCTGCGGGCCGTCTTTATCGGTCTGGGGATCATCTGTTCCTTCATTCAGGCGCGACTTTGGGGTGAAGGTCAGCTCAGCCGCAACGCCAAGATTGCTTACTGCCTGAATCTGGCACTGCAGGTGATCTTCCTCTTCTCGGATCTCTACCTGATCAACGGCATTTCGCTCATCGTTCTTTCCCTGATCGGCTACGTGACCACCAGCCGCCGTATTCCCGTCATCGTCATTCTTGTGACGCTTCCGGTGGTGGCCTTGCTGCACCACGGCAAGGCCGCCATGCGCGATATCTACTGGCGTGGCGATGAAACCATCCACCCATCCCTGGTTGAACTTCCCGCTTTCTTTCAACAGTGGATCAATCTTGGGTTCACTCCCTCCGGGCACCAGACGGAACAAAAAAAATCGCTCGCCGCCAATCTGATGGAACGCGCCGCATTGTTTCAAATGCTGTGCCTGACCGTCGATCGGATCCCGGACTATCTCCCTTTTCTCAATGGTGAGACCTACAAGGACATTCCCGCCCAGATCGTGCCGCGCATTTTCTGGCCCAACAAGCCCAGCCCCCACCAAAGCAATACGCGCCTGGCTATTTACCTCAACCTGGTGGATGAGGAATCAGCGGAGAGTGTTTCCATTGCCTTTGGTTTTGTCTGCGAAGCCTACGCCAATTTCGGCTACCTCGGGATCATCGTGCTCGGGTTGGTGCTGGGTTGGGCGTTCAAACGCCTGACTCTGCTTGGTCAGAATGCACCCCAGTTTTCCGCGATGGGACTCTCCCTGATTCTGCTCACCGCTTGGAGCTTCCAGGTGGAACAGGTTCTGGCCACCTGGCTGATCTCGTTGTTGCAGGCTGCGGTGGTGGTTGTCGGCATCCCTTTCGCTTTTCGCGCGTTGGGTAGAACCTCGGTTTCCTAGACTGCCCAAAATCCCGGATAAGCGTGTCGCATGACTCGACTTGCCATCATTCTCTCGCACCCCACGCAATACTACAGTCCGTGGTTCCGCTGGCTGCGCGCCCACACCACGCTCGATTTCCGGGTGTTCTATCTTTGGGACTTCGGCGTGGCCGTCCGGCAGGACGCCGAGTTTGGACTGAAGTTTGCGTGGGATGTCGACCTGCTGGCAGGTTATGATTCCGAGTTCATCCCCAACCGCGCCGCCCGGCCGGGCACCGAGCACTTCTGGGGATTGCGCAATCCTGCGCTTCCGGCCCGACTCGCGACCTGGCGTCCTGATGCCGTGCTCCTCTTCGGTTATCGCTATGCCGCACATCTGCGGGCCATCGTGTGGTGCCGCCGGCGGGGGGTCCCGCTTGTTTTCCGCGGTGATTCGCACCTGCTGGGCCAGCCGCGGCCGTCGCTGCTCAAGCGCCTCGCGTTGGGTGCACTTTATCGTCAGTTTGCCGCGGTCACTTATGTCGGCGCCGCCAACCGCGCGTATTTTGAGGCTTTCGGCGTGCCGGCGAACCGCCTGCATTTCGCGCCGCACGCGGTTGATCACGAGCATTTCGATCCTCGCTTGGCTGTCCATCAGGAGGCCGCCAGCCGGCTGCGCGTCGCCCTCGGTCTCGCCCCCGAACGGCGCGTTCTGCTCTTTGCCGGCAAGTTTCTGCCGCGCAAGCAGCCTCGCGCGCTGCTGGAGGCGTTCCTTTCCGTCCCGCGCCCCGACGCCACGCTGCTGTTTGTGGGCGATGGCGAGGAGAAATCCGCCCTGCAGGCGCGCGCCTCCCAAGCACCGGCCGCCGACATCCGCTTCCTGCCCTTTGCCAACCAGAGCGAGATGCCCGCTCGCTACCTGCTCGCCGATCTCTTTGTGCTGCCGTCACGCGGCAGCTCTGAAACCTGGGGACTGGCTGTCAATGAAGCTATGCACATGGGAGTTCCCTGCCTCGTGAGCGATGTCGTCGGCTGCCAGCGCGACTTGGTGACCGACGGCGACACAGGCTGGGTCTTCCGCGCTGGCGATCTAGCGCAGCTGGGATCGAAGCTCAACGAGGCGCTGGGGGCGCTCGCCCGCGATGCCGCCGGTCCCAAGGCCCGCGTGGCCGCCCGCATCGCCGGCTACACTTACGCCCAGACGACGGCAGGTTTGCTGCGTGCCGTGGACGCGGCCCGCGGCTCAGGTTGAGCTCCATGAGGATCGATATTGCGATGGGTTTCTTTTTACCAATACCACTGGTTTCGGATGCCGCCATGGAGAAGACGTGGTTCTGGCTCGGTCGGGAATTCATGGATGCCGGACCATTCCGTGACTGTCCGCTCGCGATGCTGGCCGGGATTCCCGGTTCGGGAAAACCGGGAAGACATGGAGATGATCCGGGTGCACGGCTGGTCCCACACCCGTTCACGCCCCCTCAATCTGCTGCTGAATGGGCTCTGCACACCTCCAGCCGGGCCATCACTGGCCCGGCTGCCACCCATCGATCCCAATGAGCCTCTCCACTAAGCTCCTTCCCCGACTACGCCAGCTCACAGAGCGCCTCAGTCGGCACGTCTATTTCGACCGTCGTTTGCCGGCCCGCTTCGGATCCCTCCGTCTGCGGGTTTCGCCTGGAGCCTCGCTCATCTACTATCGTGGGCTGCACTCTCCTCATTTCATTGATCTCTACGACTTCGCCGAACACCACGTGCAGCCCGGGCACTGCATCTGGGACGTTGGCGCAAATATCGGGGTCTTTAGCTTCGCGGCCGCGGCACGCGCCGGGCTCTCCGGGCGAGTACTGTGTCTCGAACCCGACCTCTGGTCGCTTCGCTTGCTCAAACGTTCGTGCGACTACAACCACGGCCACGCTGCGCCTGTACATGTGCTGCCGCTGGCGGTAAGCGACCGTCTGGCGCTGGAGTGGCTCAACATTCCCGAGCGCGGTCGCGCCGCCACCCACCTCCATCGCGCTGGAGGCGCCGGTGCCAGCATCACCGGTGGTGTCCGCGAGCAATACCTTGTCCCGACCGTCACGCTCGACTGGCTTGGTCTGCACTATGCTGCACCGCAAGTGATAAAGATCGATGTCGACGGCGCCGAACGCAGCGTACTTGAAGGCGGCCGCGCGCTCCTCCAGAACCACCGGCCGATCATCCTGACCGAAGTCTACGAGCGCAACGCCGATGCCGTGAGCGTCTATCTGCATGAACTCGGATACACGTTGTATGATTTCAACGCTGGCACGAGCGACCAGCAAGAGATCGCTCGCGCGACGTACAGCACGCTCGCGCTTCCTGCCCGGCGATGAAGATCAACATCGCCATGGGTTTCTTTCTGCCCGTGCCGCCACTGGCCGGCGGCGCAACGGAAAAAACCTGGCATGGCCTCTCACGCGAATTCGCCAGGCGCGGACACGAAGTGACCGTGCTTTCCCGCCGCTGGCCCGATCTGCCGGAGACCGAGACAAGTGACGGCGTAGGTCATCTGCGGCTGCGCGGATATTCGCATACCCCGCACCTTCTCCACAATCTCTGGCTCGACCTGTCTTGGAGTGCGCGCGTGTGGCGCGCGCTGCCACCGGCCGATGTTACGGTTGTCAATTGTGTGGCCCTGCCCCTCTGGCTCGGCCGGTTCCGACGCGCCGCCGGCCGGGTGGTGATCATGCCGGGCAGAATGCCCAAAGGACAGTTCCGACTCTACAGTCGGTTGGATCGCGTGTTGGCGGTCAGCTCGGCGATGCAGGTTGCCATCATCGCCGAGAATCCGCGTCTTGCTCCCATTATGCGGGTCTGCGGCTACCCGATCAACTGGCGTCTGCTCGCCCAGTCACGGCCGCCACCTCCGGCCGGCACGCCGGTGACCATTGGGTATATCGGTCGGCTGCATCGTGAAAAGGGCTTGGGACTGATGGCGGCGGCCTTGGCAAAACTCGCCGAACGTACCGCGCTCCCCGCGTGGCGCGTCCTTCTGTGTGGCCCAACGGACGTCGTGCGGGGCGGCTCGGGCCGCGAGTTCGGCGTCGAACTGACCCGCCGGCTCGCCGCGTCGGTCCCGCCCGACCGATTCCGCATGCTCGAGCCGGTGTTTTCGGAGGAACGCCTGGCGGCGATTTATCGGCAGATCGACATCTTCTGTTACCCCAGCCTGGCCGTGCGCGGGGAGACTTTTGGCGTAGCCGTGGCCGAGGCCATGGCCGCCGGTGCCGTGCCCGTGGTGTCGCGCCTCGGCTGTTTCACCGACTTTGTCCGCCCGGATGAGACGGGCGTGGTGTTCGATCACACGGCCGCCGAAGCGGCCGGACAGTTGGCGGATGCCCTCGCCGGCTTGTTGTCCAATGTCTCCCGACGAATTCAGCTGGCCGCGGCGGCCCAAGCCGCCGTCCAGATCTACGACTATCCCGTGTATGCCCAACGCATGCTGGAGGATTTTTCAACATTGCTGCCGGCGGCTCGTCGGCAATCCTGATCGCTGCCATGCCGGAAAACCCGCCCTATCTGGCCCAAGGTTGCGTCACCCCCTATTCCTCCCGCGAAGTGCTGCTTCAGTGGGTGTGGACGCTCGTGCAAGCCACGCTCTTCCGCTGGAGCCCGCGTCCGTGGCATTGGTGGCGCGCGTGGCTGCTTAAGCTGTTTGGCGCCGATATTCCCGCGCCCGGCCGCGTGGTGGTGTTTCCGTCGGCGCGCGTTTATTTCCCGTGGAAGCTCACGCTGGCACCGCGCGCCATGGTCGGCCGCCATGTGAACCTCTACAACCTCGCTCGCATCACCCTGGGTTATGGCGCGAACCTCAGCCAGTACTGTCATCTCTGCGCCGGCACCCACGACTACACGCGTTGGGACATGCCGCTGGTGACCAAACCGATTACCATCGGCGACAACGCCTGGCTCGGCGCCGATGTATTCGTGGGGCCGGGAGTGACCGTGGGCGAATTGTGCGTCGTCGGGGCGCGCTCGGTCGTGCTCAAGGACCTGCCTCCGCGCATGGTGTGCGCGGGACATCCCTGCCGGCCGATCAAGGAGCGTCCCCCTCCGCAGTGAGCCCGCCGGCTCCACGAAACTGCCTCCGGATTTCCCACCGAAACCAAACCGACCTGCGCCTCGCCCGGTGAACCGTAGTGTCGTCATGTCGTGGTGATTTGCCTCAACGCATGAGAATTGCCCAGATTGTCCCCAGCCTCGAGGAGAAGCGCGGCGGACCGAGCAAGTCCGTGCTACGGCTCGCAGCGGCACTGAGCCGGCTTGGTCACGAGGTCGATCTGCTGGCCACCCAGCCGGGAAATGAAGCCGCCATAAGGGAGGATGGCCGGCTGCGGGTGCGGCAGTTCCGCCGGGACCGCCCCGAATTTCTTTGCGCCTCATCGGATCTGCGGGAACACCTCCGCACCCACACCTACGACTATCTCCATCATCATGCGTTGTGGCTGCGCACGCTCCACTATACTTGCCAGGCTGGACGCGCGACGGGGGCGCGTTGGGTGATCTCGCCACGCGGCATGTTAAGCGACTGGTCGTGGCGGCACCGGCGCTGGAAAAAATGGCTCGCCGCCAGGCTGGTGCACCCCGGCGCATTTGCCCAAACGAACGGCTGGCACGCCACGAGCGCCGCCGAAGCCGACGACATCCGCCGGCGTGGCTTTTCGCAGCCCATCTGCGTGGCGCCCAACGGCGTCGAGGTTCCCGTTGCCGAGGAATTGACCCGCGCGCACGAGGTCTGGTCGCAACTCTGCCCCGCCGTCGCGGCGCGGCCCGTGGCCCTGTTCTATTCGCGGTTTCATCGCAAGAAGCGGCTGCTCGAACTCATTGACCTCTGGATCGACATCGCGCCCAAGGAGTGGCTCCTCCTCGTCGCCGGCATTCCGCAGGAGTACACCGTGGAAAGCCTGACCAACTACGTGCTTCGTCACTCCGCGCAGGACCGGATTGTGGTGTTTGACGGCAGCGACCGCCCGCCGCCCTATGGCGTGGCGTCGTTGTTCCTGCTGCCCTCCCATACCGAAAATTTCGGGTTGGTGGTCGCCGAAGCGATGGCGTGGGGCGTACCCGTGCTGGTCACCGACACCACGCCGTGGGCGGAGATCTCCGCGCAAAACGCCGGCTGGTGCGTGCCGTGGAAAAATTACGGCGCGGCGTTGCGGCAGGCGATCGCGGAATCGACCGACCGGCTGGAGCAGCGAGGCGCCCGGGCCCGCGACTGGGTGCTGGCCCGGTATTCATGGGAGCAGGCGGCCCGTCCACTGGCCGGGTTTTACGAGCGTCTGGGAAACATGGCCACATGATGCCATCCAGAGAGACTTCGTTGTCGCCCGTATTGGTTGAACGCGCCGGCCAGGCGGGTCAGGGGGAGGACAGCCGCCCCACCCAACTCGAGATCTTCACCTTGATCCATGTGGCCGGACTGGTTCTCTTCACCGCCTGGGACTTCGGCGGCGAAACTGACCTGGCACGCGTCGTCATCAGCTGGTGGGGCAGCCTAGCCCTTCCGATCATGGTGTATGCCTGCCTGCGCCGGCTGGCATGCCGCCACGGACTACCTTCGGCGCTGCGCTGGCTCTGGCCGCTGATGTTTTTCGACATGCTGGTCTTAGCCAGCGCACTCAATCCCAGTTTTACCCACTCCTTCGTCGGCGGGGCGGACGCCCTTGTGCTCGGGGGGTCCCAGGCGGGCTGGCCCAGCTCGGCGCTGCCCACGGTGTCGCTGCATGCGTTATGGCAGTTCAACGCGATCTATCTGACCTGTTTCAACCTTGCGCTGGTCGTGGCCCGGCGGCGGGTGCTGCGCGCCCTGCTGTTTATTTTAACAGTCAACGCCCTGCTGCTCGCGATCATGGGCACGTTCCAGAAGCTGGCCCGCGCACCCGGCCTATTCTTCGGACTGCAGCCCTCGCCCAACGACGCCTTCTTCGCGAGCTTCATCTATCACAATCACTGGGGCGCGTTCATCCTGCTTTCGACCGCGGCCGCCCTCGGCCTGCTGTTCCACCATGTGCGCCGGGGCAACCAGCCGGAACGGCGGCACTCGCCCGCGCTGTTCGGCCTCGTCGCCACACTTTTTATGGCGGCCTCGGTGCCGTTGAGCACCTCGCGTTCGTGCTCGGTGCTGGTGCTGGTGCTCCTGACCGGCGCGCTGATTCACTGGTTGTGGCGCCTGCGCCGCCAACACCGGGCGGACGGCGCTTCGCTGGCGGCGCCCGCCGCGGTGGCCGTGATCGTGTTTCTCGTCGGCCTCGGCGGCATCTATCTGCTGGGCCGGCCCGTCATCGAGGCGCGCGTCAACAAAACCCGCGAACAGATTGAAGAGATCCGCCTGCGGGGGGATCGGGGCGGACGCACGCAGCTTTATGCCGACACGTGGCGCATGGCGCGCGAAAAAATCTGGTTCGGCTGGGGTCTGGGGTCCTATGCAACCGTCTTCCAGATCTTCAACCAGCAGGTGTCGGTGGAGGGCTGGGTGCCGTTCTACGCCCACGCCCATTCCGACTGGCTCCAGGCGCTGGCCGAGGTCGGTCTGGCTGGCACGGTGCTGATCGTCCTGATGGGGGCCGTGCCATTGACCAGCCTCTGGCGGTTGGGGCCGCCCGGTGCTGTGTCAGGGTATTTGCTGGCCGGCTGCGGGCTGCTGGCGATTTATGCCGTGGTGGAATTCCCCTTTGCCAACCCGGCGGTGATGGAAGCTTTCTGGCTCTGCTTCTTCACCGCCGTCCGATACGCACGACTTGATTCTTAAACCGCAACCTCCCGCTTCCCATGCCAGGATCCTGTCCCCTTTCCGTCTTGATCCCTACGTTCAACGAGGCGGCGAACATCGGCGCCTGCCTTGCTTCCGTCGGGTTCTGCAACGAGATTGTCGTGGTCGACTCCGGCAGCACCGACGGCACGGGCCGGCTGGCCCAAGCAGCCGGCGCAACCGTGATCGACTTCCACTGGGACGGTCAATACCCGAAAAAGAAAAATTGGGCGCTTGAACGGCTGCCGTGGCGCAACGAGTGGATCCTGATCCTCGACGCTGACGAGCGCATCCCTCCCCCCCTGGCTGAGGAGTTGCAGTCCGTGGTCGCGAATCCCACCTGCGATGGCTACTACCTCAACCGCCGTTTCTACTTCCTCGATGGCTGGATCAACCACTGCGGATACAACCCCAGCTGGAATCTGCGCTGTTTCCGGCACCGTCTCGGTCGCTATGAAATCCCCGCCGGCACTGCCCTGACCGGTTCCGGCGACAACGAGGTGCATGAGCATGTGATCCTGCGCGGCCGCACCGGCTACCTGACCGCCGCCATGGAGCACTACGCCTTCCCGACCATCGAGGCATGGATTGAAAAGCATAATCGCTACAGCAACTGGGAGGCGCACCTTATCGCAATCTCCCCGGCGAAGACACCAACGACGGCTCTTGAACCGAGTCTTGCCCGCAAACGCCGGCTGAAGTCGTTCGCCCGCCATCTGCCCTTCCGCCCAACGCTCCGCTTTCTCTATCATTACATCTGGCGCGCCGGCTTTCTTGATGGATATCGCGGTTACATCTTCTGCCGCTTGATGGCCTTCTATGAGTTCCTCAGCACCGCCAAGGCGAGAGAACTGGCCCGGACGGGTGAACGCCGGCAAACTTGAGGGTGCAACTCCCGCGGCAACCACCATGCGAACCTCCCCGCCGCGCTGATTGAATGCCAACATCACTGGACACGCGATGAACCAGCCTGGGGCAGGGAAGATTGTTTTTGTCAATCGGTTCTACTGGCCCGACGAGCCGGCAACGGCCCAGCTCCTCACCGATCTGGCCGAGGGATTGGCAAGGCATGGTCGGCAGGTGATGGTAATCACCAGCCATGACGGCACTCTGGCGACGCCAAAGAGGGAGGTCAGAGGCGGCGTGGAGATCCTCCGCGTGAAGGCCACCCGCTGGGGTCATCGGGGCATGGCCGCCAAGGCCGCTGATTACCTGACGTTTTCCCTCGCCGCCCGGCGCGCCCTGCGGGCACGGGTGCGGCCGGAGGACTGGCTCGTCGCCATGACAGACCCGCCGGCGCTCGCGCCAATCGCCGCTTCCGTCGCCCGCCGGGCGGACGCGCGCCTGGTGCACTGGCTGCAGGACATCCACCCCGAGATCAGCCTGGCCTTGTCGGGCAGCCGGCTGCTCGCGGCCCTGAGCGGCCCCTGGATGCGTTGGCGTGATGCCGCGTGGCAGAGCGCTCATGCGTGCGTGGCGATCAGCCGTGACATGGCCGGATTGGTTGGCGAGCACGGAATCTCACCGGAGCACCTGTGCGTCATTCCCGACTGGGCGCCTGGCGGCGAAACGCTGACCCCCGTGCCCCCTGCGCAAAACGAGCTGCGCCATGCCTGGGGGGTCGCCGACAAATTTGTCGTCGCCTACTCCGGCAATCTCGGGCGGGTGCATGCTCTCGAGCCCGTGCTCGCCGCCGCGGCGCTGCTGCGTAACGAACGTGATCTCGTTTTTCTATTCATCGGCGACGGACCCCGGCGCCCCGCCCTCGAGGCGGCGGCGCGGGCGGAGGGGCTCACCAATGTCCGCTTCCTGCCCCCGCAGCCGCGGTCGCGCCTCGCCGAAAGCCTGTCCGTCGGCGACGTCCATCTCGTGACACTGCGCGCAGGGTGCGAACGCTGCGTCTTTCCGAGCAAGCTTTATGGCATTCTCGCCGTGGCGCGGCCCGTGGTGTTCGTCGGCTCGCCTCAATGCGAGCTGGCACAAAGCGTCCGCCAGTACGGCGCCGGTCTCGTGATTCCGCCCGACGATCCTGGCGCGCTCGCCGCCGCCCTGGGTGAACTGCGGGCGGATACAACGCGGCGCAACGCTATGGCCGAAGCCGCCGCGCGCTGGGCGCACGAAACAGGAGGACTTCCGGCCGCGCTTGCTGCCTGGGCAAAACTGCTGGAGGTAAACCTGGCGCCCCGCCCGTAACTCCTGTTTGCCCCGACCCGGTCGAGGCTTGCCGCCATGCTCTCGTCTCCGGCATAATCCCTCCGTACATGACCCACCGCCGTCTGATTGCGCTGCTGCTGCTGCTGCTGGATTTTCTGTGCGTCGTGCTGGTCTTTCATTTTGTGGGATGGCTGCGCGGTGTGCAGGACGCCGGCATCTTTGCCATCACCCCGCTGCTGGGTCCGTTCGTTGTATTCATTCTGGCAGTCCATTTGATCGACGGCTACTCGGCGCAAACCGACATGCTCAGCGCTTCCTACACGAGCCAGCACACCATCGCCCTCATGGCCGGCATGCTGGTGATGCTGCTGGTAACCTTCGCCTTCATCAAGGACCCGTATTCGCTGCAATCGTCACGCGCGGTCATCGCGCTGAGTTTTGTGGTCCTGGTGCCCGTTACGCTCAGTTATCGGCGCTGGCTGGCGCTGCGCGTGGCGGGCGAACGCCAGCAGCGGTCCCTCATCTTCATCGGCAGCCAGTCCAGTTGCGTCGCCTTCAAGGAAGCTTGCGAAAAAAACCGCACATCCCAAGGGGTGCTCTTTGTCGCGACAGACGCCAAGAGTCACGAGAGCATGACTCCCTTCGTCGGCTTGGAGATGCACGCCGTCACCCAGCTGCTGCCGCTCCTGGACCGATACGCGGGACGGATCGAAGCCATCGTCCTGCATGAGACCAGCCGCGACCTGCCGCTGGCCGTGTCGGAAAAACTCATGGAGCTTCACTTCTCCGGCACCACCACCTACACGCTGGAGTTTTTCCATGAGGTTTACTGGCGCAAGATTCCCCTCTACCGGCTCAATCCGACCTGGCTCTTTCAGGAGGGCTTCCAGAGCGCACGCGATCCCGTGTTTGAGCGGCTCAAGCGACTGACCGACATCGTGCTCTCCCTGCTGGGCCTGGTGCTGGCTTCGCCGCTGCTGCTGCTGTGCGCCGCCGCGGTCTGGCTGGAGGACCGCGGCCCCGTTTTCTATCTGCAGACGCGAGTGGGAAAAAACCGGGCGCCTTTCCAGGTTTACAAGTTTCGCACCATGCGTTCCGTCGAGACGACGGATGACCTTTACACGCAGCCGAACGACCGCCGCATCACCCGCGCGGGCCGCCTCCTGCGCGCCATGCGCTTCGACGAGTTTCCCCAGCTCTGGAACGTGCTGCGCGGCGAAATGAGCCTCATCGGCCCCCGCGCCGAATGGATCCGGCTGGTCGAACGCTACGAGCGGGAAATCCCCTGCTACCATTTCCGGCATCTCGTCAAGCCCGGCATCACCGGCTGGGCGCAGGTGAACTACCCTTACGGCGCCAACCTCGACGACACGCTGCGCAAGCTGGAATACGACCTTTACTACATCCGCTACTTCTCCTTCACCCTCGACGCCTCCATCGTCCTGAAGACGATTCACATCATGCTTTTTGGCAAAGGGCGGTGACGACACAGCATCACCTTGACCACGGATTTCACGGATTGGCGCGTATGGCTCTTTGCTCTCATCCATGCTTATCCGTGAAATCCGTGGTCATATTGTACCTGTGAAACAATATGAGTTTATCGTCATCGGCGGCGGCAGCGCCGGCTTCAACGCGGCGCGGGTCGCCGCGTCGCTCGGCGGGCGCGTCGCCATCGTGGACGGCGCGAAGGCCTTGGGCGGGCTTTGCATCCTGCGCGGCTGCATGCCGTCGAAAACCCTGCTTTACAGCGCCGAGGTGCTGCACCTCGCGCAGCAGAGCCGCGCCTTCGGTTTGAGCATTCCGCGCGCCGGGGCGGACATGAAGGCCATCCAGGCCCGGAAGCGGCGGATCATCGGCGACTTTGCCGCCCACCGGGTGAAACAGCTCACCTCGGAACGCTACGATCTCTATCGCAGTCGCGCCTGGTTCGTCGATGCCCACACTCTCGAACTGGCTGACGGCGCCCGGCTGCATGGCAGATGCTTTCTCATCGCCACCGGCTCGAAGGTCAGCGTGCCCCCGGTGCCGGGCTTGAAGGAGGTGCCGTTCTGGACAAGCGACGACGTGCTCGAACTCGACTTCATTCCGGAGAGTGTGCTGGTGCTTGGCGGCGGCATTGTGGCCTGCGAGCTCTCGCAGTTTCTTCATCGCATCGGTTCACGCGTGGTGCTCGTCCAGCGCAGTCCCCACATCCTGCGCGACCATTCACCCGAGGCCGGTAACGTGCTACAGCAGGCCTTCCGCGACGAGGGCATCGAGCTTTTCGCCGGCACCAGAATCCGCCGGATCTTTCATGAACGGCGCGGTTTCACCGCGGTCTTCGAGCACGGCGGCAAGGTGGTGACCCGGCGCGCCCGGCATCTTTTCAACGCGCTGGGGCGCGAGCCCAACACGGCCGGCTTGGCACTGGCCGCCGCCGGAGTGAAAACCGGAGACGAGGGTCGCGTCATCGTAAACCGCTGGCAGCAGACCTCCCAGAAACACATCTATGCCGCCGGCGATGCCTGTGGGCCGCACGACATCGTGCATCTCGCCGTTGCGCAGGGCGAACTGGCGGCGCGGCATGCCTTGGGCGTCAAGGGCATCAAACCCGTCGACTACTCCCTCCTGCTCAACGTCGTATTCACGGAGCCGCAGCTGGCCACCATCGGCGTGCGGGAAAGCGATCTCCAGGCGAAAGGGCGGCCTTACCTGAGCGCCTCCCATCCCTTCAACGATCACGGCAAGTCGATCCTGATGGAGGCGAATTACGGTTACGTGAAAGTCATGGCCGAGCCGAAACGCGGTCGCATCCTCGGCGCGGAAATTGTGGGCAAAGACGCCGGTGAACTCATCCATTGCTTCAGCGGCCCGCTGGCGATGCGGGCCACCGTCTTCGACCTCCTCGGCGCACCGTGGTATCACCCCACGCTCGCGGAAATCATCACCTACCCGCTGGAGGAGATAGCAACGCAGGTGGTGAACCCGTGAATCTGCCGCTGCAACGCGTCCTCGGCCGGTTTCTCTCGGTGACCGGACTGGGGTGGCTGCCTCTACGGGTGCGGCGGGGGTTCACGTCCGGAGCCTGGTGGTCACTTTATCCCTGGACTTCCTATTGGCGCGGAACCTATGAGCCGGCCGTTCAGGCGGCCCTCGTGCGTTTTGGCGACATCCGCGGCTGGAGCTGCTGGGACTTGGGTGCTCACTTCGGGTTCTACAGTATTGGCCTGGCCCAGCGGGTCGGTCCGAATGGCGAGGTGGCGGCTTTTGAACCCAATCCGCTCAGTTTTCGCCGACTGGCCTACCATCGGCGTCTGAACCGTCTTTCCTGGCTCAAGATCTACGCGGCGGCGGCGTCCGATCAAACCGGCCGGTTGGAACTTTATACTTATGGCGACCTTAACAGCACCACCACGCATCTTCCCTATGATGGGGAGACGCGCACCAATGTCTGTGCGCCGGTCGCCGTGCCCGCGCTCAGGCTGGACGAACTGGTCGCCAACCATGACCTGCGTCCACCGGAATTCGTCAAGATTGACGTGGAGGGACACGGCCATCGCGCGCTGGCCGGCATGAAGGAGGTCGTGCGCAGCAAGCGGCCGATTCTCCTGGCAGCGCTGCACAGTCCGCAGGAAGCTGACGGCATCTTCGGCATCCTGAAACCGCTTGGCTATGCTTCCCGGCCACTCGGAGAATTCGCCGCAACGGATGCCACCCGGATCGGAAGAGATATTTTGTTTACCCCGCCAGCGTAAGCAGGTCCGCCAGTTCCACCCGGCGCTCATAAAGCGCCTTGCCGATGATGACGCCGTCCAGGTTTGGACGGCGTTTTTGCATCTCCACCAGCGTCACCACATCCTCGCGGCGGCTCACGCCGCCCGAGACGATCACGCGGCAGTTGACTGCGGCCAGCATGGCTTCCTGCGCGGCGAAGTTGGGGCCGGTGAGCATGCCGTCGGCGCTGATGTCGGTGTGGATGAGCGTGCGCACGCCGAGCGCGTCCATGCGCCGCGCCAGTGCCGTCGCACCGGTGTTGGTGGTGTCCACCCAGCCCTGCACGGCTACCCGGCCGTTCTTGGCGTCAATGCTCACGGCGATTTTTTCATCAAAAGCCTGCACGAGTTCGGCCACGAACGCCGCGCTTTCGGCCGCGCGCGTGCCGATGACCACCCGGCTGACACCCAAGCCGAGCACGTTTTCCACCGCCGCGCGCGTGCGCAGCCCCCCGCCCAACTGCACCTTGAGGCCAAGTACGACGATGGCCTGCACCGCGGCCAGGTTGCGCGGCTCGCCGGCAAACACCCCATCCAGATCGACCACGTGCACCCACGCGCTGCCGGCCGCCCGGAATTGCGCGGCGACCTCGACCGGGGTGGCCGCATAGACGGTCTCCCGGTCGGCGCGCCCCTGCGCGAGCCGCACGCAGCGGCCGCCCTTGATGTCGATGGCAGGATAGATGATCATGGGAACGGGAGAGGTCTCGCGCAAAGACGCGCAGACGCAAAGCAATTTTCTCCTTTGCGCCCCGGCGGCTTTGCGTGAGATATGTTGCCCATGCCGAAATACGAAGTCCCCGCCTTCCTCACCGAGCTGCTCCACGCCCGCTCGCCGTCGGGCTACGAATTCGAGGCGCAAAGGGTGTTTGACCACTACGTCAAACCCGCCGCCGACCAATACGCCAGGGACGCGCTTGGCAACCGCCTGGCCACGCTCAATCCTGACGGCGATCCGGTGCTCATGTTCGCCGGCCACATGGACGAGCTCGGCCTCCTCGTCACCTACGTCAACAAGGACGGCTTTCTGTATTTTGACACCATCGGCGGCCACGACCGCACGGTTATTTCCGGCCGCCGGGTGGTCATCCAAACCGCCCACGGCCCGGTGAAGGGCGTCACCGGCAAGCGCGCCGTCCACCTGATGGATGAAAACGACCGCAAGAAGGTGCCGGAGATTCACGAGATTTGGATCGACATCGGCGCCCGCTCGAAGAAGGAGGCGCTGGCCCGCGTGTCCATCGGCGACGTGGCGACCTATGACCATGAATTTGAACTGATCCACGGCAGCATCGGCGCGTCGCGGGCCTTCGACAACAAGGTCGGCGCCTACATCGTGGGCGAGGCGCTCATCCGCCTCGCCACCTCGAAAAAGAAGCTGGCCGCGAAGGTCGTCGCGGTGGCGACCGCGCAGGAGGAGATCGGGGTGCGCGGCGCGACGACGTCGGCCTATGCCGTCAACCCCCAGATCGCCGTGGCGGTCGATGTCGGTCACGCGACGGATCATCCCGATTGCGACAACCGCAAATATGGCGAGACCAAGCTGGGCGGCGGGCCGATCATCTGTCGCGGCCCGAACATCAACCCGAAGATCTACGAACGGCTGCTCAAGGCCGCGAAGCGGCTGAGGATTCCCTATCAGCTCGAGGCCGACCCGCGGCCGACCGGCACCGATGCGCGCGCCATCCAGATGGGCCGTGGCGGGGTGGCGACCGGTCTGGTCAGCGTGCCCCTGCGCTACATGCACACCCCGAGCGAGGTCGTGGATCTCGAGGACGTGGAGCGTTGCGTGCAGTTGTTCGTCGCATTCGCGCTCTCCCTCGAAAAGGGCGACTACGCGCACTGGTAGTCGCCGCGCCGGAATACAACAGCAAAGCCGCGGCACCGGCCGCGGCTTTCACGTTTACGCCGGCTGGCCCGCGCCTAGGCCGCGTCCTTCTTCTCCGCCTTGACGGCCTTCTTGAGCACCGGCCGGCGGCGGCCCTTGACCACGCTCTCGTCGATGACGACCTCGATCACATCCTCGCGCTGCGGCAGGTCGAACATGACCTCCAGCATGAGGTTTTCCATGATGGCGCGCAGGGCGCGCGCGCCGGTCTTGAGCTCGATGGCCTTGACGGCGATGGCGTGCACGGCGTCGCGGGTGAAGCGGAGTTGCACGCCGTCCATGGCGAACAGCTTCGAATACTGCTTGACCATGGCGTTCTTGGTGCGGAGCAGGATGCGGACCAGGTCGGCCTCGGTGAGCGGATCCAGCACCGACACGACCGGCAGGCGTCCGACGAACTCGGGGATCATGCCGTAGCGGATGAGGTCCTCCGGCGCGATCATCTTCATCATCTCCTCGGGCGTGAGGTTGTGGTCATCCGGGTTGATGTGGAAGCCGAGCGAGCGCGAACCGATGCGTTTTTTCACGAACTGTTCGAGTCCGATGAAGGCGCCGCCGCAGATGAAGAGGATGTTGGCCGTGTTGACCTGGATGTATTCCTGGTTGGGATGCTTGCGGCCACCTTGCGGCGGCACGTTGCACACCGTGCCTTCGAGAATCTTGAGCAGCGCCTGCTGCACGCCCTCGCCGGACACGTCGCGGGTGATGGAGACGTTCTCCGTGGTCCGGCGGATCTTGTCGATCTCGTCGATGTAGATGATGCCGCACTCGGCTTTCTTGACGTCGTAGCTGGCGGCCTGCAGCAGGCGCAGCACGACATTCTCCACGTCCTCGCCCACGTAGCCGGCCTCGGTGAGCGTCGTCGCATCGGAGATGGCGAACGGCACCTCCAGGATCCGGGCGAGCGTGCGCGCGAGCAGCGTTTTGCCCGAGCCGGTCGGGCCGGCCAGCAGGATGTTGCTTTTCTCCACCTCGACGTCGGAAAACTCCGGGGCCAGGGTCGCGCCGTTGCGGTGCGGCTGGCCGGCGTCGAAAATCAGGCGCTTGTAGTGGTTGTAGACGGCGACGGAGAGAACCTTCTTGGCGTGTTCCTGGCCGATCACGTAATCGTCCAGCGTCTTCTTGATCTCGGAGGGTTTGACGAGGCGGAAGGCGGGGCGGCCTTCGGCGGGCGGCGTCTTGACCTCGCGGTCGATGATCGTCTTGCAGACGTTGACACACGAGTCGCAGATATAGACGCCCGGCCCGGCGATGATCTTCTTCACCTCCGTCTGCGATTTCCCGCAGAACGAGCACAGGGTCATGCGGGAGGATTTGGCCATGGCGGAGGCGGAGTTGGAGTTGGGGGGATTTATTGTGCCGGAAGTCAGGCGGCGGGTTGCACCGCGAGGGTTTGCGCCTCGCGCGTCGAGGCGACCACGTGGTCGACGATGCCGTAGGCCTTGGCCTCCTCCGCGCTCATGTAGTAATCGCGGTCGGAATCCTTGTCGATCTGCTCGGGCGTCTTGCCCGTGTGCCGGGCCAGCGCCTCGTTCAGGGTGCGGCGCCAGCGCAGGATTTCGCGCGCGGCGATGGCGATGTCGGCCGCCTGGCCGCCCGCCCCGCCGGTGGGCTGGTGGATCATTATGCGGCTGTTGGGCAGGGCGAAGCGCTTGCCTTTCTTGCCGGCGGCAAGGAGCACCGTGGACATGCTGGCCGCCTGGCCGATGCAATAGGTCACCACATCGCACTGCAGGAAGTTCATCGTGTCGTAGATCGCCATGCCGCCCGTCACCACGCCGCCCGGCGAATTGATGTAAAGATAGATGTCCTTTTTCGCATCCTCCATCTGGAGGAAGAGCATCTGGGCGATCACCAGGTTGGCGACGCCGTCGTCGACGGGCGTGCCGATGAAAATGATGCGGTCCTTCAGCAGGCGGGAATAGATGTCCATGCTCCGCTCGCTGCGGCCGGTGTTCTCGATGACGAAGGGAACGTAGTAACTCACGGAAGTTTCAGATTGCTCAAGCCTTGGGCACTGCCGTCGTGACGGTAGCCTTGCTCACGAGGAAATCAAGCGCCTTGTCGAAAACGATCGCCTGCTGGAGCGTGCGCAGGCGCTCCCGGTCCTTCGCGAACTCCTTGGCCACTTTTTCCGGCCGCTGGTTGGAGCGCACCGCCTCGCGCATGATGGCGCTGTCAAGATCGCGCTCGTCGGCCTGGATTTTCTCCTTCTCGGCGATTTTCGCGAGCAGGAGCTGCACTTTCACCCGACCGACGGCGGCGCGGCGCGCGTTTTCGTAAAGCTCCTGCTTGTTTTTCTCAAATTCCGCCTCGGGCACGCCGCGGCGCAGGTTGTCCTCCATGAAGCGGCGCAACACCCCCTGCGTCTCCGCGGCAATGAGGCTTTCCGGCAGCGGGAATTCGATTTTGGCGGCGAGGGCGTCGCTCACCTGCTGGCGCTGGGCGCGGCGGTTTTCGTATTCCTTGCGGAGCTTGAGGTTCTGGCGGACCTGCCCCTTGAGGGCGTCGAGGTTCTCCACCTGCTGCGCCTTGAAAAACTCCGCATCCAGCGCCGGCAGCACGCGTTCGCGCACCTCCTGCACCTCGACGGCATAAACCGCTGCCTTGCCGGCGAGCGCGGGCGCGGCGGCAAAATTGACCGGGAACGTGATGCCCACGTCCTTTTTGTCACCCGCCTTCAGGCCGGCTAGCTGCCGGCCGAGGCCGGGGATGAGTCCTTCCTGCTCCCCTTCCACTTCCTCCCAGGTCTGGGGCACCTTGCCGTAAATCTGCTTGTCCGGCGTCAGCTCGGCGACCGGCTGGCCGCCGATCGTGCCGCTGTAGGCCAGCTTGACGTAGTCGCCCTTCTGCGCGGGCCGGGCGGCAACGCGGAAGTCGGCGCGCTCCTGGCGGAGACTCTCGATGACGGCGTCGACATCGGCCCCGGTCGCCTCGGTGGTCAGCACGCTGGCGGGCAGACCGAGGTACTCGGGCAGCTCGAACTGCGGGTGGACGTCGAGCGTGAAGGTGACGGCCGCGGACAGGCCGGGTTCGATTTTGCCGGCGTCGACTTCGACGACGCTGACTACCTCGAGTTTCGTTTTCTCGAGGCCTCCCCGGTAGGTCTTGCCCACGACCTTGCTCTTGAGCTCCTCCTGCACCTCTTTGCCGAAGCGCTTGACGATGAGATCGGACGGCGCCCGGCCGGGACGAAAACCGGGCAGGCGGGCGACCTTGGCGATTTCGCCGACCACGGTCTGATATTCGGCGTCCACCTCGTTTTTATCGAGAGACACGAGGAGACTTTTGCGCGTTTCGGAGATGTCTTTGAGTTCGATGTTCACTGCTGGCTGAGAAAAAAGGCTGGAGACAAACGGAATTGGTCACGTTACGTGACGGCCGCGCCGCCGGTCAATGCTGGATTCTCTCCGAAGGCAAAACGGCGGTGGCAAGTGACCCGGCCGGGTTCGCCAAAGTCTTGCTCGCGGAGAGCCGCGGCGCATGCTCACCGTTTATGCCCAGTCTGAACTCGCTGGCCGCCTCGCATGGCGTCGTGCTGCTGATCGATTCCGCATCGACCTGCATCCACGCGGGATTGTGGCGGCGCGATGCTGATGCGGTCTGGCGTCAGTCGCAGCGGGAGGCCGGCATCGCCATTTTCGAATGTGTCGGCGCGGTGCTGGCCGAGGCCGGCATCGGCGTATCCGATCTCGGCGCACTCGTATTCGACGAGGGCCCCGGCTCGATCCTTGGCATCCGGACGGCCGCGATGGCGCTGCGCACCTGGCAGGCCGTGGGATCGCGGGCCCTGCCGGCGTTCGCCTATCGCAGTCTCGAATTGGTCGCGCACGACCTGCACAGCTCCGGAACGCGGCCGCCTTTCGCGGTCATTGCCGATGCCCGTCGTGATGCCTGGCATTGGGTCGAAGTCGCAACCGGACCTGCCGTCCACCCGCTGCAACGGGTATCCCGCTCCGTGCTGGCGGCATTCGCCGGCGAGCTTTTCATGCCGGCCGGATTTCGGGTCTGGGCGCCGCCGCCGCGCGCCGTTCGCGAAGTTCCCTACTCGCTTGCCGACTTGTGGCGCCGCCAGGGCGATGCCGCCCTGCTGCATGCCGCACCGCAGCCGGAAGCCTTTCTCCACGAGGATTCCGTCTATGTCGCGTGGACCCCTCAAATCCACCGGGCGCCCGGGCAACCCGCCGCTTAATCCATGCACTCCGCCCCACAACTTCCGCTCCGCTGCTGGGCCGAAATCGACCTCGCCGTACTCGAACGAAACCTGAAGCTGATCCGCGCTTCGCTGCCGCCCCACATCAAATACGTCGCCGTCGTCAAAGCCGACGCTTACGGCCACGGCCTGCATCAAACCGTTGCCCGCTTGATGCACGCCGGTGCCGATCTTTTCGCCGTTGCCAACGTGACCGAGGCGGCGGCCATCCGCGAACTCGGCCCCGGCTGGCCCGTACTGGTGTTGAGCCCGTTGCTGCCCGAGGAGGACAAATACCTCGTCGATCACGACCTCACTGCCACGGTCTCCACTCAAGAGGAAGTCGAACGTTTTGACTCCGTCGGACGCGCCGCAGACCAGGTCGTGGCCGTCCACTTGAAAATCGACACCGGCATGGGCCGCCTTGGCGTGTGGCACGAACAGGCCGGACAGCTTTACGAACATATTCGCAAGGCCCGCCACGTGCGCCTCGACGGCGCCTTCACCCACTTTTCCAGCGCCGACGAGGATCCCGCCTTCACCGACGAGCAGCGCCGCCGCTTCCTTGCCGCATTGCGCCGCTGCCCCGGCCTCGACCTCGGCCGCCTGCTCATCCATGCCGACAACAGCGCCGGCCTCGAGACCGCCCACGGGGAACAGCCGTTCAACGCCGTGCGCGTTGGCCTGCTTCAGTTTGGCATTCTGCCGCACCCGCATTCGATGCTGGCGCGCGTGCACACCGAACCCGTGTTCAGTTTCCGCACGCGGGTCGGCATAGTGAAGCGGCTGCCGGCCGGTACCGGCATCAGCTACGGACGCACGCACACGCTGAATCGCGACTCCATGGTCGCCGTCCTCTGCGCCGGGTATGGCGATGGCATCCCCCGCGCCTGCAGCAACCGGGCGTACGTGCTTATTCGCGGCCAGCGCTGCCCCGTGCTCGGCCGGGTCACCATGGACCAGACCATCGTCGATGCGACCGACGTGCCCGGCGTGCAGTGTGGCGACGAAGCCGTGCTCGTCGGCCGCCAAGGCGGGGCCGAGATCAGCATTGCGGAATTCAGCACGTGGTCCGACACGATTCCGTGGGAGACCCTCTGCTCCGTGACGAAACGCGTGCCCCGCATCTACAAGACCTCGCTCGGGTTGTGAACCGTTTTTTTACCGGTACCCCGGCTGCGGCAGGGTGCTTCCATGGCGCCCACCGCTCGCTGCAGGGGTATTGCCAGCTAGCCACCTACTAGGTGCGTATCCCTATTAATAATAAATATTTTACCCCGTTTTTTACTTTCCTCCTCGCGCGCGCCAGCGTTGTGTTTTACATTCTTCCAGATCAAAAAGGAGCAAGTTTACCATCCATAGCCACATTCCAGTTTGCAGCCAAAGCCGGTCATGGGCTTCAAGTTATCCCGAAGGGCGGATCAGCCGCTTCGTGAGGATGGTTGGTCTGGCGAAAATCAGGGTGCTCGCGGCGTTGAGCGCGGGGCTTTTGCTGGCAATGCCCGTGCACGCCCAGACCACTTGGAACACCGGAACCACAACCGGAGTCTGGAACACCTCGACAAACTGGAGCAGCGGGGTCCCGAGCTCCACCACGGCCGCGGTATTCACCAGTAGCACTCCCTCCTACAGCATCACCTTCACCGGCGCCTCGGCGGCCATGGGCATCACCTTCAACACCGGTGGCTCCGCGTACACCTTCGCCAACAATGGCTACGCCCTGTCGATCTACGGTAGTGGCATCACCAACAACACTGCCAACACCGAGATTTTTAATGCCCCCGTCACGGTTGCCGCTGCCCAGACATGGAACAACACCAGCACCGGCGGACTGACGTTCAACACGGTCACGCTTTCCAATACGCTGACACTGACCGGGTCGGCTAACATCTCCGTGACCGGCACACTGACCAACTCCACCGGCAACCGTACGATCACCAACAACACCACCGGCGGGGCGACCTTCGCCAATATCAATCTTTCCGAGGGGAGCACGGCCCGTACGCTCACAATTTCCGGCACGGGCGCCACGACCGTCTCAGGCGTCATCGCCAACGGAGGCACCGCCACCAGCGGTTCCCTCTCCAAGACCGGCACCGGCACCCTCACTCTCTCCGGCGCCAATACCTACGCGGGGACTACCACGCTCAGTGCGGGTACCCTTGTCATCGGCAACAACAGTGCCTTGGGCTCCAGCACACTCAGCCTCAGTGGCGGCACCATCCAGGGCGACAGCAGTGCGCATACCCTTAGCAATGTCATCACCCTCTCCTCCGGTTCAACTGTCGCCGGCAGCTCCGCTCTGACTTTCAACGGCGCCCTCACCAATACCGCCACCAATACGCTCACCATCTCCAATACCGGCGGCACCAACTTTTCTAACATCAATCTGTCCAACTCCGGCACAACCCGCACGCTGACCTTCTCCGTCGGCAGCGGCGCTGCTGCGACCGTTGGCGGGGTCATTGCCAATGGCGGCACTGCGACCAGCGGCAATATTGTCAAGTCCGGTGCCGGCATGCTGACCCTCTCCGGCGCCAACACCTACACGGGTGTCACCACGATCTCCGGCGGCATTCTCACCATCAGCGCCGACAACAACCTTGGGACCGCGCCGGGCTCGGCTACCGCCGGCAGCCTGACCCTCAACGGCGGCACCCTGCAGACCGCGGCCAACATGACGCTCAATAGCAACCGCGGCATCGCCCTCGGCGCCAGTGGCGGCACCCTTGACGTCAATTCCGGCACCACCATCACCTACGGCGGCATCATCGCCGGTACCGGCGCGCTGACCAAGACCGACTCCGGCAACCTCGTACTCTCCGGCGCCAACACCTACACGGGTGTCACCACGATCTCCGGCGGCATTCTCACCATCAGCGCCGACAACAACCTTGGGGCCGCGCCGGGCTCGGTCACCGCCAACAAGCTAACCCTCAACGGCGGCACCCTGCAGACCGCGGCCAATATGACGCTCAATAGCAACCGCGGCGTCACCCTCGGCGCCAGTGGCGGCACCCTTGACGTCAATTCCGGCACCACCCTGACCTACGGCGGCATCATCGCCGGCACCGGCGCGCTGACCAAGACTGACTCCGGCACCCTCGTACTCTCCGGCACCAACACCTACACCGGCGCCACCAACATCAACGCCGGCACCCTGCAGGTGGGAGTCGCCAATACCCTGCCGAGCAGCACCGCCGTGACGGTCGCTTCCAGCGCCACGCTGAACCTGAACAACCTGTCCAGTACGATCGGCTCAATCGCCGGCGCCGGCAATGTCACCCTCGGTACCGGCACCCTCACGGCTGGAGGCAATAATACCTCAACCACCTTTTCAGGCGCCATCTCCGGCACGGGCGGCCTGACGAAGTCAGGCAGTGGCACCCTCACCCTCTCCGGTGCCAACACCTACACCGGCGCCACTAATATCAACGCAGGAGGCACGCTCGCCATGGGCGCCGCCAACGCCCTCGCCAGCACCACGGCCGTGACGATCGCCAATGGCGGCAACCTCACGCTAAACAACTACAACACCTCGATCGGCTCGCTGGCGGGCTCGGGTGTCGTTACCTTGGGAACCGGCACGCTGACGGTCGGCGCCAATAACGCGTCCACGACCTTCTCCGGTTCGTTCACCACCGGCGATACCGGCACATTCGCCAAGACCGGCACGGGTACGCTGACCTTTGGCGCCGGCATGAACCTGTCGGCCGGCAGCTTGGTGCTCAGCGGCGGCACCTTGAATCTCGGTGGCTTCACCAGCACCTTCAGTTCCCTCACGGTCACCGCCAGCTCCACTCTCGATTTCGGCACCAGTGGCAGCTCGATCCTGAACCTTACCTCACTGGTGGTGAATTCGGGCGTCACCCTCACGATCGCCAACTGGACCGACGCGGTCGACTACTTCTACTCACTCACCAATCCGGGCGCTCCCAATCTCGGCCGCATCCAATTCACCGGCTTCCTCCCTACCGACACCAAGTGGCTGCCTTACGACAATCAGATCACGCCCGTCCCGGAGCCCTCCATCTACGGCGCGGTGCTGCTTGGCCTGAGCACGTTGTTCGCGGGCTGGCGCCTCTATCGCCGGCGCACATCGTAGCGCCGGCAGCCGGTTCCTAGCATCGAACCGAGCAGGGGATGCCTTGCCCTCAGCGATTTCCCGCCGGACGGAACGCCTTATTTGCCGATTCCGAATGCCTGGAAGCCCAGCGCGCGCAGTTTTGGCAGGTCGAGGATGTTCCGGCCGTCGAAGATAAACGCCGGCTTGGGCATTGAGGCGAGGATTCGCGCAAAATCGAGTGATTTGAACTCATCCCATTCGGTCAGGAGGGCGACCGCGTGTGCGCCCTCGCAGGCTTCATAAGCGTTCCGGGCAACGGTAAGCCTCGCCTCAGCCGCGCCCGCCAATTCGCGTTGAATATCCTCCGGCGCCACCTTGGGATCAAAAACCGCCAGGCAGGCATGCTCGGCGAGCAGGCTGCGGCACACCGCAATGGCCGCCGACTCCCGGACATCGTTGGTGTTTTTCTTGAAGGCAAACCCCAGCACGGCGATTTTCTTGTCTGCCACCGTGTTGAACAACGCCTTCACGATCTGCGCCGTAAACCGCCGCTTCTGGTAGTCATTCATGCGCACCACGTGTTCCCAGTAGGCGGCCACCTCGTTCAGTCCGAAATGCTCGCAGAGGTAGACGAGGTTCAAGATATCCTTCTGGAAGCAGGAACCGCCGAAGCCGATGGAGGCCTTCAGGAACTTCGGACCGATGCGACTGTCGCGGCCGATCACGTGCGCCACTTCATCGACGTCCGCCCCCGTGGCTTCACACACCGCCGAGATGGAGTTGATGGACGAGATGCGCTGCGCCAGGAACGCGTTGGCCACGAGCTTGGACAATTCGGACGACCAAAGGCTGGTCGTGATGATTCGCTCGCGCGGCACCCAGCAGGCATAAATGTCGGCCAGCGCCTTCACCGCCGCTTCGCCCTCGGGAGTGCGCTCGCCGCCGATGAGCACCCGGTCCGGATTCTGCAGGTCGTTCACCGCCGTGCCCTCGGCCAGAAATTCGGGGTTCGACAGGACCTCGAAGTGGATTCCGCTCGTGTTGGCCGCAAGGATGGCCGAGATCGACTCCGCCGTCCTCACCGGGATGGTGGATTTTTCGACAATGATTTTCGGCGCATTCGCATGCTCCGCGATGGCGCGGGCCACCGACTCGACATAGCTCAGGTCCGCCGCCCGCCCGGCGCCGAGGCCGTAGGTCTTGGTCGGCGTGTTCACACACACAAAGATCATGTCAGCCCGCTTGATGGCGCCGGCTATGTCCGTGGAAAACGTCAGATTGCGTCCGCGCACCTGCCGGACGATTTCCTCGAGTCCCGGCTCGTAGATCGGCAGCAGGTCGGAGTTCCACGCGGCAATGCGGGCCGCGTTCATGTCAACGATGGTGGTATGTACGCCGGGGCAACGCTGGGCAATGATCGCCATGGTCGTCCCTCCAACGTAACCGGCACCAATACAACAGATATTCATAAGGGGGGCGTCCGTCTGAAGTTGGCGGTTTGCCCGCCATAATCCAAGGCGGATTTTCCATCCCTATCTCAACGCCCCGCCACCCATGCCAATCGCCGTCCGGCTGCGCGCGAGCGGACTCTCCCGAGTCCGCACCTCTTAAATCAACGCCTCACCCGGCTCAAGCCGGCGAGGGCGCCGGCGCTGGCGCATCGCCCGGCAGGCTCGTGGGCACGGCCTTTTCGGCGGGCTTTTTGCCCGGCATCGTGTCTTCCGGCTTGTTGGTGATGATCGGCGGCAGCACCGGCGAGCGGATTTCACCGTACTCGAGAATTTCACGGACGTGCCGGCCCTCGATGGTCTCATACTGGAGCAGCGCCTCGGCGATCTTGTCGAGCGCCGCGCGCTTCTCGAGGATGATGCTCCGGGCGCGACTGTATTGCTCGTCGATGAGCTTGCGGATTTCGACGTCGATCAACCGCGCGGTCTCCTCGCTGAAATTCTCGCTGCGCGTGATTTCGCGGCCGAGGAAGACGGTGTCATGGTTCTCGCCGTAGGCCACGGGCCCGAGCGGGCTCATGCCCCAGTCGCACACCATGTTGCGGGCCAGCTTGGTGGCCAGCAGGATGTCGCTCGAAGCGCCGCTGGTGATGTCGCCCAGCACGATTTCCTCCGCAATCCGGCCGCCATAGAGCGTCGCGAGGCGCGCAAGCATGCGGCGTTTCGCATAATTGTAGGTGTCCTTTTTCGGGATGTACATCGTGCTGCCGAGCGAACGGCCGCGCGGGATGATGGTGACCTTGTGAACGGGCAGCTCGCCATCATCGACCACCGCGCCGACCAGGGCGTGGCCGGCCTCGTGGTAGGCGACGATCTTCTTGTCCTCGTCGTCCATGATGCGACGGCGCTCGCGGCCGAACTGCACCTTCTCGCGCGCGTCCTCGATGTCGTGCATGTCGACGCGCTTCTTGTTGCGGCGGGCGGCGAGCAGCGCGGCTTCGTTGAGCAGGTTGGCCAGCTCGGCGCCGGAAAGTCCGGGCGTGCCGCGGGCCACGATGCTCAGGTCGACGTCCTCGGCGATGGCCAGCTTGCGCGCATGCACCCGGAGGATCTGCTCGCGACCCACGAGGTCGGGGAGGTCGATGAAGACCTGACGGTCAAAACGGCCCGGCCGCTGCAGCGCGCTGTCGAGCACGTCGGGGCGGTTGGTCGCGGCGATGATGATGACGCCCTCGGTGGTGTCGAAGCCGTCCATCTCGGCCAGCAGTGAGTTCAGGGTTTGCTCGCGCTCATCGTTGCCGCCGCCGAGGCCGGCGCCGCGCTGGCGACCCACGGCGTCGATCTCGTCAATAAAGACGAGACAGGGGGCGTTCTTGCGTCCCTGTTCGAACATGTCGCGCACCCGGCTGGCGCCCACGCCGACGAACATCTCGACAAAATCCGAGCCGCTGATGGAGAAAAACGGCACGTCGGCTTCCCCGGCGATGGCTTTGGCGAGCAGGGTCTTGCCCGTGCCGGGCGGTCCCACCATCAGCACGCCCTTGGGGATGCGGCCGCCAATCTTCTGGAATCGCTTGGGATCCTTGAGAAACTCGACGACTTCCGAGACCTCCTCTTTGGCCTCATCGCAGCCGGCCACGTCGGCAAAGGTCACCCTCTCCCGTTCGCGCGTGAGCAGCTTGGCCCGGCTTTTGCCAAAATTGAGCGCCCCGCGGCCTGCCTGCCGCAACTGCCGCACGAACAGGAAATAGACCAGGCCGATGACAATGACGAACGGCAGGATCTGCAACAGAATCTGGGAGACAAAATTGGTGGCGGCTTCCTCCTTGAACACCTTGGATTTCTGCAGGATCTCCATGTTGGCGTCGGTCAGCCGGCCGGCCGCATGAAAAGACTTCGTCTTGCCGCTGTCACTGAGGAGAACCGGCTCCTTCATATCGCCGGTGATGACCTCCCAATCTCGGCCGCCGGTAGGATCCGGCCGGATGACACCCTCGGCAATCTTATCGGCGGCGGCGTAATCGACCACTTCCTGGATTTTTAACGAGGCCGGCGCGTTGATCCTGCCGGGATTGATTTTCCACAGCAGAGCGAGGATGACCAGAATCGAAAGCCAGATCAGCCATACCTTCGGCTGGAACCGGTCCGGAGGCAGGTTCTTGAGTGGGCGTCGCTTGGATTTGTTGTCGCTCTCGGGCATGCGGGAATTTGGACTCGTACAATAGACTGTAGGTTCCAGAGGGAGAAGTCAATGGAGGCGCGTGGTTTAATGCACGTGGCTCGTAGAATTTACCCTATTTTCGGCCAAGTTTCTTCCCCGCCCTCCCTGGTTCGAAACGCAGAAGACCGCCGCGAATGACCGCGAATCCCTTCCGTCCGAGGCTGCGCCGGGCGGGTTGTCCGGCCATCACCACGGCCAGCAGATCTTCGAACCCTTGCCGCGAGAGTTCGCCCGCGAGCGGCTGAGCCGCCAACCAGCGACGCAGCGCCCGGCGGAACAACGCCCGCGGCCGTCCCGCCAGGCTGGCGGCATCAAGCGTTCGGCCGGGTCGGAGAGGCCGCAGCGCCTCCAGCCAGGCTTCCAGCGCATCGTCGTCTTCTTCCAGCAGCTCGCGTGCGAGCGCGGCCCCCGCCACGGCATCGCGTCCGGCCGCCTGCTGCCAGGCCGGCACCACGTGGCGGCGAACGCGGTTGCGAAAGAACCCGCCGCTGGTGTTGGTCCGATCCTCGCGCCAGGGGATGCCGGCGGCCCGCAACGCCGCGATGATCTCCTCCTTCTTTAGCAGCAGCAACGGCCGCAGATGCACCCGGTCGTCCACCCGGTGCACCGGCCGTGGCGCCGCCAATCCCGCCGTGCCGCTGCCGCGGGCGAGGCGCATGAGCATCGTCTCGGCAATGTCATCCTGGTGGTGGCCGAGCCAGAGGGCTCGCGATCCGGCACGGCGCATCGTGCGGTTGAAGAACTTGAAGCGCGCCGCCCTCGCCTCCTCCTCGCTCGTGTCCGGGCGCGCCCGCCGCCAGTGGTCACAGTACGCGTGCAGACCCAGCGCGGTGCATACGTTGCGGCAAAATCGCTCGTCGGCATCGGCCTCCCGCCCGCGCAGCCGGTGGTTGAAATGCAAAGCCACCAGCTGACGGCGGCGGTCGGGCCAGTGCGCCCAGAGCAAAAGCAACAGACACAACGAATCCGCGCCGCCGGAGAAGGCGACGGCCCAAGGGCTCCGGGCGGCAGCCCGCCGGCCCTCCGCCCATGCCCGCACCGCCGGATGCAACCGTTCGGGCGGCAGCAGTTCCGCGAGTGCGTCTGCCCTTCGTTGCCAGCGGTTGCCCGTTTGATTGCGCATGCTGAGTGTTTGCTTTCCCGAACTCCCCTAAGCCGAGTGCCGCCTGCATTCTGCCCGGGACGCGCGCCTCACCCAAAGCTCAGGGATTCCCTGCCGAAATATGGCGTCAGTACCGCCGGGAGGCGCACGCTGCCGTCGGCTTGAAGATTGTTTTCCAGCAGCGCCGCCAGCGTCCGTGGCACGGCGAGCCCGGAACCGTTGAGCGTGTGCACGAGCTCGGGCCGGCCGGTTTCCTTCGAGCGGAAACGGATCTGCGCCCGGCGGGCCTGGAACGCCTCGAAGTTGCTGCAGCTCGACACTTCGAGCCAGCGCTTCTGTCCGGCCGCCCACACCTCGAGGTCGTACTTCTTCGCCTGCGCAAAACCCGTGTCGCCGCCGCACATCAGCAGCACGCGATAGGGCAGCCCCAGCTTTTGCAGCAGGCGCTCGGCGTCCGCCCGCAGCGCTTCCAGCTCGTCGTAGCTTTTCGAGGGATGCACCCACTTGAGTAATTCGACCTTGTCGAACTGGTGCACGCGATTCAGCCCCCGAACATCTTTGCCGTAGCTGCCGGCCTCCCGCCGGAAGCAGGGCGTATAGGCGCAGCGATAGACTGGCAGCGCGGCCTCTTCCAGGATCTCGTCGCGGAAGAAATTGGTGAGCGGCGTCTCGGCTGTGGGCACGAGATAGAGCTGGTCCTCCACCGTCTGGTACATCTGCCCCTCCTTGTCAGGCAGCTGGCCCACCGCGGTGGCGCTCGCGGCGTTGACGACGAGCGGCGGATTGACCTCCTGGTAACCGGCCTGGCCCGCCTCATCGAGAAAGAACTGAATGAGCGCGCGCACGAGCCGCGCCCCGTCGCCGACATAGAACGGAAAACCGGCGCCGGTGACTTTGGCGCCGCGGGCGAAATCGAAGAGCCGCTCGAAGCCCGGGATGTCCCAGTGCGGTCGGGCGTGCGGCGAGACGGCATCGGTCGAGCCGAACGTGGCGTGGACGACATTCTGCGCGGGGGTGCGTCCCTCCGGCACGCTGGCGTGTGGCACGTTGGGCAGCGTGAGCATGCCCGCGCGCCACTGCACCTCGACCGGCGCGAGCTGCGCCTCCTTTTCCTTCACCTGCGCGGAGAGGCCCTTCATTTCCTGCACCTTCGCCGCAAACTCCGGCGACCCCTTCTTCAGCGCGGCCATTTCGTTGTTGGCCGACTTCTGCCTGGCGCGAAGCGCCTCGACCTCGCCGAGTTGCGCGCGCCAACGTGTGTCGAGCGCCAGCACGGCGTCGAGATCGACATCCAGATGTTTCTTGGCAATCGCCGCGCGGACCACGTCCGGCGAATCGCGAAGGAGTTTCGGATCGAGCATAAGCCGGCGAGTGTGGAGCCACACCCCGACGGAATAAATAGCAAAGTTAGCGCCCGCCGACCGGCGGACGCAGTTGGAAGAGCGAGCCCCGGGTTACTTACGCTCTTCGCTGCTGAACAATTCGTTCACCATTGCATCCGGCCAGCTCTGGCTCAGCACCTTCTCGGTTTTTCCGCTTCGAAGGATAACCTCCGCCTCGCGCACCGGCTTCCTGCCGTCTTTCGTCACGGTGCGCCGCGTGTAGGTGAACTCGCCCGACTTACGCCACACCGGCGCGCCTTGCAGGTTGTCTTTAACCCCGGCCTGGATCTCCTGCACCTCGCCTGTTGCCAGCGTCAAAAGGCAGACGTGGCCCTTGAAGGTTCCGACCAGTACCTGCTTCTCGTCAGGACTCACCTCAAAAAACGTCAGGTTCTTGGGCAGGTTCTCCTCCTCCTCGCGGGGGACCATGCGCACCAGCGTGGCCTGACGGGCAGGATCCCATGCAAAGAGGTTGTCTCGCTCGACGCCGGCGTCATTCGCTGCAACCGGCAGATTGAATTCGCCCGAATTGAAGAGAATCCGCCCGTCCTGGAGGCAGCGCACGCGGCTGGCTTTTCCAAACAACAACCCCGCCAGCTCCGCCGGTTTTTCTGCGATCCTGTTCTGGCCGTTCTCATCCAGCACTTCGCGGCTGACCAGTGTGCCCAGCCTGAGGTCGTCTTTCGTACCTCCCAAAGCCTGCACATAGGCCAGCGCCCGGCCATCGGCCGTCCAATCGGGATAGGTGCCAGTGTGCTCGGCGACCGTCACGGCGCCGGTGGCATCGATCCGGGCGAGCAGCAGGCGGCACTCTTTATCGTTATCGAGCGCCATGTCCGTGGTGAACGCAACCGCCCGGTCACCGGGCGACACGCGGAGATCATTGATCCTCTCCAGCCCTTCGTGCAGCAACGTGCCGGGCTGGATTTGCTCGCCGACGATGCGAGCCATCACCAGTTCGCTGATTTCAGCTTGCACGGATTTGAGCTCGTCCCACTCGCCCGCGCTCACCTTGGCGCGCAAGGCGTCACCATAATGTTCACGGAGAAAGATCTTCAGGACGGCTTGATCCTTTTTCTTGCCCAGTTCCATTGTCAGAATTCCCCATTTGCCGCCTGTCTCCAGCTGCTTCCACAGTGACTCCGCTTCCGACGCGACTTTCCCGACGCGTTCGGGGCCGAGCGTCCGGGCGAGGGGAGCCCATTTATCGACGGAGTGTTTCCGTGCCAGCACCAGCTGTTGCGAGTCACTCAGCCACGCGGCCTGATAAACATCGGGAACCAGCCGCGGGGAGAGGTTGCCGTCGGCGTCGCAGAGATAGAGCGCTCCTTGGGCGATCACCGCCGCCCGATTGCCGTCAGGCGACCACACCAGCGTTTTTTCCAGGCATCCGGACAGCAGCAGGAGCAGCACCGCCGCGGAGACGGCGGCGGGCACGAGCCAGAATCTTTTCACGGAGACAGTTTTCATAGATTTTCCTCCACGCGCGGCATCTTCACCGGCGAATCCCAATGCAGCCGGTACCGGCTGGTTGTGCGGCCCTCCACGGGTTGCCGCTCCCGTTGCGCCGCCTCGAGGTTGGCAAGGGACCAAAAGTCGTTCGCGCTTTCAGGGGCGGACGGAAGTTCGACCGCCGCCATCCGCGGCGGGACGGGTGTCGCCGCCACGGTCGCCTTGCGCGCGGTATGACCATACCACCCAAGAGTCAGTCCGAGGACCACGCAGGCGGCCAGTCGGGCCAATTCCCACATGAATGCCCACCGGCGGTGCGTCATCTGTGTCTGCCGTAATCGTTCCACCGCCAGCGAACGCCGCGGCGCCTCCTGCGTAATGGCCATGGCCTGACGCGCCCGCTGCACGGTGGAAGCCAGCCCAGCGGCCTGCCGCGCGGCTTCAGGATCGTGGGCCAGATGAGTTTGCAGCAGTTCTGCGACTTCGGGGGAAAGTTCACCCAGGGCATGATCGAGCAGCAGCGCTTCGAGAGTTTCAGTTTTCATGGCGTTTCAGGATGGGTTGAGGGTCTGGCGCAGGTGAAGGACGGCGTGGTGCAGGCGGGAACGCACGGTGCCGATCGGGATGGCGAGCACCTCGGCGATTTCTTCGTAGGACAATTCCTGCTGAAGCTTGAGCAGCAGCGCCTCGCGCTGCATCTCGGGCAGTTCGGAGATCGCCTGACGCATCGGTTCCAAACGCTCGTCAGTCTCCTGCGTCACGGCAGGAGTATCCGCCGGTAGTTCCTCGACCACTCTCAGCCGGCGAAGGGCGTCGATGCCCACGTGCCGTGCAATGCCGAAAAGATAGGCCCGCTGCGAGACCGAGGTCTGCAGGCGGTCAAAGCGCTTGAGCGCGCGCACAAAGGTGTCTTGAAGCAGATCCTCGGCAGTGCCCGCGAGCGCCGGCTGGCGCCGGAAGTACCCCAGCAGGGCGGGCCCTATTTCACGATATAGCCGCTCTAATTGATCGAGCTGGGTGTCCATCGAAGTATTTCTGCTTCCGCATACCTTGTGGTCTCAATTCTATATGTCGGACGAGCAGGTATGTAAGTTCAAAAAAGAATACATGCCTCGGTGGATTCATTCACCATGGCGATGGACGCAGGATAAGTTCGCGCGATTGAAGCGAACGGTCCCCACTCGGTATCTTACAGTCAGATGGCCTCCTTGTTGAGTCCAGTCTCTAGAATACAGAAGCTGTTGCCGCTTGGTCAGAAAGACACCCCGGCCCAGCTTCAGCTTCCTTTATTTTTCAAAAATGTCCGGCCCCTATCGTCTTTTTATTTTCACTTATAGGAATTGTTTCAACCCTTCTCGGATTTTCATTTTTAATCGCCACCGATCACCGTCGCCCGAACCTCTCCGGTTCCCCTCCTGCCGGAGTCAGCGTGCCGTTGCCTCCTCCTTATCAACCTTCATTCATCCCGGCGATGAGCCGTAAACGTGCGACCGGACGTCCCGCTCCAACGAAAAACCACCAGTTCATTCATGGGTTATTATTTCGAAGATCATAACGGCATGTTCAGCCAGACCGGCCTGCAGGTTGAAAAGACCCTCGACGTCATCGCCCGGCGCTACGTGGGCTTCAACCCTCCCCATCCGCCGACCTTCCGTGCTTATAGCAAGCGCGGTATTCTTCGCGGCAAGGACTTCCGCTACCAGGTGGATTTCAATCAGTTTTTCCCGAATGCGGTCGCGGAACAGTATGTCTATGCCTGGGCCAAGTACTGGAGCGATAACGGCACGGAGATCAAATTTGACGTCACTTGTGACGGGCCAATTCTCATCTACTGCGACGGTCAGTGCATTTTCAAGTCCACCATCTTCCATGAGCGCCATAGCGATGAACGGCACTCGATCGGCATCGCGCTGAAAGCGGGCTGGAATCATTTTGTCATCCGTTTCAAGAAGACGCGCGCCGGTTTCGGGGGAAAATTCGGCACGTGGCTGGGCAAGCTGCAGTACTACTTTCTGATGCCCACGGTGGAAAGAGACGGGCAGGAAGGCTGGATCTTCACCGGCCCCATGTCCTCCGAACTCACCACCCTGCCCGGCGCTGGCATGACCGAAAAAGACACCGGCCTCAAATGGTACCCCGAGACAACGTGGGAAAAGGCCCGGTTGAAGATGGGGCAACTGCAGCGGATCTATGGTCTGGTGCCCAACGCCGTGGGCGTCGGCTGGACCAAAGCTCTGTTCCTGCGTCCCGGCATCGGTGAGTACACTTTAAAAGGCCGCCATTGGGGACCGATCACCGTGCAGATCGGCAACCAGGAAGTCTACCACGCCGCCCATTCGGGGCGACTGGCCGCTGCCATCAAGGTTCCATTCGGCCTGCACGACGTCATGGTGAAATCCGGCTGCAAAGACGCCGATTGGGGCTTCGAGCTTTCCATCCAGAACGGAAGTGAAGCCGTCGGTTTCAGCAGTCCCTGCAACATCGTGGGGACCTCCCAAGTATGGATCTACCTCGGACCTTTCGCGGCATCCGCCAAACTGGACCTTGCCAGCCTCCGGAACCTGTACAAGGTGGCCCCCGGCAAGGGGGGAGACACCTACTGGCGCCTCGACCTGCCGGACGCCTGGGTCAGGATATACAACGAGAATCCCCTTTACGGACGCTGGAACTATCCGTTGGGGGTCACTCTTTACGGCTTGCTGCACAGTGCGAGGGCGATCGGCTCCAAGGAAATTCAGCAATACGTCGTCGACCATATCCAGTATTGCTGCGACACCTTCCGCTACGCCCTCTGGGACAGGGAACAATATGGCGGGGCCACGGCGGTTCACCACCTGCTGTCGAGCATCGACAGCCTGGATGATTGCGGTTCGTTCGGCTCGGTCCTGCTGGAAGTGGCGCGGTATTTCGAGATTCGCGGCTTCAAGGACATCGCCGCCTTCGTCGCCGATTACATTTCGAACAAGCAGATTCGGCTGCCGGATGGGACGTTCTTCCGGAAGAACCTCATGCACGTCTTCCACGAAAACACCATGTGGGTGGACGACCTGTATATGAGCATTCCCTTCCTCTGCCGGTATTATCGGCTGACCGGCGACCGGCAGTATATCGACGATGCCGCCCGGCAGTTCCTCGGCTTTAAAAAATATCTTTTCATCCCCGAGTTGAAGGCGATGTCCCATGTTTATGACTTCAAGCGCCAGATGGCCACGGGCATACCTTGGGGACGCGGCAACGGCTGGGCGATCTTCTCGCTGTCCGAGCTTCTCGCCGCGCTGCCTGAAAAGCATGAGCAGCGGCCGGCGCTGCTGGCCGCGTTCCGCGAATTGTGCGAAGGCTACCTCGCCCTGCAGGACGAGAACGGCATGTGGCATCAGGTGTTGAACGCTCCCGACTCCTATCCGGAAACCTCCTGCACCTCCATGTTCATATACGCCTTTGCCCGCGGCATCCAGTATGGCTGGCTCGAGCAAGCCGACGCTTACATCAGATCGGTTTTCAAGGCTTGGGAGGCGCTCAACCGGATGTCGATCGACAAATACGGCAATGTGTACGGCGTATGCCGCGGCTCCGAGTTCTCCTTCACCCCGGAGTATTACATGAAGGAACTGCTGTGGAATCTGAATGACACCCACGGCATCGGGATCGTGCTGCTCGCCGGCGTGGAAATGCTCAAGCTGATGAAGCACCTGAAAAGTTGAACCTCCGCGGATGTGACGGCTCTGCATCCCCGCCCCACCGAGGGGTGGGGATTTTTGTTTGCCGTCCCCCGCCATGCCGCGCTGGCAGGCGGCGCCTCTCAGACCGGAAAGAAGCCTCGCAGAAAGCGCACGCCATCCTCCACCGTCTCAGGATCAGTGTCCTCCATGAGGATGCTGATGTCAGGCTTCCGGGCCTTGATGAGATCCATCAGCAATCCGTAATGAAGCATCCCCCGGCCTGAGAGCACCGACCGGAGGCTCCCGCCATCCACGACAAAATCCTTGGCATGCAGGATCGCGATCCGGTCGCCGAAGAGCTCGAACGACTCCTTGATGATGGCGTCCTGCCGCCGGTAGTTCTCCACCGACAAAAGATTCACGGGATCAAAGATGATCTGCAGGTTGTTCGAGCCAATGCCGTCAATGAGTCGCCGGATGCGCGGGGGATCGGAGATCACATAACGTTCCACCCCTTCGATCCCCACACCTACACCGAATCTTTCGGCCTCCTCCACCAGCTCCCGCACGCTGCCCAGCACGGTCTGGAACGCCTCTTCGCCCCGGTTGGCCGGATGAAAGGAAAAATCCGGGTTGACCGAGCCGGTCTCGGTCCCGACCACGCTGCAGCCAAAATCCCGCGCATGGCGAAGGTATTCCTTGAAGCGGTCAAGTTGCCGCTGGCGTTGTCGCACGTCAGGGTCGGCGAGATTGATATAGCAGCCCAGCACGGCGATTTGCAGGTGGTGCCGCTGAAACGCTTCCTTCACGTGGCAGGCAAAACCCGGGCTGAGCCGGCCGAGGTCCGGGTCGAAGCCGGTGATCGCCTTGGGTGGCGCCAGTTGGACACAGGAAAAGCCCTTGCCGGCGATCCGCTCGGCCAGCTCTTCAACGGGCAGTTTGCCAAAATCATGCGCTCTGACGCCCAATCGCATGGATCGATTCCTTGGGAGAGTTGGTATTTGGTGCGGATCCGCCTAACGACCAAAATCAGCGGCGCTGCTGTTGCTTCACCGCCGGCGGGTTTTCCACCGGCCGGACGGCTGGCGATTCACGATGGCATCCGCCGCGGCCATGGCGCCGCCGATCCCGGCGGACTCTGACCATGGCTGATGGCGTCGAGACGTGCGAACCGCGCATACACGTCCCGGGCGGTGAGCAGGCGCAGATCGCCCACCGGCGCCTGCACGACATGGTTGGTCGGGCTATTCAACGGATAAGGTCCAAACAGCCGCGGATCGGTGGGGCCGAAGAGACCGAGTGTTTTCACTCCCAGCGCGGCGGCGAGATGCATCGGACCGCTGTCGTTGCAGATTACCCACTCGGCGCGCCGGATGAGGGCGGCCAGCGAGACGAGGCTGGTGTTGCCCGTGAGATTGAGAAACTGCCCCTCGGGAGCGTTGTCGCGGTAGGAGACCAGATTGTTGCCTGCCCAAATGACTTTGCGGCCGGTGCCGTCGCGAAGCAGCAGGTCGGTCAGCTGGCGGAACCCGTTCCAGCGTTTCTCCACGCGGCGGCTGTCGGGAAAAATCAGGATGGGCTTCTGCCCGCGGCGCCCTTCGATGAATCCGAGGTTGAGGTCCGCGGCTTCGCGGAAACGCAGCTCGCCCCGTAATTCGGGCTTCGCGTCCAGCACGGGGCAGAACTGCAGCAGGATGTCAATGGCGTGGCACTGCGCGCCGCCGGGCGGCAGCGGGATCTTCTTCTGGTAGAAAAAAGTGGCGCCTTCCCGCGCATCACTCCGGCCGACCTTTTTCGTGGCGCGTGCCTGCCAGGTCATCAGGCCCGTGCGCAGCAGGCCCTGCATGTCGAACACGTAGTCGAAATGCGTCTGCCGCACCTCGCGCATCAGCTTGAGGAAGCCGCGCACGCCCTCGCTGCGCTGGAACAGGTAGGTGCGGTCCACCACCTCGCAGGTCCGCACCAACGCCTCGAAAATGTCGCGCACGATCCACGAGATGCGGAGCTCAGGGCGCTGGGCCTTGAGCGAGGCCGCGACCTGCAGGCCGTGCACGATGTCACCGAGCGACGAGGGTTTGATGATTAGGAGGTTGGTCATGGGCGGGGCGCCGAAAAGGCTTTTAACCGCGCGACGCATACGTTTCATGGGGTTTGCCAGCGAAGGCAAATGTTAATCCGCGTTTTCTGCATGACCCCCCCGCGCCCCCGTTCGGTGGCGCCCTCCCCCCGTGCTTGACGTCATCCTCAAACCCGCGGGCTGGATGCTGGCGCACCTGCCGGAGCCGCTGCTGCGAGGCCTGGCGTCGGGGCTGGGCGATCTGCTGTTTTTCTGCCTCCCGCGCCGCCGGCAGCTCGTGCTTTCCAATCTTCACCACGCCTTCGAGGACCGGCCGGCGGACTGGCACCGTGCCATTGGCCGCGAGAGCTGCCGGCGATTGATCGAAACCGGACTGCTGTCACTCGCCATGCCGCTCCTCCCACGGAGCCGGTTGCGCGCCATGCTGCGCGCTTCGCCCGCTCTGGAAGCGGCCCTGGCGGCACAGCGTCCCACCCTTTTTGCCACGGCGCACCTCTGCTGCTGGGAAAGCCAGACGGCGATGCCGCTCCTCGCGACCGCGACGTTTCCCGAGTTCGGCGTGGTCTTCCGACCGCTGGACAACCCGGCGGCCGATGCCTGGGTGAAACGCTCGCGGGGACGTTTTGGCATGCGCCTGCTCTCGCGCAAGGGGGGGTTCCAAGAGGCGATGAAGATCCTCCGGCGCCACGGCTGCATCGGCCTCCTCTTCGACCAGAACGCAGGCTTTCAGGGCGCGCTCTCCACCCTTTTCGACCGCGTGTGCTCCACCAGCGAGCTCGCCGGCCTGCTGGCGGAAAAATTCCAAGCCGACGTTTACGCGATTTTTCCGCGCCGCCTCGCCTTCTGGCGGGCCGAGCTGTGCGTGGAGCGCATCCTCCACGATGGCACCGCGGCCGGCGTGACGCTTGCGCTCAACCGCTGGCTGGAGTCCCACCTCCGCGCGAGTGACGACAACTGCGCCTCCTGGCTCTGGGTGCACGATCGCTGGCGCAACCAGGATATCCCTACCCGGCGCCTGCGTCTCGAAGCCAAACGCAACCTGCTGGACGCCGATCTTCGTCTGCGCGGACTCGCCGCGCTCCCCCGCCTAACACGCTTGTGGATCCGCATGCCCAACTGGCTCGGTGACGTGGTCATGGCGCTGCCATTGCTCCGCGCCATCCGCGCCTCGCGCCCCGATGCCCGGATCACCCTGCTTGCCAGGGCGCAGTTCCGTCCGTTGCTGGAGCAGCTGGGCGTCGCTGATCAGGTGCTCCCGTTACCGCCACCGGGACCGGGCTATTGGCTCCATTTCCACCGGCTGCGACACGCCTACCCCGATTGCTACCTGCTGCTCACAAATTCCCTCCGCGGTGATCTGGAGGCCTGGCTCACCCGCTGCCGCCAGCGGTTTGGCCTTGTGCGGCGTGGACGTTTCCGCCCGCTGCTCACCCACGTCTGGCGCGTGCCCAATGATTTTGACGAGCTGCATCCCCATCAGGCAAGGCTCTGGGAGGCGTTCCTCCGCCATTTCGGCCTGAATGCCGCCCCGGACTTCACCCCGCTGCGGCTTTCGGCCTTCGACGTTCGACCTCCTGGGCGCCGAAGCCTTGGCGAAGGCGGCTCGGCCGCGGTCATCGGCCTGATCTGCGGCTCCGAGAACGAGCCCGAGAAGCGCTGGCCCATCGCCCACTGGCGGACGCTCATCACGCGGATCATGGCGGCGCATCCCAACGTCCGCTTCCGGCTCTTTGGCACGGCCAATGACCAGGCCGTCACCCACGCCGTCGCCTTGGATCTCGGCACCTCTCTCGAAAATCTCGCCGGCCGCACCGATCTGCCTGCCTTTGCGGCACGGCTGGGTGAATGCCGTCTCCTTGTCACCAACGACACCGGAGGCATGCACCTCGCCAACGCCCTGGGTGTGCCCGTGCTGGCGTTGTTCGGCCCCACCAATCCGCTGCGCACAGCGCCGGTATTTCAGTCGCCTGTCCGCGTGCTGCAACCCGCCGGATGCCCGCCCGCCGGCGGCGGCCATCTCGCCGATCTCGCGCCGGACGCCGTCCTCGCCGCCGCGACCGAAATGTTCGCCTGACGCGCCCCGTTCTCTTCCTCTCCCATCCCTTCTGACTATCCCGTCTCCGGTATCCGCAATCCGCTTTCGCCCATGCCGCTCCTCGCCGTCAACGATCTCCGCACGTATTTTCATACCCGCAACGGAGTCCATCGTGCCGTCGACGGCGTCAGCTTTGCCCTGGAAAAAGGTGAAACGCTGGGGATTGTCGGCGAATCGGGCTCGGGCAAATCCGTCACCTGCTATTCGATCATGGGCCTCGTGCCGCAGCCGCCCGGCCGGATTGAGAGCGGGACCGCGATGTTCGACGGCACCGATCTGCTGCGCTGTCCGCCGAGGGTGGCTCGCTCCATCCGCGGCAGGCGCCTGGCGATGATCTTCCAAGACCCGATGACATCGCTCAACCCCTACCTGCGCATTTCCGAGCAGCTCATCGAGCCCCTCATCATCCATGAGAAAATCTCGAAGGCCGCGGCGCTGCGGCGCGGTCAGGAAATGCTGGAGGCCGTCGGCATCAACGACGCCGCGAAGCGCCTTCATCACTATCCGCACGAATTCTCCGGCGGCATGCGCCAGCGCGTGATGATCGCCACGGCCCTCATCACGCGGCCGGAGCTGCTGATCGCCGACGAGCCCACCACGGCGCTCGACGTGACCGTGCAGGCGCAGATCCTCGAACTCATCCGACGCCTCCAGCACGAATTCGGCATGGCGGTCATCTTCATCACGCACGATCTCGGCGTGGTGTCCGGCCTCTGCGACCGGGTGCTGGTGATGTATGCCGGCCGCATCGTGGAGACGGGTGACGTGCGCACGATCTTCTACCAGCCGCGCCATCCCTACACCCGGGCGCTGCAGCGATCGATCCCGTCCACCCAGCCGAAAGGCGCGGAGCTGTTCACCATCCCGGGCCTCCCGCCCGATCTTTCGAGGCTGCCTGCCGGCTGCGCCTTCGCGCCGCGCTGCGAGTCGGCCACGGACTTGTGTTGTCGCCAGGATCCGGCGTTGATGCAACTCGCGTCCGGCCACGCCACGGCCTGTCTGCGCGTGCAGGCCGGGGAGATTTGATCTTAACCACGGATGTCACGGATGAGCACGGATAGAATGATCCATCCGGAATTAAGCGAGGCTATCATCGGCGCTGCGATGAAGGTGTTGAATACCTTGAAGCCCGGTCTGGATGAAAAGGCATACGAGAATGCCTTGGTCATTGAACTCCGCAAAAGGGACCTCAAGGTCAACCAACAGAAACGTTTTGATGTGCTCTACGACGGCTGCGTCGTGGACACACTCGTGCCAGATCTGATCGTCAACGAGCAGGTCATCGTAGACCCAAAAGTGGCGGAGGATTTCACGCCCACGCCTATCGCCCAAATGATAGGCTACCTTGCCATCACCAACCTGCGTCTCGCCATTCTCCTTAACTTCAAGCATGCGGACCTGCGCTGGAAGCGCATGGTCAGATGACCCATCTGTGAAAATCAGTGTAATCCGTGGTTAGCTCCGCTCACTCATGTCTGATCCGATTCTCGAGCTGAAGAACGTCAGGACCCACTTCCCGGTCCACCGCGGTCTTGTCTTCAAGCGGCAGACTGGAACGGTGAAGGCGGTCGATGGCGTCAGTCTCGCCGTGCAACCCGGCGAGGTGCTCGGCCTGGTCGGCGAATCGGGCTGCGGCAAGTCGACCCTGGCGCGCACCATCCTCCAGCTTGTGCCGGCCACCGAAGGAACGATCGTGCTCGAGGGCCGGAATCTCACGGCCGCCGGTTCCGCGGAGGTGAAGGCTTCGCGCCGCGCGTTGCAGATGGTGTTCCAGGATCCCTACGCCTCGCTCAACCCGCGCATGACCGTCTTTGCCGCGCTCGCCGAGCCCATGCTCGTCCACAAGATCTGCGCCCGCGCCGAGGTCGCCAGACGCGTGGCGGAACTCATGAAGATGGTCGGCCTGGCGCCGCGCTTCGTGAAGAAGTATCCGCATGAGTTTTCCGGCGGCCAGCGGCAGCGTATCGCCGTGGCCCGCGCCCTCGCCCTGCAGCCCAAGGTCATCATTGCCGACGAACCGGTGTCGGCGCTCGACGTCTCTGTCCAGGCCCAGATCCTGAACCTGCTGGCGCAGCTCGTGCGCGAGATGAATCTCAGCCTGATCTTCATCGCGCACGACCTCTCGGTGGTGAAGCACATCTCCGACCGCATCGCGGTCATGTATCTGGGAAAAATCGTCGAACTCGGCCGCGCCGCGGACGTGATCGAGCGGCCGCGCCACCCGTACACCCGGGCGCTCGTCAGCGCCATCCCAACGCCTGATCCCGATGCCGAGCGGGCCCGCCAGCGTATCGTGCTGCCCGGCGATCCGCCTTCGCCGCTCAATCCGCCCGCCGGCTGCGCCTTCCATCCGCGCTGCCCGTACGCCGGGGAAAAATGCAAGGTTGCCGTTCCGCCGCTCGTGCGCATTGCCGACGGCCGCGAGGTGGCCTGCATCCTGGTCGAGGAAATCTCCTCCCTTGGTCCCGTCTAAAGTTGCCGTCCCGACTGTAGCATCGGCTGACGCCATCCCCCGATCTTCCACCCATAGCGCGCTGCACGCTGTGCAAACGGCCGATTACCCAAGCTCTCCCTATTGGCTATCTGCCATTAGATATTGGCTATTCGCCCAGCCCGCCTCTCTCCCCGTAACCACAATCCAGTCAAAACATCCCCTATGCCCGCGTACCAGCGCTTTGAAGAACTACCCGTCTGGCAGGAGGCTGCGCGTCTCTACAATCTCGTGCTCGATCTCCTCGAGACGTCCGACCTGCCGCTTTCGCCCGGCTTCCGCAACCAGCTCGACCGCGCCGCGCTTTCCGTTTCCAATAACATCGCCGAAGGATTTGAGCGCGTGACGACCAACGAATTGCTCTCCTTCCTCGCCATCGCGCGCGGATCCTCGGGCGAGGTTCGCTCCATGCTTGCGGTGGTGAAGGATCGCCCGAAGCTCAAGCGATTCAGCGACTCGCTCCAGCGTATCCGCGGACTGGCTGAATCCTGCTCGCGGCAGCTTACGGCGTGGACCGGTTCGATCGAGGACTCGCCGGTGCAGGGCAAACGCCATCTGACGCGCCTGACCCGCGCCGCCAAGCAGTCGACCATCGCCGCTGAGAATTTTCACGGCCAGTTCCTCCGCAGCCTTCCGCCGGGCCATCCGCTCTATGACTCGCCGGAAGCGCGACTTGCCCGGGGCGCACCGCGGTACAGCCGGTAGCCGGTAGCCGGTAACCGATAGCCAATAGTCGATAGCAGATAGCCAATTCAGACCGTTGGCTGTTTGGTATTGGTTATTGGCTATTTGCTGTTAGCCATTGGCAGCCGGCCTCGCCCTCGGCCTCACGTCCGCCCCATCGTCCGGGCTTTTTCGAGGATGGCCGGGCGCGCCTCCTCCATCATGGCCTTCACGTCGGCGTAGCGCATGGTGCGCTGCTCGAAAGTGCGCTTTTGCAGAGCCCGCAGAAACCGGCGCTCAAACTCAGCGAAGTACGAGCCGTAGAGGTGATAACTGTCCACCATGTGCACGTAGCGACCCACGGATACGGCCCGGCCGCTGAGTTCCGAAATCCGCGCGGCGATGCGCAGCTGCAATTGCACCAGGGCAAAAATGTTCATGAACGCCGCCTTGTAGGCGTCGTTGGAACGGAACCGCACGTTCATGCTGAGCACCGGCTGGCCCGCCTCTTCGAGGATCCGGCACCAGATGCTCTGCAGGCAGGCAGGATCGTAACATTCGTTGTCCTCCCATACCTTCCAAGTGATCGCCTGGGCCCGTCGGGTATGCGGCGTCTTGGCGAGCTTCCGGGCGAGGATTTCGATCTGGTCGAACGGTTTCAGTCCCGGCACTTGATAGCCAAACAGCCGCTGATGGTAGGTGTATTCCCAGCGGGTGTCCTTCGGGTCGTCCGGATTGCGCACGAGGTGATCCTTGATGCCATCGCAGACCTCCATCACGTATTCCTGTAATTCCACCGGTCCCCCCGGAAAATCCTTGTGGATCATCGGCTCGCCCAGCGGCTCGGTGATGGTGATGATCATTGTGGCGTCCTTGCTGGGCGGGTCCTCGGGTTTGTCATACTCGGTTTTGAGGCTGCAGCCCTTCTGGTGCAGCTCAATGAGCGACAGTTCCCAGGCCCGCGCGATGCAGTCCGCCTCAACGTGTAAGACTGGTATTCCTTTCATGCAAGGTTCCGTTTCGTTAGTACGGTGTCTTGAGCAAGACGCATCCGGCGACCGCTGTCCATCCTGGGAGTTTGTCGCACTAGGAGATCCGACAAACTCTTAACGGCAACATTCTGTAGGAGCTTGCTTGCAAGCGATCTTCCCCATCGCCTGTAAACAGGCTCCTACCCCAATCTCGCGACCTTATTGTCAGCCGCACCCAACGTCGAAATCTGCAACCATGACGTCACCGCCAGCGTCTTCAACGGCAGTACCCCCATACCATGAATCTGACTCCCAGACTTCCCTCCGCTGGTTTTGTCCTTTTCGCGGCGTTGGGCCTCGTGCCCTTCGCTGCGGCTTCCGGCATCGGCCAACGTTTTCCGTCCGAAAAGAAGATCGTTCCCGATCCGGTCACGGGAATCCCGCTTACGTTCCTGACCAGCACTCCCGCGGGTGATTCCAAAATCTACCAGACGCACCCCCAGTGGACCGCCGATGGCAAGTGGGTCATCTTCCGGTCCAACCGCGCGCGCGGGCAGGCCTTCGCCGTCAACGAAGAGACGGGCGTGATCGTGCAGGTGACGGATGCTGGCTACATGGGCATGCTTTGCGTCGCCCGCCGGTCGATGAAGCTCTACGTCATGCGGGACTTGGGCCGTGCTTCGGACCAGGGCGGCGGTCCAAACCCGGCGCCCACGGCTGGCGGAGCCGGAGTCCAGGCAGCCCCCGCGGCTGGTGGCCCCGGAGTTCCAGCAGCCGCGCAAGGTGCAGGAGCAAGAGCCGGTTCGTTTCGGCCCCGCGGGCCGTTCCAGATCGTCGAGATCGACCTGGCCAAGGTTTTTGCCGACAGCGAGGCCGGATCCATGAAGCCCGCCTCCAATTATGAACGGATCTGCGGCACCATCGCCGCGCCCTTGATCGCCGGGGGCGACATGGCCCTCGACGCCAACGAAGACTTCGTCTACTTCCGCGTCTCGGGAGGCGACGTCGGACAACACCTGCCCCCGGGCACCGACATCGACTGGCACTTCGGCCCCCGCAACATGGGCGCCGGTCCGGCCGGACTGCGCGCCATGAATCTCAAGACCGGCGAAGTGAAATTCGTCGTCGATGTCCCGTTCCAGATCGGTCACGTGCAGACCAATCCGTGGGTACCGGGCGAGATCGTTTTCTGCTGGGAAACCGGCGGCAAGGCGCCGCAACGCACGTGGACGGTGATGGCCGACGGCACTGGCCTGCGCCCCGTGTATCCCGAAGCGCCCTACGAGTGGGTCACGCACGAAGCCGTGATCACGAAGGATGAAGTGGCCATCGCCATCATGGGACACCGGAAGCCCGGCACCATCGACGCCTGGGGCATCGCGGGTACACGCGAGCATCCCACCGGCCTGGGCATCGTGAATCTGCGGACCCGCGAGATGCGGATCGTCGGCCAGACTCCCTCGGGCAGCGGACTCTGGCACGTCAACGGCTCGCCCGACGGCCGCTGGGCGGTCGGCGACGATTTTTCGCGCAGCATCTATCTCATCGACCGGCACACCAGCGAGATGATCATGCTCTCCACCGGCCACAAGCCGACGGCGGCGGACCACCCGCATCCGACGTTCAGCGCCGACAGCACGCGGATCGAGATCGAGTCCGCGATGCTTTCGGCGGATAATCGTTCCATGAACATCTGCATCATCCCCGTGCCCAAGAGCTGGCTCAACCGGACCTACAGCGACAAGGTCCCGCAGTAATACAGTGGCCACACGCATGTAGGAAGCTCGCTTGCGAGCGATGATCGCCCACTCTGCTGGCCAGCCGGGGGCTTCCTACACTGCGCCGCCCACCTGCCGCAACGCCTCGTAGCAGGCGATGCCCACCGCGGTTGAGAGATTGAGCGAACGCATCGCGGTATTTGCGTGCGGGATGGTGACGCGCCACGCGTCCCCCACCGCGGCATGCAGCCATTCCGGGCAGCCCGCGCCCTCGTTGCCGAAAAGCAGTCCGTCGCCCTCCACGTAACGCACCTCCCAGAATGAACGCCGGACCTTCGTGGTAAACAACCACAGCCGCGGCGGCCGCGCCGGGCTGCGCTGGAAAGCTTCCCAGTTTTCGTGGTGGTGCACGTCGAGCGCATGCCAATAGTCCATGCCGGCGCGTTTGAGCTGGCGGTCGGTGAGCCGGAAGCCGAGCGGATGGATGAGATGCAACCGCGAACGGGTGACCGCGCACAGCCGGCCCACGTTGCCGGTGTTTTGCGGGATCTGCGGCTCGAACAGCACGATGTGCAGCATGGCCTCCGCCGTAAACCGCCGGCCGGCGGGCGGCAAGCCCGCTTCGGCGTCATTCCAGTCTTTACCAGCGGCATTTTATCTATAAATTCCCCTTTGCCGAAAGCCACGTATCCTCCAGCTTATCCGGTGGCCCCCATCGTTCCCAAAGCCGTTTTGTTCCTCGACGACGAGCAATCCTACGTCGAGCTGATGACGCAATTGCTCTCGGACAACCTGGACTGCCCCATCCTCCCATATACGCGGCCCCACGAGGCTCTCGCCGCCCTGCCGCGCCTCGACGTGGCCATGATCGTGACCGATTACTCCATGTCACCGATGAATGGCATTGATTTCCTGTACCGGGCGCACGCGGTCCGCCCGCAGATCGCCGCCATGATGATCACCGGCCACCGGATCGAACTCGAAGACAAGGACCTGAGCCACGTGCCCGGCCTCAGAGCGACACTCTTCAAACCAATCAGCTGGCGGATGCTCGCGGAGAATATCATCAAGCATTGGCCTGATCCAAATCCGCCCGTGCTGAGGTAGCGGTCAGTTTATGTAGGTCGGGCTTCATGCCCGACACCGATGTGCATCGACATCACTCTGTCGGGGATAAACCCCGACCTACAGTTACCGCTCAATCCAGGCAAACTGACCCACTACCCGTACTGAAAGCGGATCTCTTTCAAACCTGACCCGCCGGGCATCCGCGGGATCCGCCGCGCACTACTCCACCGCCAGCCCGTCGTTGTCCGCCGCGAGGACCCATGATCCGTCGCAGCCCACGCTGGCGTGTTCGAGCGCCGATTCCATCGCCCGGCGGACGGCGGAAACCTCCGGCTGTTCGCAGACGCACAACACGCTCGAACCGCTGCCGCTCAGCCAGCCGGCCAGCGCCCCCGCCGCAATGCCGTCGTCGATCGCCTCGCGTCCGCCCGGGATGCCCGGCAGCCGGTAGGGTTCGTGCATGAAATCCGCCACGGCGTGCCGCAGCTTCCGGAATTCGCGCGTGGCGAACGCCGCCACCAGGAACGAAGCGGCGTTGATGCTCTTCACGGCGTCGAAATACGGCAGCGTTCGCGGCAGGGCTCCGCGCGACTCCTTGGTGGAAATCTCCACCTGCGGCGAAACGACCACGAAGGCCAGCTCGGCCGGCACGGCGATGCGCACGCAATCAAGATAGGCGCCGTTCACGGGCGACGTACGCGACACGCAAAAGCCGCCGAGCACCGACGCGGCGGCGTTGTCGGGATGACCTTCCAGCGCCGTCACCAACTCGATGATCTGCCGGTTCGAAAGCCCCGCGCCCGTCAGCGCGTTGAGTCCCGCGACCAGGCCGCTTCGCACGGCGCCGCTTGAGCCCAAGCCGCGGGCCGCCGGGACGTCCCCCGTGATACGGTAGCTGAAGCCGGCCGGAGCCCGGCCGGTCTTCAGGAAAAACGCGGCCGCCGCCGCCTCGACCATGGCGCGCGCCGGCGCGTCGCCGCCCTCGGCGGGCACCGGCGTCGTGGCTCCCGCCCGCCGGGTCACCGTCACGTGGTTGTAGATCTTCAGCGCCAGCCCGAGCGTGTCGAAACCCGAGCCGCAGTTGGAGGTGCTGCCCGGAACGCGAACGGTGACGGAATCGTGCCCGCTCATGAAATTATCGGCGGAAGCGCAGCGCGCGGTCGGCCTCGCGCAGCTGGGCGCGCTTCTTGAGATCCTCGCGCTTGTCGAACTGCTTCTTGCCGGTGGCCAGCGCCACCTCGACCTTCGCCAGCGCGTCCTTGAAATACAGCCGCAGCGGGACCAGCGCCCGGCCGCCGGCCTCGAGCGCCTGGGCGATCTTGCGAATCTCGTGCTTGTGCAGGAGCAGCTTGCGCTGGCGGCGCGCCTCGTGGTTGTTGTCCGTGCCGTACTCGTAGGGATCGATGTGGGCGTTGCACAGCCACACCTCCCCTTTTTCCACGCGGCCAAAAGCGTCGTTGATCTGCGCCCGGCCGTTGCGGACCGATTTCACCTCCGTGCCCCGCAGGGCCAGGCCCGCCTCGAACTTTTCCTCGATGAAATAGTCCCGCCGCGCCTTGGCGTTGCGGATTTCGGTGTAACGTTCGGGATCTGGGGACTGGGCGCACATGGGCGTTCACCGGCACGCGGCCAGCCGCGCCGGCGGTCCTGACTCGCTACACCCGCCCGCGCCGGCCCGTCAATTCTCGGCTAACTCGTGGCTGATCTTCCCCTCGATGATCTCGCGCAGCGCGATGTCCTCGGGCGAGAGTTTTTCGAGCGATTCGACGAGCGGACGGCTGCCCCGCTTGAGCTGTTTGACGCGGCGCGAAACCACGTTGATCAGGATGTTCGGGTCGGGAATGACTTTCTGGGCGTCTCGGATGTAATCGTCACGCATGGCAGGGAGCTGGCGGTCGGTGGGAACGGCAATGGCTACGTCCCCCCGCCCCGGGGTCAAGGGTATTCTCGTGGATACCGGATCTTGGAGACCGGAAACCGGAGAGGGCCATATATGTGGGAGAGTGTGAAGTGAGGTATTGAAAACTTGTCGGCTACCGCTGAATAGTCTGGCTTTCAGTTTCCGGTTGTCGCTTTCCGGTATCCGGTATCCGCTTTCCGGTATCCTATGATGCTGATCGCCTGGACCACCGTGGCCACGCCTGAAGACGCCTCCCGGCTCGCCCGCGGCGCGGTCGAGGCGAACCTCGCCGCCTGTGTGCAGGTGGAGGGACCGGTCGCATCGCATTTTCACTGGGAAGGACGGCTGGAATCGGCGCAGGAATACCGGCTCATGTTCAAATTCCTGCCGGAGCAGGCCGGCGCATTGGAGACGTGGATCCAAGCCCGGCATCCCTACGACACGCCCGAATGGATCGTCGTCCGCGCCGAGCAGGTTTCGGAAAAATACTTGTCATGGGCGCGGGGGACCTCTACACCCGCCCCCTTTCCTCAACCGCCATCCTCCGCCTGATTTCCGTCATGTCCCAACACAAAAGTCTGCAATCCGCCAAGGGCGTCGCCGTGAAACGCAACGTGCTCAAGCGCTTCGAGCGCGTCGAGCTGCTCAAGAAACGCGGCCAGTGGAAGGAAGGCGACCGCATCGTCGGCCTGCGCAAAACCAAGCCCGACGTCTGATTGGTGGACGTCCGTGATTTTCCGGGCAGGCTCGAACCGTTTCGACCTGCCCTTTTTAGTGTCGTAACTCAAAATCCTCACGAGCCGCGAAGAATTTCAATGACCACAAAGAGGCACAAAAAGTTTCCACGGCTTCGGCAGGGATCGACAGTGCGCCTATAGGCGCAAGGGAGACGGTGCCTTAACCAGAAAGTGATTTTTGTGCATTTTTGCGGCAAAAATTTCCTCGGCTCGGGGTTTGGTTGCGGCTTTGCCGCGCTGCGCTTACCCGTTGCACCATGCACGAAATGTTCATGCAGTTGATCGCCTGGTATCAACACTCGCTCGACAAGGGCGGCTACTGGCTCGTGGCCCTGCTCATGGCCATTGAAAGCTCCATCGTGCCGCTGCCGAGCGAACTGGTCATTCCGTTTGCCGCCCACCTGGCGCACACGCAGGGCAAGATGACCGTGACGGGCGTGGTCATCGCCGGGGCGCTCGGCTCCTGGGTGGGTGCGACGGTGATGTACTGGGCCTCGCGGCTGGCCGGCCGGCCGCTGGTCATGCGCTACGCCGTGGTCGCGGACACGATGCTCGATCGTTTGGCCTCCCGGCTGGCGCGCTGGCCGTTGGTGAGGCGTTGGGTGGTGCGTGGCGGACGGTTGGTGGTGATTTCCCCGGAAAAGGTGGTCGCCGCCGAGCGCTGGGCCGACCGCTACGGTCCGTTCGGCATCTTTTTCTCGCGCCTGCTGCCGGTGGTGCGCCATCTCATCGGCATCCCGGCGGGCATCGTGCGTCTCGATTTCCGGCTCTACTCCCTGTATACGCTGATCGGTTCGACCTTCTGGTGCGCCGTGCTGGCGTGGATCGGCATCAAAGCCGGGCAGGACGAGGCCCTGATGCGCGGCGAGTTGCATCGCATTACCCTCTGGGTCGCGGGTGCCTTCGTGGTGCTCGGCACCATGTATTACCTCTTTGTCCACCGCCAGATGAAGGCGGAGAAGAAATAGGCCCCGGATATTTTACAGGAGGTAACGGAGGTAACAGAGACTGAAGGCAAGGATTTAGGCTCAATGATCTCCGTGTCCTCCGTTTTCTCCTGTAAGAACCAAAGCGGCGTGTTTGCTCTCGACAGGCCACGCCGGCATTTTGAGACTCCCGCCCGTTTCCCGCGGGCATAGCACAATGGATAGTGCACCGGTCTCCGAAGCCGGTGATCTGGGTTCGATTCCCAGTGCCCGTACCATCCTTCGCCCTGCGGGCTACGGATGGCAGGCCAGCCTTCAGCCCGCTGAAGTCTCGCTATGCGTGTGACCATTGCGGCGAAGGATGCGCGCCGTAGGCTTGGCGAAGGCGGGCATTACCCACAGCCAACAGCCAGATGATGAGTCTACACCAAGTTTGGGGACAGAGGCGTCGGGCTTCCACCGGCACCAAGGCCCGGCGAAGGATGGCATTTCACTCCGCAAACGAACTACCCTCCGACTACGGCGAGGTGCCGCGCCGTAGTGACGCACGGCGGCACGAAGGTGGGCAGCAGCCCTTGGTAGCCCGGCGAAGGAGGACCTTTCACGGAGCAGGCCAACCGCCCTGCAGGCTATGGCTGGCACCGCCTAAATGTGGATTGCTTCGCCGGAGGCGGCGGACATATCGATCTGCGCAATGGCTGGCGTCAGATTTATCAATTAGCGGGCCGGTCTTGAAATCGGATAAGCTCGACCCGTCCCCCAATCTGCCATCCCCATGAACGATCCGCTCCTTTGCTCCCTTGTGCGCGTTGCCCGGTTGCTCGCCGCCTCCTTTGCGGCCGCGTCCGCGCTGTCCGGCTGCGTCACCCGCGGCTACAAGCTGGCTCCGAAAGACACGCCGGGGCCCACGCTGCTCAAACTCAGCGCAGCGCAGCCGCCCGTCGAGGCGACTTTGCACACCGTCATCATCTTCCAAGGGCCCGGCTCGTGGAAGCGCGAGGCGTACTGGGACGAATACGTGCTGACGGTGGCGAATCGCGGAGAGACGCCGGCGATCATTGATTCCGCCATGCTGTACGGCAGCCAGAGCGAACCGGTCACCCCGGGCGATAACCCCTGGACGCTCGAAAAGCTGAGCAAGAAGTGGTGGCAGACCAATGCCGCGCGACAGACGGGCACCTATCTTGCGCTCGGCGCGGGCACCGCGGTGGGCGCCGGCGTTGCTTTGGCATCAGCCATGGGCGGGATAATGGCCGGACCCGTCAGCGCTGGCGCGACTGCCGCCGGGGCGGTCGGAGCCGCCACTGTCGTGGCGCTGCCGCTTTTTGCCGTCGGGACCGTCGTCGCCAACGTCCACGGCAAACACAAAGTGGAGGCCGAGTTCAGACGCCGGCGGTTGGTATTGCCCTTGTCCATCGCCCCGGGCCAAACGGTCCAAGGCAGCCTGTTCTTCCGGATCACCCCCGGCCCGCAACGGCTGGTCCTGCAATGCCGCGCCGACGGAGAAACCCGACCGCTAGCCATGGATCTTGCCCTGCTCGCGGGCCTGCACCTCAAGCCAACCCCGCCAGCCGCGACGGCGCCATAGACGATCCAGAATGGCGCAACCCCGTTCGCGGTAAATCGACCGGTTGGAGGCGCCGGTTCGATTCCCAGTGCCCGTACCAGCCTCCGCCCTTCGGGCTACGGCTGGGCAGGCCATCCGTTAGCATACAGCGACTGATATTGGCGGGGAAATGCCTGGTGGCGGAGGATGCGCGCCGTAGGCCCGGCGAAGGCGGGCATTTCACACCGCAGGCCAATCGCCCTACGAGCTTCCACCGGCGCCGTAGGCTTGGCGGAGGCGGGCATTACCCACAGCCAGATGATGAGTCTACACTAAAGTTTGGGGACAGAGGCGTTGGGCTTCCACCGACGCCGTAGGCCCGGCGAAGGAGGGCACTTCACACCGCAGGCCAATCGCCCTGCGGGCTTCCGCCGTCGTCCCGCATGCGCGGGACTTTGGCGGACAAGACGGATGGCAGCCCAGCCTCCGCCGCGGACCCGCCCCGCCAGAATCGCTTCGGCTGAAAAGGTGCGTGCCCTCACCCGCGCCGCCACGAGATCGCCAAACGTCGGGCAATTGTCGTAGGATAACGGCGTGCAGCGAGACGCAGCAAAGTGAGGATTCATTGATGAAACCAGAACAAAGAAACAAACCCGAGGCGCTCGATCATGTTTTTTACGAGTTCAAGATGCTCCATGCGACTGGACTCCGACTTAGCGAGGGTATCTCCCCCGGCGAGAGGCATAACGTCTACTTGGAGAGCTTCCTCATCCATGCACGGTGTATCGTGGAGTTCTTCTGCAATCCAAACGCGGGGTACAATAAGATGAAGCCATGTCATTTCGTCCCCGATTACGCCCTCCAGTCAGTAGAGGATAAACTAAAGCGGCGAATAGATCACGAGGTTGCCCATTTGACATATGATCGGAAGAAACCCGGAGAGTTAGGTAATTGGCCTATCAGGGAAGTTGCATTCCCGCTCTACTCGCTAGGTTTGCACTTCTTTCAGGCCATACAGTCCAACGACGAATTGATGGCCTTCGCCAATAACCGCGCCGAAACCGAGGAGTTGATTCAGACGTTTGAGAAGGAACTTAGTGCCTCGAAAGTCCCAGGTGTGCATCAGGAATCCGTCGGAGCTAGTTCTCCTGTGACCATGGCAACGATGGGTCCTATCCCGGCATCGACCTCGGGGGCTCTACCGCCAAACGGGGGTCAACTCATCTACCTTGGCCGAAAGAATCAGCCCCCTGAAGCTGGACACACTGCGCCGCCGGCGGGCATGCCGCAAGGCCCGGCAGACTTTCGCCTACCCTCAGCCGCGCGTCTGGCGCCACGAAGTCGAGTGGCAGGCGGTCTGGATCGTCGAACTCACCGTGTGAACGTGGAGGGTTGGTGGCCTCTTCCACGGTATTCGCCCAAAGGGTCGCAGCCTCCGCTGCGAATTGGTGCAGCTTCAGGAGCGCAAGGGACCTGTTCTCTTGTCAGCCCGCGAAGTTTCTGTTTTAGGTCATGCCAAGACCCCGCGCCGGCATGCAGCGTTCTTCAGCTGTTATGCCACGGATACCGCCATGAAAGAATACTGCGTCAAACGCACCTCCCAAACTAAGTGGGAACTCATTTTAAAAGCTGAAGATACAAAAGATGCGGCGCGGAAGTTCGTCCATTCCATACCCTGTGCTCTGAGTGATGAGATCCGGGTGGCGGAGAATGTTGCATCGGGCTGGGAGGAAGCAGTGTATTGGGCATCGGATTTGATGACGGGAACGAATGGGCTTCCAGCACCTACTCCTTTGGGCACACCCATAGGGGATGACAGACCGGCGCTATGGGCCAATCCTTGGTCACTCCTCGTTCTGATCCCATTGCTCGTGGCCGTCTTTGTAGGAAGTTTCCATATCATTACAGGCGAAAAAGCCGGTCTTCATTTCGTCAGACGTGATTCATTTTCGTTCTCGGAGTTCTTCATCGATGCCGATGCCATCACGCGGATGCCGTGGCTCGCAGCGAAGTCGCGCTTTCCCATCGGTTGCAGGGTTCTCCAGCGAGAAGGTCTGATTGAGGGCAACGGCCTGCCGAAGGACAGCACCGCAGCGGTGAAATGGTATCGCATGGCAGCTGAGCTGGGTTACGCCCCGGCCCAATTCAAACTCGGCTGGATGTATGCCGCCGGCGACGGCGTGGCCAAAGACAGCGCAGAGGCCGCAAGGTGGTACCGCAAAGCCGCCGAGAAGGGCGATGCCGCAGCGGAGAACCAGCTCGGGCTCATGTATACCAACGGCGTTGGCGTAGGGAAGGACAGCACCGAAGCGGTGAAATGGTATCGCAAGGCAGCTGAGCAGGGTTACGCCCCAGCACAATTCAACCTCGGCTTCATGTATGCCTTCGGCTGGGGCATAGCCAGAGAGCCGACGGAAACTGTGAAGTGGTTTCGCAAGGCCGCCGAGCAGGGTTACGCCGAAGCTCAATTCAACCTCGGCTACATGTATGCCACTGGCCACGGCGTGCCGAAAGACAGTACCGAAGCAGAGAAGTGGTTTCGCAAGGCCGCCGAGCAGGGTTACGCCCAAGCTCAATTCAACCTCGGCACGCTGTATGCCAACGGCGACGGCGTGCCCAAGGATGAGACCGAAGCTTTGGCTTGGTATTATATAGCTGCGGCTTCGGGAAACGACCATGCAGTGATGAAGCGAGACACGCTTGAGCGTCGTCTTGGCCAAGCGATGGCCCTGCTGGCTCAGCAACGCAGCAGGGAAATCCTCAAGGAGATTGAAGCCAACAAGGCCAAAGCAGCGGCATCTAAGTAGCCTGCCAGCCGCTCGCACAATGTCGGGCTTCTCCTACCGTCCTTGGCGGACGTGATTGTACTTCGCGGATGTCTCGCGGCAATCGGAAACGCCAGCCCGAGCAAATCAACGGATTGCAGCTTGCACCAGCGATGCCCTGCCTTTCCCCGCCAACCGCTCGAACATCACCCGCGTCACCGTCGTTCGCCCCCACTCCAAGTCTTCCTCGTAATCCGCCTTCCGAAGCGCCTCCTCGCTGGCTCGGTACGCACACAGCCAGTAGCCCAGATTTTTCCACAAACGACTAGACGATTGCTCGATGTGGAAAAACAGCGTAAACGCTTCTTTGTATAACCACTCGGTTGGTAGCAGAAGATAGGAGGAAAACGAAATGCCCAACATCACAGTTGACGGCCCACGAATTGAAGACCTCGCCAAGAAGCGGGAGTTGGTCAAGACCGTGACAGATGCCGCAGTCAAAGCCTACGGATTGCCAAGGCAGGCGATGGTGATCCTGATCAAAGAGAACCATCCGGAGAATGTGGGCATCGGCGGTGAACTCCTGATCGATCGAGCGAAGGGAAAAGAACCATAAGACCAACGGCTTCCAACCAAGCCTTCAGCATACGCCGCGTAGTGGCGACGCTGGAAGGCGCCGCTCAACTGATGGCTAGCATCAGGCGGTTTGAAGAGATCGCCTAAATGTGGATGGCCTCGCCGGAGGCGGCCGCCGCGGCTTCCATCACGGCTTCGCCAAGCGTCGGATGCGGATGAATCGTGGCGTGGATTTCGTCGACGGTCGCCTCCAGCGTCATGGCGAGGCTGTATTCGGAAATGAGCTCGGTCGCCTCGGCGCGGTCGTAACGCGAAGCACATCACGAGGCATCGGCTCGCGCCACCTTTTCCAAGCGGCGCAGCCGATCCGTAAGATCCCGGGGAACCGTGAAGATCATTCTCCTACCCCGCTTTTTTTGTCCCAACACTCCGCGAGCCTTCAAGTTCAGTAAATCGGTCCTGGCCGTCTGATACACCACGTTTTGGCTCTTCTGGTGGCTGACTATGCTATATTCTTGGAGGGGGTGTTTGAGCGCGTGGCGTATCAGATCCGCCTGCCTGTGGTTGAAAAGGTTCAACGCCCGAAGATGCTCTTCCACCTCCCGGACTTCGTTCGTCTTCCGGGCGATGTAGTGGTGCAGCTCCTCGATAGCCCGGCGCATCACCTTCGTCTGCGCTACGATGAAATACGTCAGGTCGTTGTCGTCCGTCTCCGTGAAGAGGAATGACCGCGCATACTCGACCGGAGCCCTGCGCAGGATGTTCGAGATCGAAATGAACTCAAAAAGCCAGTAACCCGAGTGCAGCATCGCCCAGTAAAACAGCGCCCGCGCCGTGCGTCCGTTGCCGTCCACAAACGGATGATCGTAGGCAAGCCAGAAGTGAAGGATTATAGCCCGGACCACTGGATGGACGAAAAACTCCGGCGTTCGCCCGTTCGCGAACTCGCACATGGCTCTTATCCGTGCGGGCAACTCCAACGCTGGCGGCGGCTCATGAAACACTTCACCGTATTTGTCGCCGACGACGCGCATCTCATTGGGGCGCCGCAGGCGGCCAGCCGCGGATGCGTCATCGAGGGTCTTATCCGTTACCAGACGGTGGAGCGACAGCACCTCCTCGGGTGACAGCTCTTGCTGCTTCAATTCCGAGATGCGCTGCATGGTCACGTAGTTGTTCAAGATCATCTGCTCGCTGGTGTCGCGCGGCGGTCGACCGGTACGGATCATCTCTTTGGCCACTTCGCGCGTAGTCGCCGCCCCCTCCAATTGGCTGGAAGTGATAGCTTCCTCAATGAGTGAGCGGATGAGATAACGGTCACGGGTCTGCGGATTGGTGATCGGTTCCGGCACGCCGATCGACCGACCCGCGCCCATGTCGATTTCATGCAGTTGCGCCTGCACGAAGTCTGGCAGTGCGAACCGGAAGGAGATCCCCATCTTATCCGTGAGAGGCACCGACTTTGACGCACCCATACGTCTTATTTTAATCGACGCCCACCACTCCTCCAGCGTGGAACTGGCGGGTGGGGTCAGGTACCGCAAGCGGTCCCAATGCGGGTACTCATCCGGCGGAGGTAGTCGTAGTATTGTCTCAACCCGGTTGGCATTGCTCAGGTATTTCCGGAGCAAGTCGATATACAGCGGCGGTTTTTGCGGCAGCTTCATTGTCAATATACTACTAATCAGTGCTAAATTAGTAATTCGAACGCAACTACTAAATTGACAGTCATTAGTAGATCATTGACACATCTGGCATCGGGGTCGAGCTATGGTCTTGATAGCCAGTGCCTTTACCAGATTTGAGCGCAACTGAAAGGCTGGCGTGGAGCCGGCCTTCGTCGTCAGATCGCCCGAGGATCAAATGTGGATTGCCTCGCCGGTGGCGGCGGCCGCCGCCTCCATGACGGCTTCGCCAAGCGTCGGATGCGGATGAATCGTGGCGTGGATTTCGTCGACGGTCGCCTCAAGCGTCATGGCGAGGCTGTATTCGGAAATGAGCTCGGTCGCCTCGGCGCCGATGATGTGCGCGCCCAAAATTTCTCCCGTCTGCGGATCGGCCAGCACCTTGACGAAGCCCTCGGAGTCCGCCGCCGCCACGGCCTTGCCGGCCGCGATGAACGGGAACCTGCCGATCTTGTAGGCCACGCCCTTCTCCTTCGCCGCCTGCTCCGTGAGGCCGATGCTGGCGATCTGCGGCTGGCAGTAGGTGCAGCCCGGCGCGTTTTTCTCATGGTGCGGCCGGCCATGGCCGAACATGCCGTTGACGGCGTTGACCGCCCGGAACATCGCGACGTGCGCCAGCCACGGCGGGCCGATGATGTCGCCCGCCGCGTAGATGCCCTTCACGTTCGTCTGGTAGTTTTCGTCCACCTTCAGGAAGCCCCGATCGAGATCGAGCTTCACCTTTGGAGAAAGCGCGCCGTCGAGATTGGCGACCACGCCGATGGCCACGATGACGGTCTCGACCTCCAGCCCCTGGCGCTGGTCGCCCTTGACGAGGTCGAGGGTCACGGAATTTTTGCCGACCTTGATGTTCTCGGCCCTGGTGCCGGTATGGATGGCGATGCCCTGCTTCTCGAAGCTGCGGTGCAGCAGCCGGGCGACCTCCTCGTCCTCCGCCGGCACCACCGACGGCAGGACCTCAATGAGCGTCACCTTGCTGCCAAAGGCGTTGAGAAAATAGGCAAACTCCACACCGATCGCGCCCGCCCCGATGATGGCGGCCGAGGCGGGCGGTTTGGCGCGCGGCACCAGCGCCTCGCGCGAGGTCATGACGCGCTCGCCGTCGACCGGCAGGCCGGGCAGCTGGCGGGGTTTGCAGCCGGTGGCGAGCAGGACGCGCCCGGTCTTGAAGAACCTCCCCTTGTGCTCGCCCGCGGTGATCTCGACCATGCCGGGCACGGTCACCTGCCCGCGGCCGATGAAGTAGTCGACCTTGTGCTTGCGGAAGAGAAATTCCACGCCCTTCGCCATCTGGTCGGCCACGCCGCGCGAGCGTTCCATGACTTTCGCAAAATCAAACGAGACGCCCTGGACACTGAGCCCGTAGATCTCCGCCTTCTTCATCTTGACGTAGAGCTCGGCGCTCTTCAGCAGCGCCTTCGAGGGAATGCAGCCCCAGTTGAGGCACGTGCCGCCGGCGCGCTCCTGCTCGATGCAGGCGACCTTCTTGCCGAGCTGCCCGGCGCGGATCGCCGCAACGTAGCCGGCCGGCCCGCCGCCGATCACAATCAGGTCATAAACCGTCGTTTCAGACATAAGTGCGTGCTTGATTGCAGAGTCCTGCTGGCAACGTCGCCATGCCCCCCACCGGGGTCAAACGGAAACTCGCTTAGCCGGACTCATGCAGACGAACCACCATTGCCCTCGTGTTGGAACAAACCGTTCTGTGACCATTGTAGGAGCCTGCTTGCAGGCGATCTTTCCCCCTGCAATCGCGAGTAAACTCGCTCCTACTCTGCTGGACAGCAGAGCATGAGTCCGGCTCAGGCTGGGATCACGATCCGTCACGTTTTCCGCGGCGTCCGCGGGCGGCCTCGCATGTCAGATGTCGATCACGTCGTCGGGCTTCGGCGGTGACGTGGACCGTGGCACCCGCCGGGCGTGGAGGAGCCCGCTGAGGAAAAAATTCACCAGGCTGACGATGAGCGCGCCCCACAGGGCCGACCAGAAATCACGCACGTAGAAGCCCGCCACCAGCTTCGAGACCGCGAGAAAAAGGAAGGCATTGATGAGCCAGATGCCGAGACCGAGGGACAGCACCACGAACGGTAGCGTGAAAATGACCAGCAACGGCTTGAGAATCGCGTTGAAGAAGCTGAGCAAAGCCACGACAACTAGCAGGGTCACGCCGCTGTCATAGGTGATGCCCGGCACGATAACCGCGCTCAGGGCCACACCCACGGCGAGGATCGCCCAACGCATCAACAGATTCAACCAGGGATGACGACTCATCAGCGAAACCCAGCACTGTCGCCACGCCGGCCGGCGGAGCAATGAAAATCCTCGTCGTCCAGGACCACCTGCGCAGCGGCGGCACCGAGCGCCAGTCGATCCTCCTGACGCGCGCCTTTGCGGCGGCCGGCCACCCGGCCACGCTGCTCACCTTCCGCCCCGGCGGCGCTCTGGCCGGCGAGTTGGCCGGCGTCACCCACCGGGCCCTGACGCCGTTCGACCTCCACCTCGACTGGTTTGCCCCGGGGTTGCGGCGCGCGGTGGCCGCGCTGGCGCCGGACGTGGTGCTTTGCATGGGCCGCATGGCCAACTGCCATGCCGGCTTCATCCAGCAGCGGTTTCGGCGCGTCCTGGTGGTCGGCACCATGCGCACGGGCAAGCCGCTGCCCTTCCTTTTCCGCCGCTCGATGCGGCTCGTCCGGCATGTGGTCGCCAACAGTCATGCCGCGAAGCAGACGCTCATCAAGATGCTGGCGCTGCCGCCCGGCAAAATCACCGTCATCCACAATTCGCTCGTTTTTCCGGCCGCGGCGACGCTGGAGCGAAACGAGACCTTGCGTACCAAACATGGCGCCGGCCCCGGCACCCTCGTGCTGCTGTGCGTGGCGATGTTCCGCACCCGGAAGAACCAGCATGAACTGATCGAGATCGCCGCCGGCCTCCCGGCGGACCTCGACTGGCAGCTCTGGTTCGCCGGCGACGGGGATACCCGGTCGGAATGCGAGCGGCTGGTCCGGGCCCGGCACCTCGGGCAGCGCGTGAAATTCCTCGGCTGGCAGCGCGACCCGGAGCCGCTTTATCTGGCGGCGGACATCGCCGTGCACACCTCCTGGAGCGAGTCGTTGTCGAATTTCATCATCGAGGCGCAGGCGCACGGCCTGCCCGCCGTCGTCTATGACGCGCAGGGGATCAGCGAGTGTTTCCTGCCGGACGAGACCGGCTTTGTCATCCCCCCGGGAGACCGCACGGCGTTTCGAGCGACCGTCAGCCGCCTGGCGCGTGCGGCGCCGCCGGAACGCCACACCCGCTCCTCCCGGGCCCACATCTTCGCCGCGGCGACCTTTGATTCCGAATCGCATGCGCGCGCCTACCTCGAGCTTTTCGCCCGGCTCATGGGCACGGCACGCTAAGATTCTTGTCGTAGGAAGCCCGCTGCTGGCCAGCAGAGCGGGCGTTCTGCCGTACAGCAGAATCGGTCGCATCCTCCTTCGCCGAAGCTACGGCGGGACAAGAGCGACCTTCCTAAGGCGTGTCTTCAAACTGTCCTGTACTGCGAAGTTGGGAGGCTGGCAGGCGTAGCGCAGCGCTTCGGCCTGCGCTGGGCGATTGAGCGCGGGTTTCCGACTTCGCCCTTCGGGCTACGACGGACAGGAAAACACCGCGCTACGTGCCGCAACAGTTAGAGGTTCATTTAGGAGGATGTGTGCGGTTTGAAGACATACCCTATGAGGAATTCGGCGGAAACCACGACACCGGAGTTGCCTTTCGGCCGGGGGTGTCCATCGGTTGCCTTCGTGGTTAAGAGCAACCCGAGCGACTGCATCCGGCTGCGCGGCGTCCGCCAGAATAACCTCAAGGGCTTCGACCTCGATCTTCCGCTGGGAAAATACATCGTCGTCACCGGCCTGAGCGGCGCGGGCAAGTCATCGCTCGTCCTCGACACGCTGCATGCCGAGGGCCAGCGACGCTACGTCGAGACCTTCAGCGCCTACACCCGCCAGTTCCTCGATCTCCTCGCCAAGCCCCGGGTCGACGCCATTGAGAACATCCGGCCCTCCATCGCCATCGAGCAAACCAACACGGTGAAGACCTCGCGCTCCACCGTGGGCACGATGACGGAGCTCACCGATTTCTTCAAAGTCTGGTTCAGTCACGTCGCGGAGTGCTTCGATCCGGAGACCGGGGAGAAAATCGAGGATGACAACCCGCGGACGATCTGGACCAAGGTGTCGGCCGCGTATGCCGGCCGCCCGGTGGTCATCGCCTTCCAGGTGACCAAACCCGGCAGCCTGAAATGGCCCGAAATCCTCTCCAGCCTTCAAAGCCAGGGCTACAACCGCTGCCTGCTGGCCGCGGAAATTCCACATTTCAAACGCCAGGCTCCAAATGATTCCGCCGTCTGCACCGTTCACAAGATTGACGATCTGAGGGCTGAAAAATCCAGGCCTTCGACCTTGGACCTTCGACATTCGACTCATCTCTTCGTCGTCCAGGATCGCGTCACCCTGACGCCGGAAAACCAGAACCGCTTCCTCGAGGCCGCTGAGACCGCGTTGCACTTCGGGCAGGGGGAGGTCCGCCTTTTCGCCGCCGCAGCGCTACCCGCGGAGCGGGGTGGCGCGGAGCGCCGGGAGGCGCACGCGGAGATCGGCCACTACTCGCGCGGGCTGCATTCGCCGAAAACCGGCCGCACCTTCCGCGCCGCCACCCCGGCGCTGTTTTCCTTCAATTCGCCGCTGGGCGCGTGCCCGCACTGCCGCGGCTTCGGCCGCATCATCGACATCGACTACCGCCTCGCCATCCCCGACCCCTCGCTCTCCATCGACGCGGGAGCCCTCAAGCCGTGGGAGGGCGAGATTTATGGCGAGTCGAAGAATGACCTCCGCGTCTTTGCGAAGAAGCGGAAGATCCCGACCGATGTGCCTTTTGCCGCCCTCACGTCGGCGCAGAAGGACTATGTCATCAACGGCGATCCCGACTACGGCAAGCCCGGCAAGGAATGGCCCCACGCCTGGTACGGCCTCAAGGGTTTCTTCCGCTACTTCGAATCGAAGACTTATAAAATGCACGTGCGGGTGTTCCTCTCCCGCTACCGCGCCTACAACACCTGTCCCGCCTGCGGGGGGGCGCGCCTCCAGCCCGAGGCGCTGTGCTGGAAATGGCGCGGCCATACGCTGCCCCAGCTTTATCAGCTCGCCGTCTCCGACCTGCTCGCGCTCGTCGAGGACGCAAACCCCCAAACCCAAAACTCAAAACCCAAAACCCAAGACTCCAAACCCGCCGCCGGCACCCACTCCGCCGATCTCGCCTACGATTCCATCGTCACGCGTCTGCGCTACCTCCAGCAGGTCGGCCTCGGCTATCTCACCCTCGACCGCGCCTCGCGTACGCTGAGCGGCGGCGAAGTCGAACGCGTCAACCTCACCGCCGGTCTCGGCACGTCGCTGGTCGACACGCTGTTCGTGCTCGACGAGCCCAGCGTCGGCCTGCACCCGCGCGACATCGAACGCCTCATCGGCATCATCCGCTCGCTCACCGCCACCGGCAACACGGTCGTCGTCATCGAGCATGACGAGGCCATGATCCGTGCGGCCGACCACGTCATCGAGGTCGGTCCCGAGCCAGGAGAACGCGGCGGCAGCATTGTGTTTCAAGGCTCGGTCGGCGGGCTGCTGCGCTCGCCCGATAGCCTCACCGGGGCTTACCTCTCGGGCCGGCGGCAGGTCGACATACCGGCTTCCCGGCGTCCGGTCACCCTCGTCAATTCCAAATCGGAAATTGCAAATATTAAATTCCAACCGACCCGCTGGCTGGAATTCCGCGGCGCCACCAAGCACAACGTCTCCGGCCTGGACTTCCGTCTGCCTCTGCAACGGCTGGTCTGCCTGAGCGGCGTCTCCGGCTCCGGCAAATCCACGCTGCTCGACAACGTCATCCACCAGGGCCTGCTCGCGCAGCGCCACCAGCTGGCCGAGGATCCCGCCGCGATTGAGGCGATCCGTTCCGACCTTGAACTGGGCGAAAACGTCCTCGTCGACCAGTCGCCGATCAGCCGCACCCCGCGTTCCAATCCCGCGCTCTATACCGAGGCGTGGGAGCTCATCCGCGAACTCTACGCCGCGACACCCGCCGCGCAGGCGGCCGGCTTCAGCGCGACCAGTTTTTCGTTCAACAGCGGCGACGGCCGGTGCGACCACTGTCAGGGGCTCGGCTACGAACGCATCGAGATGCAGTTCCTGACCGATGTGTTCGTGCCGTGCGCGATCTGCGAGGGCCGCCGTTTCAAGCCCGAGGTGCTCGCCATCACCTGGAACGGCCGGTCGATCGCCGATTTGCTTAATACCGGCATCAGCGAAGCGCTGCCGCTCTTCGCCGATCACCCCGCCATCCGCCGGCGGCTCGCCGCGCTGGAGGAGGTCGGCCTCGGCTATCTCATGCTGGGCCAGCCGCTCAACACCCTCAGCGGCGGCGAGGCCCAGCGCCTCAAGCTCATCCGCTACCTCGGCGCATTCAGCAGTGACCCTGTAGGTCGGGGTTTATCCCCGATAGTAAACGACTCCGCCGGGCCTGAAGTCCGACCAACAGCAGAGACATCCGCTGGCCCCAACCCTGAACTCAAAACCCAGAACCCAGAACCGCATCGAGCAGGAGGTTCCCTCCTCCTGCTCGATGAGCCCACCACCGGACTCCACAAGCACGATGTGAAGCGCCTGCTCGACGTGCTGCAGAAGCTCGTCGCGCGCGGCCACAGCGTGGTCGTCATCGAGCACAACCTCGACGTGCTCAAGTCCGCCGACTGGATTCTCGAGGTCGGCCCCGAGGCCGGCGCGCAGGGCGGCCGCATCGTGGCCGAAGGCCCGCCGGAGGACATCGCGCATTCCCCCACGGCCACCGCGCCGTTTCTCCGCGCGGCGCTGGCGGGCGGCGCTCCGGGCGGTTCAGAGTTCAGTGTTCAAAGTTCCGGGTTGATGGCGGCCGAGGCTCCCGCGACCTACCACCCGGAACCCGGAACCCGGAACTCTGAACTGACGATCGTCGGCGCCCGGGAGAACAACCTGAAGAACCTTTCTGTCTCCATCCCGCTTCACGAGTTGTCGGTTGTCACCGGCGTGTCCGGCTCGGGCAAGTCCACGCTGGCCTTCGACATTGTGTTCGCCGAGGGCCAGCGCCGTTTCATGGAGTCGATGTCGCCCTACGCGCGGCAGTTCGTCGAGCAGTTCCCGCGCCCGGCCATTGACCGGTTGACGGGCATCCCGCCCACCGTCGCCATCGAGCAGCGCGTCACCCGCGGCTCGCGCAAATCGACGGTCGCCACCATCACCGAGGTGGCCCAATACCTCCGCCTCCTCTACGCGCGTCTCGGCGTGCAGCATCATCCCGGGACCGACCGGCCCGTCACGCCGCTCTCGCCGGCCCAGCTGCGCGGGCTGCTCGCCAAGGTTCTCGCCACGCCGCCGGCCCGTTGTGCGAAGCACCTTTATCTTTGCGCGCCGCTCATCCGCGGCCGCAAGGGCCATCACCAGCCGATCGCCACCTGGCTGGCGCGGCAGGGCTACGAACTCATGCGCGCCGATGGCCGTCTCCTCCGCGTCGGGAACTTCCAGAAGCTCGACCGCTACAAGGAGCACGATGTCGAGGTGGTGGTCGCTGATTTGTCAGCGACCACCGGTTCAAGATTGAAGAGGAAAGATTCAAGACCGCACTTACCATCTTCAGATCTTGCTTCTTCCTTCTTGAATTCCCCAGCCGCAGCCCTCGCCGAGGCGCTTCGGCTGGGGAAGGGCACCTGCTTTCTGCTGCTGCCAGGCGGGGAGATTCTTTCCTGGTTCTCCACCACGCGCACCGACGTCGAGACGGGCGAGTCCTTCCCCGAGCTCGATCCGAAGCATTTCTCCTTCAACTCGCCCCGGGGGTGGTGTCCCGCCTGCCGCGGGCACGGCCGCATCTACGACTGGATGCTCGAGCCCCGCGAGGATGAGGAGCTGCCGCCGGAGATCGCGGACCTGACCCGGAAAATGGAATCCCGCCCGGGGAGCGCCCCGGGCTCCCTCTGCCCGTCCTGCCACGGCGAGCGCCTCAACCGCATGGCGCGCGCGGTGAAGCTGCATTTCCAGCAGGGACCGCCGCTCTCCCTGCCCGCGCTGCTGCGGCTGGCGCCCGCCGAACTCCTGGCCCGCCTGCGCCAGCTCGCCCTCGACGCCCGCGGCCGCGCCATCACGCAGGACATCGTCCCGCAAATCGAGGAACGCCTGAAGTTTCTCGACCATGTCGGCCTGGGCTACCTCTCGCTCGACCGCCCCACCGAGACGCTCTCCGGCGGCGAGGCCCAGCGCATCCGCCTCGCCGCGCAGCTTGGGTCCAACCTTTCCGGCGTGCTTTACGTGCTCGACGAGCCGTCCATCGGCCTGCACGCGCGCGACAACGAGCGGCTCATCGGCACGCTCGAATCCCTCCGTGACAAGGGCAACACCCTGCTCGTCGTCGAGCATGACGATGCCATCATGGAGCGGGCTGACCGCATCATCGATCTCGGCCCGGGAGCCGGCGTCCACGGGGGCGAACTCATCGCCAACGATCGTCCGGAGGCGTTGAAAAAGAACCCGTCTTCCTTGACGGGCATCTTTCTGGCCAAGGGACTTTGTCATCCGCTTCGCGGGGCCTATCGGGAAGTGCCAAGTTTCAAGTCCCAAGTTTCAAGGAAGCTCCAGGCGCCAAACAGACCCAAAACTCAAAACCCAGGACTCAAAACCGACGCCGCGTGGCTCACCCTCACGGGCGCTCGCTTCCGCAACCTGCAGAAAGTCGACCTGCGTCTCCCGCTCGGGCGCCTCATCATGGTCTGCGGCCCGTCCGGCGCGGGCAAATCTTCGCTCTTGGGCGATCTGCTGCAGCCCGCCGTGGCCTGCGCGATCCAGCACCAGAAGTCCCGGCTCACCGGCCGCGAGTTTGTCCGGCTCACCGGTTTTGAGGCCGAGCCCTCCCTCCTGCCACCTCAGGCCGCGGACCTCCCCTTTGAAAGCCTGCGCGGCGCCCAGGTTTTCAAAGGGGTCATCGCCGTCGACCAAGCGCCCATCGGCAAGACCCCGCGCTCCACGCCCGCCACTTACCTCGGCATTTTCGACCTCATCCGGCAGTTTTTCGCGTCACTGCCCGAGTCGCGAATCCGCGGCTACACCGCCTCGCGCTTTTCCTTCAACACGGCGGGCGGCCGCTGCGCCACCTGCCAGGGGGCGGGCCGCATCAAGCTCGAGATGGCCTTCATGCCCGACACCTACCTGCCGTGCGACGACTGTGACGGTTTGCGCTACGGTCCGGAGCTCGCCGACATCACCTGGAAGGGCCGGACCATCGGCCAGGTATTGCAGCTCACGTTCGAGGAGGCGGCCGTGCTTTTTGACTTTCACGCCCGGCTGGGCGAGGTGTGCCGGCTCATGTGCGATTGCGGCCTCGGCTACCTCACGCTCGGCCAGAGCAGTCCCACGCTCTCCGGCGGCGAAGCCCAGCGGCTCAAGCTGGTGAGCGAACTCGCCCGCGGCCTGCAGACTTTCACCGAGCGTTCGCGCGGCATCCGGCCGCGCAACCTCTATCTCCTCGAGGAGCCGACCATCGGCCTGCACCTGAGCGACTGCGAGAAGCTCATCCGGGTGCTGCACGGCCTCGTCGACCAGGGCCATACGGTCGTTGTGATCGAACACCACCTCGATCTGCTCGCCGAGGCCGATTACCTGGTGGAGCTTGGTCCCGGCGGCGGCCCCGCCGGCGGCGAGATCCTCCACCAGGGCCCCCTCGCCGGTCTGTTCAAGGTTCGGCGCAGCCCCACCGCGCCTTATCTGCGGGCCAAGCTGGGGCGGTAGGGCGCGCCGCACTGTAGGAGCCTGCTTGCAGGCGATCCAACTGCTCCCCAAGGGGAAGGTCGCCTGCAAGCAGGCTCCTACATCTCAAAGACGATCATGCCGCTGGCGGCCTGACCGTCTTGTACTCAAGGCCGTACTCTCGTTCGAGCGGCTTTGCCTCCTGAATGTGCACATGCCTGTAGGCCGGTGCCTCCAACACGCGCAGCACCTCAGCCTTGAATCCCGGCTCCGCTTTGCAGCCGATCACGACGCGCTGAACAACGTCAATCTGAGTCGTTTCTTCCCATGGAGTGGCGGGTTTGCCGTCCAACGAACGGAGAGACAAAAAGTGCATTAATCGGCCGCCTACCAACCGCGATGTAGTCCATCCAAGTGATTCGTTAAAATAGGTAATGAAACGCCATTCGTTCTCATGCACCCACGTTTTTGATTTTCCTTGCGACCATCTTCGCAGGATTTGGAAGAACTCCTTCTCTTTTTTGTATACTTCGGGATCGAACTCCCGAAGACGCATCTCCCGCCGCGAGTCCTCGTATTCGACCCAAAAGGGATTCTCTTTGCCCGATTCGAATGAGAGCCAAGCGAGACTCAGTTTCGTCCAATCAAACTCCATCAGCAACCCGCGATGCCCTTCAGCATAGTGGCCCCACATGAGCATTCTCGCGCGCTGGCCACTCTCTTCCAATCGAACCGGTTCCGTTGAAAAACAGCCCAAGCCACAATTAGAATCTGCAAAATCGATTACTCCCCTACGCGCTTCAATGAGTCGCTCGTTGTGAACCTGCTGGTATTTCCGCGGGTCGGAGCAGATCACTTCCACATATTGTCTATAATGCTGCTCTGATTTGAACCATGGCGAACTCAAAGCACGAGCAATCATTTTGTCCTCCAGATAGAACTTCCTCAGTTCATCTGGTTTGTAGTCTTTCGGAAGCGCCAGCGAGAACTCGAATGGATCATTAAACTCGCCCGGCGGCGTGATCTTCAACTCGCGATGAAACAGCGTATCAAGGCCATGCTCGTCGAAATATTTCACCAACCGCGGGAGCGGTTTGTGCTCCGGGCTTACGGCGGTGGCTTCCGGCGTTTCCATGGGCAGGGAACCCGATTTTGCGCGCTGCCGCTCAGGTCTCGGAACCTTCGGGCCCGAGTTCCCGCTCCACTTCCTCCAGCAGGCGCGGTAGGTGACTTTCGATCACGCCCCAGACCATGGCGTCGTCGATTGCGTCATAACCGTGGATGATCCGGTTGCGGAAACCAACGATGGAAGAAAGCTCTCCGATCCGTGCCGCCACCTTTGGCGCCACGCGGCTGAGGCGGTTCAGGGCCTCGCCGATGATCTCAAATTCGCGCTCCACCGCGCGGCGAAACTGACGGTCTTTTTCGTACTCGGCGAACGTACGCCCGACGCACCACTCCCGGATGCTCCGTCCCGACTCCAACATCTCAAACAGCAGCTTGCTCGCGCGAGTGTTCATAGACGAGCCGTCGGGAGGCCTCGACTTCGCGGTGGAAATAGGGATTGCGAATCGATTGCTCAGTGATGAGGTCCACGCGGCGCGCGAAAAGGCGCTCCAGTGCCTCCGCCAGTCCAAGATAGCGATCGGCGTAGCCGCCGGTCGGACGGCGGTCAGTCATCCGCACAAGGAAGTCCAGATCGCTGGCCTGGGAATTGAATCCTCCTGAGACCGCCGACCCAAACACGTACAGTCGCTCAACGCCGAACTTTCGGCAGAGTTCAGCCAATTCGGTCTTTCTGTTTTCGATCACCGCGATCATGGACGGAGGTGGATTGCTGCGACGCCTTTGCGACCCTATTCAATGGGCCGGTCGCCAAAGCGCAATGTGGTTTTCCACCGGGGCACTGGGCTGGCGCCAAGGTTGGATCGCGTGCAAGCACGCTCCTACGCTGGAAAAGCCTTGCTGCCGCGTCCGGGCAAGGACCCTGACCCGCGGCTTAATCCTTCCAGTGCGCGAGCACGAGGAAGGTTACCAGCGCCGCAAAGATCAACGTGGGCACGATCACCCACCCCGGATGGATCGGAATCTGCCAGTGGGCGATCATCCACGGCACGGCCAGGCATTTCGCGATGATCACCGCCCAGCCGATCTCCAGGAACAGACGGACGCGGCGCGGGAGGGCCGTCGGAATGGTGAGGGGCGCCGGCATGGTCCCATGTTGGCGGAGACGCCCTTTCGCCGCTCCGCATGGGTTAAAAATCGCTGTGCAGATATTGCCCCGATTTCTGGGCGGATTTTGGCCGGTCGCCCTGCCCGGCTTCCCGGTCCGCGCCGGTTGCCAGCGTCTATCCGCCCAATGCTTCGCGCACCGCCTTCGCGAGCTCGGCCGCATGGACCGGCTTGAGCAGGCAGGCGGACAGCTCGGCGACGGCGATGCTGCGGGAGAGCAGCTCCGGGTTCATGTAGCCGGTGAGCAGGATGCGCCGCGTCTCGGGATGACGCTCCCGCATGCGGATAAGAAAATCGAGCCCGGTCTCGCCCGGAAGGATATGGTCGCAGATCACCACTGCATACTTCCGCATTGCCATTTTTGACACCGCTTCCGCGGCCGACGCAGCGGTCACGACCTCAAACTCCCCCGCCAGCCCTTGCGTCATCGCATCCAGCAGCGCCGGCTCGTCGTCCACCAGCAGCACTGGTCCGCGGGCACCCAGCGGGGATTGAGACTCTTCCTGCGTCATGACAATTCCGGTCAGCCGGTCGCGGCCGCCCGGAGGGTTTGGTCGTGGAGTTTGGCGGCCTCCTGCGCGACCTTGATGAGCTCCGCCAGCGAAATGGGCTTCAGGAGATAGCGGAACAGGGCGGCCTCGTTGACACTGCGCAGGAGCATTTCCGGTTTCATGTAAGCCGTGACGAGCACGCGCTGCATTTCCGGGTATTCCTCCCGCACCCGCACCAGGAGATTCATGCCATTGCCACCCGGCATCAGGTGATCGGAAATGATTACCTTGAATTTCTTCTGCTGAAGCATGAGCTCCGCCTCCTTCGTCGAGGTGGCCGTGCTTACCTCGAAGTGGTTGCTGAGCGCGGCCGCATAGACTTCAAGGAGGGGCTTCTCATCATCAATGAGCAGCACGGCATCCTTGGCCCCGGAGGGAGCGTCTGCAGCAGCGGTGTCGGGAGCGTTCATCATGGAACTCATCCTGTCGTTCGGCTTGGGCTTGGCAAATCCATTCAGGGGCGGCGTTCCCCCCAGTTTTGACCGGAAATCCCCCCGGCAATTTGGGTTGATTCATCGGGGGCATCGCCGTTCTATCAACCTTGTCGCCCGAAGCATGGAGCAAATCAATCTGCACACCGCCGCCCGTGACGGGACGCTTTTTCAGGTGCCGGTGAGCCAGCTCACCGTCGAGAACCTCACCGCCCCCAACGCCGCCGGCACCACCCCGCTGCACATCGCCGCGCGCTACGGACGGCTGCGCGGACTGCCGGCCGCCGTGCTGACCGCGGAGACGCTGTTGCGCAAAAACGAATCGGGCTACACCCCGCTGCACCATGCCGCCGAGTCCGGCCATCTCGATCAGGTGCCGCCGGCGCTGCTTACGCATGAACTCCTGCTCACCCGCAGCAACAGCGGCTACACCGTTTTCCATGTGGCCGCGGCGCACGGCCATCTCGGGCAGTTCCCGGCCGGTTTGTTGATCGACGAGGTGATCAGGCTCAAGACCGAGCTGGGTAACACCCTCCTCCACGAAGCGGCGGAGAACGGCACGCTCGACCAGATGCCGCCCGCCTTCCTTACCGCCGCCCTGTTCGGCGAGCGCAACATCAGCGGGGAGACCGTCTACCACGTCGCGGCGCTCAACGGCCACCTCGACCAGATTCCGCGCCCGTTGCTCACGCGCGACAATCTCCTCCAAAAAACCACCGCCGGCGACACCGTGCTGCACGCCGCCGCCATCGCCGGCCACCTGGGGCAGATTCCGCCCGAGCTGCTGGTCCACGACAATCTCGCCATTGTCAGCAAATCGGGCTACACGCCCATCCACGCCGCCGCCGAGACCGGCCAGCTCGACCAGATTCCCCCCGCGCAGCTCACCCTCGACCTCCTGCTGACGCGCAACGATCACGGCGACACGGCCGTCCATGCCGCCGCCTTTGCCGGCTACCTCCAGCAGATCCCGGCGGAGCTGCTCACGGCCGAGCTGCTCAACACCCGCAATTACGACGGCGTCACGGTCATCCACACCGCCGAGCGCAGCGGCCACCTCGACACGGTGCCCGAGCCGCTCCGGCCCAAGCCGCCCGGCCGGCTGAAGAGTTTCATCAAGCGCCTCGGCGACACTCGCGCGCCCTGGGGTTAGACGGCTCAAGCGGGACCATGCAATTGTAGGAGCGAGCTTGCTCGCGACCCATCCTCCGTAGCATCGGCGAAGGAGGATACACAGGAGGAATCGCCTGCAAGCAGGCTCCTACATCGCCCACCAAATGGTTTTTGGGGCTGTGTGAAATCAGGGTTCAATTGCATGGTACCGGTTCAAGGGCACGCCACAGGAGTGGTTTCCGGAGATCGCTTCCGGAATCCGGCTTGATGCGGCCTTCCCAAGCGGACCGCATGCCCCGCATTAGCTTGGCTGCGCGCTGGCATTCCGGCGGAATTTGCCTTCCCCTTGCTGCGCGCACGGCCTATTGCCTTGGTTCTTTCACCCCCTTTGCCATGAACACCACCATCACCGCCATCACCGCCCGCGAAATCCTCGACTCCCGGGGCAATCCCACGGTCGAAGTCGATGTCCGCCTCGCCTCCGGCCATCTCGGCCGCGCGGCCGTGCCCTCCGGCGCCTCCACCGGCGAACACGAGGCCTTGGAACTGCGCGACGGCGACAAGAAACGCTATCTCGGCAAAGGCGTGCTCAACGCCGTCGCCAACGTGAAGTCCACGCTCGCGCCCGCGCTCATTGGCCGGGACGCCACGGACCAGGTTGGCATCGACCGCGCCATGATCGCGCTGGATGGCACCCCCACCAAGTCCAGGCTCGGCGCGAACGCCATCCTCGGCGTCTCCCTCGCCACCGCGCACGCCGCGGCCGCCGCGCTCGGCCAGCCGCTCTACCAATACCTCGGCGGCCCCAACGCCAAGGTGCTCCCCGTGCCCATGATGAACATCATGAACGGCGGCGCGCACTCCGACGCCCCCATCGATTTCCAAGAGTTCATGATCATGCCCGTCGGCGCCGCCAGCTTCCGCGAAGGCCTGCGCATGGGCGCCGAGGTCTTCCATTCCCTCAAGAAGGTGCTCAAGGAGAAGGGTCTCTCCACCGCCGTCGGCGACGAGGGCGGCTTCGCCCCCAAGCTGGATTCCATCGTCGCCGTGCTCGACGTCATCGCCCTCGCGGTGAAAAACGCCGGTTACAAGCTCGGCCAGGACGTCAAGCTCGCCCTCGACCCCGCCGCCTCCGAGTTCTACGACGCCGCAAGCAAAAAATACGTCTTCAAGAAGTCCGACGGCCGCAAGCTCTCCGGCGACGAGATGGTCGAGTTTTACAAGCAGCTCGTCGCGAAGTACCCGATCATCTCGATCGAGGACGGCTGCTCCGAGAACGACTGGGAGACGTGGAAGAAGCTCACTGCGGCGCTCGGCAAGAACATCCAACTCGTAGGCGACGACATCTTCGTGACCAACACGGAAATCCTCGCCCGCGGCATCAAGGAAGGCGTGGCCAACTCGATTCTCGTCAAGGTCAACCAGATCGGCTCGCTCACCGAGACGCTCGACGCCATCGAGATGGCCCGGGAGGCGAACTACACGGCCGTCATCTCGCACCGCTCGGGCGAGACCGAGGACACCACCATCGCCGACATTGCAGTGGCGACCAACGCCGGTCAGATCAAGACTGGCTCGCTCTGCCGCACCGACCGCGTGTGCAAGTACAACCAGCTTCTTCGCATCGAGGAGGAACTCGGCCCAAGCGCCATCTACGGCGGCAAACTTTAATACCACATCGCCAGCGATGGAGGGCTGCGCTCCCGCGCAGCCGCTTCTTCCTTGCCGGGCCGGTCTCCCTGTTTCGCCATAGCCCAGTTGGGCGACGGCAGACGACCGGCCCTTTCTGTCGTTGTTGGGCGGGGTTGCCTTGGGAAATCGTTTGGCTTTACTCAGGAAAATCCCAGAATCCCTTAATTCGACTCCTTTGTTTCATTAATACTGTTCGGCAAAAAACAATCCCATGAATTCCAAAGCTAAACTGAAAGGCTACCTGCGACAGGCGAGATCTGACGCGGGACTACGAAAGAGCCTGTTGGATAATGCGCGGTTTCTAAAGAGAGCCTTTGGCTGGCTAGCGCTGGCATCGGCACTATTGCTGCTAGGCCGGATTATATTCGAAGGCTGGTCGTGGATTTGGGGTCCTTCTACCACACTCGTTTTTGCTCTTATGGCATACGACAAATTTGCAGATCGCATAGCTATGCTGGAGTCGCAGGAAGAGCGGCCGAACCAGGCGCCACTGCCGACGCCGTCCGACGCGGCTCATCTCTAACGTTCGGCGTATCGCAGTTCCAAGCCGGACGATCGCCTCTCAGGTGGTGCCGGGGACCGGCGGCAGATGCAGGTTGCGGGCGTGGAAGTCCAGCGCCTCGCGGATGTGCAGGTCCCAGTAGTCCCAGTCGTGGCCGCCGGGATACTCGCGATACACGTGCGGCACCTTTGATGCCTGCAGTTCCTCATGAAACTCCCGGTTATATTCTCGGAGGGGATCCTCGGTGCCGCAATCGATCAGCAGCCGGGGCAGACGCCGCTGCCGGCGCCGGGCGCGCAGGATCAGCATGAGCAGGTCGTGCCCGGTGTCCATCGGCCGCCGGCCGAAGATGCGTCGCAGCTCGGCAAAAAACTCCGGTGGATGCTTGCGGAAGATCGGATCCCGCCGCGCCTGCCGCGGACTCAGGTCGAGGTTGAGCCGCATGAGCGCACCGGAATGGCTGTTGGCCGAGCAGAATTTCTCCGGATAACCCAGGGCGAGCCGCAGCGCGCCATAGCCGCCCATCGACAGTCCGCCGATGGCGCGGGCGCCGCGCACCGGTCGGGCGGGAAAGTTGCGCTCCACGAACTCCAGGAGTTCCTCGCCAAAGTGCCGAGCGTAGGCCGGCCCCTGCTCGTTGTCGGTGTAGAAGCCCCGGTAGCCGTCGGGCATCACCACGATCAACGGCCGCTCGCGCACATAGAACTCAATGCGGGAGCGGCGGAGCCAGATCGTCGAGTCGTCACTCAGGCCGTGCAGCAGGTAGAACGTCGCATAGGGCGGCCGGCCCACCGCCGGCAGGATGACCTGCATCGTGGTCTGCTTTGCGAGAATGTCGCTTCGCCAGTGAACTTGGGCCCAGGGCATGTCGGAGCGAAAGTGAGGGTGAAGGTGATGGTGGAAAAGACAATTTTTCCACGTGCAAGATGACGCTGCACGGTACCCAAGGCCCGCTCCATCACTCCTCGCCCGGCAGCGGCGGTTTCTGGAGGGACGATCGTAACCGGCTGTGCCGGCGGCCGTAGAAGAAATAAATGACGAGCCCCGTCAGCAGCCAGATGAAGAGCCGCAACCAGTTTTCCTTGGGCAGCGAGAACATCAGGAGCAGCGTGCTGCCGATTCCGAGCAGGGGCACCACGGGAAACCACGGGGCTCGGAAGGGCCGGTGGGCGTGCGGATGGGTGAGACGGAGGACCAGGACCGCGGCGCAGACCGCCGCAAAGGCCAGCAGGGTTCCGATGTTGACCAATTCAGCCAGAATGCGCAGGGGCAGAAATCCCGCCAGCGCCGAGACGAAGCATCCCATCAAGATCTGGGAGCGCCACGGGGTTCGAAAGCGGGGATGGACCGCACCGAAAAATCGCGGGGACACCAACCCGTCGCGGGCCATGGCCAGCATCACCCGCGGCTGGCTGAGCATGAGCACCAGGAGAACGGAAGTAATGCCCACCACGGCCCCGCCCGAGATGATGAAATGGGCCCAGGGAAGTCCCCTCTGCCGGAAGGCGTCGGCCACGGGCGCGTCGATGTTGATCTTGTCGTAGGGGATCATGCCGGTGAGCACGGCGGCCACGGCGATGTAGAGAACCGTGCAGATGACCAGCGAAGCCAGGATGCCGATCGGGACGTCCCGGCTGGGATTCCTGGCTTCCTCGGCATGGGTCGAAACCGAATCAAACCCGATGTACGCGAAGAAAATGATCGCGGCTCCCGCCAGCATGCCGAGGGGTTCCCCGCCCGCCCCGGTCTGGCCGAGGAGGGTCTTGCCGAACAGGCTGAGACCGGAATAACCGAAGGGCGCGAACGGGCGCCAGTTGGCGGGGTCGACGTAGAAGGCGCCCACGCCGATCACCAGCAGGACGACTGCCAGCTTGATGCCGACCATGACGGTGTTGAAACGGGCGCTTTCGCGGATGCCACGGATCAGGATCATGGTGAGCGCCGCCGTGATGAGGATCGCCGGCAGATCGAGAACCGCCCCGGTCGCCACCAGCCGGCCCAGGGCCGGATTGTAGTCAAAAGGCGTCTTCGACATCACCAACGGAATCCTAGGCAGGAAGGTCGCCAGGAACTCCTGGCAATATTGGGACCAGCCATGAGCCACGGCGGAGGAGGCGATGGTATATTCCAGCAGCAGATCCCAGCCGATGATCCAGGCGGCCAGTTCCCCGAGGGTGGCGTAGGCATAGGTATAGGCGGACCCGGCCACGGGAACCAGCGAGGCGAATTCGGCGTAACAAAGGGCGGCAAAGACGCAGGCCAGCCCGGCCACGACAAAGGACAGCATGATGGCGGGCCCGGCCTTGTCGTGGGCCGCCTGCCCGGTCACGACAAAAATGCCCGCCCCGATCACGCAGCCGATGCCCAGACTGGTCAGTTGAACCGGACCCAACGCCCGGCGCAGCCGGTTGTCGCCTTCGACCTCCTTGTGAAGTTGCGCGATGCTTTTCCGGATAAAAAGGTGTTTCATGCAGAAAATCCGCTGACCGGCTTGCCACCCGGGCTTTGCATGTCGGGCCAAAGAACAACGGAAGATGGCCCGCAGGTAAAGCAATTGGCGAAGGCTTCACCGGGAGTGCCGATCGGCCCGGAGCGTGCTTGATTTGCGAGCGGCCTACCCTGCTGCTCGTGCGAACTTGAGCCCAAAGCACGGTCTTCAAGAGCGACCACGGATCACACGGATGGCCATGGCTAACGCGCCTTCCCCCATATTCCATCAGTCTCAATCCGTGTCATCCGTGGTTGATCTTCTCTTTCACTCCACCCGCAGGATGAAGCCGCGCAGGTATTCGCTTTCCGGCATGGTCACGAGCACGGGATGATCGGGCGGCTGGTGGCAGAATTCGAGCACGTGCACCCGGCGCTTCGCATCGGCGGCGGCCTCGGCCAGCATGGCGCGGAAATCCGCTTCCTGCACGTGATGCGAACAGCTATAGGTGGCGAGCACGCCGCCCGGCGTGAGCCGCTGCATGGCCCGCAGGTTGATCTCCTTGTAGCCGCGCATGGCGCCGGCCAGCGCGCCCTTCGATTTGGCGAACGGCGGCGGATCAAGCACGATGAGGTCCCACGTCTCGTCACGGCGCTCGGTGAAATAGTCGAACACGTTCGCCACGAGGAACCCGGCGCGCAGGCCGTTGCGTTCCGCGTTGCGGCGCGCCTGCTCAACGGCCTCTTCGGCGCTGTCGACGCCGCGCACCTCGGCGGCCCCGGCCCGGGCGCAGTGCAGCGCGAATGATCCCTGGTTGCAGAACGCGTCGAGCACGCGGCGGCCGGGCGCGTACTTCGCCACCGCCGAATGCTGGAATCGCTGGTCGAGATAGAAACCGGTCTTCTGCCCGCCCTGCAGGTCGAGCCAGTATTCGAGCCCGTCGATGCGCACCCAGCGCGGCTCCCAGGCCTTGCCGGAGCGGGTTTTCACCTCCAGCGGCAGCCCTTCCAGCCGCCGGATGGACGCGTCGTTGCGCAGGATGATCTCCGCCGGCTGCAACAGTTCGTCCAGCAGCGCGACGAGCGTCGCGAGCCGTTTCTCCATCGCCAGCGTCTGCGTCTGCACCACCAGGGTGTCGCCAAATTGGTCGACCACCACGCCAGGCAGATCGTCCGACTCGGACCAGACCAGGCGCTGGAATTTCGATTGTTCGTAGGGGCGCGGTCTTGCCGCGCCCTTTTCGTCAAAATCGGGGCGCAGCAAGTCTGCGCCCCCACCCGCCCGCCCTCCGATCGCCCGCGTCAGTGCGTTGCGCAGATAGGTTCCATCGAGCGCCACCCTTTCCCGGCTCAGCCGCCGCCAGACGATCTGTGACCGGCTGTTGTAGATGCCCGCGCCCAGAAACCGCCCGCGCGGGTCGCGGCATTCCACCACCTCGCCGTCGTGCTCCGCCGGCAGCAGTTCCGTCACCTCGTTGGCAAACACCCAGGGGTGACCGCGGAGGACGCGCGCGGTGGCGTTCGGCTTGAGTCTTAGCGCTGGGGCCATGTTCCGGCATCATCGCGGGAACTGTCCGGCTTAGAAGCCAAAAGTCCGGGCTTCCCATCCGGGTTCATCTGTGTCCATCTGTGGCCTTTTTCGATGTCTCTGGCCCAGGAAATCGCCCGCCGCCGCACCTTCGCGATCATCTCGCATCCCGATGCGGGCAAGACCACGCTCACGGAGAAGTTCCTGCTTTACGGCAACGCCGTGCACCTCGCCGGCGCGGTGAGGGATCGCAAGAACCAGCGCGCCACCCGCTCCGACTGGATGGAACTCGAGCGCCAGCGCGGCATCTCGATCTCATCGACCGTCCTCCAGTTCGAATACGCCGGCTGCGCGGTCAACCTCCTCGACACGCCCGGCCACAAGGACTTTTCCGAGGACACCTACCGGGTGCTCACCGCGGTCGATGCCGCGGTAATGGTGATCGACGCCGCCAAGGGCATTGAGACGCAGACGCGCAAGCTGTTCGAGGTCTGCCGCCTCCGGGGCGTCCCCATCTTCACCTTCATGAACAAGTGCGACCGGCCCACGCGCAATCCGCTCGTCCTGCTCGACGAACTGGAAAGCGTGCTCGGTCTGCAGGCGTGCGCCGTCACCTGGCCGCTGGGCGGCGGACCCTCCTTCCGCGGCGTCTACGACCGGCTGCACCACCGCGTTCACCTGTTCGAGCGCGTGCCCGGCGGCGCCTACCGGGCGCCGGAGCAGGTGGCCGGTTTCGGCGAGCCCGTCGTGCGCGCCAAACTTGATGAACCCACCTACCACGAGGTCGCCGAGCAGCTGGCCATGCTCGAGGGCGCGGGCCACGCCTTCGATCTCGCGGCCGTCCATGCCGGGCGGCAGACGCCCGTTTATTTCGGGAGCGCCGTCAACAATTTCGGCGTGGAGCTCCTGCTCGACGGCTTCCTGCGCGACGCCGTGCCACCCGCGCCGCGGCGCGGCTTGGCGGCGCCGCTCCCCGACGAGCCGGAACCCGCCGAAGCACCGGAGTCCCTGGCGGACGACGACGGCTTCGGGCACAACGGCCGGCACCCGGTTCCCGTTACCCACGAGAAGTTTTCCGGCTTCATCTTCAAGATCCAGGCCAACATGGACCCCAAGCACCGCGATCGGATCGCCTTCCTCCGCGTTTGCTCGGGCCGCTTCGAGCGCGACATGGTCGTCACCCACGCCCAGTCGGGCCGGCGCGTTCGGCTGTCGTCATCCCACAAACTGTTCGGCCAGGAACGCGAAACCGTGGATGAAGCGTGGCCGGGCGACATCGTGGGCTTGGTCGGTCATGACACCTTCGGCATCGGCGACACCCTCACCGCGGACCCCGCGATTTGTTATCACGAGATCCCCCGCTTCCCGCCCGAGGTGTTCGCTTTCATCAGCAATCCGAATCCCTCCGGCGCCAAGAAATACCGCGCCGGCCTCCGACAGCTCCTGCAGGAGCACATCGTCCAGTCATTCAACCTGCGCCACGGTCCTACCGGCGTGACCCTGCTCGCCGCGGTCGGCCCGCTGCAGTTCGAGGTCGTGCAATACCGCCTGCACGCCGAGTATGGCGCCGAGTCGCGCCTCGAGACCGCGCCATGGCAGTTTCTCCGGTGGCTCGAACCCCACCCCGTGCTGGAGAATCCGTCCCGGCTCGTCACCGCCAGCGGTGTCGCCTGGGGCACCGACTCCGCTGATCGGCCCGTCATCCTTTTTCCCAACGACTGGACGATGCGCTACTTTGTCGAGAAGAACCCCGAGCTGAAGCTCTACACTCTGCCGCCGGGACAGCCATGATCCCGGAGGCAGGGCCCCGCTGTATCCACGCATCCCGCCCCTGAAATCCTCCCGGCGGAATCGGGTTCCTCTTCTCGGCCCGATGGCTTATCAATGGGCCCATGCAACCGTTCCGCCACCATGTGTTCATCTGCGACCAACGGAAGCCGGAGGGGCTTCCCTGCTGCGCCGCGCGCGGGTCTGCCACCGTCATCGAGGCGCTGCGCCGGGAGATTGCGGCGCAGGCTCTCCTCGACGTGGTGCAGGTGACGACCTGCGGCTCGCTGGGACTGTGTGAACGCGGGCCGAACCTCGTCGTGTACCCCGACGGTGTCTGGTATTCCGGCGTCGGCGTCGCGGACGTGCCGGAGATCGTCCGCGAACATTTTAAGAACGGCCGCCCCGTGGAGCGCCTGCTGAACCGCGACGTGGCGGCGGTCAAGCGCGAGATCACGGAGAACCGCAGCCGGATGGTGGCGGCACTCAAGGCACGCGAATCGGCCGGCGTGCTTCCCGATGAACTGATGGGCATGATTCGGGGCTACCAGGAGAGCCGGATCCTGCTCACCGCAATCGAGCTGGACGTATTCACGGCGGTCGAACGCCGCGCCGGTCAGGCCACGGCCACCGGCGTCGCCGCCGAGCTGCAGACGGATGCGCGCGCGACCGGGAAGCTGCTCAACGCATTGGTGGCGCTCGGCCTGCTGACGAAGCAGGCGAACGCGTTCGCCAACGCGCCCGCCGCCCGGCGCTTCTTCGTGGCCGGCACCCCGGACGATGCGCGCATGGCCTTGCGCCACAATCTCAGCCTGTGGGCCACCTGGTCGACGCTGACCCAGTGTGTCCGCGAAGGCCATGTCGTCCGCAACCGGGAGATGCAGGATCGCGACGATGACTGGACGACCCCATTTATCGCGGCCATGCACCGGAACGCTGCGCTGCGGGCGCCGCTGATGGTGCAGGCGGTCGGGGCCGAAGGCATCTGCCACCTGCTTGACGTGGGCGGCGGCTCGGGCGCCTACTCGATTGCGTTCGCCCAGGCAAATCCGGCGTTGCGCGCGGAGGTGTTCGATCTCGCCACGGTGGTGCCCCTGGCCACGAAGCACATCGCCGAGGCAGGCCTCGGCGACCGGGTGGGCACGCGCGTGGGTGACCTGCGCAAAGACGCTCTGGGATCGGGCTATGATCTGGTGCTGCTCTCGGCGATCTGCCACATGCTGGACCCCAATGAGAACCGCGATCTGATGCGGCGGGCGTTCCAGGCGCTGGTCCCCGGCGGCCGCATCGTCATTCAGGATCACATCATGAATGCGGACAAGACCAGCCCCCGCGCCGGCGCTCTGTTCGCCATCAACATGCTCGTGGGTACCGCCGGCGGCAGCACCTACAGCGAAGACGAGTATGCCCAATGGCTGCGGGAAGCGGGCTTCGCGCAGGTGCGCCGCCTCCCGCTCCCCGGACCGAACGATCTCGTCATCGCCCAACGGCCGTAGACCGGCGATTCCTGCGCCACGGCTCTTCCGGCGTGTCCCTGCTCGCCGCGGTCGGCCCGCTGCAGTCCGAGGTCGTACAATACCGCCTGCACGCCGAGTACTCTGCCGCCGGAACGATGCGGACATGATCGGGTCCTCGTCCTCCCTGCTTCGCTGATTGGGAAACCCGAACCCAGGCGGTTGTGGCAGGTTTGGCGGTGGAGTCCACTGTCAGAATTTTATGCCCCAAATAAACTGATGCGCTGCTGAAGCCAGACTTCATCGAGTTGGCAACGCGTTACTTACCCATTGACAGGAGTAACTTCAGAATGGGTTATGGTTTGATCCCACAAGACCCTTTATGGCAGCGTGGCAAAGAGAATCCGTTCTTTTGACGCCGATGCCACCGTCCTTCCCCCAAAATGATTTCTTATCCGTTGCGGCTCCTCACACGGTTTTTATTGGTGCCCAGTTTGCTTTTGCCCACCCTGCTCCGCGCCGCCCCCGATCCGATTGAGACGGTCGAGAAAGCGGCGACGGACTGGGTCAAGACCCGGGAGGAGACCGTGCGTCTGGAAAGCGATTGGGCCACGCAACGGGAACTCGTGGAATCGACGATCACCGCCCTCCAGGAGCGCGCCGCGAGACTCGAGGACAACCGGGATAACTTGAAGGCGAAAACGGCGAAGGACCGCGGCGAACTCGAGGCGATGCAGGCGAGGAACCAAGCGGCCGCGGACGGGTTGCAGACGGTCGAGGCGCGGCTGAAGGTCATGAGCGAAAAATTGATCCAGCTTCGTCCTTCGCTTCCGCCGCGTCTGTCCGAAGCGCTGGAGATGTCCTACCGGAGCCTCGCTAGCCCGGATCTGGGGCTGGCGGAACGCGGGCAACTGACCTTGACCATGCTGAATCGCTGCGCGCAATTCAACCGCACCGTCACGTGCGGCGAAGAGGTCCTGACCATCGAAGGCGAAGGAGGGGCGAAGTCACTGGAAGTGATCTATTGGGGACTGAGCCATGGCTACGCGTTGGACCGCATGGACGGGAAGGCGTGGTTCGGCTCGCCCGGACCGCAAGGCTGGCGTTGGGAAGCCTGTCCGAACGCGGCACGGCAGGTAACCGAGCTGATTGCGATCTACAACGACAAGGCCGAGCCCGTGTTTGTCACGGTGCCCGCCCGGCTGGGCCGCGCCCCCGCCCAAATTCCCAACAAATAACTTCGTATGAAAGCCGGATATCTATCCAGCTTGTTGTCCCTCGCGCTGCTGGCCGCGAGCGTCCGCGGAGCCGAGACGTTTGACGACGCGATAAAGCGGGCGACCTTGGACTACGCCGAGCGCCTGGGCAAGGCCGGCGCCGAGCTGACCCAGGCCCGCGAACGCATCGCGCGGGAAAAGGCTCCGCTGCTCAAGGCCATGCGTGCAGCGGAGGATCGTGTCGTTGCCGCGGAAACGGAAATCACCCAGCTCGAAACGTTCCAGGAGCAGTCGCTGGAAAAGCGCCGGCAGGCGATCCGGGATGCCGACACCCTGCGCAGGAATGTGAGTTACCTGAGCACGCTCGCCCACGACAGCCTGAAGGCGTACAGCGAAGGGATGGCACCGGGCGAGGAGCAGCAGCTTGCCGGGCGGGTGCCGGCGCTGCAGCAGAAGCTTGATGACCCCGCCACGGCCTTGGACGGGCGGACCGCCGTTGATGCGGCGGATTTCCTGCTGGAACGAGTACGACAGGCCCTGGGCGGCTCCACCGCACCCGGAAGCTCCATGATGAGCGACAGCAACCTGGTGGTCAAAGGCACCTTTGCGTTTGTGGGCCCCGAGACCTTTTTCCGCTCCGACCAAGGTGCGGGGGCGGGCACGGTGCGGCCGCGTGAGGGGGCGGCTTATCCCGTCACCTATCCGCTGGCTTTCTGGAAGCCGGATGAAGCGAAGGCGTTTTTCGAGGGGAAGCCGGGCACCATGCCGGCGGACGCGTCGGCCGGAAAGGCGCTGCGGCTGAGGGAGACGAAAGGAACCATCGCGCAGCACATCAACAAAGGCGGGATCATCGCCTATGCGATCCTGGGCGTGGGGCTGCTTTCGGCGCTCATGATCCTGCAGAAAATGCGCGATCTCTCGCAGATGACGATCGACAAACCGGACGACGTGCAGGGCTTCCTGGCCGACGTCGCGCAGGGGGCACGAACCAGGGCCCAACAGGCTCTCGGGTCGCTCAAGACGACCTCCCGCGAATTGTTCACCGTGGGCCTGCGGCACATTGACCAGCCCAAAGAGGTTCTGGAGGAATACCTCCAGGCCGTGCTTCTGCGGCAGCGGCTACACTACGAACGCCGGCTGCCCCTGCTGGCCGTGATCGCGGTCGCCTCGCCGCTCATGGGCTTGCTGGGCACGGTGACGGGCATGGTGCGGACCTTTGCCCTGATCACAGTGTTCGGAACCGGCAACGCGGGAAAACTCGCCAGCGGCATTTCCGAGGTGCTGGTGGCGACCGAACTCGGCCTGATGGTGGCCATCCCGACGCTCGTGGCGCACGGGTTCCTGACCCACCGGATCCAAAAGAACCTCTCCCTCCTGGAGCGCTACGCGGTGGAGTTTGTCGCCGCGGCCGGGGCGGGCAAGGCGTCCGCTGACACCAAGGAGACGATCTCCGCATGAAGGCCATGGTGGTTTTGATCGAAAAAGGCGGCCCGGTGATGATCGCGATCATCGTGCTCTCGGTGATCCTGTATTCACGTTGCTTCCTGCTGATCCTGGGGCTGCGCCAGTCCCGGCGCCGACTCGACCGGGAATCGCCCCTGCGGCCGGAGCACCTCCCGGCGTTGCGCCGTCTGCAGGCGGAAATGCAGGAGACCTTCCGGCAGCAGCGCGTCTCGCTTGGTGCCATGATCGCGGCCGCCCCGCTGCTCGGGCTGCTGGGCACCGTCAGCGGGATGACAAAAACCTTCGAAAGCCTTTCGACGCGCGTCGGGCAACAGTCCATGGAAGACCTGGCCGGCGGCATCTCCCAGGTGCTGGTGTCCACGGAGTCGGGGTTGGCCGTGGCGATTCCGGCGCTTTTGATCGTTTACCTCGCGCACCGCGAAATGCACAAGCAACTGCAAAGGCTGAGTCAACTGGCAGGGAACGCCCGGGGGGACCTCGCGCCATGATCGGAAGAATTCACGGCCCCGGCAGATTCGAGCCCACGCACATCGACATGGTGCCGATGGTCGACTGTGTCATGGTGCTGCTGATTTTTCTGATGATCAGCAGCGCGTTTGTGAACGATCCCGGCATCGAGGTCCAAAAGCCCGACGTCAGCGGCTCGCAACTGGGGGATCAAAACGTCCTGTTGATCGCGGTTTCGGCTGACAACCGCATCTACTTCGACGGACAGGAAATCCGCACGGACCAGGTGGCGGGGCTGGTGAAGCAGGCGGCGATCGGCCGGTCTCCGGCCCTGGTGATCCGGGCGGACCGGGCCACGAGCCACGGGGTGTTCGCGGCGGTGTACGCCGAGGCGAAGCGCGCCGGCATTCAGCATGTGCAGTTTGCCACGGCGCGGGCGGACGGACCCTGACAGGATCTGCCATGGTTGAAGCTGTATCCATTTTGCGGATGAAGAGCGGCGCCGGCAGTCTGGCGCAAAATGCGCTCAGTGTGCTCTTGGGGACGGGCTTCACCTTTTGCCTGCTCATGGGCGTGGCGCATTACGCCCGGGTGATTCCGAGCAGTCCGCCGCCCGAGATCGACGATCTCCGGTCCGTCACGCTCCCGATCCAGCCGCCCCCGCCGCCGCGCGTGGTGCCGGTCGAGCCGGTGTCGACGATCCTGAACACGACCGTGACGGATTTCGCCCCCGCTCCCTCGGACAGCCCGGTGAAAATCGCCGTCACCCTTCCGAGTCTCGATTCCCTCCTCCCCACGACCCAGATCGCGCCGCCAGCGCTGATTCAGATCGGGCAGGGGTACGGAGAATTCAGACCCCGGACGGATCTCTCCATCGAACCCCAGCAAATTTTCCAGATCAGCGAGGTGGATCGGGTCCCCACAGTCATTTATCGGAGGGATCCCGTCGTCCCGCCCTGGATCCGCAAACGAGCGCTCTCCCTGGGCGTGACGCTGCTGTTCGTCGTGGACGCGAATGGTGCGGCGGGGAACGTCCGGGTTGTGAAAACGTCGGGTAATCCGGAATTCGATGCCCTCATTATTGAGAACGTCAAAGAGTGGGAATTTTCCCCCGCCATCAAAAAGAACAAACGGGTCAAATGTCTGGTCCAACAGCCGGTCGTGGTAAAGTGGTCGTCCGGTTCACCTTTCCGAGCTGAGCTATGAAGCGTTATCCACGGGCCCTTTTTCTCGCGCTGCTGCTGCCCGCCCTCGGGTTTGCCGCCGGGCCGGCTGAGAAGCCCGATCCCAAGCGGATCATCAACGAGTCGAGTGGCTTCTTAAAGGAACGCGAACCGGAGATCACAGCCGAGGAGTACGCCCTCTACCAGAAGGTGGTGACGATGCTCGCGACCCAGCCGGAATTTGCGCTCAAGCTCCTGGAGGCGATGATGAACGAGAAGGAGCCGCCCAGTCCGGCCTTCGAGTTCATACTCGGCAACGCCTATTACGCCGCCGGCCAGATTGACAAGGCGGAGACCCGCTATCGCAGTGCGGTGAACCGCTATCCGTCGTTCCTGCGCGCCTGGAACAACCTCGGCGTGCTTTATTACGCGGCCGACAGGTTTGCCGAGGCGGTCCCCTGTTTCGCGAAGTCGGTCGCCTTGGGGGATCGCGAGCCCATGACGTTCGGCCTGCTCGCCCAAAGCCTCGAACGGCTAGGCAATGTCGTGCCTGCGGAGGTGGCCTACATGCAGGCGCTTTCCGGCGACCCAACCAACACGAATTGGATGGAGGGACTGCTGCGAATCTACATCCAAGGCAAGCAGCATGGCCGGGCCGAATCACTGGTGAAGAATCTCATCAAGGAGCATCCGCAGGAGGCCCGCTACTGGCTGACCTATGCGAACATCCTGCTTGCGGAGAACCGGAAGTTGGAGGCGATCGCCCTGCTCGAGGCATCGACCGGAACCGGGGTGGCCGGTTTGGATGAACTCAACCTGCTGGCGGACCTTTACGCGGAGCAACAACTGATTCCGGAAGCGGTGGCCATTTATCAGAAGATCCTGGTTCCTTCGCCGGCACTGGGTGAACGGAAGCTTCTCCAACTGGCGGAGGTGCTCGTGGCTGGTGGCCAGTCGTCGCAGGCGCAGGCCGTGCTGGACGCCCTGCCCGCCGAACTCACCCCGGAGGGCCGGATCCGTTGCCTCCAAATCAAGTCGGACTCCCTGGCGGCACTAAAAAAATGGCCCGAGGCCCGCCAGGAACTGCAAGAACTATTGAAGCTGGCCCCCCTCAACGGGCGGGCGCTGTTGAGCCTTGGCCACGCCTATGCCGCCGAGGATGACCTCCCCCATGCGATCTTTGCCCTCGAAGCGGCCAGCCAGATCCCCGAGTGCACCTACCGAGCAAGCCTCGAACTCGCCAACATCGAGCTCAAGAACCGACATTACGACAAGAGCGTGGAATACCTCGAGAAGGCGCTCCGGATCGAGAAGACCGCCGCTGTCGAGGATTACCTCGCCCGCATCAAGACTCTGATCATCAATAACAACTGAGGAACACCATGAAAACTACTTTCAACGCTCGCCGCTTCGCCATTTCGTCCTCCACCGCATCTTTCTTCCTCGTGACCTTTCTGGCCTTGGCGCCGAGGTCCGCGGCCGCTCCGCCAGCCGGCGCGACAGCAGAGCCGAAGCCTTACACCCTGTTCATGGGGGCGGACTTCGATATCGGGCAACGTGACACCTATTATCGCGTGATCGATGTCTCGGGCAGCGCCTTCGTGATCAAGGTCAACGGTGATCTGGTCCGCATCCCGACGGAGAAGGAGAAAGTGAATCTCAAAATCCAACAATCGCTCAAGCTCACCGAGGCTTTCGCGACTGTCGGCAATCTCAAGAGCGACCGGGCCTACACCCCGGCAAACGATCCCCGCCGAAAATGGGCGACCACCGGCAGCAGCCCCGGCGATGTCGGCCGCGCGGCTAACAGCATGGTCTCAGCCCAAGTCGCCGGAAATAATGTCGTGGCCTCATTGCAGAGTTCGGGGGCTCCCGCCGGAGTGATTAGCGCGGCCCAAGCCGATGCCAATGCCCGCAACAATCAGGCCCTGCAGGGTTTTGAACAAGCGGCGTTTCAAAGTGATTCCGACATGAACAACGCCGGCGTGAACACCGCGAAGATGGAAGAGGACCTGGCCAAGGGCCTCTTTGATGCGGTGGAGGTGACATTTGAAGTCTCGTCCGAGACCCCGATTAACGAGCCCTACGTGGTGCTAGTGGCGCAATATCACGAGCGCAGCTCACCGCTTGGCACGGCCCGAAACTGGATCTATGCCAAGGCGCTCGAGCCGATCGACAACAAGCCCCGGAAAGTCCGGATCCTGCAGGGCGGATTCCCCGCGGGCTTCGAACTGGAGAAGCTCCAGATTCACCTATACAACCATGGCGAGGAGTTGGCGACAAATGCGGCCGACAAACGCGTTCCGCTGACCCGCGACGAGGCGTTCCAGTATATCATGATCGATTATGTCACCAGCCACAAGGGAGCGAATGTCCCGGCCACCCCGGCCATGTCGAAACTGCCGGCCGATTTTCGCACCCGGCTGCAGGGCGGACAGTTCTCGCAGACCTTTTTCGTGAAAGTAGGCAAGGACGGGCTGCCGGTTGACGCATTTGTCGACCAGTCCTGTCTGCAGAAGGTGGAGGATCCCTACCTGCAGACGGTCATAAAGGATATCCGTTTCAAACCCGCGCTCGAAAACGGCCAGCCCGTCGATGGAGTCGCCCTGTTGAAGTTCAGTGACCTCCGCCTGTAGGCGGCATCGCGGGGGATGTCCCGGCAAGAACACGACGCCATCTCGGCCAGCTCAGGCAACGCCTTCCGCCGTCCGCACCTCAACCGGCGGTTTTTTCTCGCCGGGCGGGGAATATTTCCTCCTCCTTCGGCGCATGTTTTTGCCATCTTTCCGTCTCCTGCTGGTGATTGCCGCCTGTTCCGCCGCGGGCCTCCTCCCCGTGGCGGCAGCCACGACGAGGAAAAATACCAAGGCCACCCCGGCCGAGGTTGATCCCAACGCTTACCGCAGCGCCATCGTGCTCGATGCCGCGACCGGGCAGGTGCTCTTCGAGGACAACGCCGACGTGCAGAATCCGCCGGCGAGCGTCGTCAAGCTGATGACCTTTCTGATCGTCGAGGAGAAGATCAAGCACGGCGAGCCGGCGCTCACTACCCCCGTCACCATCACCGCCGAGGCGGCGAAAACCGGCGGCTCGCAGGTGTGGCTCGTGGACAAGGAGAAGATCACCGTCGAGGAGCTGCTCTACGCGCTGATGGTGCAGTCGGCCAACGACGCCGCGGTCGCCCTCGCCATCCAGGTCGCCGGCTCGAAGGAGGCCTTTGTCGAGCTGATGAACCTCCGCGCCCGCGACCTCGGCCTGACCCACACCGTTTTCCATTCGCCGCACGGCCTGCCGCCGGGCCGGGGACAGACAGCGGATCTCTCGACCGCGCGCGACCTCGCCATCCTTGCCCGCAAGCTTCTCACGGAAACCGACATTCTCCGCTACACCTCGACACGGGAGCACGAGTTCCACCATCAGAACGGCCAGATCAACAAGCTGACCAACCATAATCATCTGCTGGGTCTCGTGCCGGGCTGCGACGGCCTCAAGACCGGCTGGTATGAAAAAGCCGGTTATTCGCTCGTCGCCACCGTCCAACGCAACGGCCGCCGCATCATCACGGTCATTCTGGGCAGCCCTGAGCGCAAGTTGCGGGACATCACCACCACGCTCCTCGTCGAGAAGGGCTTTGCCGCCCTTTCAGCCTTCCCGGCGCTGAGTCCGGTCGCGGCCGTCCAGCCCGCGACTCAACCCGCCGCGCAGCCGGTTGCTTCCGCTCCCCCCCGACCGCCCACCGCACCGCCGCCCCCGGCTGGCGACGGCTCGTCGTCCATCAAACCCGTCCCGCTCACGCCCGAGGAGAAACAATCGTTGGATAACGGAACTGATTCTTCCGCCACCGTTCACGTGGATCTGTCGGGGACGAAAAAATAAGCTTCGCTGCGGCCCGGCGCACCACGTTTTCCTCTTCCGCCGCCTGGTCTGTCCTCTGTCTTCTGGAGCAACGCCGGTTAGTGTTCCAGGATGATCACCAGCACGCCCAGGAGGCTGAACAGACCGCCAAGCAGCGCTGCCTCGTAGCGCTCGAAGCGCCGCACCTTGAATCGCTCCAAGCCCAGCAGCGCCAGCCAGGTGAAAAGCGTCATGGCGGCGAGCGCCGCCACCGCGAGGATGATGCTCAGCAGCACGAATCCGTGCCACCCGAACCGCACGCCGGACAGATAGACCGGCAGGAATCCCTCGCAGGGCGACAGCGTCAGCAGCACGAACAACCCGCTTATCGCCGTCCAGTCGCTGACCCGCTTTGACACCAGCGGGCTGTCCTTCAATTCCTCGTCCCAGTGGCTGCTCTGCTGGCCAGCAGAGTGTTCGTGCCCGCAGGCGGCGCTGGGATGGTGCTGGCTGCCGACGAGGTGATGGTGGCAGATGCCCCCGCCCCGCCACTGACGCCAGAAATAGTACAGGCCGACCAGAATCAGGAAAGCGCCGATCATCCATGGGAAAAGTTCACCCACTCGCTCGTTGAGCTGGAATCCGAACCAGGCGATGGCGACGCCGAGCAGACTGGTGAGGCCCACGTGCCCCAACCCGGCACATATGGTCACGGCGAGGGTTTTCCTCCGGCTCCAATCGCGGGCGCGAGACACCAGTACGAACGGCAGCCAGTGCGTCGGGATCGCCGCGTGGCAAAAGGCCACGGTGAAACCGGTGGCGGCAATGGTGGTGAGGGCGGCGGAATTCATGAAACCGTGCTGAAAAACAGGGCGGTGCGGAAAGGCAGAAACGCTCACGCTGGACGACCGCCGTCGCGACTCCAACCTAATTTGCACCGCAGCGCGAAAGCGGCATCCGCATCGACCGTTTCCGCCTGGCATCCTACAAAACCCGTCAAGTCCGTCATTCCCCCGGCGAAACATCGAGGCAAATAAAATTGAACCACGGAGGCACAGAGGTCACAGAGAAGCATGCTTCCATGGTTCTTATGCCGTTGGGTTCCGTGTCCTCCGTGTCGCTGTGGCTGAACTTCGGATGACCTCCCGCGAACGCTTTCTCGCCGCCTGCGCCTGCCGCCCGCTCGAACGCCCGCCGGTCTGGATCATGCGGCAGGCCGGCCGCTATCTGCCGGAATACCGCGACCTGAAGGCCCGGCATTCCTTTGCCGAGCTGGTGCGCACTCCCGCGTTGGCGGCCGAGGTCACGCTCCAGCCACTGCGCCGCTTCGCGCTGGATGCAGCCATTCTGTTTTCCGACATCCTCGTCGTCCCCGAGGCGCTGGGCCAGGGTTACCGGTTCAGGGACGAGGGCGGCATCGCGATGGAATTCCGCCTCGAGACGCGCGCCCAGCTCGACCGGCTTTCCACCGAAGACCTCCGGGAAAAACTCGGCTATGTCGGCAAAACGCTCCGTCTGCTCCGCCGCCAGCTGGATGACAAAAAGGCCCTGCTCGGCTTCGGCGGTTCGCCGTGGACGCTCGCCTGCTACATGATCGAGGGCGGCGGCTCCGAGGATTTTGCGCACATCCAGCGGCTTTTCCACACCGACCGCGCCTTCTTCGACGAGCTGCTGGAAAAACTCACGGTCGCGCTGATCGATTTTTTCAAGCTGCAGATCGAGGCCGGTGCCGACGCCATCCAGATTTTCGATTCGTGGGGCGGCCTCATCGCCGGGCCGGACTACGAGCCGGCCTCGCTCCAGTGGATCCGCCGCATCATCGCCGCCCTGCCGGCCGGCTTTCCCGTCATCCTGTACTCCAAGGGCACCGCGCCCCACCTCGCCGCCCAGGCCGCCAGCGGCGCACGCGTCCTCAGCGTCGACTGGACGGTCGACCTCGCCGCGGCGCATGACGCCTTGACGCAAGATCCAACGCTCCGCGCCCAAAACATCCGGGTTGCCCTGCAGGGCAACCTTGACCCGGCACTGCTCCGCACGACACCCGCAACCGTCCGGTATGAAACCCTCGGCCTGCTCGAGTCGATGCGCGATCGTCCTGGACATATCTTCAACCTCGGCCATGGCATCCCGCCTGACGCCAAGCCCGAGTGTGTCGCGACATTGGTTAACACTGTCAGGGAGTGGAAAAACTAATCCGCGGGAACGCGAAACTGGAAAACTGCAGTAAACTTTTGCAGATAAGCGCTGTCATCCCCCCTTCTGATTTTATCATGTCCTCTGAGCCTGCAGTGGTGAAAAAAGGGGTCGCCGTCGTGGGCGGCGGCGTCACCGGTCTCACCGCCGCCTGGCGGCTGCACATCCAAGGCCACCGGGTCACTCTGTTTGAATCATCCGATCATCTTGGCGGCGCCGTAACCACGGTGGTGCGCGACGGCTGGCTGATCGAGAGCGGCCCCAACTCCCTGTTGGAATCGCCGCCCTTCGACACGCTCGTGGCCGGACTCGGCCTCGAGTCGGAGCGCCTGTACGCCGCCCCGGCCGCCAAGAACCGCTACCTGGTGCGGGACGGACGGCTCGTGCCGGTGCCCATGGCGCCGCACAAGCTGCTCACGACGCCTTTGTTCTCGCTCCGCACGAAGCTGCGCCTCTTCGCCGAGCCCTTCATGCGGTCCAGGGTGCGCCCCGCCGACGTGAGCCTCGCGGTGCTCGTGCGCGACCACTTCGGCCAGGAGATCGTCGACTACGCGGTCAATCCGCTGGTCGCTGGCATCTACGCCGGCGATCCCGAAACCCTCTCGACCAAGCACGCTTTCGCCAAACTGTGGGAGATCGAGCAGACGCACGGCTCGCTCATCCGCGGACAGATCGCCGCCATGAAGGAGCGTCGCGCCCGCGGCGAGAAGCCCGCCGCGCGCATTGCCTCCTTCACCCGCGGTCTCCAAACCTTGCCCGCCGCACTCGCCGCGCAGCTTCCCGCCGGGGCGATCCGCACCCGGGCTCCCGTCATCAGCCTGTCGCCCGGCCGGCCATGGAAGCTGGTCAGCTGGCGCGACGGACTGGCGGCGACGGATGAATTTGCCGCGGTGGTGCTCGCGCTGCCCGCCGCCGCGTTGGCGGGTCTGCCCATCGGCGCAGCCGGCGAAAACCCGCTGGCCGCGCTCGAACTGGTCGATTACCCGCCGGTCGCGTCGCTTTTCCTCGGCTTCCGTCGCGAACAGGTGGCGCATCCGCTCGACGGCTTCGGTGCGCTCGTGCCCGCGGTCGAAAATCGCGCCATTCTCGGTGTGCTGTTCTCCTCGACGCTCTTCCCGGGCCGCGCGCCCGAGGGTCACGTGGCGCTGACCGTCTACGTCGGCGGCACCCGCCAGCCCGACCTGGCCCGCCTGGCGCCCGAAGCCTTGCGCCTGCGCGTGCTCGCCGACCTGCGCGACCTGCTGGGGGTCAGCGGCGATCCGGTTTTCGCCCACGCCACCTTCTGGCCCCACGCCATTCCGCAGTACAACCTCGGCTACGAACGCTTCCTCGCCGCGATGGCCAACGCCGAGGCGCAGCACGCCGGACTCTTCATTGGCGGTCACGTCCGCGACGGCATCTCGGTCGCCAATTGCATCGCTGCCGGGGAGCGCCTCGCCGACGCTGCGGCCCGGTATTTATCCCGGTAAAACTCCGGTTGCGCAGCGCCTTTTCGGGAGGGTGCAAACACCCGTTTCCCCTCGGAAATCCGGGCGGTGGACCCCGGCGCCGGTCCGGCTCCCTCTTCCCTTGACTCAGGGGTGACTTGGAGTAGCCTCACGCGCTTTTTCCAGGATGGCGCCAGAACTGAAAGACACTCTGCAGCTTCCGAAAACCGACTTTCCCATGCGCGCGAACCTCGTGCAGCGTGAGCCGGTCCGCCTCGCGCATTGGGAAAAGATCGGCCTCTACGAGGCCATCCAGAAAAAGCGCGGCGCCGCACCCGCGTTCGTGCTGCACGACGGCCCGCCGTTCACCAACGGCGACATCCACATCGGCAACGCGCTCAACAAGACCCTCAAGGACATCGTGCTTCGCTACAAGTCGCTGCGCGGTTTCCGCACGCCCTACGTGCCCGGCTGGGACTGCCACGGTCTGCCCATCGAACAGAAGGTCACGCGCGAGCTCCAGACGAAGAAGCGGCAGGTGACAACCACCGAGCTGCGCCAGTTGTGCGACGCTTTCGCCGAGACATGGATCGCGAAGCAGACCACGCAATTCAAGCGCCTCGGCGTGCTCGCCGACTGGAAGAACGAGTACAAAACCAAGAATCCGGCCTTCGAGGCCGACATCCTGCGCACCTTCGCCGCGTTTATCGAGCAGGGCCTCGTCTATCGCAGCAAGAAGCCGGTCTATTGGTCCATCCCCTTTGAAACGGCACTGGCCGAGGCCGAGATCGAATACAAGGACCATGTCAGCCCGTCGATCTGGGTGAAGTTTCCCGTGCCCGCCGAGGAGGCAAGAAAGTTCGGCCTGCCGGCCGACAAACCCCTCTTCATCGTCATTTGGACGACGACGCCATGGACGCTGCCCGCCAACCTCGCCATCGCGCTGCATCCGGCGGTCGAGTATGCGGTCGCCGATCTCGGCAAGGAGCGGATTCTCGTGGCAAAGGGTCTGCTCGGCGCCGTAGCCGAGGCGGCCAAGCTTTCTTCTTTGCCGCCAGTCGTTCAGGTGGTTGAGGGGGCCAAACTCGAACACCTCCCGGCCCGCCATCCCTTCATCGACCGCGCCTCGCCCGTCGTGCTCGCCGATTACGTGACGACCGACAGCGGCACGGGCTGCGTGCACACTGCGCCGGGGCACGGCCTTGAGGACTACCTCACCGGCATCAAGTATGGCCTCGAAATCTACTGCCCGGTCGGCGATGACGGCCGCTTTCTGAACGACGGCCGCATCCCCGCCGACCTCGTTGGACTGACCACGCTCGAGACCGTTGAAGACCTGGCGAAGAAACGCACCTCGCCTGCGAACATCGCCGTGTTGAAGAAACTCGATGCCGTCGGCGCGCTGCTGGCCCACGGCCGCTTCACGCACAGCTATCCGCATTGCTGGCGCTCGAAGACGCCCATTGTTTTCCGCGCCGTCGACCAGTGGTTCGTGTCGCTCGACAAGGGCGGCGCGCGCCAAGCCGCGCTTGACGCCATCGCCAAGGTGCAGTGGGTGCCGGCCTGGGGCGAGGCCCGCATCCGCAGCGCCGTCGAGTCGCGCCCCGACTGGTGCATCAGCCGCCAACGCGTATGGGGCGTGCCCCTCCCGGCGTTTTTCGACGCGCAGAAAAAGGGCTGGCTCGACGCCGGTGTCGTGCGCGGCATCGCGGACAAAATTGAGGAACACGGCACCAATCTCTGGTTCAATACGCCGCCCGAGCAGCTGCTCGCCGGCGTGAAGCTCCCCGCCGGCTGGCCGGCGCCGAGCGAACTCACCCGCGGCCGCGACACGCTCGACGTTTGGTTCGATTCCGGTTCCACGCATGCCGCCACCCTTCGCCGTGGCCTTGGCGGCACGGACTGGCCCGCCGACCTCTACCTCGAGGGCAGCGACCAGCACCGCGGCTGGTTCCAGTCCTCGCTCTGGACCGCCGTGATCGCCCATGGCGGTGCTCCCTACCGGATCGTGCTCACCCACGGCTTCATCCTCGATGAGGAGCGCAAAAAAATCTCCAAGAGCAGCACCTACGAGAAGCCGCCGACCAGTGACGCCTACATCGCCGAGTACGGCGCGGACGTCATGCGCCTGTGGATCGCCTCGCAGAACTTCCGCGACGACATCCCGATCTCCAAGGAGATTCTCTCCCACGTCGGCGAGACCTACCGCCTGTTTCGCAACACCTTCCGCTTCCAGCTTTCCAATCTGTTCGACTTCGACGCGGCACGCGACGCCGTGCCCGTCGGGCAGCTGGACACGCTTGACCGTTGGGCGCTGCATCAGACGGCCGGGCTGCTGCAACAGTGCACGGCGGCGTACGACGCCTACGAATTCCACAAGGTCTACCAGCTCTGCAACCAGTTCTGCGCGGTCACGCTCTCGGCCACCTATCACGACATCCTGAAGGACCGGCTCTACACGCTGGGCGCCGCCCATCCGCTGCGCCGCTCGTCGCAGACCGCCCTCCATCACATCTTCCACACGCTCATCCGCCTCCTCTCTCCGATCATCACCTTCACGGCCGACGAGGCCTGGTCGTTTGCCACGGCCGGCGCGGAATACACTCCAGATTCGGTCCACCTGCAGGACTGGCCCGAGGCGCCCGCCGAATGGACCAATGCCGCCCTAGCCCAAGAGATGGAACTTTTGATGCTCGGCCTGCGCGTCGATGCCAACGCGAAGCTGGAAGCCCTTCGAAAACAGGGCAGTATCGGTAAATCGCTGGATGCCGCGGTCAATATCTCAGGCACGAAAAACGATATTCTCTTTGCTGCGGTTCTAAAACATCGGACCAATCTGGCCGAGATTTTGAATGTATCGCACGTCGAGGTGAATGAGCACGACCTCGGCAAAATCTGCTCCATCGAAGTCGTCCCCGCCCGTCAGCTGGGCTTTGTCCGTTGTCCCCGCTGCTGGCGCTGGGTGCCGGCTCTCCAGCAAACCAACTACGGTGATCTCTGCCCGCGGTGCACCGCCGCTCTCGGAGCCCAGGTCCCCCCTAACCTCTAACTTCCCTTATCCATCATGGCCAAAAACAAAAAGCCCGTCTCCGCCAAGAAGCACGTCAAGTCCGTCCCGGCCCGGAAACCCGCCCCCGCGGCGAAGAAGGCTTCGGCCGGCAAGACCCGTTCCGCCGCCGGGAAGCCCGTGAATCCGAACGATCTCAAGCGCCGCATTCTTGAGCGCAAAATCGCCAAGCCCATCGCGTTCAGCCTCGACGAAGTCCGGGAGATCGCGAAGAGAAACGCTAAAAAGACCGCCCGCGCCGGAACGGCCGCAGGCAAGCCCGCCCGGGACGCCATCAAGGCCGACCTCCCCGTCAAGGGAGCCAGCCGACCTTCGATTCCCCACCATATCAAGGCTGCTTCCCTCGCCGACATCCTCGGCTTCAATCCCAGTAAGGCCGGGAAGTCTTCCGTGGACAATGGCGATTCGTCGGACGTGCCCGAGAGATACCGCCGCTATTACAAACTGCTCGTCGATCTCCGCAGCCACGTGCTCGAGTCGCTGGGCCAGCACTCCGAAGAGACGCTCAAGCGCTCGGCCAAGGAGGACGCCGGCGATCTCTCCGGCTACGGCCAGCACATGGCGGACGCCGGCACCGACACCTTTGACCGCGACTTCGCCCTCAGTCTTGTCTCGAGCGAGCAGGAGGCGCTGTCCGAAGTCGAGGCCGCCATCAAGCGCATCCGCGAGGGCACCTACGGCATTTGCGAACTGACCGGCAAACCCATCAGCCGGGACCGTCTGCTGGCCGTGCCGTTCACGCGCTATTCCGCCGAGGCGCAAAAAGAGTTGGAGAAGACCAAACATTATTCCGTGCAGCGTGCCGGCATCTTCGCGGACACCACCAGCGAGGAGGGCGGCAAGCTCATTGAAGAAGAGCCTGAAGAATGACGTCCCTCCCGCCTGGCCCCGTGGCCACGCCACCCGCTCCGCCTTCCGCCGCCCCCCGGCTGCGCCCGCGGCTGCAACGTCTCCTGGCCTATCGCTGGCTGCTTTTGCTGGCCATCGGCGTGTTGATGCTCGACCAGGCCACCAAGGCCTGGATTTGCGCGCGTCTGTCCTACCCCACGTACGGCCCGCCGGGGCATATCGTCGTGATCGACGGCTTTTTCAACCTGGTGAACGTCGGCAACACGGGTGCGGCCTGGAGCCTGTTCAGCGGCCGGAGCACCTTCCTGGCGCTGCTAGCCATGGCGACGCTGTTCGCGATTTTCGCCTGGCGGCGCCAGCTTGGCCTGCACCTCTGGTCCGTGCAGTTCAGTTTCGGGCTGTTGTGCGGCGGCATCCTCGGCAACCTTGTCGACCGCCTCATCCACGGGCATGTCATCGACTTTCTCGATTTCCACTTCGGCAGCTACCCCTATCCCACCTTCAACGTCGCCGATTCCGGCATCTGCGTCGGTGTGGCCATCTACCTGCTGCATTCGCTGCGCCAGCCGGAAGAACCGCCGAAGTGACGGGATAACCCGGTTCAGGAATTCTGGTTAAGAAGCCAGGGAATGCAGGGAGCCTGTGTCCTTATTCCAGTCCTGCCTTTTCGTCGCAGGAACCGTTCTGCTGGCCAACAGAACGGCGGGATGCTCAACGTCCGGGCCCGCGCTCCCTGAGGTACCACACCACCACCGCACCGAAGAGCACGGCGTTGGCCGCACCGAACGCCACCGCCAGCCACAGGCCCGCCAGCAGGTTGGCGCCCAGACAGATAATGGTCAGCGTCAGCAGCACGGCGGCTGGCGCCCACGCCTGCCGGCGTGTGCGTGCCTCCGCCGAACTCCAGTTGTCGCCGAGGATCACCAGTCCGAGTGCCAGACCGAGGGCAAGCGCGAACCATGCCGCCAGCACGGTCCAAGGCGTGCCCAAAAACGCCCCGCGCGCCTGCGGTGAGCCGGTCGGACTCGCCGGCCAGCGCCAGTAGTCGCGCAGACGGCCCACGAAGGGCAGGATCATCAACGCCATCTGCACCGTGACCAGCGCGGTGAAGGCGGAGACCCCCACCCGCCATTCGCCCCACAGGCTTTCCACCACGAGGTAACCGCCGCCCACCACCAGCCACCACAGGAGCGGCACGCTCAGCGGCACCCGGGCCAGGGACAGGTATTCCCGCCCGGTGAATTCGATCCGCCCGAACAAAAACCCGTGGCGCGCCGCCAGCATCATCACGAGCAGGCTCGTCAGCATCACCCAGACAAAGCACAGCCACGCCCGGAAGACGCCCACGCGCTCGCGCCAGACCAGCCCCACCACCCATGCGGCCGCGGCCAGCAGCAGCAGCCAGCCGGCCTGGCCCGCGCCCGCCGGCCCCCGCACGGCCTGTCCCGCCAGTTCGGCGCCGGCCACCCCCGCGAACAGGCCGCCCGCCAACCGAAAATGCCAGACGGAGGCCGTCCCGACGAAGATGCGTGCGGTCGGCTTCACTCGACGTTGGCGATCTGCTCGCGCACCCGTTCCAGCTCGTTCTTGAATTCAATCACCGCCCGCGCGATCGCCAGATCGTTGGCCTTGCTGCCAATGGTGTGACTCTCGCGGCTGATCTCCTGCAAAATGAATTCCGCCTTCCGGCCGATCTCGCCGTCGGTGCGCAAAAGCTGGCCGAGTTGCTCGAGGTGGCTGCGCAGACGCGTCAATTCCTCGCTGATGTCGCAACGGTCGGCAAACAGCGCAATCTCCTTGAGCACGCGCTCGTCGTCGAGGTCGAACTCAAGCCCCGCCTCGCGCAGACGCCTGAGCAGCAGCTCGCGGTAAAGTCCCGGCACCAGCGACGCCCGCGCGGCGATGGTTTCGACCTGCCGCCCCAGCGCGGCGACACGGGCCAGCAGGTCGGCCTGCAGCGTCGCGCCCTCTTTTGCCCGCATGGCGACGAAGCCCTGCAGGGCTTCCTTCAATGCGGACATGACGACGGGTTGACCCGCCTCGAGGGTCGGAAATTGCGCCGTCTGCCGCTCGGCGCTGGCGATCCGCCATAACAGTTCGGTGGTCGCATCAAAGGGGACGCCCTGTTTTGCGGCGAGGCCCCTGAGGCGCTCCAGCGTCTGCGTCACCCCCTCGTCGTTCCATATCACCTCGGCGGCGGCTCCACCGGTCAGCTCCACGTCGACATGCACCTTGCCGCGGACCACCGCCTTGCGGACCTCCGCCGTCACCTCCGGCTCAAGGCTGTCCCAGCCGCGGGGCAACGCGACCATCAGATCCAGCGTCTTTCGGTTCACGGAGCTCACCTGCACCGTGAGGGTGTAACTGCCGAGCGCCGCCGCCGCGCGTCCGTAACCGGTCATGCTGTTCATAAAAACAAAAAGAAACCCCGGATTACACGGATAAATCGAGCTTCCATCCGCACCCATCCGTGAAATCTGTGGTCACCTCGCCTTCTGGCCGCCCAGCAGCGCGGCGACTTGCTGGACGTCCTTGTCGCCGCGGCCGGAAAGGTTGACGACAATGATCCGGTCCTCCGGCAGCTCCCGCGCCCGCCGCAGGGCGTAGGCGAGTGCGTGCGTCGATTCGAGCGCGGGGATGATGCCTTCGACCCGCGAGCACAGCTGGAAGGCCTTGAGCACCTCGTCGTCGGTCGCGTAACCGTAATCAATCCGTCCGCGGTCGCGGTAAAAGGCGTGCTCCGGGCCGACCGCCGCGTAATCGAGACCCGCACTGACCGAGTGGGTCGGCTCGATCTGCCCGTCGGCGTTTTGCAGCAGGAAGGTCTTGCAACCCTGCAGCACGCCGAGGCGGCCCCCGGCAAACCGCGCGGCGTGATCCCCCGGCCGGATGCCCCGGCCGCCCGCCTCGATGCCGACCAGACGCACCGCCGGCTCCTCCAGGAAGTCGAAGAACAGACCCAGGGCGTTGCTGCCGCCGCCGACGCAGGCGATGAGTTCGTCGGGCAGCCGGCCCTCCCGCGCCAGGATCTGCTCCCGCGCCTCGAGCCCGATCACGCGGTTGAAATCCCGCACCATCAGCGGATACGGATGAGCGCCGTAGACCGTGCCGAGGATGTAATGCGTGGTGCGCACGTTGGTCACCCAGTCGCGCATCGCCTCGTTGATGGCCTCCTTCAGGGTCTTCTGCCCCGCCTCGACGCCGCGCACCTCCGCGCCCATCAGGCGCATGCGGAAGACGTTGAGCGCCTGGCGCTCCATGTCGACCGCGCCCATGTAGACGACGCATTCGAAGCCGAACTTCGCGCAGACGCTCGCCGTGGCCACGCCATGCTGGCCGGCGCCGGTCTCGGCGATGACGCGCGGTTTGCCCATGCGGCGGGCCAGCAGGGCCTGGCCGAGCGCGTTGTTGATCTTGTGCGCACCGGTGTGCAGGAGGTCCTCGCGCTTCAGGTAGATCTTTGCGCCGCCGCAGTGCTGCGTCAGCCGCTCGGCGTAATAAAGCGGCGTGGGTCGGCCGGCGTATTCCTGGAGATGGTGCCGCAGCTCGGCCTGGAACGCCGGGTCCTGCTTTGCTCCCGCATAGGCCGCGGCCAGTTCCTCCAGCGCGGTCATCAGCGTTTCGGGCACAAACACTCCGCCATAGGGCCCGAAATGCCCGCTGGCATCGGGCAGGGAAAACCGGTCGAGGCGCTCGGCGGTCTGGGCGGCGGACATAAGGACGGACAACGTGGCCATTGAATGGATTCCAGGCAACGGCGAACTTGTGTCGGTATTGCCTCGCATCCTGCTAAAGCAAAGGAGCCTTGTAGGAAGGCCGCTTGCGACCGATTCTGCTGTACAGCAGAACGCCAGCTCTGCTGGCCAGCAGCGGGCTTCCTACACCCGTTTCACCGTCACCAGCGTGAGGTCGTCGCGGTGGTGGTCCCGGCCCGTAAAGCGCCGGACGTGGTCGAGGATGCCGCCGGTGATCTCGCTGGCGCTCCGGTTGCGCAGCGTGCGCAACGCATCCGCCAGCCGGCTGCCGGAGAACTCCTTGTCATCCTCGTTGGCCGCCTCGGTGATGCCGTCGGTGTAGAGCACCAGCGTATCGCCCGGCAGAAAAGGAATGGTCTGGTCGGCGATCACTTGATCAAACAACCCGGTCTCGACCATGCCGACCGGCATGCCTTCGGAACCGATGAACTCGCTCACCGGCTGGCCGCTCGCCGGGTCATGCCGCGAAATGAGCGGCAGCTCGTGGCCCGCCCGGGCGAAAATCAGCGTGCCCTGCTCCACGTCGATGACCGCGTAGAGGATGGTGATGAACATGCCGCGGCAAACCTCGCCGGCCATGACGCGGTTCACCTCGCGCAGCACGCGTGCCGGCGACTCATGGTGCGGGGCAATCTGCTGGAGGTTGGTACGGCAGATGGCTATGAGTAGCGAGGCGGGGATACCCTTGCCGGACACGTCGGCCACGGCGAGGCCGAGCCGCGTTGGTGAGAGCACGTAAAAATCGTAGAGATCTCCGCCGATCTTCTGCGTGGGCACATACTGCGCGGCAATGTCGAGGCCGGCGAGGCGCGGCGTGGCGGCGGGCAGCAGCATCTGCTGGATGCTGCTGGCGAGCGCGAGATCGAGGTCCAGCTGCTTCTTCTCGATCTGGAAATGCATGGACTCGAGGTTGTGCACGGCGAGCCCGGCCTGCTCGGCCAGCGACAGCACGAGCGTGAAATCGCTTTCGGTGAACGGCAGGCCGCCGGCCGGGTTGGCCACGGCGAGCACGCCGATCATCCGGTCCTGAAACCTGATCGGCGCGGCGATGACGGACCGGACGGCCAGCGCCGGGTCGTCATGCTTCACAATGCGCGGGTCGGCCGCGGCGTCGGCGATGAGCTCGCCCTGGCCGGTGCGCGCCACGCGGCCGACGATGCCCTCGCTGATGTCGAACACCTCCGATTTCAGCACCTGCTCGATGAAGCGCGCCCGGGTGGTGAGCTTGGCCTTGGCCTCCGGCGGCAGCGGCCGGTGCGGCGGGAACAGACCCTCGACCGCCACCCCCTGCATCTTGTTGTCGGCCCGTTTCTCAAAGATGCACGCGCTCACCGCGTCGGTGCACAGGATGGCGGCGTGCACGATGCGCTGGAAAAGCTCCTCGCGCGACAAACCTTCCCCGAGGGCCTGCACCATGTGGTGCATGAAATCGATGACGATCTGTTTTTCCTGCCCGAGCCGCAGTTTCTCCTCCTCCAGGCGGTCCGCCCGGGCGCGCGCCTTCCGGCCGAGCCAGAACACGGCCAGCGCGCCGGCCGCGGCGCCCATGAGGAAGAAGAGCATGCGGGGATTCTTGAGCCGGCCGCCGCCGGGTCGAGTTTCAAAAATCGTCGCCGAACTCGGGAGCGATTGGAAGAGCTCCCCCACGCGGAACGGCCCGGTTCTGCCGGCCAGCAGAACGCCGGCCCTCCGCCCTTCCGGCAACGAGAGGATCCTGCGACTTCATCCAGGATGACACCCGAAGAGTCATTTCTCCTCCATGCGGTTGCGCAGAAAGGCCAGCACGTCCTGAAATTTGCCCTGATTGGCGGGATCCGCGATAACGAGGTTTTCATGCGCCTCCAGCACGAGGCGCGCGTTTTCCAGTTCGCTGCGGTCAGGGGTGGGGTTCAGCGCCGTGGCGTTCTGTCCGAAGTCCATCGGAAAATCGCCCGCGTCGACGGTGAGCAGGCGGTGGAGCCCGAGGTTGCGGAGGAGTTCCAAGTTGCGTCGACCCACGCGGCAGACCACCAGGCTTCCCGGTGGATTCTTCCGCCGCAGCTCAAGCGCCGCGCCGGCCAGCACGCCGAGAAAGGTGCTGTCCATGCTCGTGCAGTTCTGAAAATCCATCACGAACCGCGTCTTCCCCTGCCCGATCATCTGGGCGAGAAAGTCGTGCAGACAGACACTGTTCGCATGGCACGCCCGCCCCTCGAGGCGCACGACCACCGGATCGGCATACGCATCGACGAGATAAACGGGTTGGGCGGGTGCTTCAGGCATAATGACGGTTATAGGAGCGTGTTTGCATGCGATAATTCCATCGCCTGCAAGCAGGCTCCTACAGGTCTCTGTTTTTCGCGATGATCTGCCGCAAGACGTACGGCAAGATGCCACCGTGGCGGTAGTAATCGATCTCGACCGGCGTATCGATGCGGCAGCGCACCGGCACATCCAAACGCTCGCCATTGTTCCTCATGACCTGCAGGGTCAGATCCTGCTGCGGCTTGAGCGCGGGGCCGAGGCCGAGCACGCCGTAGGTTTCGGTGCCGTCGAGCCTCAGCGTCTGCGCGGTCATGCCCTCCTTGAACTGGAGCGGGAGCACGCCCATGCCGACAAGGTTGGAGCGGTGGATGCGCTCAAAACTTTGCGCCACGACGGCCTTCACCCCCAGGAGATGGGTGCCCTTCGCCGCCCAGTCGCGCGACGAGCCGGTGCCATACTCCAGGCCGGCGATGATGACGAGCGGCGTGCCGCGCATTCGATACGCCATCGCGGCTTCGTAGATGGAAAGCTTCCTGCCCTCGGGCTGGAGCAGCGTGTTGCCGCCCTCCTCGCCGCCGAGCATGAGGTTCTTGATGCGCACGTTGGCAAAGGTGCCGCGCGTCATCACGCGGTCGTTGCCGCGGCGCGAGCCGTAGCTGTTGAAATCCTCGTAGGCCACGCCGCCCCCCAGCAGGAACTGGCCCGCGGGCGAGGTTTTCTTGATCGAGCCGGCCGGCGAAATGTGATCGGTGGTGACCGAGTCGCCGAAGATGCCGAGCGGGCGGGCGCCCCGGATCTCGGCGATCGCCCCGGCCTGCAGGCTGAAGTTCTCGAAGAACGGCGGCTCCTGGACGTAGGTGGACCTCGCGTCCCAGGCGTAAACGTTGCCGGCCGCCGAGGGAATTTCGTTCCATTTCGGATTCTGGGCCGCGAAGTTTTTGTAGAGCTTGCGGAACACCGCGGGCTTGAGCGCGGCTTGCATGGCCTCGCGGATCTCCGCGAGCGTGGGCCAGAGGTCGCGCAGGTAGACGGGCCGTCCGTCCCGGCCGGTGCCGAGCGGCTCGGCGGCCAGGTCGAGGTCGACGCGGCCGGCGAGCGCAAAGGCCACGACGAGCGGCGGCGACATGAGGAAGTTGGCCTTGATGCTCTGGTGCACGCGGGCTTCGAAATTGCGATTGCCCGAGAGCACCGACGCAGCCACGACATCGTTTTGGGTCACGGCCTCCTCAATCGCCGGGTGCAGCGGTCCGGAGTTGCCGATGCAGGTGGTGCAGCCGTAGCCGACGAGGTTGAAACCGAGCCGGTCGAGGTAGGGCTGGAGGCCGGCCTTCGCCAGATAATCCGACACCACGCGGCTGCCGGGCGCCAGCGACGCCTTGACGAGCGGATTCACCCCGAGGCCGCGTTCAACGGCCTTTTTCGCCAGCAGTCCGGCGGCCAGCATGACGCTCGGATTCGAAGTGTTGGTGCAGCTGGTGATGGCGGCGATGAGCACGCTGCCGTGGCGCAGATCGCCTTCGAGGCGCGGCGCGGGCGCGGCGATCGGATCGGGAGTGGATCGATTGTTCGCCATCTCCCGCTCGGTGGAGGGATTGGTGTCGCGAGCGGCCGCGCTCTGCGCGGCCACGGGCGCCTGACTGCCGCCGCCGGAATGAAATTGTCCGCTGCCGCTGGCAGAGACGTGAACCACCTTGGACAGCTCGGCGGCCGGTTTGCCAAAGCCGTTTTCCGCGACGGGCTTTGAAAAAGCCGCGGCAAAGGCCTGCTTGAGTTTGGGCAGCTCGATGCGGTCCTGCGGGCGCTTCGGGCCGGCCACGCTCGGCACGACGGTGCTGATGTCGAGTTCGAGCACCTGCGAGTAATCGATCTGACCCTGCTGCGGGACGCCCCACAGGTCCTGCGCCCGGTAGTAATCCTCGTACATCCGCACCAGCGCCTCCGGCCGGCCGGTGGCGCGCAGGTAGCTCGTGCATTCGGCATCGATCGGGAAGAAGCCCATGGTTGCGCCGTATTCGGGCGCCATGTTGCCGATGGTGGCGCGGTCCACGACCGGCAGTGAGGCCGCGCCCGGGCCGAAGAACTCGACGAACTTGCCCACGACCTTCGCCGCGCGGAGCATCTGCGTGAGGGTCAGCACGAGGTCGGTCGCGGTGACACCTTCGCGCAGCGCGCCGGTGAGGTGCACGCCGACGACATCGGGCGTAAGAAAATAGACCGGCTGGCCGAGCATGCCGGCCTCGGCCTCGATGCCGCCCACCCCCCAGCCTACGATGCCGAGGCCGTTGATCATCGTCGTGTGCGAGTCGGTGCCCACGAGTGTGTCCGGATAGACGACGCCGTTCGGGTCGCTCAGCACGCCTTTCGCGAGGTACTCAAGGTTGACCTGGTGGACGATGCCGATGCCGGGCGGCACGACCTTGAAGGTGTCGAAGGCCTGCATGCCCCACTTGAGGAACTGGTAGCGCTCGCGGTTGCGCTGGAATTCGATCTCGAGATTGCGGGCGAACGCGCCGGGCGTGCCGTTGACGTCGACCTGCACCGAGTGGTCGACCACCAGGTCCACCGGCACGAGCGGCTCGATGATCCCCGGATCCCGGCCGAGGCGCTGCACTACCGAACGCATGGCCGCGAGGTCGACGAGCAGCGGCACGCCGGTGAAGTCCTGCAGCACGATGCGCGCGACCACGAAGGGAATCTCCTCGGTGCGCGGGGCGTTGGGCTGCCACGCCGCGAGGGCGCGCACCGCCGGCTCGGTCACGCGCCGGCCGTCGCAGTTGCGCAGCAGCGATTCGAGCACGAGGCGGAGGGAGACCGGCAGGCGCCGGAGATGGCTGAAACCGCCCGCCTCCAGCGCGGGCAGCGAATAAAACAACTTCCCGCCGCCCGCGGTGCGGAACGTTTGGAGCGTGTTGAACGGATTGGGAAGATTGCTCATGGAGGTCGGGTCACGACATGTAGGAGCCTGCTTGCAGGCGACCATACCGCATCGCGAGCAAGCTCGCTCCTACAACGCAGGATGGTCTCACTTCCGCAGCGCCGCCTGCACCGCCGCGAAGTTCGGCAGATCCTTTGGTGTCGGCGTTTGCTCGGCGTACTTGATGACGCCGTCCTTGCCGATGACGAATGCCGCGCGCGCCGACGTCTCATACATGCCAACCAGGTTGGGGAAAAGCACGCCGTAGGCTTTCGTCACGGTCTTGTTGAGGTCGGACAGCAGCGTGACCTTGATGCTGTTTTGCTTGGCCCAGGCTTCCTGCGCGAAGGGATTGTCCACGCTGATGCCGTAAACCTCGGCGTCGAGCCCCGCATACTGGCCGAGCCCGGCGGTGATGTCGCACATCTCCTGCGTGCAGACGCCGGTGAAGGCCGCCGGAAAGAAAAGGAGGACCGTCTGTTTCCTGCCGAAGTTGGCGCTGAGTTTGACGTCCTTGGGGCCGTCGGCGGTTTTCGTCTTGAGGGTGAAGTCGGGGGCTTTGGTGCCAATGGAGAGAGGCATGATGATCGCGGTTATGGGTTGAGGGCTTCGGCAGCGGATGCTGCCATGGTGTGAAAGAGGACGTTACGGCGGCGGCGGCCGTCGAGACAAACCGTTTTTCCCGTTATAAGCCGCCGTTTTGAAAAGACCGGGGCGGGCATTAGCCAATCACTTTCCCCTTGTCCGCCTCCCCGCCCGCCGCGATAACCTGCCCGTTCACCATGAACCTGCTCGAAGACCTCCAATGGCGCGAATTGACCGCGGAGTGCACCGACCTCGCCGGCCTCGGCCGGCGTCTGGCCAGCGGACCGATCACGCTCTATTGCGGCTTTGATCCCACCGGCGACAGCCTCCACGTCGGCCACCTCATGGGACAGCTCACGCTGCGGCGCTTCCAGCTGGCGGGCCATCATCCGATACCGCTGGCCGGCGGCGCCACCGGCATGATCGGCGATCCCGGTGGGCGTTCGACCGAGCGCAACCTGCTCGGCCGCGAGGAGCTCGCCCACAATGTCGCCTGTATCAAACAACAGCTCGCCAAGTTCATCGATTTCGAGTCGAAGACGAACCCCGCGCGGCTCGTGGACAACGCCGACTGGGCCACGCCGATCAGCTACCTCGATTTCCTGCGCGACGTCGGCAAGCACTTTTCGGTGAACGTCATGCTCGCAAAGGACAGTGTGCGCACCCGCTTGAAAAGCGACAGCGGCATCAGTTACACCGAGTTCAGCTACATGCTGCTGCAGGCGTACGACTTCCTGCATCTGCGTGAGAAATTCGGCTGCGAGCTGCAAATCGGCGGCACCGACCAGTACGGCAATATCACCGCGGGCTGCGACCTCATCCGCAAAAAGCTCGGCGTGACCGTGTGGGGTCTGGTCTTCCCGCTGATCGCCGACGCCACCGGGCAAAAATTCGGCAAGAGCCGGGGCGGCGGCGGTGTCTGGCTCGATCCGGCGAAAACCAGCCCGTACCGCTTCTACCAGTTCTTCATCAACACCGAGGACAGCAAGGTCGCGGAGTATCTGAAGAAGTTCACCCTGCTGCCGCGCGCCGAGATCGGGGCGCTGACTGCCGAGCACACAAGGAATCCCGGCGCGCGCGCCGCACAGAAGGCGCTGGCCCGAGAGGTCACCACGCTCGTCCACGGCCAATCCGCCTGCGACGACGCCGTCCGCGCCAGCGAGATCATGTTCGGCGGCAGGCTCGATGGCATCACCGAAGATGTCTTCAGAGACGTCGTTGATGAAGTGCCGACCAAGGACCTCGACAAGGCGAAGCTGACCGGCAAGGGCACGCCGATCATCGACCTCCTCCTCCATGCCGGACTGTGCTCATCCAAGGGTCAGGCGCGCAAGGATCTCGAAGCCGGCGGCATTTACCTCAACAGCGTCCGCCTGACCGACCATGCCAAGGCCGTCACGACCGGCGATCTGCTCTTCGGAAAATACCTGCTGCTGCGGAAGGGCAAGCGCACCCATGTCGTGCTGAACGTGCCGGGCTGATTTTTGAGACCTCATCTTGATCGTTCGATTTCCGACCGCCCGCTGCTGCGTGTCGGCGGCGAGCTTTTCGCCATCTCTTTTGTGGTTCTCTTTCAGGAGCTGACCCTGATCCGCTGGCTGCCCTGCCAAGTGCGGGTTCTCGCCTATTTTCCGAACCTGATCCTGCTCAGCGCGTTTCTGGGACTGGGCCTTGGCTGTTTGCGATCGGCAAAGCGATCGCTGCTGTGGCTGTGGCCGGCGAGTCTGCTCGTGCTGGTCGTGGCCGGCTGGATGCTAAGCCGCATTGCCTTCACCCAGAACGCCGTGACCGAGCATTTGTGGCTGCTCTATTATGATCTCGGCGATCAGGCCCCTGTCATGGGTGATGTCCGCCTGCCCATCATCCTCTGCTTTCTCTTGAGCGCGGTCAGTTTCGTACCCCTGGGGCAAATGCTGGCGGAACGGCTGCAGGAGTTCAGCACGCGCTCCTTTGCCCTGTGGGGCTATTCTTGTGACATCCTGGGCTCGTTGGTGGGCGTGGTCGCCTTCGCCATCATCGGGTTTGCACGGACCACTCCGCTGCTCTGGTACGCGGTCTTTCTTGCGCTCGGACTCTTCTTCTTCATCGCCAAGTGGCGCGCGACGCTGGCCTACGTCGCCGCCGCGCTGGCCTACATCGCCGCCGCGCTGGTGCTTCTCAGCGTCGTGCAGCGGGCGGATCACGCGGATTACTACAGCCCCTACTACGCCATCAACGCGACCCGGCTGCCCAATAACTTCCAGATCGCCATTTTGACTAACGGCTCACTGCACCAGTACGCCTTTCAGCTCCAGCGCGGACGACAAATGGATGCGGATGTCGTCCTGCAGGGATATCACCGGCCGTATCGCCTTCTGGGACACCCGCCGGGTAAGGTTTTGGTGCTGGGGGCGGGCACGGGCAACGACGTGGCGGTGGCTCTGGATGAAGGTGCGGAACACGTGGATGCCGTCGAAATCGACCCCGTCATCCTGGATCTCGGCCGGCTCCATCCTAACCGGCCTTACGCCTCCCCGCGGGTGCGGCTGATCAATACCGACGCCCGGGCCTTCCTGAATGAGTCGACCGAAAAATACGACCTGATCGTTTTTGGGACGCTCGACTCGATGACCCGGCTCTCCGCCCTGTCGAATGTGCGGCTCGACAACTTTGTCTACACGCGGGAATGCATCGCAGCAGCGAAGGCGCATCTCTCGCCTCAGGGTGGTCTGGTCCTGTATTTCATGTCTACCAAGGCCTACATAAACCAGCGGCTCTCGGGCCTGCTGGCAGAGGCCTTCCAGCAGCTACCTTACGTGATCGCCGGCGAATATTACATGTTCAACCGCATCTATCTCGCCGGAGCGGCATTTGAACACGTGAACGGTGCGGAGCGCCGCGTGACCCTTCCGTCGCTGAAACCCCTCTTAGCGAAGGTTGAACTCCTGCAAGATGACTGGCCCTATCTTTACCTGCAGGATCGGGCGATCAGCAGCTTCTACCTGTTGCTCATCGGCTTTATTGCCCTTGTCGGCATCGCTTCCGTCGCGTTCGTCTCCCGCGAAATGCGGTGCAGCCTTGCCCGCGGCGGCCTCGATGGCGAAATGTTCCTGTTCGGGCTCGCCTTTCTACTGCTGGAAACGAAGTCGGTGACGACCATGTCCCTCCTCTGGGGGGCCACTTGGTTGACCAGTGCCGTGGTTTTCGGCGCCATCCTCGCTATGATGCTTGCCGCCACCCTCCTCACCCAGTTGCGACCGTTGCCATGGGCGCTGTGCATGGGCGGGTTGATCGTGTCCCTCGTCGCCGCCTATTTCGTGCCGGTGCACGCCCTGCTGCGCATGAACGAGTTCACGCGGCTCCTGCTGTCGATCGCCTTCGTGGGCACGCCGATCTTCTTTGCCTCGGCCTGCTTTGCCCTGCTCTTCCGCGACCGCCCGGCGGCCAACACGGCGTTTGGCTGGAACCTGCTCGGGGCGGTCGCCGGCGGGCTGACCGAGTTTGCCTCGATGATCACCGGCATCAGGGCGCTCTATCTGCTCGTGCTGGCCGCTTATCTCGGCGTCGTGCTTCTCCGGGTGCATGCCCGGGAAAAGCGCCGGTTGAATGCGTCCGCAGCCCCCGCTTGATGGGTCAGGCGCGCAACGACCTCGAAGCCGGCGGCATCTGCCTCAACTGCGCCCCCGCGCCGGAATCAGCCGCGCCGTTGACCTGCGGTTGGGCAAGCCCCTCCAGTTGCGCAAGGAAAGCGAACGTGGCTGCCGGTGATCCAATGAAGGGATAGAGTCATCAGTGTTAATTCGTGCCATCCGTGGTTCATCGCACCTTTGCTGACTCGGCGGCCCTTGCGTGAGGCTTTCCCTTCGGCGGTTCCCGGAGTTCGATGCGGTTGCCTTTGCAGTCCATGATCCAGCCGAACTTGCCTTACGCGGATTCCCCGATTCCCAGATCCACCCACACGCCCTCTTTCTTCAAGGCGCTAGCCGGGTAATCCATGGTTTCTCAGGAGAAAATCGCTTCGCCGAGGGCGGCCTCGGTCGTGAGCAGGCCGGCGGTCATGGGCAGCATCTGCCGGCAGCCACCGAGGTCGCTCTCGAATACCGCCCGGCCCCGGGTGAAGTCCGCGCACCAGTGGAAATACCGGCCGTCGGTGTACGTGAACGCCATTTCGAGCGATAGCGTCGCGCCGGTGGCGGCCGGTCGGGTTTCGTACGCCGGGGCCGCCGAGTCGGTGGCGCCGCAGGCCTCGAGGCGCGCTCGCGTCCATTCCAGCAGCACCCTCCCCTCGGCGGCATACGCGGGCTGGCAGATCAGGATCGCGGACTTCAATCCCCGCGTGATCGTCTCCGGCGCGAAAGCGCTGAGAAACTGGCCGATCGACTGCCGCACCGGCAGCAGGCGCGCGTGGACGAGGTCGCGGAAGCCGTCCGGCCGCGGCCAGGCGTAAGTCCGCGCCTCCGGTGTGGAGACCGCGGTGTCCAACAGAAAGCGTTTCGAATTGCGCAGGAGCCACTGGTAGGTGGCGATCTTATTCACCTGCGACATGCGGTGGACCCAGTAGTAGATGGGCAGATCGGCCTCGACGATGATCGATACCTGGTCCTCGAGAAACTCGCGGTGCTCCTGCGGGTAGCTGAGCATCACCGCCTCGATGCAGCTCATTTCACGGTGTGACTCGCCGATGAAGCACTCGCTGTAGATTTTCGCGCGCATGGTCAGGTCAGCGCCGCCCTCCGCGCGCGGGCAGAGCACGAGGATGCGCGCCGGGTAACGCTGGGTGAAGCGCAGCGCGGCATTGAACTGCGCCACACCATCGTCGGGGATGGTCGGCAGCCCGATGTGCAGCACCAGGTTCATCTGCGACGCACGATATTCCGAAGGGGCGCCTGGCCGGCCGGCAGACCCGGCCGCGGGATCGCCCTCCCAGAGCCGCGCGAGGCTTTGCGCAATGCCACCCACGGGCACCTCCAGACCGGGCAGGGTGTCAAAAACGGAAGTCATGGGAAAAGTATCAAGTATCAAGTGACAAGTCACAAGGAATGGCACGGGACAAAGTGAACATCATCTTGGAACCTGTTCCTTGAAACTTGTCACTTGCGCGGCTGTGCCGCGCTCAGGGTTTTCGCCATTCGTGTCCGTGGAGGGCGACCAGCGCGTCGGCGGACTTCGGACCCCACGAGCCGGCGGGATAGCTGTCCAGACCCTCGCGCTTCCTCGCCTGCCAGTGCCCGAGGATGGGCGTGATGAGCTTCCACGACGCCTCGGTTTCGTCGCCGCGGATGAAAAGCGTGCCGTCGCCGATCATCGCGTCGAGCACGAGGCGCTCATAAGCCTCGGGCGTGTTGGAGCCGAAGGTGGTGGCGTAGCGGAAGTGCATTTTCACCGGTTGCGTGCGCGTTTCGAGGCCCGGGATCTTGGCGTTGAGCAGCACGGTGCTGCCCTCGTCGGGCTGGATCTGGAACGCAAGGGTGTTGGCTGCGAGGTCGAACTGCTTCGTCCCGGCGAAGAGCGTGCCGGGCGGGCACTTGAACTGGATGGCGATCTCGGTGACGCGGCGGGCCATCCGCTTGCCGGAGCGCAGATAGAACGGCACGCCCGCCCAGCGCCAGTTGTTGATGGCGATGCGCAGCGCAGCGAAGGTCTCCGTGGCTGACTGCGGGTTGATTCCCTCCTCCTGCAAATAACCCGGCACCTGCTGGCCGCTGACGAGGCCGGCGGCATACTGCGCGCGGGTCACGTCGCCGTTCGGCCCGGGGGCGAGCGGCTGGATGGCCTTGAGGAGTTTCACCTTCTCGTCGCGGATGGCCTCGGGATCAAGCGACACGGGCGGCTCCATTGCGGTGAGCGCAAGGAGCTGCATGGTGTGATTCTGGATCATGTCGCGCAGGCAGCCGCTCTGTTCGTAGTAGCCGCTGCGGGCGCCGACGCCGCCCTCCTCGGCCACGGTGATCTGCACGCACTCGACGAAGTTGCGGTTCCAAAGCGGTTCGAAGATCGCGTTGGCGAACCGCTGCACGAGGAGATCCTGCACGGTCTCCTTGCCGAGGTAGTGATCAATGCGAAAGACCTGCGGCTCCCGGAACACGCCGGCGATGACGCGGTTGAGCTCTCGCGCCGAGGCGAGGTCGCGGCCGAAGGGTTTCTCGATGACGACCTTCGACTCAAGGGGCGAGCCGAGGTGGCGCTGGGCGAGGCCGGAGGCACCGAGGTTCTCGAGGATGGGTCGGAAGACCGAGGGCGGCGTGGAGACGTAGAAGACCGCCTGTAACTCGCGGGCGGCCTGCGCCTCGAGTTTTTGGAGGAGCGCATGCAGGCGGTCGAAGGCGGCGCGCTCGTCGTAGCCACCGCCCAAGTAGAACGTGTTGCGCGCAACGCGGCCCCAGACCTCGGGGTTGAGCCCGCGGCGCGAGAACTCCTTGATGGCCGCTTCCGCGTGTCCGCGAAATTCCTCATCGGGAACAGGCTTGCGACCGAAACCCACGAGATAGAAGTCGGGCGGCAGCAGGTTGTCGTAGCTGAGGTTGTAGATGGCCGGGATGAGCCTGCGCGCGGTGAGGTCGCCGGATGCGCCGAAGATGACGACGACCGTCGGCGGCGCGCCGCGGTATTTGCTCAGTCCCTGCAGAAAGGGATGGCGCTGAGGATCAGGCATGTGCGGAGGACGGTTGTCGGGCGAAAGGCAACGGCTGGCAAGTGGATAGCTGGGCGCAAGTCGAAGGTGGAAAGTCCAAGGTCGAAAGCTGCAACCGGGCCGCCGTCAGCGCAACACGTGGTAGCCTTTCGGGAACAGCGGCACGTTTTGGAAGTGCAGCACCTGCGCCGGCATCTTCGTGCTGGTCACGACCTCCGCGACGTCGAACCGGAACGTGCGCGGCCGGGCCCGGAGCTGCGTGAGATAGGCGTGGATGGCGCGGCGTAGCACCTTCTTCTTGCGCCGGTCGATCGCGTAATAGCCGGGCACCAGCGCGGTGTCGGGACGCGACTTCACCTCCACAAACACGAGTACCTCGCCGTCGCGGCACACGAGGTCGATCTCCTCGCGCTGGTCGCGCGGGTTGCGCCAGTTGCGTGCCACGATCTCGTAGCCCTGCCGTCCCCGCAAAAACTCGGCCGCGAGCCGTTCGCCCTCGGCGCCGCTCTCCCCGGCGGGGGCGGACGGGTTTCCCCCAACGTGAAAAAACCGTTTAAGTTTAAGCCAGGCCAGCATGGGCACCTCCCGGGCTGAACAATGTCCGGCCGGGTTGGCGATATTTCTCATTGCGGGGCACCTTCGGTCGTGGCAATTCCAGAATCAGCGCGCCCGCGCCGCGCTACCCGCATTCCTCACCATGCCCTCCACCGCCCTTTCCGGCCAGCTTCGACGTTCCCTCCTCCTCAAAATCCTCTCCAAGCCGACGCCCAGTCGCGAGGATCTTAATTCCGTCATCGAACTGACCGCCACCAAGGTCGTCGAGCAATTGCAGTGCCAGTCGATGACCCTCTACCTCGTCGAGGGCGAACAGATCTCTTTCCGCCACGTCTACTACTCGCCCACCCTGTGGGGCAAAGACAAGGCCAAGGAAGCGCAATTCAAGCAGACGGCCGAGAAGCTGCTGCAGACCAAGCTGCCGAAGGGCACCGGCAACGTCGGCAAGGTCATTGAGACCGGCCAGCCGCTTTTCTTCACCAGCAAAGGCCCCGACGCCGCCTCGCTCAAGAACATGAACACGGGCTTCGAGGTGCACTCGATGCTCACCGTGCCGTTGAAAACCAACATCGTCATCGGCGCCATCCAGCTGCTCAACAAGGAGATTTTCGCCGGCACCAACGGCCAGTTCGAGCAGAAGGACCTCCCCGTTCTCCAGGAACTCGCCGTGTATTCCGCGACGCTCATCCAGCGCATGCTGGATCCGAAGTTTCAGCTCGGCCCGGAGGACACCGCCAAGTTCGTGGCCAAGTTTACCGACCTGCCGCTGGTGAGCAAGATCGAGGGTCTGGAAGTCGAGGATAAACTGGTCGAGATCACCGGCGAGGAGATCATCCGGCGCGAAGGCGTGTTCCCGGTGAGGAAGACCGGCACCAACACGGTGTCGGTGCTCATGGCCAACCCGCTGGATTACGCGAAACGCGAGGCGTTCCAGCAGGCCACCGAGCTGACCATCGACGAGGTGCGCGTCGCCCCCGTCACCCTCATCGAGCAGCTCGTCAGAAAGTATTTCAAGGAGTCGGGCAAAGGGGGGCCCGCCATCGGCAGCGAAAGCGAGGTCGACATCGGCGAGGTCGCCGAGCTCATCGACACAGCCTACTCGACCACCGGCGGCGAGGTGAAGGCCGAAGAACTCGAGAGCGAGGATTCCGGCCCCATCATCCAGCTCGCCAACCGCCTCATTGAGGACGCCTACATCTCCGGCGCCTCCGACATCCATGTCGAGCCGTTGGAAAAGGAGCTGCTCATCCGCTACCGCATCGACGGCCTCTGCCAGGAAAAGCTCCGCCTGCCGAAGCAGGTGACCAACGCGCTGACCACCCGCCTCAAGATCATGTGCAACCTCGACATCGCCGAGCGCCGGCTGCCGCAGGACGGGCGCATCGTTTTCAAGAAATTCACCAAGAAAAACATCGACATCGACCTGCGCGTCGCCACCGGCCCGATGAACTTCGGCGAGAAGGTGGTCATGCGCATTCTCGACAAGCAGAAGTCCACCCTGCCCCTGACCGCCCTCGGCTTCTCCGAGGAGAACCTCGCCAAGTACCGCGAGTGCATCCGCCAGCCCTACGGCATGATCCTGCACTGCGGACCCACCGGTTCGGGCAAGTCGATGACGCTCTACTCTGCGCTCGGCGAGGTCAGTACGCCCGACGTGAACATCCAGACGGCCGAGGACCCCATCGAATACACCCTGGCGGGTGTCAATCAGATGCAGATGAACCGGCAGATCGGCCTCACCTTTGCCCGGGCGCTCCGCTGCTACCTGCGCATGGACCCCGATGTGATCCTCGTCGGTGAGATCCGCGACCAGGAAACCGCCGAGATCGCCATTGAAGCCGCGCTCACCGGCCACCTGCTTCTCTCCACCCTCCACACCAACGACGCTCCTTCCGCCCTCGCCCGCCTTAGCGAGATGGGTGTCGAGGTGTTCAACATCTCCGCCTCGCTCGTCTGCGTCTGCGCCCAGCGTCTCCTGCGCCGCGTCTGCCGGAACTGCAAGCAGCCCTACGAGCCGAAGGCCCGGGAGAAGGAGCTCATTGAGAAGGCCCTCGGCTGGAGCAGCCAGATCTTCAAGGCCAACCCGCAGGGCTGCCATCTCTGCAGCGGCAGCGGCTATAAGGGCCGCGTCGGCATCCATGAATTGATGCTCAACAGCGAGGAGCTCACCGAGGGCATCAACAAGGAGATCGAGACCGCCGAACTCAAGCGCATCGCCATGCGCGGGGGCATGAAGACGCTCCACCAGGACTCGATGCTGAAGGTGAAAGAGGGCACCACCACGATGGAGGAGGCGCTGGCCAACGTGCCGCCCGACCTCATCCTCTAGGCCGGCGCCAAGACGGCCGGCATGGCAGCGGGCTTTTAAGTCCGTTACTGTACTTATACGGTAACCGCAGGATCTCTGGCAGTCACCCGCGGAGGTTCCTGTCCTTCTTCATAGCCGATCGGTTGGAACCTCGATCGCGCCTTCAATGCGGCCCCGGCGGGCACACCGCAGGAGGCCCATGGTGGGTCCCATCCTCACGGGAGGGCGGGCTGGGAAAAGCGGCGTCGGTTGCCGCGCAGCACGGCTCGCCAAGCCGGTCCACTCAAAGTGCCAGAGTAAAACTCCCGTCAGCCCCGTTGTATACAAGAACGCAGTTTTGCAGCAAGTCCCGCCCCACTAGAGCGATGATTCCTTGATTCGCTATCGTCACTCCCATCGCTCTGGCAGCCTGAAGCCCCACGTTCCACGCAGGAAAAAACAGTTGGACCGGATAGGTCAGGCATTGGGTCCCCTCGTGGCTTACCGACGAAAGCTTCGCGGTTCCACTCGGAGCCAAACCCATCTTCTGCGCTACAGTTGCATCGATGCACGTAGTCGTCGCGCCCGTATCCACTAGTGCGAAGCCCGTCACCGGCTGCGGAATCGGCTTGCTCGCCGCCTGAAGGGCAGCTGCGAACGTCTGATCGGGAGAAATAACCACTGGAATCACTGGCCCGCGCTGCATCAACGCGAGCTTAGCGGGCACCTTGACCTTCTGTCCGTCGCCAGTTACCGCGTCGGCGTCGCCGAATCGAACGGTGATCACGCGGCCGTCAGAATGCCCAGCACCAACGCTGGTGCTGAAGCCTTCTGCTCCTCAGGCAATACCTGCCGGATGTAAAGGGGCACTGGCCCGAACTTCTGGTAACCCGCAGCCAATGCGTTTGCCTCCGTGTCGAACACGCCGACCAGCTCGGTGCCATGCACGAGCGCATATTTGCCAGCGTGCTGGCTCAACAGCGCAGGCAATTGAGCCTCAAACGTCGAAGCTTCGGCCATGAAGGGTTGTTCAGGTTTATCCATCGGCAACATTATCGGCTCCCGACGGCTCGAATGCAACCCGTTCCTCCGGGAACCAAGAATCGGGGAACCGGCAAGCCCTGGCGCAAGGGACGGCCGCTGGCTGGATTTCTTCATTTCCATCCGGAAATCATAGTGACCTTCTTTTGCTCCACGTCGTAAAGAGCGATACGACGCTTGAGCGTAGGTTCATTCCACAAGGTAAACTCCAAGAACTTGCCGCCCTCGCGCTCGTGCACCTCTGCATAATACTCTCCCGGTGGTTTGGGTTTGAGGCCCTCCTTCGAGACGGCGCCCGCAACGGCGTACGCCGCCTCTCGATATTCTGGCGGGAACCTATCAGTCGCCGTCAGCTGATAAAGTCCGATATATCCTTTATTGCGCATTTCCAGCTCTTTACGCATGCGCCGGTCGTCAAAGTCGGTGGCCTCAAGGATCCGTGCAAGACCGAAGCCAGCAAGAACTGGGTACACTTGGTAACGAATGTTGGTCATGGCGTGCGGCCCCCCATAGACTTTACGGTAATCCTCGGAAGAAACCCAAAGCTCCCTGTCGTTCTTGAGAAATAGGCGTTCATTTCCAAGCGGCTCTTCAACAAGTCTGGCGCGTAAATCCAAGTCCCACAAATGAGGGAACTTTTTACCATGGACATAATCCTCGGCTGTAATCGAGTGACCAATCGGCAACCGGAAGAAAATCCATGTAGCGACCAGGACAGTGAGGGCCAATAGAGCCAGATATTTGAGGAGACGTCGCCACATATTGCTCAACAGGGTGGTTATCCGAGACCACACCCCACGTGTGTGGGGATGGGAATTCATTGAAATTTTCGATTATGGCGAGAATCGGTGATCCGGCAAGCCTTCCAGCAAGGGCCTACCGGCCCTTCCCTTAGCGACCGCACCTTGCGGCGCAAAATATCGCTCGCGCAAGTGTTCCTGCCGGCGCAAACTCCGCGGTGACGCCGGGGCTTCCCGCCATTGCCCACGGCGTCGGATAACCGAGGATCAAGCCATGAAATCACCCCTCTTCCCGGCGGCTTCTGTTGGTGCGGTCGCCCTCGTTGGACTGCTGTTCGGTTCCCCGTCTCCGGCCCGCGCCCAGTCCGGACCCGAGGCCAAGCTGACCGTCGGCGTCTTCAGCCGGGCCGTGGTCGTACAGGTTTTCTACCGGTCGGAGGTGTGGAAAGCCAGGATGCAGGCCATGGTTGAGGAGCAAAACAAGGCGGTTACGGCCGGCGATGCCACCAAGGCCGACCAGATTGACCGTGAGCTCAATGCCATGCAGGCCCGCGCCCAGAAGCAGCTGACCGGCGACGCCCCCCTGAAGAACATCTATGACCTGCTCCAGCCGGAGTGGCCGGCCATCGCCAGGGAAGCGGGGGTGGACATGATCGTGGAAATGCCGCTTTACCAAGCGACGGGCGCACGCGTCGTCGACGTCACACCGTTCATCGTCAAGCGCTTCCCGGTGAAGAAAGGCTAGACCGGACTTTCCCGCACCGCCGTCTCCGGTTCGGCGGCGGTGGTCCGGGCCGTGCTGACGGCGTCGGCCACCGCCTCGGCTTCGCCGCGCTCGTGATCGAACCGCATGGAGATGATCTTGGACACGCCGCGCTCCTCCATTGTCACGCCGTAGATTCCGTTGGCCGCCGCGATCGTACGCTTGTTGTGCGTAATGATGAGGAACTGCGAATCCTTGGTGAAATGCTTGAGCAGCTTGGTGAAGCGGCCGATGTTCGACTCATCGAGCTGCGCGTCGAGTTCGTCGAGCAGACAGAAGGGCGAGGGCTTCACCATGAAAAGGGCAAAGAGCAGTGCCACGGCCGTGAGTGTTTTCTGGCCGCCCGACAGCAGCGAAATGCTTTTCAGCCGGGTGCCGGGCGGCTGGGCGATGATCTCGATGCCGCTCTCGAGGATGTCCTCGGCCTGGACGAGTTCGAGACGCGCGTGCCCGCCGCCGAACAGTGTCTGGAAGGTGCTTTCAAAGTTCTTCCGGATCTGCTCGAAGGTGAGTTCGAACTGTTTTTGCGAGGTGCGGTTGATCTCGTCGATGGCCTTGAGGAGCTGCGCCCTGGCGTTGGTGAGATCATCGTTCTGCGTCCGGAGGAAATCGAAGCGCTGGCGCAGCTCGGCGTATTCCTCGATGGCGACCAGGTTGACCGCGCCCATGCTGTTGAGCCGTTGGCGCAGGGCCTCGATCCCGGCTTTGATCTCCTCCCAGTTCGTCTGGTCGAGGGCGGCCAGATCGGTCTCGGTGGGCTCACCCTTCTGCTTTTTGGTTTTGCGTTTTGCGGATTGCGTTTTGAGTTTTGCCTCAGCGCTGTCTGGCTCTCCGGTTTCCGGTTTCCGCTCTCCACTTTCCCCTTCGTCCTCGTCCAGATCGAGCAGCTTGAGATCCGGCGGGTCGTCCGCGGCGTGCCAGAGCAGGAGCTTCCAGTTCACCGTGGCGAGGTCGGTTTGAAATTCGTGCTGCACCTCCTCGGTGAGGAACTGGGCTCGCGAACGGTTCTCGGCGAGCTTTACTTCCCCGCGGCTGAGCTCCTCCTGCGTGCTATCGGTTTGCGCCCGCAGGCTTTGCTGGCCCTCTTCGATCGCGGTGATCTGCCGTTCGAGCTCGACGAGTTCACCACGGATCTTCTCCACGGACTCCTGCGCGACCAGGAGCGTGCGGGTAATCTCCCCGGCGCCGGCCAGCTGGGCGGCTGACTCCTGTTCGAGTTCGGCGGCCTGCTCGGTCCAGACCGCGACCTCCTGCTGGCGCTGCGCCAGCAGCTCGCCAATCTGGGCGCGGCGCCGCTCCATTTCGCCCAGACCGCGGTCGAGCACCTCGACCTTCTGGCGGCGCTCGGCGAGTTCGAGGCGCGCCTGGGCAAGCGCCTCCTTCTTCAGGTCGCGGTCAGTACGGAGGGCGGCAATCTGGTTCTCGAGAGCGAGGATGGCCTGCCGTTGGGCGGCGACTCTTTCCTCGGCCTCGGCCAGTCCAGCCTGGGCGCGGATCAGGCGCTGCTCCGCCTCCATCCTGGCCTGCTCGAGGCCGGCCAGTTCATGCTCCATGCGCTCGAGACGGCTGGCCATCTCCTCGCTGGTCTTGTCGGCGTTGCGCGCTTCGGCCTGCACCCCGGCCACCTGCTGCGTGGTGGTGAGCACGTGTTTGCGGCGCTGCTCGAGGACGGCTTCGGCCGCGGCCAGCGCCGCGCCGAGCTGGTTGATCAGCGCCCGCTGCTCGTCGTGGAGCTTCTGCTCGCGCGCCAGCTCCCGGGCGGTCTCGCGCAGGTCGATCTCTCGCTGCACGATGCCGCCGGCCGGCTTCCGCTGATGGCCGCCATAGATGAGGCCGCGCCGGTCGACCAGCTCACCCTTCGACGTGGCCACGAGGAGGAACGGGAAGGCCGGATTCACCCGCCAAAATTCGAGAAAGGCGTTCAGATCCTCCGCAATGTAGCATGCGGCGAGCAGGCCGACGACCGGATGCGCGGGGTCCAGGTTGGCCAGCGCGATCGTGGCCGGCTGCAGGAACGGCGGCAGCCCGGCTGCAGGGCTCTCCGAAATCCGGTTTCCGGCTTCCGCAATCTGGAGGCAGGCGCTGCCGATCCTCTGCTCCTCGAGGTGCGCGAGAATCTGTCGGGCCACGGATAGATCGGCCACGGAGATGGCCTCGACCGCGGAGCCGAGCAGTGCCGCGAGGGCCTGGCCAAATTCGGGCTTCACCTCGAGGCCGTGGGTGATGGGTGCAACCTTTCGGCCGGCGAGGATGGTTTCGAGCCGTCCCGCCAGGAGGGCCTGGGCCCCCTCGCCGAAGCCTTCCCATTTTTCATGAAGCTGCTTCAGGAGGCGCAGCCGCGCCGTGCGCTGGGCCAGCGTGCGATCGAGTTCCTGGAGGTGGCGCTGTCCCTCGCGGAAGCGCTCCATGGCCTCCTGCAGCGCATGCTGCGCGGCCTGCACCTCGTTGTGGGCGCGGCTCTGCTCGACGCGCGCGGTTGCGAGGCGTTGCTGCTCCTCGCCGGCCCGGGCGGTGGCGGCGGTCATCGCTTGGCGCCCCTCCCCGATCTGCGCGGCGAGCTCGTCGTGCCGCACCACGCTGGTCTTCGATTCGACCTCATACCCGGAACAGTCGGTGCGCAGGCGGGCCATCACGCCCTCCAGCTGGAGCAGATCGAATTTCGCCTGCTGGAGCTGCTGCTCCTGCCGGCTCAGCTCCCCCTCAACGATGGTCAGTTCGCGATTGCGCTGCTGGAAAGCGGCGTCGGAACTGCCGAGCAGGCTGAGCTGGAGCTGCTTGTCCTGCGCCCCGCTGTCGGCCTGCGCGGCCACCTCGCGGAGCTGCATTTCGAGTTCAGCCAGATCGTCGCGGCTCGACTGGATGCGTTCCTCGAGGCCGGTCTGCTTGATCCGGGCGAGGCCGGCCTGATTCTCGGCCTGCTCCTTCCGCGAGCGCAGGTCGAAGACCGCCTGCTGCGCCTCCTGCACGCGCAGGTGATAATCGCTGCGGCGGGCCTTGATTTCATTCAACTCGCGCTGGCGTTCCTCCAGCGTGGCGCGGTGCGCCACGGTCGTGGCCCGCCGGGCGGCAACGTCCGCTTCCAGTCCGGCGATGGTGGCGCTCAGCTGCCCCCACTGCCAGCCGCTGTGGGCGAGGCTGAGGTGGCGGAGACGGAAACTGAGGCGCTTGTAGCGCATGGCCTTGGAGGCCTGGCGGCGCAGGCTGCCGATCTGGCGGCCGACCTCGGCGATCACATCGGTCACGCGCATCAGATTCTGGTCGGTCAGCGCGAGCTTGGCGAGGGCCTCGCGGCGCTGGCTCTTGTAGCGCGTGATGCCCGCGGCCTCCTCGAAGACGGCGCGCCGTTCCTCGGGCTTCGAAGAGAGCACCTGATCGATCTGGCCCTGCGCCATGATCGAGTAGGACGTACGGCCGACGCCGGTGTCCATGAAGAGCTTGTGGATGTCCTTGAGGCGGCAGGGCTGCCCGTTGAGGAAATAGTCGCTCAGGCCGTCGCGCGACGTGCGGCGCATGATCTCGACCTCGTGATACTCGGTGCCGAGCTGCTGCTCGCACTCCGTCAGCAGAAGGGAGATTTCGCAGAGATTCTGTGGCCGGCGCGTGTCGGTGCCCTCGAAGATGACATCCTGCATCTTGCCGCCGCGGAGGGCCTTGGCGCTCTGCTCGCCGAGCACCCAGCGGATGGCGTCGGCGATGTTGCTCTTGCCGCAGCCATTGGGACCGACAATGGCGGTGACGCCGGGTTCAAAGCGGAGAATAGTGGAATCAGCGAAGGACTTGAAGCCATGAAGCTTGAGCGCCTGAAGGTACATGCAGCTTGAAGGAGCAGACTAGAGTGGGGTGAAATTGCGACCGCAATGGGAAAGTTGCGTCGAGTTGTTCACCGGGAAGCCGCCGCCTAACGGCGGCTTCTGGATCCGGCCGGGCGGGAATAACAGCCGGGGGTCCAGAGTGTACCCTGCCACCATTTCCCGGTTCGTCATCGCGCTTGAGATTACACCGGCTGTGCGCATGCTCGAACGTGTCATGGAGCTGCATGCAGTCGACCATCCCAAGTACCATGGCCGATTATTGACCCGGGAGGGACGTTGTCTTTTTGCCCGTGCCATCCGTGAAGACACCGCCCGGAGTCTCACCTCGCCCTCACCCTGTAAACCTTTCCCGTTAATCACGTTCTCATGAACCGAAGGTTCCGGTGCCTGCACCGGCACTTTATCACAAAGCCGGTGTCGGTTACCGCAATCCTGTCAACCTCTGTCGTTCCCAATCCCCAACTGTCAACCCTCCCCCTCCATGAAACTCGTCATCGCCATCATCAAGCCCTTCAAGCTCGAGGAAGTTAAGGAAGCCCTTTCCGGAATCGGCATCGAGGGCATGACAGTCACCGAGGTCAAGGGCTTCGGCCGTCAGAAAGGCCACACCGAGATCTATCGCGGCAGCGAATACACCGTCGATTTTCTCCCCAAGGTGAAAGTCGAAATCGCCGTGGGAGACGAGCTGGTGGCCAGGACCGTCGAAACCATCGTCAAGTCCGCCAAAACGGGCAAGATCGGCGACGGCAAGGTTTTCGTCGTGCCGCTTGACGAGGTGGTCCGCATCCGCACCGACGAGCGCGGCGAGGCTGCCATCTGAGGAAGCATCCCGGCCGTTCCAATCCAGTTTTTCATCGATCAAGGAGTTAACCACCCATGTCCCAAGAATTGTCCGATTTCCTTGCGCAACTCAAAGCGCGCTATCCAGCGGAAACTGAGTTTCATCAGGCCGTCACGGAGGTTTCCAAATCCGTGTGGTCTTTCATCGAGAAGAACCCGAAGTACCGGCAGGCCCGCATCCTCGAGCGGCTGACCGAACCGGAGCGCACCATCATGTTTCGCGTGACCTGGATGGATCGCCACGGCGAGGTGCAGGTCAATCGCGGTTACCGGGTGCAGATGAACAGCGCGATCGGGCCCTACAAGGGCGGTCTGCGGTTCCATCCCTCGGTGCGGCTGGGCACGCTGAAATTTCTCGCCTTCGAGCAGGTGCTCAAGAATGCGCTGACGACCCTCCCCATGGGCGGCGGCAAGGGCGGTTCGGATTTCGATCCGAAAGGCAAGTCCGACGAGGAGGTGATGCATTTTTGCCAGGCGTTCATGAGCGAGCTGTTCCGCCACATCGGCCCCGACACCGACGTTCCGGCGGGTGACATCGGCGTGGGCGGCCGCGAAATCGGCTTCCTCTACGGCTATTACAAGAAGCTGCACAACGAATTCACCGGCGTGCTCACCGGCAAGGGCATCAACTGGAGCGGCAGCCGCATCCGCGAGGAGGCCACCGGCTACGGTCTGGTCTACTTCGTCGAGGAAATGCTGCATACGCGCAGCAATAGCATGAGCGGAAAAATCGTCACGATTTCCGGCTCGGGCAACGTGGCCCAGTTCGCGGCGGAAAAAGCCATGATGATGGGCGCCAAGGTCGTCACCTTCTCTGATTCCGACGGATTCGTCCACGACCGCGAAGGCCTCACCGCCGAAAAGCTCGCCTATGTGAAGGAACTCAAGAACGTGCGGCGCGGCCGTATTTCGGAATACGCAGAGCAATTCCGTTGCGAATATCACGCCGGCCGGCGGCCCTGGGGCGTGCCGTGCGATGTCGCCCTGCCCTGCGCCACGCAGAACGAACTGAACGGCGAGGAAGCCAAAACACTCGTCAGAAATGGCTGCATTTGCGTGGGCGAAGGCGCGAACATGCCGTCGACCCCGGAGGCGGTCGATGTCTTCCTCGAACACAAGATCCTGTTCGGCCCGGGCAAGGCCGCCAACGCAGGCGGCGTGTCGGTCAGCGGATTGGAAATGTCGCAGAACAGCATGCGCCTGCAGTGGTCGAGCAACGAGGTGGACAAGCGGCTGAGCGAAATCATGAAAGCCATTCACAACCAGTGCGTCCGCTTCGGTGAGCAGGCCGGCTGGGTCAACTATGTGGATGGCGCGAACATTGCCGGCTTCCGCAAGGTCGCCGAGGCGATGCTCGACCAGGGTTTGGTCTGAAGGCGGCCCGACCGATCAGCCCGCTCCCCGCAAATTCAATCCCTTCTCTGTCGTCGCTCAGTGGTCCCACGGCAGGTGCACCGGCACGCGCGGATGCTTCCAAACCTGGAACACCTCGAACATTTTCCCCGGATTGAGGATGCCGCGCGGATCGAGCGCGCGTTTCACCGCCAGCATGGCGCGCACCTGCGCCGGGCGGTGCTGGAGCCGCAGGAACGGCGTCTTCGCGAGACCGATGCCGTGCTCGCCCGAGATGGCGCCGCCCAGTGACACCACGGTTTCCATGAGCCGCTGCACCGCGGCTTCGGCGGCGCGGCATTCGGCCGGGTTGTCCTGGTGATACATGAGGTTCACGTGCAGGTTGCCGTCGGCGAGATGTCCGAAGGTGGGAATGGGCAGTCCGGACTCGCGGCGCAGGCGTTCGAGAAAGCGGGCGAAGCGCTCGTACTGCTGCATGGGAATGGCAACGTCCTCGTTGAGCTTGGCGTCACCCAGCTCAAACATCGCGCTGGAGCACCGGCGGCGCACCTCCCAGAGGCGCTCGGCTTCGGTTCGGCTGCGCGCCTCCCGGAAGGCAGCGGCGTGCTGTTGCGCCCAGGCCCGCACCTCCAGTTTCTGGTCGTCGACCTCGTGCACCGAGCCGGCGAGTTCGAGCAGGATCAGCGGCCGGCCGGTCTGGCCGGCGAACACGCTTTGGCTCGTGGCGCGCTCGACGCACTGCACGCTGGATCGGTCAAGAAATTCGCAGATGGCGGGCGACAGGCGCTGCGCAAACAGCGCCCGCGCCGCGCGCAGCGCCGTGACCTCATCGGCAAACGCCGTGAGCAGCGTCCAGCGCGCCGGTGGCAGGGGGATGAGCTTGAGCACGGCGTCGGTGACCACGCCAAGCAGGCCTTCGCTGCCGATCCAGAGGTCGCGGAGATTGAAGCCGGCGGAGAATTTTTTCGTGGCGGTGCCCCACTCCACCCACTCGCCGGTCGGCAGGAAGCCCTTCAGGGCGAGCACGTAGTCGCGGGTGACGCCGTATTTGCCGCCGTGCATGCCGCCGGCGTTGCACGCGATGTTGCCGCCGATGGTGCAATACTGGTTTGACGACGGATCGGGCGGGTAAAACCAGCCCCGGGCCTCGGCGGCGGCGTGGATTGCGGCGTTGGTCGCACCCGCCTGCACGTGGGCCATGCCGGCCTCAGCATCGATGCGGATGCGGCGCAGGCCGGTGAGATCGATCACCCAGCCGCCGCGCAGCGGCACGGCCGCGCCGGTGAGCGTCGTGCCGCGGCCGCGCACCGTGACGGGTACGCGATGCCGGTTGGCAAGCGCCAGCACCATGCCCACGTCCGCGGCCTGGCGCGGCTTGATCACCGCCTCGGGCAGGAACGACAGCTTGCTGCTGTCGAACGACGCCTCCCACCGCGCCCGCCGGCCGGTGCGGACGGCGGCGCCGAGTTTGCGCTTGAGCTGGGCGGTGGCGGCGGACGACAAAGCCATGATCAGAAATCGGAAACTAACACACAGTTCGTCCGGGTTGGCAAGGGGCGGCTGGGGCGGACTCTGCCCCAACCGGCCGGCGAATGCGCTTTCCTCCACGAAACGCACCGCCAGAATGGCGCCGGACGATCATGAAGACGGGGTCCCCGCTGTATTCCGAGATTCTGAGCCACCTGCTGACGGTCGGCGGGTTCCTGCTCGCGGTTTTTCTGATTGCGCGCCTCATGAGCGAAAAACGGCAGCCAGGCAACACGATGGCGTGGCTTCTTGTCATCGTGCTCATCCCCTATGTCGGAGTGCCGCTCTACCTGCTGCTCGGTGGACGCAAACTCCGGCGCCTCGTCGCCCGCAAGTCGCGCCTGTCGCCCGTGCCCTCGGACGCGACCACAGTGACCACGGCCGCCGCAGCCGGGGCCATCGCCCAGGCCCTCGTGCGCGCGAGCGGGTGCCCGCCGGTGGGCGGAAACGCCGTGCGTTTTCTCACCAGCGGCAAGGAGGCGTATGCCGAGTTCGAACGGCAGATTCGTGAGGCCAGACACACGATCCACTTGATGACCTTTATTCTCGGTCGCGATGACACGGGGAGGCGGATGGTGGAATTGCTGGCGCAGCGCGCGCGAGAGGGGGTGAAAGTAAGGCTGCTGCTTGACGCCGTGGGTTGTATCCTGAGCAGCCGCGGCTTCGTTAATCCGGTCCGCCAGGCGGGCGGCGAGGTGCAGCGCTTCATGCCCGTGCTGATGCTGCAGTGGCGCGGCTCCGCGAATCTCCGCAATCATCGCAAGATCGCCGTGTTCGACCAACAGCGTGTCATCCTCGGCGGCTACAATCTTGCCAGCGAGTACATGGGGCCGCGGGCGCTCAAAAAGCGCTGGCGCGACTTTGGCGCGGTCATCGAGGGTCCCGCCGTCGAGTTGCTCAACGAGATTTTCCTCGCCGACTGGTGCTACGCGAGCGGCCAGTCGGTCGATACCCTGCATGCGGAGCGTGGCACACCGGTGATCAAGCCGCACGGCGCGTGTGAGCTGCAGGTCGTCGCCAGCGGACCCGACGTCGAGGGCGATGCGCTCTACGAAGGCATCCTCTCGTTCATCCAGGAGGCGAAGCGCCGCATTTGGATCATCACGCCCTATTTCATCCCCGACGAGGTGCTCTTTCGTTCGCTGCTGGTGAAGGCGCGCACCGGTCACGAGGTGAAGCTCGTGGTGCCGGCCCGCTCGAACCATCCGATCGCCGACCATGCGCGGCGCTATTACCTGCGCGAGCTGCAGAAGGCCGGCGCGCAGGTGCTCCTCTTTCAGCCGGGCATGATGCACAGCAAGGGCATGATCGTCGACGACCGCGTCGGCCTGCTCGGCTCGGCCAACTTCGACCTGCGCTCGCTCTTCGTGAACTTCGAGATCGGCGTGTTCGTCTATTCCGAGCCCGAGGTGCGCGCCATGCGCGCCTGGGCGCAGGAGCTCATCGTCCACTGCGCCCTGATGACGGCGGAGAAGTCGTCGCGGCGGCGCCTGCTCGGCAACATTGCCGAGGACCTCAGCCGGCTGCTCGCGCCGATGCTGTGAAACCGGATCGGGGGAACCGGATAGCGGAAAGAAAAGCTGCCTTCTATCCGGCATCCGTAATCTAAACCTCCGGTTTCGGCTATCCGGTTTCCGGTATCTGCTTTCCGGTTTGGGGTTTCTCCTCCTCGAGCAGGAGTTTGTATTCGACGGCGTCGCGGAGCGCCTCCCAGCTGGCCTCGATGATGTTGTCGCTCACGCCGACCGTGCCCCACAGCTCCTCGCCGTCCGTGGTCTCGATCAGCACGCGGGCGCGGGAGTTGGTGCCGCGCTTGCTGTCGAGGATGCGCACCTTGTAATCGCTCAGCGTCGTGTCCTTGATGACCGGATAGGCCTTGTCGAGCGCCAAGCGCAGCGCCTTGTCGAGCGCGCCCACCGGGCCGACGCATTCGGCCACCGTGTGCATGGATTTGCCCCTCACCTTCAGCTTTACCGTCGCCTCGGCGACGACCGAGGACTCCGGTCCGCGGCGCTCGATGATCACGCGGTATCCCTCGAACTCGAACGCGGGCGCGTGTTTTTTGAGCCATTTCGCCAGTAGCAGCTTCAGGGACGCGTCGGCCGCCTCAAACTCATGCCCCTCGAACTCAAGCTGCTTCAGCTCCTCGAGGATCTCCTTCAATTCCGGGGTCTTCTCGTCGAGCTCGAAGCCCAGTTCCTTCGCCTTCATGACGATGCTGCTGCGGCCGGCCAGGTCGGATACCAGCACGCGCGTGTGGTTGCCGACCGCAGCGGGATCGATGTGTTCGTAGCTGCGGGCAACCTTCTGCGCGGCGTTGGCGTGAAGGCCGCCCTTGTGCGCGAAGGCGGAGACGCCCACAAAGGGTTCCTTCGGATCGGGGCGCTGGTTGGCCAATTCGTCGAGATAGTGCGAGAGTTCGCGCAGATGCGGCAGGCTGGGCCGGCAGAAGGCGGTGCGGCCCATTTTCAAAAACAGGCTCGGCAGGATGCTGACGAGGTTCGCGTTGCCCGTGCGCTCGCCATAGCCGTTGATCGTGCCCTGCACGAGCGTGGCGCCGGCCGCGATGCCGGCGAGCGAGACCGCGACACCGAGACCGCTATCGTTGTGGCAGTGCACGCCGACGTGGCCGCCGCCAAATTCACGCACGACCCGCGCCACGATCTCCTTGAGGTCGTCGACGAGCGTGCCGCCGTTGGTGTCGCACAGGGTGAGGTTGGCTGCGCCCCCGCGTTTCGCCGCGACCAGGGTTCGGAGGGCGTAATCGGGATTGTCCTTGAAGCCGTCGAAAAAGTGCTCGGCATCGTAGACGACCTCCCGGCCTTGGGAGACGAGATGGCGCACCGAGTCCTCGATCATGGCGAGGTTTTCCTCGGGCGTGGTGCGGATGATTTCGGTGACATGGAGCAGCCACGTCTTGCCGACGATGGCCACGACGGGAGTCCCGGCGTCGAGCAGCACCTTGAGCTGGGCGTCGTGGGCGGCGGAGACGCCGGCGCGGCGGGTCGACCCGAAGGCGGCGACCTTGGCATGACGAAGTTTCAACCGGCCCACCTCGGCGAAGAACGTGATATCGCGGGGGTTGGAGCCGGGGAAGCCGCCCTCGATATAGTCGACGCCGAAATGATCCAGTCGTTCAGTGATGAGGAGCTTGTCAGTTACGGAGAACGATATGCCCTCACCCTGGGTGCCGTCGCGGAGGGTGGTGTCGTAGATTTTAAGCGGGGGGTTCTTCATAAAAAAGCCCCGGGGTTCTGGCCCGGGGCGTTGAGAGTGACGTGGTGTTTGCGCTGCCATTTACGCCATGTCGCCATGCCCGGGCCGGCGGCCGATGATAATGATCGAGCCGATGATCGAAATGCGAATGATCGGGTGAAGCAGCATGACGGTTGGTAAGGCAGGGGGAGGAAAAGCGAATCATGGGCGGGTGTCCATTCTGTTTTTCCGGTCTGTCCGCACCCTGCCCCGGGGTTCAATTTCCCGGTCCGGCCGCCGCCTGCATGGCCCGCAGCCGGGCCACGACGGACGGGGGATGCGCCCACGACGCAAAGCGGCATGCCCCGCCGGCAGGCGGGTCCGCCCTCCCTCGCCGATCATAATCTCACGAATCCTTCTTCGGGGCTACATCCGTGATCATCACCACGTCCTTCGGGTTGAGGATGTAAACCAGACCCTTGTCGGTTTCGACCACCAGGACTCCGGCCGAGGCTTTCACCGACTTGATGCTGACGAGGACCGTGGTGATGCCGTCCCGCGAATGGATCAGATAGACCGGGGTGCGCGTGATGCTGGAAAACGCCGCGGCGTAGCCCCGGGCGAGTTCCTCCACCTCCGTGGCGACGCGCACGGTGACCGGCGGCTGCGAGCTCTGCGATGCCGTCTGGCCGAAGCCCGCGACGGCGGCAGCCAGGAAGACTGCGGCGGCGATGGTTTTCATGGAGGGGGGATGATCATGAGGAAAAGGGTTGCGGGAGGACGTCTGGCGGGCGTGCCAGCTGCAAGGGCATGAACGGCCGTCACCGGCTGAAATGCTGATCCCGGTCGTCACTGCTTCCAATATATCTCACTGACATCGATGCCTCTTTCCTGGAAGAAGGAAGTGGGCAGTCGAATGGTGGCGTTCCCCGGCAAGGGGTAGGGATCCGTGCTGAGCGCCATGCCGTCCTTGGTGCTCACCAGCCATCCCCCATCAAAGACCCGCCCGTCGGTGGCCCGGCAAAGAACATCCGTCGGGGAAATCCGCTGCGGGGCGTCCGTCTCGTTTTTGAATTCGATCATGACCTGCCCCGGACCAACGGGCGCAAAGGAAACAATCCTGCAGCCGCTCTTCACGAGTTTCCTGTCAAGCTCGGCTTTGCGTTTTTCCACCTCGCTCTTGGCTTTCTCCTCGCGCTGGTGCTCCGCCTCTATCGATTTCTGGATGGACTCGGTGCGTTCCTTTTCTTCGCGAAGGGCGCCTTCCTTGTCCACCGGATACACTTTCGCCAGTTCGTCAGGCAAATCGTCCTTCTTCACTTGAAACAGGCCCTCCCTGCAGCGCACCGTGATGACCGTGGGACGGTCTGAGACCACCAGCACGTCATGGTAGATCTTTCCGCTTTTGAGGCTCAGGATGGGGATGACTGAGCCGGCGAATAGAGGGCACGTGATGAATAACAGCAGAATGAAGCGTCTCATTGCTCAACAATTGTTCGGGTAACGACGGACCGGCTTCACGCAAGCCCAGAAGCCGGGCAGAGTCAACGATGCGAGCCGAAGGATTTTTCGTCCCCGGGTCGGGGCCTCGCCGGGGTCGGGGCGTCAAACCACCCATGATTCATCCGCCGGCCACCCTACACCCCGTGCCGTTCGATGAAGTCCTTGATCGCCGCGGGATCGGCCTTCACGGGATGCTTGTCGACGGATCGGGACTTGAGCGCCTCAAGGCTCGGATGGGTCGGCTCCCGGCCGATCGCGGCGCGGATGACGTCCGGAAACTTGGCCGGACTGGCCGTGGCCAGCACCACGCTGACGCGGTCGCGGCTGATCTCCTTGAAGCCGCAGGCCGTGTGCGGGTCACAGACGTAGCCGTACTTATGGTAGACGTGCTTGATGATGCCGGTTATCTCCGCGTCCGTGCAATGCGAGGCGGTGAAGGTGTCGGCATCGAAATGCTCGAAGCGGTAGACTCCGTTCGCCTTGAAGGTCTGCATGATCTCGCGCACCCGCGCCGGTTCGCGGCCGGCGCTGTAGTAGAGGAAGCGCTCGAAGTTTGACGCCACCTGGATGTCCATCGAGGGCGCGAGGCTGGGCGCGACCGCGGCGATGCGATACTCGCCGGTCGTAAAGAGGCGATAGAGGATGTCGTTCTGGTTGGTGGCGATCTTGAAGCCGCGGATTGGCACGCCCATTTTCTGGAGCATCCAGCCGGCGAGGACGTTGCCGAAGTTGCCCGTGGGCACGACGAACTCCACGTTGAGCCGCTTCTCCGGCGGCAGCCGCAGCCAGGCGTAGAGGTAGTAAACGCACTGGGCCAGCACGCGCGCCAGATTGATGGAATTGACCGCCGAGAGCCGGTGTTTTTGGCGGAACACCTGGTCGCCAAACACGTCCTTCAGCGCGGCCTGCGCGTCGTCGAACGTGCCCTCGACCGCCAGCGCGAACACATTGGCGGCACCGGTGCAGGTCATCTGCCGCTCCTGCAGCGGAGCGATGCGCCCGTCGGGATAGAGAATGAAAATCGCGACGCCGGGCTTGCCGAGCAGTCCGTGGATGGCCGCCGCGCCCGTGTCGCCCGAGGTGGCGCCGAGCACGTTGAGTGTTTCGCCGCGCAGCCGGCACTGGTGCTCGTAGAGATTGCCGAGCAGTTGCAGCGCGAAATCCTTGAAGGCGAGGGTCGGACCGTGGAAGAGTTCGAGGACGAAAAGGTTTTCACCAAGCTGCTCGAGCGGGGCAACGGCCGGATGCGTGAACCCGCGGTAGGCACGCGTGACTATATCCTTGAGCGCCGCCGCCTCCACGTCGGTGGCAAAGCGGCGGATAAATTCATGGCAGAGGGCCGCGTAATCCAGGCGGGCGTATCGCGCCAGCTCGCCCGGGAGTTCCGGCAGCGTCTCCGGCAGGAACAGACCGCCGTCGGGGGCGAGGCCGATGGCCACGGCCTCGGAGAAGCCGAGCGGTTCAGTCTGCCCGCGCGTGCTGATGAATTTCATGCCCAGGAAGAATTAGCCGCAACAAGGCACCGGCATGCTCAAAATAAATCAAACGGACTTTCCCCGCTTGGGTGACTTCCTTGCCTCTTGGTGGCCCGACTGGATTAAAGATCGATCTTCAGGCGATCCGTTGAACTGAGCTCCACTAGATGGCCTTCTCCAAACCGAACGCCGCGTGCGCGACGCGGGCGGCGTCATCGGCCCGGGCGGCGGTGACCACGACCGAGATCTTGATCTCGGAGGTGCTGATGAGCTCGATGTTGATGCTTTCGGCGGCCAGCGCTTGGAAAAGCGTGGCGGCCACGCCGCTGTGCGTCTTCATGCCGACGCCCACGACGGAAAGCTTGGCGATCTGATCGTGGATGGCCACCTCGCCGCCGCCGAGTTCGGTGAAGACGGGTTCGAGCGCCCTTTTCGCCCGGTGCGAATCCCCCTGCGGCACCGTGAAGGTGAGGTTGGCGATGCCGTTGCGGCCGACGTTTTGCACGATCATGTCGACGATGACGTTCGCGTCAGCCAGGGCGCGGAACACCTTCGCAGCCGAGCCCGGTTTGTCGGGAATGTTGCTGACGATGACCTTGGCCTGGTCCTTGTCCACGGCCACGCCGCGCACGACGACCTGTTCCATGTAGGCGACTTCTTCTTTCACGATGGTTCCCGGGTTGTGATTGAATGATGAACGGACCTCAAAGACCACATTGTATTTCTTGGCGAACTCCACGGAACGCGACTGCATGACCTTGGAGCCGCTGCTCGCGAGTTCCAGCATTTCGTCGTAGCTGATCTCCTCCAGTTTACGGGCGTCCTTCACGACGCGCGGATCGGCCGTGTAGACGCCGTCGACATCGGTGTAGATCTCGCACTTGTCCGCCTTGACGGCGGCGGCCAGCGCGATGGCCGTGAGGTCGGAGCCGCCACGGCCGAACGTGGTGATCTCGCCGTCCTCGTTGATGCCCTGAAAGCCGGCGACGATGACGACCTTGCCGGCCTTAAGGTCGCGTTCGATTGACCGGGTGTTGATCGTCTTGATCTTGGCCTTGGTGTGCGCCGCGTCGGTGAAAATGCCGGCCTGCGCACCGGTGTAGGACACGGCATCCACCTTGAGCGCGTGCAGGGCGATGGCGGTCAGGGCGATGGTCTCCTGTTCGCCGGTTGCCAGCAGCATGTCCATCTCCCGTTCGGAGGGATGCTCATGGATCGCCCGGGCGCGGGCGATCAGTTCGTTGGTGACGCCCGAGCGGGCCGACACGACCACGACGAGCTGGTGACCGTCGTCGCGGGTGGCCTTGATACGTTCGGCGACGCGCTTGATGCGCTCGATGTCCCCCACCGAGGTGCCACCGTATTTCTGGACGATGCGTGCCATGTTGGGAGATTAAGTACGAAAAGGGAGACCTGTAGGAAGGTCGCTTGCGACCGATCCTGAGCCATCGCCCGCGAGCGGGCTTCCTACGTGGAGGGGCGCAGCCATGCAGTTCATTCGTCGAAATCCCCGATGCGCAGCAGCAAAGGCTCCTCGAGCACACTGGCGAGCTCCGCCAGGCCGGCCAGCGTGGTGCGGATGGCCTGCTCGTTGCTTTGATGCGTGGTGAGAATGAGCGTGGCCGTGTCGGGCAGACGGCTGCCGCGCTGGATGACGCTCTCGATGCTCACGCAGTTCTGGGCCATGATCGTGGCAATCTGGGCGAGCACGCCAGGCTGGTCCCTGACCTCCAGGCGCAGGTAGTAGCGGCTGACGATGCACTCGAGGGGCGCGAGCTTCACGCCCTTGCGGCCCCCGGCGTGGATCGCCGCGGCCTCGTCCGGCACAACCACCGACTTGCCGCTGGTGAGCAGCGTGACGGCATCGGCGATGTCGCTGATGACCGCACTGGCAGTGGCGTCCTGCCCGGCCCCCCGGCCGATGTAGAGCGTGGTGCCGACCACATCGCCGGTGACGGCGATGCCGTTGTAAACCCCGTCGACATTGGCGAGCACGAGGCGGCGCGGCAGCAGCGTCGGGTGCACCCGGACGGACAGCTGGTTGGTTTCGAAGTCGCGGGTGATCACCGCCAGCAGCTTGATGCCGTAGCCGAGCTGGGCGGCATGGACGATGTCGGTCTGGGTGATCCGTGTGATGCCCTCGACCAGCATCTGGTCGGTCTTCACCCACACACCGTGGGCGAGGAAGGCGAGGATCGCGGCCTTGTGCGCGGTGTCCCATCCCTGCACATCGAGCGTCTCATCCGCCTCGGCATAGCCGAGCCGCTTGGCATCGGCCAGGACATCGGCGTAGGACGCCCCCTCGCGCTCCATGCGCGTGAGGAGGTAGTTGCAGGTGCCGTTGAGAATGCCGTAGATGAGCCGGAAGCGGTTGGCGATGAGACCCTCGCGCAGCGCCTTGATGATGGGGATGCCGCCGGCCACGCTGGCCTCGAAGAAAAAATGGCCGCCGCCCTTTCGCGCCGCCGCAAAAATCTCCGCGCCGGATTCGCACAGCAGCGCCTTGTTGGCGGAGACGACGATCTTGCCCCTGGCGAGCGCCGCGAGGGTGACCTCGCGCGCCAGGGTCGTGCCCCCGATGAGTTCGCACACGATGTGCACGGCTGGATCGGTGGCCACGGCGAGCGCGTCGGTGGTGAGCTTGGCGGGGGGTACACTGACGGCGCGGGGCTTATTGGGATCGCGCACTGCGACCCGGTACAGCTCGAGCCTGGCGCCGAGCCGGGCCTCAAGGGCCGCGCGGCTGGCGGAAAGGTGCTTCCAGACGCCCTGCCCCACCGTGCCAAGGCCGCAAAAGCCGATGTTGATGACGGAGGGTTTGTTCATGAAGCCTCCTTCGCCGGTTTGCGCTCCCACCGATGCTCGGTGCCGGCAAGCAGGCGGCGGATGTTGGAGTGATGCCGCGCGATCACGAGCGCGCCGAGCAGAGTGACGACGATTTTGAGGACGAGCGGCCGGCCCAGCGTCCACGCCGCCGCCGGCACGGCAATCGAGGCGAGAATCGACGCCAGGGATACATACCGTGAGACGAATAACGTGATGAACCAAGCGGCGGCGCCGATCAGAATCGGCACGGGCATGAGCACGAGCAGCCCGCCGGAGGAGGTGGCCACCCCCTTGCCGCCCTTGAAGCGGGTGAAGATGGAAAAGGCATGACCAAGAACCGCCGCTAATACGCCGACCATCCCCAGCAGCTGCGCTTCCGCGAAGGTTGGGAAAGGCGCGCGCCCCACGCCATCGACGACCACGGTCATCAATACAAGATGTCGCTTCCACCAAAGATACAGCGGCCAGCCGGCGGCAACAGAGCCCTTCAGCGCATCGAGAAAAAAAACCGTGTAGCCCGCGTTCGCCCCGAGCACGCGCTTGACGTTGGTCGCGCCGGGGTTGCCGCTGCCCGCCTTGAAAATATCCACCCCGTGCGCCCGGGCCACCAGGTAGCCAAACGGGAGCGCCCCCAGAAAGTAGCCGACGACGGCCGCGATGAGGAGTGGAGTAAACATGGATTACAGTTGCACAAACTTGGCCATCTTGATGGCCGGGTTGGACTTGATCTCCTGCCGGGCAGCGGGGCTCGGCTCGCTGTCGACCCGCACGACCATGTAGGCCGTGCCGCCGGGCTTGAGGCGGCTCAGCGACATGTCGGCGATGTTGACGCCGTCCCGACCGAGGATCGTCCCCACGGTTCCGACCATGCCGGGCACGTCCACGTTCTCCAGGACCAGCAGCTTGCCCTCGGCGGCGACCTCGACGTCGCGGCTGTTGATCGCCACGATGCGCGGGTTGTTGCCCTTGCCGATAAGCGTGCCGGCGGCGGAATAGACCCGGCCGTCGGGTCCTACGGTCTCGACCTGGATCAGCTCGGTGTAGTCGGAGTCGGCGGCCGACTTGACGACCTCCACCTGCACGCCGAGCCGTTGCAGCAGCACCGGCGCGTTTACGAAATTGACTTCCGTGCCGCCGATCTGGCGAAGATAACCGCGCTGGATGCTGCGGGTGACGGCATTGGCATCGAGGTCGACGATCTTGCCCCAATAGGTGATGCGGAGCTTGTCGACCTGCTGCGGTGCAATCTGCTGCACGAGGGTGCCAAGTTTGGCGCCCAGATCGAGGTAGGGTCCCAGCACCTTGAGCGTGGCGGCGTCGATCGAGGGCATGTTGACGGCATTGCGGATGATGCCGCCGCGGAGCGCGTCGATGATGGCCTCGGCGATCTCGATGCCCACGCTTTCCTGCGCCTCGGCGGTCGAGGCGCCGAGGTGCGGCGTCAGGGTGACGTTGGGCAGCCGGCGCAACTCGTGGTCCGCCGGCAGCGGTTCGTCTTCATACACATCGAGGCCGGCGGCGGCGACGTGGCCCGATTTGAGCGCGGCAATGAGCGCCGCCTCCTGGATGATGCCGCCGCGGGCGCAGTTGAAGAGCCGCACACCCTTCTTTGTCTTCGCCAAGGCCGCCTCGTTGATCATGTAGCGGGTCTGCTCGGTGAGCGGAATGTGCACGGTGATGTAGTCCGATTCGTGAAGCAGCGTGTCGAGGTCGACCTGCTCGACCTGCATGGCCTTGGCGCGGCTGGGCGCGAGATAGGGGTCATAGGCGAGCACGCGCATGCCGAAGGCCTGCGCGCGGCGGGCCACTTCGCCGCCGATGCGGCCAAGGCCGACGATGCCGAGCACCTTCTTGTAGAGTTCGATGCCCGCGAAGGTCTTGCGGTCCCATTTGCCCTCGCGCATGGAGGAGGAGGCCTGCGGCACCGGGCGGGCGCCGCAGAGCATGTGGGTGAACGTGAGCTCCGCCGTCGCGATGGTGTTGCCCGACGGGGTGTTCATGACGACCACGCCGCGCTCGGTGGCCGCCTCGACGTCGACGTTGTCGACGCCCACGCCCGCGCGGCCGACGACCTGCAACTTCGACGCCGCGGCGATGACCTCGGCGGTGATCTTCGTCTCACTCCGCACGGCGATGGCCTGCACGTCCCTGACGATCTCCAGCAGCTTCTCCCGGGGGGAATTGTACGCCTCCACGACTTCGAAACCGGGCTGGTTGCGAAGCAGGGCCACTCCCTTGGGCGAGATTTTGTCGGCAACGAGGATTTTCATGGGTAAAGGACTCACGCAAAAGTCCCCCGCCCCGGAAGGCAACACTGGAGATGGGAAGGCCTGGGTCATGGAGCGGGGCGGCGCTTCGGGTTTGCGTTGGCTGTCAGTGAACGATTCGGTGGACTCGTGACTCCTTCCACCATCCTCTCCGCCCGCGCGCGCCTGACGCAACAGATCCGTTTCATCGTCGAGGTCGACAAGCTGAAGGAAATCTTCCGGCAGACTGTCCTCATTAACAGCCGGCGCGCCGAGAACGATGCCGAGCACTCGTGGCACCTGTGCTTGCTCGTCATCACTCTGGCCGAGCATGCCAACTGGCCGCGGTTCGACGTCCTGCGCGTGCTCAAGATGGTGATCATCCACGACCTGGTGGAGATCGATGCCGGCGACACCTTTGCCTACGACACCCAGGCCATGGCCGGCCAGCACGAGCGCGAAGCAATCGCCGCCAGCCGCATCTTCGGGCTGCTGCCACCGGATCAGGGGCAGGAATTCCGCGCGCTCTGGGACGAATTCGAGGCACGCCAGACGCCCGAGGCCAAATTCGCCGCGGCCGTGGACCGTTTTCAGCCGATGTTGCTGAACTGTCGCACCGAAGGCGCCGCCTGGCAGCGGCACGGCATCACCCGCGACCGGGTGCTGGCGCGCAACTCCTACATCGCCGAGGGCTCCGCGGCGCTCTGGGACTATGCCCAAAAAATGATCGAGGAGACCGTGGCCGCCGGACATCTGGCGAAGTGAGGACCAAGAAATGATCCTCGTCTACACGCTCGCTTGGATTCCCCTGGTGTTCATCGCGATCGCCAACGACATCGCCCGCGACATGGGATACAAGCGGCACGTCATGGAGCTGCGTGCCCATCAGATCTCGACGCTGATCGGCGCCGCGCTGTCACGATCTACACGTGGGCGCTGAGTCTGTACTGGCCGCTGGAGTCAGCCGGACAGGCGTTCACCGTCTTCGGACCTGACCGGTCGTTGGAGTCACAACGAGACCTGCGATAGGCGGCGCAAGCTTGCGCCGCCACGTCTTCCTCCAGGATTCCGGGATGCCGCCGGTGGCCTTGACGGCGCGCAGCAGTCGTGCGACAACATGAGGGTCCGCTGCCGCGGGTCATGCCTGCGGACGGCTTGGACAACCATCAGCGACGCGACCGAAAGGAGGACCCAGCGATGCAACTGACGACCGTCAGAATCGAAAAACCCGATGCCATCAACTTCATCCTCGGTCAGACCCACTTCATCAAGACGGTCGAGGACGTGCATGAAGCGCTGGTGAACGCGGTGCCGGGCATCAAGTTCGGCCTGGCGTTCTGCGAGTCCTCCGGCAAATGCCTCGTGCGCTGGACAGGCACGGATGCAGTGATGATCGAACTGGCCAAAAAGAACGCGCTGGCCATCGCCGCGGGGCACACGTTCATCGTGTTCCTCGGCGAGGGTTTTTACCCCGTCAATGTGCTCAACGCGCTCAAAACGGTACCGGAGGTGTGCCGCATCTTCTGCGCCACGGCCAATCCGACGGAGGTGATCGTGGCCGCGACGGATCAGGGCCGCGGCGTCCTGGGCGTGGTTGACGGCTCGCCACCGCTGGGGGTGGAAGGCGAACAGGACATCGCCTGGCGCAAGGATCTCCTGCGGAAGATCGGCTACAAACTGTGAGCTGCGGGGCAAAGATCATGAGCATGAGCTGGCACACGTGGCTACTGCTGGGGATCACCACGGCCGGTAGTCTGGCCGGCGCCGAGCCCCGCCAGACGGGAAAGGAGGAAAGCACCATGAAACTGACAAGTACCGCATTCGCGGAAGGACAACCGATTCCGGCGAACCACACCTGCGATGGCGCGGACGCATCCCCGCCGTTGCAGTGGAGCGAGGCCCCGCCCGGCACGAAGAGCTTCGCGCTGATCTGCGATGATCCGGATGCGCCCGTGGGCACGTGGGTGCACTGGGTGATCTACGGATTGCCAGCGACGGCAAGTGAGCTGCCAGGAATGGTCGCACCGACGGAGTCGCTGCCCAACGGTGCGAAACAGGGCCTTAACGACTTCCGGCGCGTCGGCTACGGCGGGCCGTGTCCGCCGCCCGGCCGGCCGCATCGCTATTTTTTCAAGCTCTACGCCTTGGACACCGAGCTGCCGCTGAAACCCCGGGCGACCAAGCAGGATCTGCTGCGCGCGATGGCAGGGCACATTCTGGCCGAGACGCGGTTGATGGGCACCTACCAGCGAGCGCGGTGAATACCGCGATCAAGGGGAACCCTCGCATGCTGCGACGAAGTTGGAATCAGAGTTTTTCGCCTCATGCTGCGGACGCAAAGATCGCAACGTTGGGAATGATTAATCCCCAACTCTCCTTGGCGCACTTTGCGTGAGGAAGGACACTTGCCCGACACGCGCACACATCGTGGCCCGCACCCTGAGGATGCAAAGCTTTTTGACTCATCCGCCTGGCCCCGGTTGCAGCACGCGACCGCTGATCTGTGCTGGCTGTTGAGCCGGAATTATGCGGCGCCGTCGGCATTGAAGCTGGTCGGCGACCGTTATCAGCTTGCGGTCCGGCAACGCACTGCCGTCGAGCGATGCGCCTGTGCCGAGGCGTCCCGGGCCCAACGAGAAGCCCGCCAGGTGGGCGCCGAACGACTGACGGGCCATGCACTTTGGTTGGACGGCTACAACGTGTTGACGACCGTTGAGGTGGCCCTGGGCGGCGGCGTGATCTTGAGCGCCTATGACCGCACCTACCGCGACATAGCCAGCATGCACGGCACCTATCGCAAGGTGGCCGAAACCCTGCCGGCCTTGGAACTGCTCGGCCGGATGACGTCTGTTTACGGCGCGGCGACTTGGATTTGGTATCTCGACCGTCCGGTATCCAACAGCGGTCGTCTGAAGAAAATCATGGCAGACCTGGCGGCGGAGCGAAGCTGGCCGTGGCAGGTCGAACTGGTTCAGAATCCGGACGAAGTCCTGGCGGCGACGGCGGAAATCATCGTCACCGCCGACAGTGTCGTGCTGGACCGGTGCCAGCAGTGGTTTAACCTGACCCGCGAGGTCATTAGCCAGCACGTACCGCATGCCAACGTCGTTCCGATGGCCGGTGAATAGGTCCTATTCGCCCTATGGAGCTGATGGCAATCTGCGCTAAACTCCTGCTTGGCGAACACCAACCAACCAGCTAGACTTCGAACAAAAGGTGCCGATATGGTGGATGGCCCGATTGTTTTTGCGGGTTTGATGCCGCACGCGCCGATCCTTGTGCCGGGCGTGGGGAGGGAACGCCTTGCGGAGGTCACGGCCACGGTGCAGGCCATGGCGACGGTTTCCAGTCACGCCATGGCGACGCATCCAGACACCGTCGTGCTGATTTCCCCCCACTCGCCCCGGCAGCCGGGCGCGTTCGGCATCTGGCAAACCCGGAAGCTGCACGGCTCGTTGGGAATGTTCGGGTCGCCGGAGGATCGAGTGGACCTGCCGCTCGATCGGGCTTTTGCCGAACGGCTCGAAACGACCGCGGCCCGCCGCGGGCTCCGGACGTGGCGGATTACCGGCGAGCCCCTTGATCACGGTGCCATGGTGCCGCTCTGCTATCTCGTTTCGGCGGGATGGAAAGGACCGACGGTGGTCCTGAGTTTAAACTACACCGGCGACGGTGGACTCGACGAGCTGGGCGAGGCTATCGCCGCCACGGCGCAGGAACTGCCCCGGCGGACGGCCGTCATCGCCAGCGGCGACATGAGCCACCGGCTCACCTCATCGGCGCCCTGCGGCTATCACCCCGAGGCGCACCGGTTCGACGAGACGTTTATTGCGCTGCTGCGAAAAGGTGCGTTCCGTGATATCCAGCGGATCGATGCCAGTCTGCAGGAGGTGGCGGCGGAGGACGTCGCCGATTCCACCACGGTGGCCCTGGCGGCGACCGGCTACCGGACGGACGGCCATGCGGTGCTGAGCTACGAAGGACCATTCGGGGTTGGTTATGGCGTGGCGATTCTGTTTGAACCGAAGGAGGCCAACCCGCGGGGCGCGGCGACGGAGGCTAAAGATAAAATTGTCTCCCGCTTCACGGATCTGCCGGCGGTCGCGAGATGGGCGGTCGAGGCGGAATTCCGCGCCGAACCGAAAACAATGCCATTCCAAGCGGCCGGGGAGCTGACGGAGCGGCACGGTGTTTTTGTGACTTTGCGAACGGACAAGGGAGCGCTGCGCGGCTGCCGGGGTTCACTGCAGCCGGTGGAAGGCGACTTGGTGCAGGAAACCTGGCATAACGCCGTGGCGACCGCATTCCATGATTATCGTTTCCCGCCGGTGCAGGCGGCAGATCTACCCCACCTGCGATACAGCGTAACCGTGCTGGGAGAACTGGAGCCGGTGGCGTCGCCGGAGGGACTGGACCCGGCGGTATACGGCGTTCTGGTGTCGGCAACCGATGGACGCAAAGGCGTCCTGCTGCCGGCCATCGTGGGGATCGACTCCGTGGAGGAGCAACTGGCAATCGCACGGCGCAAGGCGGGCATTGCGCCCGGTGAATGGATCGGCATCCAGCGGTTCAGGGCCAGAAGCTTCAAGGAACCGCACTTCGTGGAGAAAGAAGGTTAGGATCATGGTCGGGAATGCGCGTCAATCCGACTATCCGGCCCGGTGGTGGGCCATGCTGCCCGACGGCCGGATGGAATGCCGGCTGTGTCCGCGTTTCTGCAAGCTGCAGGAGGGCCAGCGCGGCTTCTGTTTTGTCCGGCAACGGGCCGGCTGCGGGATGGTGCTAACGACTTACGGCCGGAGCAGCGGCTTCTGCATCGATCCGATTGAAAAAAAGCCGCTGAACCATTTTCTGCCGGGCACGAGTGTGCTGTCGTTTGGCACGGCAGGGTGCAATCTCGGCTGTCGGTTCTGCCAGAACTGGGACATCAGCAAGGCAAGGGAGTTTGACCGGCTGAGCGATGCCGCGTCGCCGGACCGCATCGCCGCCACCGCGCAACGTCTCGGCTGCCGGTCGGTGGCATTCACGTACAACGATCCGGTCATCTTCGCCGAATATGCCATCGACGTGGCCCGGGCCTGCCGCGAACAAGGCATCAAGACCGTTGCTGTGACGGCCGGCTACATCACCGACGAGGCGCGGCCCGAGTTTTATCGGGCCATGGACGCGGCGAACGTGGATTTGAAGGCGTTCACGGAGGATTTTTATCACCGCCTCTGCTTCGCCGAACTCCAGCCCGTGCTCGACACCCTCCTCTACCTGCGCAGGGAAACCGATGTCTGGTTCGAAGTCACCACGCTGCTGATTCCGGGGGAGAACGACCGCCGCGAGGAGCTCGACCAGGCCTCCGACTGGTTTGCCGCCAATCTGGGGCCGGAGGTGCCATGGCATTTCACCGCGTTCCATCCCGACTTCAAGATGCTCGACACCCCCCGGACGCCGCCCGCTACCCTCACGCGGGCGCGGGAGATCGCTCGCTCCAAGGGGCTGAAGCATGTCTACACCGGCAACGTCCACGATCGCGCCGGCGGAAGCACGTGGTGCCCGTCCTGCGGCGCGCTGCTCATCGAGCGCGACTGGTATGAACTGGGCGCGTACAATCTGGATGGCAACCGCTGCAAGGCGTGCGGCAGCGAGATCGCCGGCCGGTTCGAGCGCCAGCCGGGAAACTGGGGCGCACGCCGCCAGCCGGTGCGCCTGAGCTGATACCTATCTTTATTTACACCGGTGGAATCAGGCTTAGACTGCCCACCATCGGCGTCGAGCTGCGCTTCGCGGCACGGAACGTGCGCCTGCGGCGGCTCCTCGACGGGGTGTCCGAGTCAAAAACCCAAACCAACAGGAGTGCCCATGCCAGCAACCAAGCTGAAAGAATTCCTGAACAGCCGTGGCATCAAATATGTCAGCCTCCAGCATTCCCCGGCGTACACTGCCCAGGAAATCGCGGCGTCGGCTCATGTCTCGGGCCAGGGCTTCGCCAAGACAGTCATCGTCAAAATCGGCGGCGCGATGGCCATGGTCGTGCTGCCGGCCAACCGCAAGCTGGTGCTCGCCGACCTGCGCGAAATGCTGGAAACCGACCGGATCAAACTGGCCACCGAGGAGGAATTCAAAGGCGTCTTCCCCGACTGCGAAATCGGGGCCATGCCCCCGTTCGGCAATCTGTACGGAATGCCCGTGTATGTGGCGGCAAGCCTGGCCGCGGAGCCGGAGATCGCCTTCACCGCCGGCACGCATACCGACATCATTAAAATGGCCTACCAGGACTTCGCGCAGCTCGTCAACCCGCAGACGATCGACTTCTGCACGACCTGATCACTCAGCCAAGATCCCAGACCAGACCGAATTCCGGATCGAACAGCCGCCGGTAGGTGCGTACGATCATGCCGTCGGTCAGTCCGGCGAGCCAGTCGCAGATGCGCCGGGACTTGCCAGCGACGGTCGTCTCGGCGCTGATGAGCGTGCTTATGTTGCGCGGCAGAATGTGGATCACGCGCGGCCCCGGCTCGACGTAGTTGCGCCAGCACGAATCCCACAGGCTGGAGAGCACCAGCCGCGCCTTGTGCTCCATCTGGTGGAGTTGCGGACTCTCGAAAATGATGTCGTTGGCCAGCTTCTTGAAAAACAGCGCCTCACGCTCGGCTTCGGGTGCCACGAGCAGCTCGAAGCGATAACGGCTGGTTTTCGCCGCCATGAAGTTGTCGCGCTCGCGCAGCCGGCACGCCTGGATGAAGCGGCCGATCTTCATCGAGAACACGCTCTCGAGCCGGTCGCCTAGCATCGCGTCAAACAGCGTGTCGAGCAGCTTCTGTTGTCCGGCGTCGATGGCCTCGCCCGCCGCCCAGCGCTCGATGCGTTCGATGGTGAGGAAGCCGGCCCTTACGCCATCGACGATGTCATTGAGCGAATAGGCCGCGTCATCGGCCCAGTCCATGATCTGGCACTCGACGCTCTTGAAGGCGTTGAGCGCCTCGCCCGCGTGCAGGTCCGCCGGGATGGCCGCGCCGGCCAACACGTAATCGCGATACACGCGCTGCGGATCGTAGAGAAAATGCTGGAGCGGCGGCGTGGGAAACTCGCCGTAGAGCTTCTTGTATTTGAGCACGCCGTCCAGCAGCGCGCGGGTGGGCTGCATGCCGCGCACCCCGCTCTCGTTCTGGTAGATCGTCTCGGTCAGGAGGTGCAGCGTCTGGGCGTTGCCCTCGAAGCCGCCGTGCGTCTTCATCAGCTCCTGCAGCGTGCGCTCGCCCTGGTGGCCGAAGGGCGGGTGACCGAGGTCGTGCGCGAGGCAGATCGCCTCCACGAGATCGGGATCGATATGAAAATTGTCCCGCATCGGCCGGCCGCGGCTCCACAGGTAATGGCAGATCGAGCGGCCAATCTGCGCCACCTCCATCGAGTGCGTGAGGCGCGTGCGGTAGAAGTCGTACTCGCCCGACAGGAACACTTGCGTCTTCGACTGGAGCTTGCGAAACGCGTGCGAATGGATGACGCGGTCGCGGTCAACCTGGAACGCGCTGCGGTAGTCGGGTTTGCGCCGCCCGCCCAATGTCTCGGCGTCGAAGGCGGTGTAGAACGTGTTCTGCATGGCGGAGGGCGTAGGCGCACCGTGCGGGTGGCGCAAACGAATTTCCGCTTGTGCACCCTCCCCTCGCCCCCTCGACTGCTGGCTGAAATCTCATGCCCCACCTGCTTTTCCCCACCGCCCTCGGCCGGTGCGGCCTGGCTTGGAACGACGCCGGGCTGACGGCCTTCGCCCTGCCGGGGCGGGACGATGTCCAGACTGCCGGCTTTCTCGCCGGCCATGCCGGCGCCGGCGACACGATCGCGGGTCTGGAAGAAGCCCCCGCGTGGATTCGCGAGTTGGTCGCGCGCGTGCAAAAACATCTGGCGGGAGAAGCGCAGGACTTCATCGGCGTGCCGTTGGATTACCGTCCGGTGTCGCGCTTTGCCCGGCGCGTTTATGAGGCGACCCGGACCGTGCCCGCCGGCCAGACCCGCACCTATGGCGAACTGGCCGGGATGCTGGAGGAGCCGCCCGGCGCGAGCCGTGCGATCGGCGCCGTCCTCGGGGCCAACCCGTGGTCGCTGATTGTGCCGTGCCACCGCATTCTTGGCGCGAAGGGCCGTCTCACCGGCTTCTCGGCCGAGGGTGGCGTGCGCACCAAGGCGCGGTTGCTGGCGATCGAAGGCGCGCAGCTGGTGGCGGAGTAGCCGGAAGCACGGCAGGGCTGTCTCTCGATGGCCGGCTGAAATCCAGAGCATGGCTCGTCCACAAGGGACGGCCCGAATAATCTTCCGACGCTCCGCGCATCAGAGCGGCTTGGAGATTGTTTCCGCACCAAAGCTGGTTAGTGTCTACGGCTAAACATACTTCCCTCATGGCCCCTAATACCATGCGCGCCATCGCCAAACTCCGGCCCGGACCCGGCCTCGACCTCACCGAAGTGCCCGTGCCTCGGCCTGGCATCAATGACGTGCTCATCAAAATCAAAAAGACCTCCATCTGCGGCACCGACGTCCACATCTACAACTGGGATGCCTGGGCTCAGCAGACCATCAAACCGCCGATGGTGATCGGCCACGAGTTCGTCGGGGAAATCGTGGAAACGGGCAGCAACGTCCAGGGCTTCCAGCGCGGCGATCTCGTCGATGGCGAGGGCCATATTGTGTGCGGCCAGTGCCGCAACTGCCTCGCCGGCCGGCGCCACCTTTGCAAGGACACGAAGGGCGTCGGCGTGAACCGCGACGGGGCGTTCGCCGAATATCTGTGCCTCCCCGCGAGCAATGCGGTGCACGTGGATCCCGCGATTCCGCTCGACGTGCTGTCGTGCTTCGACCCGCTCGGCAACGCCACGCACACCACCCTGCAATGGGACCTGGTCGGCGAGGACGTGCTCATCACCGGCGCCGGGCCCATCGGCTGCATGGCCACGGCGATCGCCAAGAAATCCGGCGCGCGCAAGATCGTGGTCACCGACGTGAACCCCGTGCGCCTCGCCCTGGCGCAGCGCATGGGCGCCACCCGCGTCGTCGACGTGTCGCGGGAAAACCTGCAAGACGTGCAGCGCGAGATCGGCATGAAGGAAGGCTTTGACGTGGGACTGGAGATGTCCGGCAGCCCGAAGGCGCTAAACGACATGATCGACAACATGTATCACGGGGGGCGTATCGCGCTGCTCGGCATCATGCCCGAGAAGGCGGCCATCGACTGGAACAAGGTCGTCTTCAACATGCTCACCATCCGCGGCATCTACGGCCGCGAGATGTACGAGACGTGGTACAAGATGACCGCCCTCATCCAGAGCGGCCTCGACATCACGCCGGTCATCACCCACCGCTTCCCCTTTACCGAATTCCAGGAGGGTTTCCGCCTCATGCGCTCCGGCCAGTCGGGCAAGATCATCCTCGACTGGGAGGGGGTGTGAGGCCGTTTTCACGGGCCCGCTGGTAAAATGGAGGGCGAGGTTCCCACCGAGCCGCGGCGGACCAATCAATAGCCGTGTAGGAGGCCCGCTTGCGGGCGATCATCGGTCGCGAGCGACCTTCCTACCCGCACTCTTCGCTGCGCGAATGACCGGGGTTATGCCAGGTACTCTAAAACCCGACCTGGCCCCTCTTCAGCCCGCGCTCAGGTGGTTCACCAGTTCCCCGACCGCGATCGCCAGGCTGGTGGACAACAGTGTGCCGATGAGCACGTACTCCAGCGACGCCCGGTCGTCGATGTGCCGGATGTGCGCAAACGCTTTCGCCACGAGTATAAACCCCACGGCATCATAGTGGCCGCCCAGCACGAAAAAGTAGATCAGCGCCCGCTCGAGGAAACCGATGACCCGGCCCCGATCGTAGGCGACCACATCCACCTCGTCGGAATCCGCCGCCGCCCGCGGTTTGAGGTTCAGGTAGTCAAAGACGGCGCGCACCGCGAGATTCATCTCGCTCATGGCAACCAGCAACCCGAACAGCGCCAGCATGGCCGTGGTCGAGAAGGAGCTTTGGAAGATCGCCTCGAAGGCCGTCCACTGCTCGATATCCGTGAACAAAGATGAGATGGCCGGCCAGAATCTCAATCCGAACGCCGGGGAGAACCACACGCTGAGCGCCAGCAGGTAGACCACGCCGAGCGCGAAATGGCCGGCGTTGCGCCGCCAGCCCAGTGTCTCCCAGAGCACGCCCGCCACGTTCATCACCACCACCGTGGCCGCGGCGGCGAGCAGCCAGGAATGCCATTCGAACAGCGCCAGCCCGGCCAGTTCGACTCCCATCTTGGTGCCCCACAGCCGCCAGTTCACGCCCCCCTCCCGCACTTGACAGCACAGCCGCGTGATCAGGACGAGATTGGTGAAGACGAGAAAAACAAGGCTCATGGAACGGCGGGGTTGGAGGTTGATGACTCGACGTCCGTATTCATCACAGAAACTGGCGCCGCCGTCCAGCCTCGGCGTGAGGGTATTAGTACGGTCTGTCATTGCGAGGAGCTCTGCTGGCCAGCAGAGCAACGAAGCAATCCAGCCGGACCCCGACAAGTCGGGGCTGGATCGCCGCGGTCCTGCTGCGCAGGGCCTCGCGATGACAAGGTAGAAAGGTGCTGCTATCTGCATCAGTGGTAAAGCGCCTGCAGGACCAAAGTCAGCGTGGCGTTTTTGTTTAGGCTTTGGGCGGCCGCCTGCCATACTGCCCGGCATGCTCAATCCAGGTTTTGCGGAGCACCTCCGCTCCACCCTCACCGACATCGACCGGGCCGGACTCTACAAACGGGAGCGCGTCCTCACCACGCCCCAGCGCGCCCGGATCGCCGTCACCACCGGACAGCAGGTTCTCAACCTCTGCGCCAACAACTATCTCGGCCTCGCCGGCCATCCCGAGGTCATCGCCGCGGCGCGCGCGGCGCTCGATCGTTGGGGCTACGGACTGGCGTCGGTGCGCTTCATCTGCGGCACGCAGGAGATTCACAAGACGCTGGAGGCGCGCCTCAGCGCGTTTCTGGATACGGACGACACCGTCCTTTATTCCTCCTGCTTCGACGCCAATGGCGGCCTGTTCGAAACGCTCCTGTCCGCCGAGGACGCCGTGATCAGCGACGAGTTGAACCACGCCTCGATCATCGACGGCATCCGGCTCTGCAAGGCGCAGCGCTACCGTTATCGGAACAACGATCTCGCCGACCTCGAAGCCCGGCTCCAAGAGGCCGGCGCCGCCGGGGCGCGCTTCAAGCTCATCGCCACCGATGGCGTGTTTTCGATGGACGGCTACATCGCGAACCTCCGCGGCATCTGTGATCTCGCCGAAAAATATGGCGCGCTCGTGATGGTCGATGACAGCCACGCCGTCGGCTTCATGGGCCGGCGAGGGCGCGGCACGCCCGAGCACTGCGACGTCAGGGGACGCGTCGATATCCTCACCGGCACGCTGGGCAAGGCGCTCGGCGGCGCCAGCGGCGGCTATACGAGCGGCCGGAAAGATATCATCGAGCTGCTCCGCCAGCGGTCGCGCCCCTACCTATTCTCCAACACCATCGCCCCGGCCGTGACCGCCGCCTCGATCACGGCGCTGGAAATTCTCGACCGCTCGACCGAACTGCGTGACAAGCTCGAGGCCAATACGCGTTTCTTTCGCGAGGGACTCACCCGGGCCGGCCTCACCATCAAACCCGGCGCGCACCCCATCGTGCCCGTGATGACCGGCGACGCCGCGCTCGCCCAGAAGGTTTCCGCCCGGCTGCTGGAAAAGGGCGTTTACGCCATCGGCTTCTTCTACCCGGTCGTGCCGCAGGGCGCCGCGCGCATCCGCACCCAGGTTTCGGCCGTGCACAGTCGCGATGACCTCACCTTCGCCATCGAGAAGTTCGCCGAGGTGAAGACAGAGTTTGGATTGTGACACCGACCTCCATGCGTCATGCTCACCGGACCATGAGCCTCTCGTCCCTCCAACGCCGCCGTCTCATCGCCGCCGCCCGCCGGGCGGCCAAAGCCGCCTATGCGCCTTATTCGAAGTTCCGCGTCGGCGCGGCCGTGCTGACGCACGCCGGGAAAATCCACACCGGCTGCAATGTCGAAAACGCCTCCTACGGGCTCAGCAACTGCGCCGAGCGCACCGCGATTTTCAAGGCGGTGGCCGAAGGCGAGCGCAGGATCGTCGCCGTCGCCGTCTACACGCCGACCCGCAAGCCCACCCCGCCCTGCGGCGCGTGCCGGCAGGTCATCCATGAGTTTGGTCCGAAGGCGGTGATTCTCTGCTCGTGCAATTCCCGGCTGCGCATCGAGACCACGCTCGATCGACTGCTGCCGGCCGGGTTCGGACGGAAAAACCTGCCCTAACCTGCGCGGCCGTCTCCCCTCACCTTAGAGGCTGGCGGTGAACTCGTGCAGTGCCTTCCAGTATTCCTCGCCGGCGGTTTCGAGGAGGTCATTGTGCCCGGCGCCCTCGACCCACAGCCGGTACTTGGGTCCCGGCGCGGCGGCGTAGAGTTGCTGTGCGTGACTGAACGGAATCGTCTCGTCCGCGGTGCCGTGAATGACGAGCACCGGGCATGTCACGCGCGGCAGCTTTCCGAGGTTGTTGAACTTGTCGAATGGCAGCAGGCGTACGTGCGTCATCACGCGGAAGGCGCTGGTAAACGCGCTGCGGAGGATCAGCCCTCCGACCCGATGGCTTGCGGCCACCTCCACCGCCGGTCCGCCGCCCACCGAGTTTCCATAAAGAATGACGCGCTCCGGCGGCACGCCGAGCGTGCCGCTCACGTAGGCCAGCACCGTGTGGGCGTCGCGTAGTGTCACCGCTTCGCCGGCCTTCCCACCACTCAAACCGTAGCCCCGGTAATCCCAGCCAAAGACTGACACGCCCAGCCGGTCACGCAGTTCGCGCAGGGACGGCTCCACCTGTCCCAAGTCCTCCGCGTTGCCGTGAAAGTAGATCAACGTGTACCGGGACGAGGGATATGGCAGGAAGCGTGCGGCCAGGGTCACTCCGTCCGGGGTGTGGATCTTGAGAATTTCCGGACCGTCCGCATAGGTCGCCGGAGACGGCAGGAAAATGAGCCGGTCGGAGCACAGCCACGCATAGACCAGGAGCACGGCATAGGCGAACACGACGGTGCCGACCGCGACCTGAAGATACGAGAGCAGAGCCATGGCCGGCCGCCGCGGCATGTCAGGCCTTGGCGAGGAAGGCGCGCACTTCCGCCGGCACCTGCTCGCGCGGCACTTCGCGCTCGTGGCGTTCGGTCAGGTCGCGCAGCTTCACCACGCCGCGCCCCAGTTCGTCGCCGCCATAGATGAGCGCGAGCTTCGCGCCCGACTCCAGTGCAGCCTTGAGCTGTTTGCCAAAGGCCAGCTCCTTCAGCGGATATTCCACCCGGATGCCGGCGGTGCGCAGCGCCTGGATGTCGGGAAAGGCGGCCAGACGCCCCGCCTCGCCGTCATAAGCCACGTAGACCTCGGGCGCGTTGATGAACGCCGGCATCAGGCCGCGCTGCTCCAGCAGCAGCCCCATCGTCACGTCGCCGATGGCGAAGCCGGCGGCAGGCAGATCGGGCCCGCCGAGTTTTTTGACCAGATCGTTGTATCGTCCGCCGCCGGCGAGCGCGCGCAGGTCGCCCTTCCGATCATACGCCTCGTAGACAAAGCCCGTGTAGTAGGCCAGGCCGCGGACGACGCCGAGATCGACCGCAACAAAGCGCGTCAGGTGCATCGCTGCCAGCCCGTCGAGCAGCCGGCGCCAGTCAGCGATCCTCACGCCGAGTTTCCCGCCACCGAATGGCTTCAGCGTCGTTTCAATCTGCTCAAGACTCTTCACCTGCAGAAACGCCAGCACCTTCTCCTTCAGCGCAGCATCAAGCGGTCCAAACTGGTCGGCATAATTTTTGAACGCTCCGTCGCCAAGCCGTTCATACTTGTCGACGGCGACGAGCAGCGCGCGCACGCGCGGTTCATCAAGCCCGAGCGCCTCCAGGTAGTAGCACCACAGGTCGCGGTCGCTGAGCCGTACATAGAAATCCTGTTCGGTCAGTCCGAAGGCCGTGAGGCACTGCACGAGCAGCGCGATGAGCTCGATGTCGGCCTCGACGCCCGCCTCGCCGAAGATGTCGGCATTGAGCTGGGAAAACGCCCGCTCCCGTCCCTTCTGGGCGCGTTCGTAGCGGTAAAACTCGCCGATGTTGAACCATTTGATCGGACGTTTGAGCGCGTTCGCTTTCGCGCCGACCATGCGACACACCGTGGGCGTCAGCTCCGGACGCAGCGCCACCTCGCGGCCGCCCTTGTCGGTGAAGCTGAACAGTTGCTGCTCAATTTCCTCGCCCGACTTGGCCTTGTAGAGCTCGAGCGGCTCCAGCACCGGGGCATCGTACTCGACGAAGCCAAACGTCAGCGCGGTCTGGCGCCAGAGACGGAAAAGATGGTTCCGGCGCGCCAGCGCCTCAGGATAGAACTCCCGGAATCCGGGCAGGGACTGAAACAAAGGCATGCAACCACTCAGGTTGCCGGTGGAGGCGGCACTTCGCCACCCTTATTTTGCAGCGCAACCAGATCCAGCTTCTTGAGCTTTGCCTTGAGGATCTTGCCGGATTTGAATTTGACCACCGCGCGTTCAGGAATGATGACCTCTGTTTCCGGTTTGTTGGGGTTGCGGCCCACGCGTGCCTTGCGCACCTGCACCTCCAGAACGCCGAAGTTGCGCAGTTCCACGTTCCGGCCCGCCGCCAGTGCATTCATGATAATATCCAGCGTCATCTGCACCGTGGTCTGCACCTCTTTTTGCGGAAATCCGGTTTTCTCGTAGATTTGCAGCACGATCTCGCGTTTTGTTAGGTTGGTCGACATGGTATTTCCTTTCTCGAAGATCCAAAGTGAAAACGCCTTAAGGTATTCGAAGAGTGAACCCCGTCAACATCAAAGGCTTACAATTCTCTCAAAATGAGTGATAAACCGCCATCCGATTCCTTCGAGCAACTTCCGGAGAAAATTCAGGAACTCCTTAAAGGTTCGAACGTTAAATCATTCTTCCCCCCGCCAATTCCGGGAGCCGGCACGGCGAGTGAGGATGGGGCCGACGAAACCGACGAAGCACATCAAACCACGCTTCGACGCATCCGTGAGTTCAACCTCAAGCCGCGCGAGATTCGCGACTACCTCGACCGTTTTGTCATCCAGCAGGCCGAGGCGAAGAAGGTGCTCTCGGTCGCCATCTGCGATCATTACAATCACGTTCGCCAGTGCCTGGAGAATCAAGCGCTGCGCGAACGCGATTACGCCAAGCAGAACATCCTGCTGCTCGGCCCGACCGGTGTCGGCAAGACTTATCTAATGCGATGCATCGCAAAACTTATCGGCGTGCCCTTCGTGAAGGCCGATGCCACCAAGTTTTCCGAGACCGGTTACGTGGGCGGGGACGTGGAGGATCTCGTGCGTGATCTCGTGAAGGCGGCCGACAGCGACGTCGAACTCGCCCAGTACGGCATCATTTACATCGACGAGATCGACAAAATCGCCTCCGCCGCCGGCAACGTCGTCGGCCGTGACGTCTCCGGCCGCGGCGTGCAGATCAATCTGCTCAAGCTTATGGAGGAGACCGATGTCAATCTGCACAGCCAGACCGACATCGCCGGCCAGATCCAAGCCCTCATGGATTTCCAGCGCCAGTCGCGCCCGCGCAAACGCACGATCAACACGCGGCACATTCTCTTCATTGTCAGCGGCGCCTTCGACAAGCTCACCGAGCAGATCAAGCGCCGTGTGCAAAGCGGTCAGATCGGCTTCGCCTCCACGGGGCGGGACCGGCCGGCGGACGACACCGACCTTCTGCAGCTCGCGCAAAGCCGCGACTTCATCGATTACGGGATGGAGCCTGAGTTTGTCGGCCGCCTCCCCGTGCGGGTAGCCTGCCAGACGCTCACGGCCGGGGACCTCGAAAAAATCCTCCTGACCTCCGAGGGCAGCATCCTGCAGCAATATCGCGCTGATTTTTCAGGGTATGGCATTGATTTTGAGATCACCACCGAAGCCGTGCGGGAGATCGCCGGCCAGGCCCACGCGGAAAACACCGGGGCCCGCGGCCTCATGACCGTGCTCGAACGCGTGCTGCGCAACTTCAAGTTCGAACTGCCCTCGACGGCGATCAAGTCATTCAAGATCGATCGGGCCACGGTCGTCCAGCCGCTGGAGACGCTCCAGACCCTGCTCAAGCAGAACGCGGCGCAGCAGCGCGACGTCCTCAAGGCCGACGTCGCCGCCTTTGCCGCGCGCTTTCAGAAGGATTACGGCTTTGAACTCGCCTTTGACGATTCCGCGATCGAGCGACTCATCGAGCTGAGCCTCACGGCTGACAAGACCATCCGCGCGCTGTGCGAGGAAAAGTTCCGCGACTTCCACCACGGGCTCAAGCTCATCGCCCGCGACGGCGATCCGCGCCGCTTTGCCATCACGCGCGAGGTCATCGACGCCCCGGACAAGGTGCTGTCGCGCTGGGTGGTGGAAAGTTTCAAGCAAGGAAAGGCTCAAGCTTCAAACGGCACAGGCAGGACCAGCTTACCTCTTGCACCTTAAACCTTGCTTCTGAACCAGCCATGCCTGATCCCACCGAGGTCAATACGATGTTTGCGCGCATTGCGCACCGCTACGATCTCGCCAACCGGCTGCTCAGTGGCGGCGCCGACGTGCGGTGGCGGCGCCGGCTCGTCACGGCCGTGCGGCGCGCGCGGCCGCGGGTGGTGCTCGATCTGGCCACCGGCAGCGGCGATGTGGCCTTCGCGCTGGACCGCGGTCTCCCCGCCAACGTGCAGATCATCGGCATGGATTTCTGCCAGCCGATGCTCGACAAGGCGGAGGCCAAGAAACGCAAGGCCGGCGGGAGCGCCAACCTCTGGTTTCTCCAGGGCGACGGCATGGCGCTGCCGCTGGCCGATGCCTCCGTCGATGTGGTCACGATTGCCTTTGGTCTGCGCAACATGGCCGACCGCACGGGCGCCTTACGCGAGATGCGCCGCGTGCTCCACGCCTCGCATGGCCGGCTGTTCGTACTGGAATTCTCCCAGCCCCATCCCTGGTTCCGCCCGTTCTATTACTTTTACCTGAAGCGCGTGTTGCCGCGCTTCGCCGGCCTCATCACCGGCGACCGCGCCGCCTACGAATACCTGGGCGACTCCATCGACCAATTTCCCGACCGCGCGCGCCTCACCGACGAGCTGCGCGCGGTGGGATTCCCCACCGTCACCGCGACCGCCCTGACCTTGGGTATTGTCGCCCTGCACGAGGCCGCGGTTTGAGCCGCCCGACCCGACCAGGGCCGGCGCGAATGATCCGGTGAAGCAATTTCCATGCTAGGCCTGCTATCTGTGAACTTGCCAGCCGCCCGCGACTTCGCTTCCCTGCTGGCGTGGCAGCCCTCAAATTCATCCTCAACGAGCTCCATTACGAACTGGTCCGCAAAATCTCTGAAGGCGGCATGGGCCTGGTCTATGAGGCGCTTCAGCATGGCACCGGCAACTTTGCCAAGGTCGTAGCCATCAAGCTGATTCGCGAGGAATATTCAAGCATCCCGGAGTTCCAGAAGAACTTCATCGGCGAAGCGCGCCTCGTCGCCGACCTGATTCACACCAACATTGTCCAGACCTACCATCTTGGTCTGATCGGCGGGCAGCATTTCATGGTGATGGAGTTCGTGAATGGCGTGAACCTTGAACAGTTCATCGAGCGGCATCGCGCGCTGAACCGTCCTGTGCCCATCGACTTCGCGGTCTTCATCGCCTCGCGCATCGCCCGGGGCCTGACCTACGCCCACCAGAAAACCGACCGCGACGGCCACCACCTCAACATCGTGCACCGGGACGTTAATCCGAAGAACGTCATGCTGGGCTATGAGGGCGATGTGAAACTGACGGACTTCGGCATCGCGAAGGCTTTCAACCTCATGTACAACGAGGAGGGCAAGGTCGTCCCAGGCAAGGACGAGTATTGCTCACCCGAGCAGGCCAGCTACGCCATCACCGACGCACGGGCCGACCTCTTCTCGCTCGGCATCGTGCTGTCCGAGCTGCTGCTCTGCCGGAACATCTTTCGGGCCGATGACCGGCTGCAATCGCGGAAAAACGTGCTCACCATGCCCATTCCGCGCTTCCCCGATCTTCGTCCGGACATCGACGAAAAACTCGAAGTCATCCTCCACAAAATCCTGGAGCGCGATCGCAACAAGCGTTATCAGGCCGCGTCTGATTTGCTGACCGACCTCGAGGTTTACCTGTACAGCGACCGCTACGGTCCCACCAACGAAAAGCTCGGCGTCTACCTGCGCGAGCTGTTCGGCCAGCCTGAGCCTACCGGCGCGCTGCTCACGACCGAGTCCCCACCGGCGGTTTGACGGCGACCCCGTCATGCGCACCCCCTGACTCATGAGCGGGCCAGGCTTCCATCAGCACCTCAGTCAGCGCCAGACCCAGCAGATGGTGCTGGCGCCGCAGTTGCGCCAGTCGTTGAAAATCCTCCAGGTCGCTGCCCTGGACCTGCGTTCCGTCATCCAGGAGGAGCTGCAGAACAATCCCACCCTGGAGGAGCTGCCGATGGAGGGCGTCAGCCTCGAACAGAGCGGCACCGACGAGCCACTGGACGCGGAACTCAAGAACGACGCGGAGCCCAAGGACGACGCGGAGCGGCGCGAGGAGCTTGATTTCTCGAAGGACTTCGAGGTGCTCAGCAAGCTCGACGACGACTGGCGCGACTACCTGGCGCAGGCGGGCGGCGCGCAGCCCTACACCTCCGAGGCGGCGGAAAGGCGCCAGCATTTCTTCGATTCGCTCGTCAGCGAGACCTCGCTGCAGGAACACCTCATGCGGCAGGCCGAACTCTCGGACTGCCCGCCCAAGGTGCTGGCGGCGATCCGTTACCTTGTCGGCAGCCTCGACGACCGCGGTTTTCTCACCGCCACGCCGGCTGACATCGCCCTGATGTCAGGCCTCGCCCTGGAGGACGTGCAGGCCGCGCAGCAGCTGCTCAAGACCTTCGACCCGCCCGGCATCGGCGCTCAAAATCTGGCGGAATGTCTCCTCTTTCAGCTCGAGACCAAGGGCCGGGGCACTTCGCTCGCCGCCCGGGTCATCCGTGAGCATTTCGAACTGCTCACCCGCCGCCGTATTCCCGATCTCGCCCGCCGGCTCGACGCGTCGGTCGATGAAATCCAGGCGGCCATTGAGGAGATCAGCACCCTCGATCCTTCGCCCGGACGCCGCTTTGCCGACGACAGCAACCGCGTGGTCGTGCCCGATGTCACCGTGGAAAAAAACGGCGACAAATGGCGGATCGATCTCAACAGCGATTACATCCCGCGCCTCCGGATCAGCCAGACCTACCGGGAACTCATCGCCAAGGGCCAGCTCTCCAAGGAGGAGCGCGACTACCTGCGCGAGCGCATGCGCTCCGGACGCTTCCTGATCAATTCCATCGAGCAGCGCCAGCAGACGATCGAGCGCATCACCCGGGAGATTCTCAAGGTGCAGGAGGAGTTTTTCGAGCACGGCGTCTCCAAATTGAAACCGCTCACGATGACGCAGATCGCCGACGCCGTCGGCGTGCACGAGACCACGGTCAGCCGGGCCATCGCCAACAAATACATCAAGACCCCGCACGGGGTCTTCGAATTCAAATACTTCTTTACGCCCGGCTATCAGGCGCAGAGCGGCGATGCCGTCTCCAACACCAGCGTCAAGGAGATGATCGGCGACCTTATTGCCGGCGAGGACCGGGCCCATCCGCTGAGCGACCAGGAGATCGTGGCCAAGCTGCAGGCCAAGGGCATCGACATCGCCCGCCGCACCGTGGCCAAGTACCGCGAGGAGCTCAGTCTCCTGCCCAGCAACCTCCGCCGGGAATACACGTGAGTCTGAAGGCGATTCGGTGGGCCGTGGTGGAACCTGCACTCCGTGCAGGTTGATGAGGACATCCGAATCTCAGCCCGCACGGAGTGCGGGCTCCACCGTCGTGCCGGCGCCGCGGAACTCAGCTCAACGCGAGGCTGGGCTGGATGGTCAAAGCGAAGCGGTCGTCGCGGGCGCAGCCCGCCGGGTCGCACCACGCCGCGAAGGCGATCATGCCCGCGTTGTCGCCGGTGTGCCGCGGTTGGGCGGCATGAAACGGAATGCCCTTCTCCCGGGCCATGGCGGCCAGCGCGGTCCGCAGCGCCACGTTGTTGGCCACGCCGCCCGACACGCCCACGCTCGCATACGAGCCTTCTTGCGGTGAGCCTGTCGAATCCGCATAAGGGCCGCGGTCGAGCGCGGCCGCGGTTTTTTTCACCAGGGCGTCAATCACCGCCTGCTGGTAGCTCGCGCACAGGTCGTCCCTCCGCGCCGTCACCTCGTCGGTGCTCAGTTTCTCCACAAGATAACGCAGGCTCGTCTTCAGACCGGAGAAACTGAAGGACAGGTCGTCGTTCGGCTGGATGCCGCGCGGAAAACGGTAGGCGTCGGGGCGCCCGGCCGCGGCGCGCTGCTCGATGAGCGGACCGCCCGGATAGCCGAGCCCGAGCAGTTTCGCGCCCTTGTCGAGCGCCTCGCCCGCGGCGTCATCGCGCGTGGAGGAAAGCACGGTGAGGCGCCGCGCGCGGTCGATCTCGAACAGCAGGGTGTTGCCACCCGACACGATCAATCCGAGATGCGGCAGCAGGGCGTCCAGCCGGCTGGCAAACGCCGCCGGCTCCGCCTCGTGCACGGCAATAAAAGGCGACCACGCATGACCGCGCAGATGGTTGACTCCAAGCAGCGGCACGCGTCGTTCGAGGGCCAGCGCCTTCGCCGCCGCCAGCCCGATGGCGAGGCAGCCGGCCAGCCCCGGCCCGTGCGTGACGGCCACGGCGGTGAGGCCGCTCCAGTGGGCACTCTCCCGCAGCCGCCGGAGCAACGGTGGCAGATTGCGCAGATGTTCGCGCGTCGCGAGGTCGGGGACGACGCCGCCGTAACGCTCATGGAGGGCGATCTGACTGTGCACCAGCTCCAGCGTGAGGCCACGCGCCGGGTCAAACACCGCCAGCGCGGTCTCGTCGCACGAGCTTTCGATGGCAAGGATCATGAGCCAAGCATGTCATCGCGAGTCCGGTTCTGCTGACCAGCAGAACCGGCGTGGCGATCCATCCAGCTGGATTGCTTCGTCGCTGCGCTTCTCGCAATGACAATCACAGAGGAAACTCCTCACGGTCCCGCCGCCTTCTCCTTTGACGGGCGGCTGCGGACCGCCAGGAGATCCACCCCTTTCAGCACGTCGCTGGCCGTCTGCAGCGGGCGGTCCTCGACGGGCTCGAAGCCGAAGCGCGCCGCAAATTCCTTCGGGTCCGTGAGGTCGGTCCGGAGGCGCTGCAGCCGCAGTTTCGCCTCTTCCTCCAGCGAAACCACCACGGGCACCTGGGGCTCGATGCCCTTTTCGTGGATGCTCACGCCGCCCGGCGTATAGTAACGGGCGGTCGTGAGACGCAGCGCCTCGCCATTCTTGAGTCGGAAGATCGTCTGCACCGAGCCCTTGCCGAAGGTGGTTTCCCCCACCACCACCGCCCGGGAAGTATCCTTGAGCGCGCCCGCCACCACTTCGGCCGCGCTCGCCGTGCCGGCGTTCACCAGCACGGCGACCGGCAGGTTCAGGCCGCCGGCCGAGGATCCGGCGCGCAGTTCCTCCCGGCTGTCCGCCGTACGCCCCTGCGTGTAAACGATGAGCTCGCCCGGTTTGAAAAACGGTTCCGCCACCTCGACCGCGGCATCGAACAGCCCGCCCGGATTGTTGCGCAGGTCGAGGATCAGCGCCTTGATGCCCGCGGCTTGCAGGCGTTTCAACGCCGCCTTGAACTCGGCGCCCGTCCCCTCGGTGAACTGCGTGAGCTGGATGTAGCCAATGCCGTCCGCCAGCACGTGCGCATCGCGCACGCTCTCCGCCTTGATGGCCTCGCGCGTCAGGGTGAGCACGAGGGTTTGCAGTTTCGACGGCCGGAAGAACATCACCTCCACCTTGGTCCCCGGCTTGCCGTGCAGCCGTTCGATGATCTTGTCCATGCCGAGCTTCTCGAGGGACTGCTCGTCGACCTTGACGATCTCGTCGCCGCGCTGGACGCCGGCGCGCTCGGCGGGCGAGTCGGCGATGGGGGCGATCACGAGCACCTTCCCGTTGCGCCGCTCCACCTGGATGCCAATGCCGCCGAACTTGCCGTTTATCTCCTCGTTGAGTTCGCGATAGGCGTCCGCCTTTAAAAACTCCGAGTGCGGATCGAGCGAGTGGAGCATGCCCTCCAGCGCCGCCCGGGTGAGCCGGTCGTAACCGGCGTCCTTCTCCTCCATATAATTTTTCCCGACGAGGTCGAGCACGCTGCGGAAGTACGCCGTGTTGCGGTTGAGGTCGCGGTTGGGCCACAAGCTCCACGCCGGGCGGACGCGCGTCACCGCCGTGGCCAGGAGGAGGCCGCAGGCCGCGCCACCGACGATGATGAGAATGCGTTTGAGCATGCCCCCTACTGTGTGCATCTGGTCGTTCTTGTAAATGGCTTCCGCATGCAGCCTGTTTTGTCATTCTGAGCGAAGCGAAGAATCCACTTGGACATGGCAACCGGGTCGTTCTGGATGCTTCACTGCGCTCAGCATGACAGCAATGGCAGTCAATACGCCTTCCCCGGAGTTCCTCGCCGCCTTCCGGCAAGCGGCCGGCGACGGGGGCGAAATTTCTTTTGCGCACTTCATGGAGCTGGCCCTGTACCACCCGGACGCCGGCTACTATGCGCAACGGCGGCGGCGGATCGGGCGCGAGCCGGATACGGATTTCTTCACCGCCACCTCGCTGGGACCGGTGTTCGGTGAGCTCGTGGTGGCGGCGTTCGTCGACCTCCTTGGCCGGCATCCGCCGCACGAGTACACCTTTGTCGAGGTCGGCGCCGAGATCTCTGCCGGGATCATGCAATCGAACTCTGATCCCACTCCACCCCTCAAAAACCATTTGGTGGGCGGTGTAGGAGCCTGCTTGCAGGCGATTCCTCCTGTGCAATCGCGAGCAAGCTCGCTCCTACAATTGCATGGTCCCGACTCAACGTCAGCGTCCGCTGGCGCCAAGGCTTTGGCGGACATGCAGGACAAGCTTGGCGGCGTGTCCTCCCCGACGGGGTCAGTGCTCACCGGTGTGGCGCATCCCTTCGCCGCGGCGGCGACGATTTCGCTCGGGCAGCCGCTGCGGTTCCCCGCGCGGGCCATCGTTTTTTCGAACGAGCTGTTCGACGCGCAGCCGTGCCACCGGCTTGTCCGCGAGTCCGACCGCTGGCGGGAAAGCGGCGTCGGGCTGCGCGACGAATCGCTGGAGGAAGTTCTGCTGCCGGAGTTCACGCCCGAGGTTCAGGCGGTGCTTGACCGCCTGCCGGCGTCGGCCCCCGACGGCTACCGGATCGATCTGCCGCTTGCCGCGGCGCGGCTCGCCTCACGGATCGCCGCGCAGCCGTGGGCGGGCCTGTTTGTCGCCTTCGATTACGGAAAATCGTGGCGCGAGCTGGCCGAGGACACTCCGGCCGGCACCGTCCGCGCCTATTTCCGGCACCGGCAGGGCAACGACCTGCTCGCGCGCCCCGGCGAACAGGACCTCACCTGCCATGTCTGCTGGGACTGGCTCAGCGAGGCGCTGACCGCCCATGGATTCGCCGCGCCGGTGCTCGAATCCCAGGAGGCGTTTTTCGTTCATCACGCCTCGGCGGCGCTCAGCCAGCTGACCGCCGCCGAGGCGGGCCGCTTCAGCGGGCGCAAGCTCGGCGTGATGCAGCTGCTTCATCCCGGCAACATGGGCCAGAAATTCCAGGTGCTCTGGGCGCGGCGGGAGCAGATCGAATAAGGCGCATTCATGCAGTTGATCTTTGAAATAAGAGCAGGCTCGGCGCCGCTGCAAGGTGGAGCGGATTCCTAATCTGGTGGAACCTGCACTCCGTGCAGGTTGATCAGGACTTCGGGATCTTAGCCCGCACGGAGTGCGGGCTCCACCTTTGAGTGACACTCAGGGCTCTTCTTGAGTCGAAGGTCAACCCCATGGCTCCAACCCAGTTTTCCCTTGCTTCGCGGGGGAGCGGGTCTTTACTCCGACCCCTTCACCGCAAAATCCCATGGCACGAATTTGTTATGTCACCGGCAGGAAGCCCGTCAAAGGCAACATCGTCAACCGCAGGGGCCAGAGCAAAAAGAGCGGCGGCATCGGCACGCATGTGACGAGCATCACGCGCCGCCAGTTCCGGCCCAATCTCCAGCGCATCCGGATCAAGCTGCCCAACGGCGGCACCAAGCGCGTGTGGGTTTCGGTCAAGGCCATCAAGGCCGGCCTCGTCCAGAAGGCCTGAGGATCACCCCCTGTCTCCTTTCCCAACCCGCAGCCACCCGCTGCGGGTTTTTTGTTTGGCAATCCTCACGCAAAGGACGCGAAGGGTTGGGAAGCGGCCAAGGCCTGACGCATTTGGGGTTGTATAGTCATGGCACCGCGCGCGCCGGGTCGCGGATCGTCCCGCCCGGCGTCGCGTTTCATGTCGGTTGAATCTTGGAGTCACTTTCCCAGGCGCTAATAACTCCTACGACGAGGCCAAACGTGATATACTATTTCCCCTTGGAATAACTACAGTTTAGCCAACCAGAAGGAAACTAAATGGACATTGGTGCTCTTACGACTGCCGTCGAAATAGCGCTTGCCAAGCTTCAGGATAGTCTGAAAGCCGCCAAGTCTGGACCGGCGCTTCCGCCTGATGTACAGGATGCACTACTCCATCATCAATTCTCGGAGGGTGTTCGCAAGGTTTTGGAAACACAGAAGGAGTTCTCCAAGCCATTAATGGTGAACTCGCTCAATGGAAGATCTGGGTTCCAGAGCCAGTTCGTTGCGCCGCTCCTCTTACGTGAAGCTAGACATCGTGGATCCGCTGATGTTGCCGTTCGATGGCTGGAGAAAGTTCTCGCGACGAGAAGTGGATCAGGGATTGCAGTGTGCACTCTTTGGGGAATTAAGCCCGCCCAGACCGTGCAATTGGCCGAGGGCATCGAGTTGCTACCGTTCGACTCTTTACCTGCGTCACGCCAAAAGGTGAGCCTTACCGCCGTTCAGTGGCCGAGTTCCACCAGTCTCAGTTTGGCTGCACCCCCATACACATGGGAGCCGCCGACTGCTGCCCTCGTCGCTCAGCATGAAATCGAGCCCTATCTATCGGCTGTTGAGTCGGAATCTACTGAGCAAAAGAGACCGAATTACCATGCTCGATTTGACGACATTTTCCTGTGCATGGCGGTCAGTGGACCTTGTGCGATTGTTCAGGGACCGGTGTGGTTTCAGTATTTGGATCCGGACCTCGAAGCCGCTGTACTTGGCGCAGGGACCAGCTTGATACACCGGGAGGTGGTGCCACTTAACATTGTAGCGAACACCTCATTTGATGCGACCAAAGCGTCGCGACTTTTGCAGGGTTATGAAGGACTCGAACCGAAGCTGAAGAGCCGGGTCCGAACTGCGATGGAAAGATTGCACCAGGCACTCATGCGAAGCTCGCCATCAGATAAGGCACTTGAGATTTCCATCGCACTTGAAACGTTGCTCGTCAATGAAACCGGCGAACATACATTCAAGATCGCTCTTCGAGCCGCATTGTTAACATCGGGCGATATGAAAGAGCGGTCTAGAAGCAGAGCGACGATTGAAGCTGCGTACAGTTTACGGAGTGCGTTGATGCATAAAGGAGACACTCCTGCCGAGCGCAATCTGCGAGGTTACGGCAGCCGGCCATCGACGCAGGTTGCAGCCGACGCGGTGGAATTAACAGCCCTTGTCATTCAGCGCGTCATCGCCGGCGGTGGGCTGCCGAATTGGGACATGTTTGAACTATCCAACGGCGTGCAAAAATAAATCTTGGTGGTGCGGACGGGGTTTGGCCGAAACTCCAAACAAGCAGCCGGCGATACGTGATTAAACGAGGAGAAGTGACGCCGTCTTCTTCGCGTCCTTTGCGTGAGGAAAGATACCTCCGAATCTTGGCGACGGCCTCGGGACCGGCCCGGCGGGAGCCGGGCCCTCCACAGCAAGATCGCCTGCGAGCAGGCTCCTACATTCGGATCGAACTCCGTGCCCTCCCGGCTTGGCTCTGTGCCCTCTGTGGCAAAAACCGACCTACGGCTTCGGGCTCTTGGGAATGTACTGGATGATACCCGTTGCGATGGTGAAGTTGTCGTTCTTCAGCAATCGGATCATTTCGGCGCCGGCCATCAGCACCGGGCCGTAGCCGTGCTGCGCGTAGGCGCTCCGCGGCCGGTGATAATAATACGTGGGATCGAACGCCATGCCCGTGCCGACACAGGTGTCCTCGACCTGCCCCCGGGCGTTGACCTTGGTGGCCACGGCGTTCCAGCCGAGTTGCGCCGCCGGACCGAAGGCCACGGGGCTGATCCAGCCGCGATTGATCGCGCGGGCCATGCTGAAGACATACATCGCCGAGGCGGAGGTCTCGAGATACGAATCCGGGCGGTCGAGCAATTGATGCCAGAGTCCGATGTCCGCCTGGCAGGCAGCCAGGCCCTTGAGATGGGCCCGGAGAAGATCGATCACCTCCGTGCGGTGCGGATGATCCTCCGGCAGCACCTCCAGCAGTTCAACCATGGCCATGGCGGCCCAGCCGTTGGCGCGGGCCCAGTAAAACTCCGGATGATCGGGCGTGTTGGAGGACCAGCCGTGCATATAGAGTCCCTTTTGCCGGTTGAACATCCGGGCGGAGAATTGCAGCACCTGCCGGACGGCATCGTCATAATAAGCGGCTTCGCCGGTGAGCTTTCCCATCTGGGCCAGCGCGGGGATGCTCATGTACATGTCGTCCAGCCACAGCGTTTCCGGCTGCGGGTTGGTGCGGGCCAGCGTGCCGTCGGCCAGGCGGAACTGTTTGTGGCTGATGTGCTCCATGTAGGTGTTGATCACGGGCAGCAGGTCGGGGCCGACGCCGGCCCGGCGCGCCTTGATCATCGCCGCGCACATGGCGCCGGCGTCGTCCAGCGTGTGCGGGGCGATCATCGAGCGCAGCGTCCAGCGTTCCATCGGATTGGGATTGGCGTTATACTGCATCCGGAAGTAAGGCAGCCGGTCGGCGATGAACTGGAAGCGCCGCGCCGTGAAATCCGTGAAGCGCGCGTCGCCGGTGACCTCACCGGCCAGCAACATGCCGGCATACGTCACGCCGTTCTCATAGCTGATCAACAGAAAGGCGTTGTTCTCGCCCCGATCGAGTCCGGCATCGGGATTGGGTTTGCTGAAATCGGTGATTTCCTCCCGGGTCTTGCGGTTGATGACACGTGCGGGACTGGCAACCTCGAGGTAGGCGCGGACCCGCGACATCACCGCGGTGATCTCTTCGACCGTGGGCGCACGATACGGGATGGGATAATCGGGCGGCGTCATGCTGCCGCTGAAAATGGCCGGCCCGGAGGCGGGCGGGGGCGGGCGAGCCGAACCGTCCTGGGCCCGGACGGATGGGCCGAGCAACAGGCCGATGGCGGCAAGACCGGCCCGCAATGCCGGGACGCGCGTGGAGGAAGAAGAGAACGCTGTGGTAGTCGGATTCATCAGGGCAATAAGTGGCGGGGAAGTGGCGACCAAAATACCGGCTCGCCGCCAATCGTCAAAGATGAGTTGGGGTTGACTGTAAAGCCCGGCGTTGGACGTCATTCCTCTCAGCTGGAATCATGCAGTTGTAGGAGCGAGCTTGCTCGCGATTGCAGAGTGGAAAATCGCCTGCAAGCAGGCTCCTACAGGACCGGTTCCCCACGGCGTTCTGCTGTCCAGCAGAATGCCGGCCGACAGAACGCGCCTCGCGATGACTGGCAAACTGTCCGACTGCAAAAGATCGATTCGGATTCGCTCTCCCACTGATCGCAAATATCATGACCGCCAACATGCCCCTCCTTCGCCTTCATCGCCTTCCCCTACCAGGTCTCCTCACGGTGGCCGGACTGTTCCTGACGCCGGGTCTGGTGAGCCTGCACGTTCTTGCCGCTGACTCGAACCAACCGGCCGCCGCCGCCACCGAACCGCCGACGGAGTGGATCGATCCCGACACCGGCCACCGGGTGATCCGGCTTTCGCGCGAGCCGGGCACGGCCAGTCTTTATTTTCACCAGAACGCCTATACGGCCGACGGCAAGAAGCTGGTCGTGACGACCCGGGACCGGGGAATCTCCACGATCAACCTTGAGACCCGCGAGATCGAACGGGTCGTCGAAGGACCGGTGAACGTACTCGTCACCGGGCGGAAAATTGGGGACATCTACTACACGAAGCGGATCTCGCGGGAGGTCACCAAGGCGGATGGCACCAAGGAGACCGTGAACGAGGCGGTCGTCTGTGCGGTCGATGCGAGCACCAAGAAGACGCGGGAGATCGCGAAGCTGCCGCCCGGCCGGTTCGTGGCTTCGCTCAACGCGGATGAGACGCTGCTGCTGGGTTCGTACGTCGTGGGCGGCAATCCGCGGGCGTTCGGCGGCGGCCAGCGGGCGCGCGGTCCGGATGGCCGGCTGCCGGACGCCGATCCCCGCTTCCAGCAGGCCAATTATGAAGCCCTGGGTTCCGATGGAAACCCGCTGGTCTACGCGGAGGCCAAGGAGGTGCGGCTGCACGAGGCACTCGCGGGGATCCGCGCGGGGCCGCCGCATGTGATCTTCACCCTCAACACGCAGACCGGCGAGTTGAAGGATGTCTACCAGGAGCGCGAGTGGCTCAACCACCTGCAGTTTTCCCCCTCCGATCCCAACCTCATCATGTTTTGCCACGAAGGTCCCTGGCATGAGGTGGACCGCATCTGGACGATCCGCACCGACGGGACCGGTCTGACGAAGATCCACACGCGCACCATGAACATGGAGATCGCCGGGCATGAATTCTTCAGCGCCGACGGCCATACCATCTGGTACGATCTGCAGACGCCGCGCGGTGAGGACTTCTGGGTCGCTGGCTGCGAAATCGCGACCGGCCGGCGGACCTGGTATCATCTGCAGCGCGACGAGTGGTCGGTGCACTTCAACGTGTCACCCGACGGCAAGCTTTTCGCCGGCGACGGGGGAGACCATGAAATGGTGGCCCACGCCGAGAATGGAAAATGGATTTACCTCTTCCGTCCGGAACGGATTCCGGACGTCGCCGGTATCAAGAACCCAAGTTCCGCCGACCTGATCGATCCCGGGTTTTTCAGGGCGGAACGGCTGGTGAACATGTCCCGGCACGACTACCGGCTCGAACCCAACGTGACCTTCTCCCCCGACATGAAATGGATCATCTTCCGCTCCAATATGCACGGGGCGGTGCAGGTCTACGCGGTCGAGATTGCGAAGGAGCAGTGAGGCAGGCGATGGGTGGACCGATCTCCACCGATCGCGGCGGTCCGGCTACAGGAACAGCCAGCCGCCGGCGACGAGGATCGGCAGCAGGAACGGCAGGCTGTATTTGAAGACATAGCCGAAAAATGTCGGCACCTTCACCCCCGCCTGCTCGGCGATGGACTTCACCATGAAGTTGGGCCCGTTGCCGATATAGGTCATCGCGCCGAAGAACACCGAGCCCAGGCTGATGGCGATGATGAACCTCCGCGCGTGGGCACTGGCGATCATCTGCTTCACACCGGCGTCGGCGGCGACCTCCCCCCGTTCGTTTGCCGGCAGCGACGTCTTGTCGACCGAGGTGGCCTCGGCGAGCTGCAGAAAGTTCAGGTAGGTCGGCGCGTTGTCGAGCACGGACGACAGGCTGCCGGACGCAAAGTAATATTGCGCGGGCCTGTTGAAACCGAACTCCCGGCCGTGCTGATCGAGGTAGCCCAGCGCCGGCATCATGGTCATGAAGATGCCGATGAACAGGAGCGCCACCTCCTTGATCGGTCCGAAGGTAAAATGATTCTCATCGTGGACGATCTTTGGGGTCAGTTGGTAGGAGGCCGCCGCCGCGCCGAGCATGACCAGTTCGCGCAGAAAAAAGGTCTCGGGCAGGAACACCGCGCCGATGACCACCAGCAGGAACAGGACGTTGACGCCACCCTCCAAGCGCCACGTGTCGTGCTCCTTGATCTGCGCCTGGATGGCACGCGGGGCATGCTGGAAACTGCGACGGTCGAACGCATAGAACACCGCGAGAATCGCCCCGATCGTGAGCAACCACTCAATGACGACGTGGTCGAGCAGCCAGAAGAACGGCACGCCGCGCAGGTAGCCCAGGAACAGCGGCGGATCGCCGATGGGCGTGAGCGCGCCGCCACAGTTGGAAACGATGAAAATGAAGAAGACGATGTGAAACGCGCTGATGCGGATTTTGTTCATCCGGATCCACGGCCGGATGAGCACCATCGAGGCCCCGGTGGTGCCGATGACGTTGGCCGCGACCGCGCCAAGGGCGAGAAACACCACGTTGTCCCGCGGCGTGGCCTCCCCCTTCACCTTGAGGTGGATGCCGCCGGCCACGACAAACAGCGAGCCGATCAGACAGATGAACGAGAAATATTCGTGCAGCATGCGCGCCACGATCGCGCCGCCGGACAATTTCCACAGATAGAATCCCACGACCAGCAGCCCGAGGCCGATGGCTGCGTGCGGGTAGCAATGCTCCCACAGATGCTTCACTTTCGGCGGCGTGAGCGGCATGACCGCGATCAGCGCCAGCAGCAGGCCGAATGGCACGATGAGGGCGGGCGGAATCGCCGCGGCGACAGCGGCAAACGGTGGCAACATATCCATGCAGACGCCGATGCAATCCGAATGCCAATTCAGGTCAATGTCCCTAAAAACCCGTTTGTAGATCAGCGCGCCCCGCGGATGGCCTTGGAAAGGAAACCGGGCAGTGCGGTGGATGCAGCCAGCAGCGCCATGCCCAGATAGATCCAGGGCATCGGCACTTTTTCCGCGAGCAGGCCCGTCAGGATGGAGGAGAAGGCCGTCCCTCCCACCACGCACATCTGGACGATACTGAACACGCGGCCTTGAAATTCCGGTGGTGCACAGCGCTGGATCAGCGTGGCTCTCGAAACCGTGATCATGGGGATGAAGAAGGAATGGATGAAAATCGTGAGGACAGTCGCCCAGAACGTGCGCACGAAAAACAAGGGCAGATAGGTCAGGCCATCGAGGACGACTCCGATCAGGAGAATCTTGCCGAGCGGAGCTTTCTTTCCGAACACCGCCATCAGCGGGGCGCCGATGAAAATCCCTCCGGCCAGGGCGGCCTGCACCCAGGCGTAGTGCGCGGCGTCAAGCTTTAGAACCTCTTTCACATAGATCGGGATGCCCACGATGGCCGGGCCCATCAGGATCAGGTTGTCCAATGCGGTGACGATCACGATGATTCGCATCAGCGGATCGGTCGCGACATAACGCACCCCGCCCAGCATCTCCCGCCACGGCTTCGCCGGAGGCGGTCTGCCTGGAGGCGGACGGGCCAGGTGGATCCCCGCGATGGCGAGCATCGAGATGAGAAATGTGAAGGCATCGAAGGTGAAGAGATGCCTCAACCCGACCCAGGGCAGGAGCAGGGCTGCCAGCGCCGGTCCCAGCAGGACGGCCAGCTGCCAGGAGGTCTGAATCAGGGCGTTGGCGTGGGGCAGGTCTTCAGAAGACGCCAGATCCGGCAGGAGGGCATCCCGGGCGGGATAGAAGACGGCGGAAAACGATTCGATCAAAAAGGTGAGCAGGGCCAGCATCAGAATGCTGATGGCATCCAGCGCATAGAGCACGGGGATGCAGGCCACGAGCAGGAGCCGCACGGCGTCCGAGGAAATCATGATGGATTTCCTGGAAAAGCGGTCCGAGATGGCCCCGCCGGGCAGGGCAAACAACAAATAGGGGAAAAATGCTGCGCTCGCGATGAGGCCGGTGAGGGACTTGGATCCGGTCAGGTCGAGACAGAGCCAGAGCAGTCCGATTTGATAAATGCTGTCCCCCGCCTGGGAGATGACCTGGCCCCAGAAAACGAGCGCGATGTTCCGGTTGACGAAGAGCTTTTTGACGATCCACGCCATGGCAGAGCCCGGTCTTGGGAATCCTGTTACCTGCCAGCAGTCAGAAGGTGTGAATAAACAACCCCGAACGCAGCTTGGGCTCAAACCAGGTGCTCTTGGGCGGCATGATCTGGCCGGCGTCGGCGATGTCCATGAGCTGCGCGACCGTCACGGGAAACAGGGAGAACGCCACGCCGCCGCGGGTGTTGACGCGCTTCACCAGTTCATCCGTTCCGCGGATCCCGCCGACGAAGTCGACGCGCTTGCTGGTGCGGGGATCATCCACGCCCAGGATGGGCGCGAGCAGCCTGTTCTGCAGCACGCTCACGTCGAGCCGCGCCACCGGATCCGCCCGCGGATCGGCCGGACAGCGCAGCCCATACCATCTGCCGCCGAGATACATGCTGACGCGGCCGGTGCCGGCGGGCGCCGGCGGGGTGTTCTCCTCGAGGCCAAACACCGCGCGCACCTTTTCCAGAAACGCCGCGGGCGCGTGGCCATGGAGGTCGGGGACGAGGCGGTTGTAGGGCAGAATCTTCAGCTCGCCTGCCGGAAAGATGACGCAGAGGAACCAGTTGTAGTCCTCGGTGCCCGTGTGCCGCGGGTTGCGCGCGCGGCGCAGGCGGGCGACGCGGGTCGCGCTCGCGGCGCGGTGGTGGCCGTCGGCAATGTAGAGCTGCGGCACGCGACCGAACGCCTGCACCCAATCCGCGCCACCCGCGATGCGCCACGCTGTGTGGCGGATGCCATCGGGCGCGGTGAAATCATACAGCGGCGGCTCCTTCACCTTCGCTTCGACGAGCGCCGTCACGACCGGTTCGTCGCGGTACGTAAGAAAGATGGGGCCGGTGTTGGCGCCCAGCGCGTCGATGAGCCGGGTGCGGTCGTCCTCTTTGTCCCGGCGTGTTTTCTCATGCTTCTTGATGAGCCCGGCGTCGTAATCCTCCACATGGCAGACGGCCACGAGTCCCCGCTGGCGGTGCGCACCCATCTGCTGCTGGTAGACGTAGAGACACGGCCCGGCTTCGCGCACGAGCACGCCCTCGCGCTGGAGGCGGAGGAAATTTTCGCGCGCCTTCGCGTAGACGGCGTCGCTGTAGGGATCGGTGGCGGGCGGCAGGTCGATCTCGGCGCGGTCGACGTGCAGCAGGCTGCGCGGCCGGCCGGCAGCCAGCGTGGCGGCCTCGGTGGCGTCGACCACGTCGTAGGGTACGCAGGCCACTTCCGCGGCGTGTTGAGCGACGGGTACCAGTCCCTGAAAGGCGCGGATACGCATGGTGGGCCTCACTCAGACTGCGCTGTCAATCAGCGTCAAGCCGGCTCCAAAAGGATATGTCCAATAGGTCACATAGGACCTATGTTCCCCAACACAAAAGCCCGCCGGGATCGGCGGGCTTTGCAGCAAGGGCGAGGGCAGTCTTACTTCTTGGCCGTTTTCGTGCCGCGCTTGAACTTCGTGGTGAACTTCTCGACGCGTCCGGCCGTGTCGACCAGACGTTTCTCGCCGGTGTAGGCGGGATGCGAATCCATGGTCACGTCGCGCAGGATGATGTAGTATTCGACCCCGTCGATGGTCTCCTTGCGGCTCGACTTGATCGTCGATTTCGTGAGGAACCGCTTGCCGGTCGCAACGTCGAGGAAGCAGACATTGTTGAGCGCAGGATGGCCTTCAGGCTTCACGGTGGAAAAAGTCAAGGGGTTGCTCAACCTTGGCGCGCCTTGTAGCGAGGGTCGGTCTTGTTGATCACGTAGACCTTGCCATGGCGGCGGACCACCTGGCAGTCCGGGTGGCGCTTCTTGGCTGATTTGAGGGACGAAACGACTTTCATAAAGGGCGATTAGGTGATGGACCGCTTCCGGCACTGTCAAACCAATTGTCCCGGAGGCTGCGCGCCGATGCTGAACGCTTAACACGGGGAAGGACCCCCGCGAACTCGGCCACGAAACCCCTCGTTCTTCGAGTCTGCCTCCTCGAATCATCCACCCCACCCCCATGAGCGAACTCCCGACTGTTTCTATCACCGCAAGGACCGGCGGCTCCACGACTTGATACGATCGAAGTCACGCCGCAGCGCGCCGGCCTTTGCCTTGAATCCCCTTGCCGGTGCCGTCGGAGCCAGCAACATCGGGCTTGCCCGATCCCCGGTGCCATTCTCCACCACGATCCCGCCGATCTTCGCCTGCGGCGCGCCCTCCACCAGCCACCTCCGATGAAAACTCCCTTGCTCGCCCTCCTTACCTTGATCGCCGCCTTGATCGTTCCGGTGAGCGCCGTCGCATCCGGCGCGGTTGACCAGCGCATCGATGCGATCATCAGCCGGATGACGCTCGAACAGAAGATCGACCTGATAGGCGGGGTCGACGACTTCTTCGTCCGTGGCTACGACTCGATCGGCTGGCCGCGGCTGAAGATGGCCGATGGACCGATGGGGGTGCGCAATTTCGGGCCGTCCACCGCCTACCCGGCGGGCATCGGGCTGGCGGCCACCTGGGATCCCGAGATGGCCCGGCAGATCGGCGCCGGCCTCGGCCGCGACGCCCGCGCGAAGGGCGTGCATTTCCTGCTCGGACCCGGCGTCAATCTTTACCGTGCTCCGCTCAACGGCCGGAATTTCGAGTACTTCGGCGAGGATCCCTGGCTCGGCGCGCGCATCGCCGTCGCGTACATCCAAGGGGTCCAGAGCCAAGGCGTCGCTGCCACAATCAAACACTACCTGGGCAACAACTCCGAGTACGACCGCAACAACGTGAATTCGGAAATCGACGAGCGCACGGCCCGCGAAATCTACCTGCCCATCTTCGAGGCCGCCGTGAAGGAAGCGAAAGTTGGGGCGATCATGGACTCGTACAATCTGGTCAATGGCGAGCACCTGACGCAAAACCGCACTTTTAACACCGACATCGCGAAGACCGACTGGGGATTCCGCGGCATCATCATGTCGGACTGGGGCGCGACTCACGACGGCGTGGCGGCGGCCAATGCGGGCCTTGATCTCGAGATGCCCAGCGGCCGGTTTATGAACCGCGCGACGCTGCTGCCGGCCATTGCCTCGGGCCGGGTGACGGTGGCGACCATCGACGACAAGGTGCGCCGCATCGTGCGGACCGCGGTTGAGTTCGGATTCCTCGATCGCGAACAGACCGATTTCAGCCTTCCGCGCTACAGCGAGGAAAACCGCCTGGTCGCGCTCCGCAGCGCGGAGGAGTCCATGGTCCTGCTCAAGAACGAAGGCGGGTTGCTACCCCTCGATCCGGCCGGGATCAAGACGATCGCGGTGCTCGGCCCCAACGCGCACCCCGGCGTGCCGGTCGGTGGCGGCAGCGCCGCGGTGGAACCGTTCCGCACGATCAGTTTCCTCGAGGGCATCGGCGCCCGCGTGGCCGGGCGGGTCAAGGTGCTCTACGCGGGCGGCCTGCGGGCCGTCGACGACATCCTCGATCAAACTCGTTTCACGGTCGACGAGAAGGGCATGCAGCCCGGCCTGCGCGGCGAGTACTTCCACAACGCGAACTTCGCCGGTACGCCTCAGGTGCGCGTGGACCCCCGCGTGAACTTCCAGTGGGCCGGTTGGAGCCACCGCAGCCTGGCGCTGAAAGCCGACGACGCGCTCTCGATCCGCTGGACCGGGTATTTCACGCCGACCCAATCCGGCCTTCATTGCTGGTTCATCAACGCCGCGGGCCGCGACGCCTGCCGGCTGTACCTCGACGGGCGGCTCGTCTATGAACGCCATCCCGCCGAGGATCAGGTGTCCGGAACGGTCGAGCTGCCGCTGCAGGCGGGTCGACTTTATGCGGTGAAGTTCGAGTTCGTGGTTGGGCCGGTCTGGTACGAGCAGCGGATCGGGTTGGGCGCGATTGCCGCGGAGGACCTCGTCACGCCGGAGGCGAAGAGCGTGGCGGCCGCGGCCGATGCCGCCGTCGTGTGCGTGGGATTTGACCAGAGCACCGAGCACGAAGGCGCCGACCGCACCTTCGCGCTGCCGGCGGGGCAGGATGAACTCGTGCAGGCGGTGCGCGCGGCCAACCCGCGCACGATCGTGGTGCTGACGGCGGGCGGCTCGGCCGACGTGACCAAGTGGATCGACCGCGTGCCCGCCTTCCTCCACGCCTGGTATGCCGGACAGGAGGGCGGCCGCGCGCTGGCGGGGATCCTGTTCGGCGATGTCAACCCCTCGGGGCACCTCCCGATCACGTTCGAACGCCGGTGGGAGGACAATCCCGTGCACGACAGCTACTATCCCAACGACGGCGGGACCAATGTCCGCTACCGCGAAGGCGTCTTCGTCGGATACCGCGGCTATGAGCACAACGGAGTGAAACCGCTTTTCCCCTTCGGTGACGGCCTCAGCTACACGACTTTCGCCTTCACGAATCTCTCGCTATCTCCGACCGCGACGAAACCGGGCGGGAACGTGACGGTGTCCTTCGACGTGACCAACACTGGCGCGCGGCCCGGCGCCGCGGTGGCGCAGGTTTATCTCGGCAATCCCACCGCACCCGTGCCGCGTCCGTTCAAGGAGTTGAAAGGCTCGGCCCGCCTGGTCCTGGCCCCGGGACAGTCAACGCGGGTTTCCCTCACGCTCGACCCGCGGGCGATGTCCTTCTTCGATGAGATCACGCACGCTTGGAAGCAATCCGAGGGGAGGTTCACCGTCGCGGTGGGCCACTCCTCGGCCGAGATCGATCTGACCGGTGAGTTCTCGGTCGCGAAGTAGCGCGTGTCGCCGGCGCGCCCTGCGCCAACCCGCGCCCGGCGGCGCGTCAATTGCCGCTCAAATCCTCCGGCTCGTCGGCCAGTAGTTTCCATTCGGGGCTCAAGCCACTCAGGATCGCGCGCCAGAGACCCTGCCCTTCGTTCTGCTCCAGCAGCTCGGTGCTCACCGGCGTGATCACCCACGTGTTGTGGCGCAACTCGTTTTCGAGCTGCCCCTTTGACCAGCCCGAATAACCGAGAAACGCCCGCAGGCGTACACCCTCCTCCCCTTGCAGCGCCTCGGCTTTGTCCACGTCGATGCCGAAGAAGAACCGAAAACTGGACTCCAGGGGTTCCGGCTGCCATGCGGCGAGAATGAGCTGCTCGGCCTGCACCGGACCGCCCTGGTAAACCGGCACGCCCGCCAGCGGACTCGCCGCAAACTGCGCGTTGAGGTCGCCCAGTTGCTTGCCGAGCGGCCGGTTGAGCACTATGCCCATCGCGCCGTCGTCACCGTGCGACGAAAGCAGCACGACGGAGCGGCGAAAATTCGGATCGTGCATGGCCGGATGAGCCAGCAGCAGCGAGCCGGCCAGATTGAGGGTGGCCTTTTTGCGTTCGCGCATGGTCAGAAGGTCGCTGGAAGGGCGCGGCCGTCAATGCTCCCGTCAAAAAAAGTTTGGGCAGGCGCAAGCATGGGGGACTAGAGCTTCATCACCTTGACCCCGGCTTCATCGAGAATCTGGGCCACCAGCGGGTCGTTGCTGTAATCCTCGTGGTATTTGATCTCCGCGATGCCGGCGGCGGCCAGAATCTTTGCGCAGTTGACGCAGGGATAGTGCGTCACGTAGGCCACGCAACCCTCGACACTGCTGCCGCGGCGGGCGGCGTCGGAGACGGCGTTCTGCTCGGCGTGGACGGTGGCCTGCTCGTGGCCGTCACGCACGTGCGAGGTGTGCGGCGAGCCGGGCAGGTAACCGTTGTAACCGGCGGCGACAATGCGGTTCTTGCGGTCACCGCCGGTCACCACCACGCAGCCGACATGCAGCCGCTCGCAATTGGAACGCGAGGCGATCAGCACCGCCGTGGCCATGAAATACTCGTCCCAAGAAGGACGGTGCGGAAAGGCCTGCGCAGCCTGCATCACGAGGTCGATGGGATCGGGCGCGGAACTCATGCCCGGGAGATAAGCGCCGGTTGGGCGCCAAGACGAGCCGGATGTGCAGCCACCGGCGACGTGCTCGACGCCACCGGCGCCACCCTGCCGGAGTATTTGCCGGCCGACAGCCGGGCCGTGCTCAAGGCCCACGGCAACATGAGCAGCCCCTCCGTGCTTTTCGTTCTCAAGGAGCATCTTCGGACTCATCCGGCTCCGGCGAACGATCTGCGGCTCGCGAGTTTTGGCGCCGGGTTTAGCGCCCACGCCTGCCGGCTGACGGATGGCGGATCGGCCTGAAATCCTTCGCGTCACCGGGTCCGCCTTGGAAAACCATGCTTGCCACTCTGGAAAACGGTCGTCTTTAGTGGCTGGCTTTTTCAATCCTGCGCATCATGAAAAAATCCCCCCCGCCTGCCGCCAAGCCCCCGATGCCAATCGGTCCGGAAATCAAGGGCGCCGATGCCGTCGTCGAGTGCCTCGTCCGGGAGGGCGTCGAGGTGATCTTTGCCTATCCGGGCGGCAGTTCGCTGGAATTGCATCAATCGCTCGCCCGTTCTGGCAAGCTTCGCGTGATCCTGCCGCGTCACGAGCAGGGGGGCGGATTTGCGGCCGAGGGCTACGCGCGCGCCACCGGCAGGGTCGGCGTGTGCATGGCCACCAGCGGCCCCGGCGCCACCAACCTGGTTTCGGCGATCGCCGACGCCTACATGGATTCGATCCCGCTGGTGGCGATCACCGGCCAGGTTTATTCGAAGTACATCGGCAAGATGGCGTTTCAGGAAACCGACATCTACGGCCTGACGCTGCCAATCGTGAAACACAGCTACCTCGTCCTCGATGTCCACGACCTGCCGCGCATCTTCAAGGAGGCCTTCCACCTCGCAAAGAGCGGCCGGCCCGGCCCCGTGCTGATCGACATTCCCAAGGACGTGCAACAGGCGAAGTTCACGCCGGTCTATCCGTCCAAGGTCGAGTTCCGGAGCACCTACGCCACCGCCACCGCCCACGCCGACGACGAGCAGCTCAGGCAGATCATTCAAATGATGGGCGAGGCGAAACGGCCCATGCTCTATGTGGGCGGCGGCATCATCTCGTCCGGCGCGCACCAGGAGCTGCTCACGTTTGCCGAACGCGCCAACATTCACGTGGCCACCACGCTCATGGGTGTGGGCGCCTTCCCCGAGACGCACCGCCTGTCGATGAAGTGGTTCGGCATGCACGGCTCGGCCTATGGCAACTGGGCCGTGGACCAGAGCGACCTGCTGCTGGTCCTCGGTGCCCGTTTCGACGACCGCATCACGGGGGACGTCCACAAGTTCGCCGCGCACGCGAAGATCGTCCACATCGACATCGACGCCTCGGAGCACAACAAAAACAAACGCGTCAATTACACAATCTGCTCCGACCTCAAGCATGCGATCGGCCGCATGAACGAACTGATGACCGCGCAGAAGTTCACCGCTCCCGACACCAAGGCCTGGCACGAGCAGATCGCCGGGTGGAGACGCGACAATCCCTTCCGTTACGAGGCCAGCCCGCACATTCAGCCGCAGGAGGCCGTGCGGACGCTCTTCGAGCTCACCCAGGGCGAAGCCATCATCACCACCGGCGTGGGCCAGCACCAGATGTGGGCCGCGCAGCACTATAATTTCGCCCAGCCGCGCCGCTTCATCAGTTCGCTGGGGCTCGGGGCGATGGGTTTCGGCTATCCCGCCGCAGTCGGCGCCAAGGTGGCCTGCCCGGACCGGCAGGTGATCGACATCGACGGCGACGGCTCCTTTCTCATGAACGTGCAGGAACTCGCCACCGCCAGGATCGAGAAGATCGCGGCCAAGGCGATGATCCTGAACAACCAGCATCTCGGCATGGTCGTGCAGTGGGAGGACCGTTTCTACGACTCGGTGCGTGGCAACACCATCCTCGGCGACGTCAACAACATCGGCAGTCCTGACAATCCCGCCGCGCTTTATCCCGACTTTGTGAAGATTGCAGAAGGCTTCGGCGTGAAAGGGCGCCGCGTGATCAAGAAAAATCAGCTGCGCCAGGCGATCCAGGAGATGCTCGATCATGACGGTCCCTACGTGCTCGACGTCGTCGTGCCATACACCGAGCATGTGCTGCCGATGATCCCGGCCAGCCGGTCAGTAAAGGAAATGATCCTCAAGTAAGCGCTGGGGAGAATCTGCCTCACCGGACAGGTTTTCCCGGCTGCCACCGTCTCCGACCGGCCGTCGCCCGGGCATGACGTGATCGACCAGAGACTTGGCAATACCAGCCTCACCGCCAGCCACTTACCGCCTCCTCTTTTCCCGCCGTCCACCACCCGGTCGATGGCGGCCTCTCCCGCCTCCCTCCCTTTCCCCGCCACCGTCCGCTGGCTATTAATGAACAAAATTCATTCTGAATCGGTGCTTGGCATTTTACGTGCTTCTTCCGCTCCAACTGCCGTTCAGCTTTGCTTTTGACCGGACAGCAGAACTCACACAAATCTCAACCCTGTTTCTCCTCACCAACAGAAAAAGGACATACCGACATGACACCGAAGGAAGTAATCAAACTCGCCAAGGACAAAGCAGTCAAAATCGTCGACCTCAAGCTCTGCGATATTCACGGCACATGGCAGCATTTCGCCATTCCCGTGAACGAGCTAACCGAGAAGGTCTTCGAGGAAGGCTTGGGTTTCGACGGCTCCTCGATCCGCGGCTGGAGGGTCATCAACGCGTCGGACATGCTCATCATCCCCGACGCCACGACGGCCTTCATCGATCCCTTTGCGGCCAACACCACGCTCAGCCTCTTGTGCGACGTCATCGATCCGATCACACGCGAAGTCTACGACCGCGACCCGCGCGGCATCGCCAAGAAGGCCGAGACTTTTCTGAAGAGCACCGGCGTCGCCGATACGGCCTACTTCGGGCCCGAGGCGGAATTCTTCATCTTCGACAGCGTCCGTTATGACACAACTCCCAACACCTCCTTCTACTATGTCGACTCCATCGAAGGCATCTGGAATCGCGGCAAGGAGAAGGAAGCGGACGGCTCCGCCAATCTCGGCTACAAGATCCGCCACAAGGAGGGCTATTTCCCTGTCGCGCCTGCCGACAAGCTTGTCGATATCCGCAATGAGATGATCCTCACGATGATCAACCTCGGCATCCAGATCGAGAAAGAGCACCACGAGGTCGCCACCGCGGGCCAGGCCGAGATCGACATCGTATTCGACACGCTCCTCCGGACGTCGGACAAGATGAGTGTTTACAAGTACGTGTGCAAGAATGTGGCCTACAAACACGGCAAGGTCGTCACGTTCATGCCCAAGCCCCTCTTCGGCGACAACGGTTCCGGCATGCACACCCACCAATCGTTGTGGAAGGACGGCAAGCCACTCTTTGCCGGCAACGGCTACGCCGGCTTGAGCGATCTGGCGCTCTACTACATTGGAGGCCTCCTGAAGCATGCGCCCGCCCTTTGCGCCATCTGCAGCCCGACGAACAACTCCTACAAACGCCTCGTGCCCGGCTTCGAAGCCCCGGTCAACCTCGCCTACTCCGCGCGGAACCGCTCGGCGGCCGTTCGCATCCCGACCTACAGTCCGAGTCCGAAGGCGAAGCGCGCCGAGTATCGCCCGCCCGACCCGGCGGCGAATCCCTACCTCGCCAATGCGGCGATGATGATGGCCGGCCTCGATGGGATCCAGAAGAAGATCAAGCCCGGCGAGCCGCTGGACAAGAACCTCTACGATCTTGCGCCCGAGGAGCTCGCCAAGGTGCCGCAGGTGCCTGACTCGCTGAAGGGCGCGCTCGATGCGCTTGAGGCCGACCACGCCTTCCTCCTCAAGGGCGACGTCTTTACGAAGGACTTCCTCGACAATTATATCGAGATGAAGCGCGGCGAATACGACGCCGTGCGTCTGCGTCCACATCCGTACGAGTTCTACCTCTACTTCGACGTCTGATCGAAGCTTGGGATTTCGGGGAGCGGGCCCGGGTCGCCCCTCTGTTCACGACCGGCTGCCACCAGGCAGCCGGTTTTGTTTTCCCCCGGCGCTCGTCGCAGTCTCAGCCTTGCTCCGAAGTTCTAGTCAGCCTTCAAATTGCTCTGCTGAACCCGTTTCACGTCCGTCCACTTCGCCCGGAAGAGCTCGTCCAGCGCCGCCAGCACCTCCGGCCGGAGGCGCTTCACCAACTCCTCCACCGGCGGCAGTTCATCCTTTATTTCGTCCGCGGAGGCCGGGCCCCCGGCCGGCAGTGACTCTTCATTCTCCTCGCTGGCGCGTTGCTCGATCGGCAAAGCCGTCTCCGCGTCTTCCTCCCCGCCACCTCCGTCTTCGACCTTGGCCCCTGGACTTTCGACTCTCCCGGTGAGTCGCGCGTCGAGTTCACCGATCAGGTCTTTTTTTTTTCGCTGTTGCCGGCGCCGGCCTCGAGGGCCTGCCCTGAACTCGCTTGCGGTGAGCCGGCCGAAGCGGCCTGCCCGGCCAGCGCGGCGAGTTCCTTGATGAGGCTGTCGAGCGCTCGGGCGCGGCTGGCCTCCACGGCCTTCAGCAGCGTCACTTCGAAATTGATCTTCTCGGTCAGGCCGTGCTTCACGGCCAGCTCGCCTTCGCGCAATCCGTCGAGCAACCGGGTGAGCTGCTCCGTCGTCATCGGCGTGCCGCCGAGGGAATCGCTTTGCCCGCCTTTGTCGATGGCATCGAGCAGCGCCGTGCGCACCTGCGCCTGCAGGTCCACCAGCAGCCGGAACAGATCGCGGCCGTTCCCGTCGCATTCGTCGACAATCGCGACGATCTTCTTGTGGTCACCCGCCGCGAGCGCCCCGGCCAGCTCGGCGATTTTCTCCGCCGCGACGAGTCCGTAGACGTCGAGCACATCGGCCTCGCTGATCTCCGTGCCGCAGAAGGAAATCATCTGGTCAAAGATCGACTGTGCGTCGCGCATGCCACCGTCGGCCATGCGGGCGATGCTCGTCAGCGCCGCGTCGCTCACCTTGATCTTCTCCGCCGCGGCGATCCGCCTGAGCCGCTCGACCATGAGCTCGACGGAAAGCGGCTTCAGGTCGAACCGCTGGCAGCGCGAGATGATCGTCGGCAGCACCTTCTGGACGTCGGTCGTGGCGAAGACGAACTTCACGTGCGCGGGCGGCTCCTCGAGCGTCTTGAGCAGCGCGTTGAACGCCGCGGCCGAGAGCATGTGCACCTCGTCGATGATGTAGACCTTGAACCGGCCCTGCGCCGGCGCGTAGCGCACCGTTTCCCGCAGCTCGCGCACCTGCTCGACGCCGTTGTTGGAGGCGCCGTCGATCTCGATGACGTCCAGGCACGAACCCTCGGCGATGGCCAGACAGATCGGGTCGGCGGGATCGAAATCGGCCTTGGGTCCGCCGGTGCAATTGAGCGCCTTGGCGAAAATGCGGGCGGTGGACGTCTTGCCCGTGCCGCGCGGCCCCACGAACAGATAGGCGTGGGCGATGCGGTTGCGCGTGATGGCGTTCTTCAGCGTCCGCACCACGTGCTCCTGCCCGACGATTTCATCGAACGTCTGCGGCCGCCACCTGCGCGCAAGCACTTGGTAGTTTGTGGACACGTAGCGTTAGTCCAAGTCGGAACGGTCGCGGTGCAACCCAAAAACTCCAACCCCCAACCCGAAACTCAACAAAGCGGCCAGGCACCCCACGGCACTGGCAGAACGTCGCTACCGTTGCTACCTTCCGGTCCTGGCGGAGTTCACGCGCCTGTCCATGCATGGGACCTGGCCAACGCGCACGGTGCGCCGCCAGCAAGCAACTGCAACACCTATTTTCCTTTTGCGCTTCAGTCCCACCGCATTGCCCCATAAGGTGGCCCGATCAATCCAGGATGGAAGGGATTGATAGCTAACCATGGTAACACGCGATGTGAAGGAACTTGAGCGCATTGCCCGCACGATCCGCGCGGACATCGTGCAGATGATCGGCGTGGGGCAAAAGGGGCACCTGGGTGGCTCCTGCTCGATCGCCGACGTCGTGACCGCCCTGTATTTTTCCAAAATGCGCCATCATCCCGCCAATCCCGCCTGGCCGGAGCGTGACCGTTTTCTGCTTAGCAAGGGCCATGCCGCCTTGGTCCAGTACGCCGCCCTGGCCGAGTGCGGTTATTTCCCCAAGGAGGAACTGAAAAACGCCAAACGCTGCGGATCCATGCTGCAGGGCCATCCCGACCTGACGAGCACGCCCGGGGTCGAGGCCAACACGGGCTCCCTGGGTCAGGGCCTCTCCATTGCCTGTGGCATCGCCGCCGGCCTGAGAATCGACGGGCTGACGAGCCGGGTTTATTGTGTGGTTGGCGACGGCGAACTGGCCGAGGGCCAGATCTGGGAGGCCTCCATGGCGGCGGCGGCCTTCAAGCTGGATAATCTGGTGGCCATTTTGGACCGCAACAAGCTCCAGGCGACGGGGCGGATTGTGGATCGCTTCGACACCAATCCCCTGCACGACAAATGGCGGGCTTTCGGATGGCACGTGGTGGAAGTCGACGGGCACGACATGGCCGCCATTCTGGAGACCCTGGATGAAGTGGACCAAGTTAAGGGCAAGCCCAAGATGATCATAGCGCATACGATCAAAGGGGCGGGAATCTCCTTCGCCGAAAACCGGGTCGAATTTCATAACAGCAGCCTGGATGCCGCACAGTATGCAGCGGCCTGCGCTCAGCTCGGGGCGAGACCTGTGCCCCAGGTGGAAAGGACGAACAACTGATGAAATTCCAGAATCCACGCGAAGTATACGGCCGGACGCTGGTGGAAATGGGCCGGGAGAATCCGAAGATCGTGGTCCTGGATGCCGACCTGGGCAGGTCGACGATGACCTGTTATTTCGAACAGGCCTTCCCCGAGCGGTTTTTTGAGATGGGGATCGCCGAGGCCAACATGACTTCGTTCGCCGCCGGACTGTCGCTGACCGGCAAGATTCCATTCACCAATTCCTTTGCGGTTTTTGCCGCCGGGCGGGCCTATGACCAGATCCGCCAAGGCGTCTGCATCCCCGCGCTCAACGTCAGGATCGTCGGCTCCAGCGCCGGACTCTCCGACTTCGGCGATGGCTCCACCCACCAATCCGTCGAAGACGTGGCAATCATGCGGGCCATTCCCAACATGACGGTTTTGGTACCGGCCGATGGCAACGAGACCCGGACTATGACCCGGGCGATGGCCGATTATCGAGGACCGGTCTACCTGCGCATCACCCGCAACGACCTGCCAGACGTGATGCCCGAAGACGAACCCTTTGTGGCGGGCAAACCCCATCTGATTCGCCAAGGCAAGGACGTGGTGGCGTTCGCAAATGGCCAGATGGTCAGCGCAGCGCTGGCCGCGGCCGAGGCGCTGGCGGAGGAGGAAATCTCGCTTCGGGTTGTGAACGTAAGTTCCATGAAGCCGGTCGATGAGGCCGCCCTGGTGTCGCTGACCGAAGGGATGAAAGGCATTGTCACCGTCGAGGAGCATTCGCTGATCGGGGGCTTGGGCAGCCTGATCGCCGAGGTCATGAGGGGGCGGAACGTGCCTCAGAAATCGATCGGGATCGCGGATCGATTCGGGCAGTCCGCCCACAATTATGAGGATCTGCTTGAGGCGTACGGCCTGACGCCGGCCCATGTCGCCGCAGCCGTCCGCCAATTGGCGCGTTAATTACCCCCGGCACACAGGTCACCACAACCATTGGTCAGGAAGAGATATCATGAAAAAGAAGATCGGTTTCATCGGTTTGGGGATCATGGGCAAACCCATGGCGAAGAATCTGCTCAAAACGGGCTATGAACTGGTGGTCCACGACATCATGGCCGCGCCCGTTCAGGAACTGACCGCCGCCGGGGCCAAGGCGGGATCATCACCCAAAGATGTGGCGGCTCGAAGTGAAGTGATCATCACCATGCTGCCCAATTCCCCGGAAGTAAGAGAAGTCGTTTTGGGAAAGAATGGTGTCATCGAGGGCGTCAAGCCGGGTGCCATTGTGGTGGACATGAGTTCCATCGCTCCCCTGGCCAGCCAGGAGATCTCGGCCCGGCTCGCGGAGAAGGGCGCGCTGATGCTCGACGCGCCGGTCAGCGGCGGGGAACCCAAGGCCATTGACGGTACCCTGGCCATCATGGTTGGCGGACCCGAGCCGGCGTTTGACGAAGTCAGGGATATTCTGGAAAAAATGGGCGCAGCGGTCACCTTGGTGGGCGGAATCGGCAGCGGAAATGTGACCAAGCTGGCCAATCAGATGATCGTAGCGCTCAACATCGCTGCCGTGTCCGAAGCGATGGTCCTGGCCACAAAAGCCGGGGTGGACCCGGAGAAGGTTTATCAGGCCATTCGCGCCGGCCTGGCCGGCAGCACCGTGCTGGAGGCCAAGATGCCCAAGATCCTGGCCGGCGACTTCAAGCCGGGCTTCCGAATCGAACTCCACATCAAGGATCTGGGCAACGTCTTGGACACGGCTCATAACCTTGGCGTTCCGATCCCATTAACCGGTCAGGTCATGGAAATCATGCAAGCGCTGAAAGTGGACGGCAAGGCGAAGAACGATCACAGCAGCATCGTGCAGTTCTATGAAAAGCTGGCCAAGGTGGAGGTGCGCCGCTGATCTCGATGATTAACGAGGAGAAAATAAAATGAAGGCATTGGTCAAATTTGCCAATACACCGGGCGCGGTTGAGATCCGCGACGTCCCCGTCCCGGAAATCGGCCGGGAGGACATCCTGCTGGAGACCAAGGCGGTCGGCGTCTGTGGTTTCGACCTCGAGATTTGGCAGCAGAAGATACCCTTCCCCATCACCGTGCCGGTCATCCAAGGCCACGAATTCTGCGGCGTCATCCGCAAAGTGGGCGCCGATGTCAGGGATTTCGCCGAGGGTGACCGGGTCGTCAGCGAAACCGCCGCGGTGATCTGCGGCAAGTGCCCACAGTGCCTGACGGGCCACTATCATCTCTGCGCCAAACGGAAGGGCTTTGGCTACGGCGTCGATGGTGCATTTACTGACTTCGTCAAGGTCCCTCGGCGCTGCCTGCACCGGATGCCGGACAACGTCTCGTTCGATCAAGCCTGCCTGACCGAACCGGCCTGCGTGACCTACCAGGCCGTAAACGTTTTATCCACGGTGATGCCCGGCACACCGGCCGTGGTCATCGGCCCGGGTCCGATCGGCCTTTTCGCCCTCCAGATGATCAAGGCAAACAGCGCCGGACCGATCATCGTCGTCGGCACCGGCAAGGACCTGCCACGCCTGCAGGTTGCCAGAGGCCTGGGTGCCAATGTGACGATCGACATCTCGAAAGAGGATGCCAGGCAAGCCATCATGGACCACACTCATGGTCAGGGCGCCCCGTTGGTGGTCGATGCCGCGGGCAATGAGCATTCGCTGCACCTGGCCGTGGACGTCGTCGCCCGCGAAGGCCAGATCACGAAGATTGGCTGGGGGCCGGGGCCGGTCAACTTCAGCCTCGATCCATTGCTCAGCAAGGCCGCCCGAATCCAAGGCTCGTTCAGCCATAATTGGCCGACTTGGGAGGCCGTGATCTCAATGATTGCCACCGGCGGGCTGAAGATGGATCCCATGATCAGCCATCGCATCGACATCGACCAGTGGCTGGAAACCTTCCAGGCGATTCATGATGGCAGGGGCGTCAAGGCGGTCATACTTTTCAACCGCGGTTGATGCGTTTCGATTCGGCTGGCGTTTCGAATGAGACGGCTCCGCGGTTAAGGAGCCTTCCCCTGGCATCAATCCTTGACCTGCTCCTCCAGCGGCGTGACCGGGTCCAGAATAAGCCAGCACACCGCGCCGGCCAGACAGACCGCCGCCGTCACGTAGAAGGTCAGCGCCCAATTGCCCGTACGTTCCACGATGTAACCGATGACGATGGGAGACAGAAAGCCACCGAGGTTGCCCATCATGTTCATCGTGCCCCCGAGCGTGCCGACGTAGCGTCCGCCGACATCCATGCATGCTGTCCAGGCACCCGGCAGGGTGAGGTCACCGCAAAAGCTCACGAGGGCAATCACGGTGACCGCGAGGAAGGGGTTTGTGAAAAACGTGGAAGCGACCAGCAGCGCCGCCGCCGCCATCAGTCCAACGGCCCCCAGCCCGCATCGCATCCGCCGCACGTCGCCCAAGCACCGGGTGAGGTGCGGCGAAACCCAGCCCGCAATCAACGATCCGAAGCCGCCCAACAGGAGCGGCGTTCCGGCCAGCAAGGCGCTCTGCTTCAGGTCCAAGCCGCGTTCCTTGAGCAAATACGTCGGGAACCAGGTGACGAAAAAATACCATGCGTAGCTTAACGCGGCGTACTGCCCGCACAGACACCACACCGTCCTCGATTTCAAAAACTTCCGCCACGGAACGTGGAAGCGGACGGAGGCAGGGTCGGGTTCAACCGGCAGCAGGGCGGCTTCGGCGGCATTGACGCCGGGGTGCTCGCGTGGATTGTCGCGATACCACGCATAGAAGATAACCGCCCAAACGATGCCGAGCAGACTGAACACCATGAACGCCGTGCGCCAGTGCATGTACTGAAGACAGACGAAGACCAGCAACGGCGCGGACGCGCCGCCCCAGCGCGCGCTCATCCACATGATGCCCTGCGCGCGCGTCCGCTCGAGCGACGGTAGCCAGCGGTTGAAGGCCTTGGTGAGATTGGGAAAGCAACCCGCTTCTCCCGCCCCGAAAAGAAACCGCGTCATCACGAGCGTCAGCCAGCTCCAGGCCCAGCCTGTCGCCGCCGTGAAAAACGACCACCACAGGACGATGCGCAGGAGCACCTTGCGCGGGCCGATCCGGTCTCCGAGATACCCGCCCGGGATTTCAAACAGGGCGTAGGCCAGTGCGAACGCGGAAAACACATACCCCATCTGCTGCGGGGAAAGTTTGAGGTCCTCCGAAATAAACGGAGCAGCCTGCGAGATGCAGACGCGGTCAATGTATTGAATTATCGCCAGCGCCACTGCGAAGACGACGACCCAATAACGGGTGCGTGTCGGCACGGATGCCGCCGCCCGGGGCGTGGCGGAGACTGCGTCCGGCTTGGCCATCGGGTGAGTCTGCTGACGGACGTCGGGCTCCGTCAATAACGCATCTGCCCGTTCGTGTTATTGATTTCCGCCACCACCCTCGCGGCTGATGAACGGAAAGCTGGTCAAGGGCGCCAGCGCATCAGCGCCAGCGCGGTCTGCCGGCGCCTCGGCGCTCGCCGCGATCGCGACCGGCGCCGTCAGCTCTGCATATAATTGATGAACTCCGGCGTGGTCAGCGTGTGGTCAAGGTAGCCGAAGGTGCCCTTCCCCTTCACCTCGCGGGCGGCGGCAAGGAATCCGGTCATCGCCGCGCGATAGAGCGAGGTTGAGAGGCTGATTCGTCGCACGCCGGCTGCCGCGAGCTCGGCCACCGAGAACGATCCGCCTTTGATGCCGACCATGAAATTGACCGGCTTCGATACTGCGGCGCAGACCGCCCGCACCGCCGTCAGATCGGGCAGACCGGGTGCAAACAGCACATCGGCGCCGGCCTTCTCAAAGGCCTGCAGGCGCTTGATCGTGTCATCCAAGTCCGGGCAGTCGCGCACGAAATTCTCCGCCCTTGCCGTCAACGTGAATGGGAACGGAAGCGCCCGCGCCGCCGCCGCGGCCGCGGCCACCCGTTCGGCCGCCTGGCCGAGGTCGTAGACCGGTTTGCGGCCGTCGCCTGTCGCATCCTCGATCGAGCCACCGACCAGTCCGGCTCCGGCCGCCAGCCGGATGGTCTCCGCCACCACCGCCGGACTGTCGCCGAAGCCTTTCTCCAAATCCGCCGCCACGGGAAGATCGGTCGCCATCACAATGGCGTGGGCCATGGTCAGCGCTTCCTCGCGCGTCACGTGCCCATCGCGCCGGCCGAGGGTGTTCGCGGACGCGGAGCTCGATGTCGCCAGCGCTTGGAAGCCGAGCCCGGCGAGGACGCGCGCGGATCCGGCATCCCACGGGTTGGGAATCACGAAAACGTCCGGTCCTTCGTGCAGGGCGCGGAAGCGCACGGCCTTTTCGTTCTGCGTTGCCATGATGATGTTCCTCCAGGTCGGAAATCCGGTTTGCCGCCCGCTAGCGGCGGGCCAGGAGTGCCTGCACCCGCTCGACGATGCCCTCCACCGCCCAAAGGCGGCCGAGGCCCTCGTAGCCGCAGGCCAGCATGCCTTCCTCGGGGCCGATGAACTCCACGCCGCGCGCTTTGAGCGTGGCAACGTTGGCCGCGGTGGCGGGGTGCGCCCACATCTTCCCGTTCATCGCCGGGGCCATCAGCACCGGGCAGCGCGCCATGAGATAAAGCGAGCTCAGAAAATCCGGCGCGAGACCGCCTGCGAACTGCGCGATCACGTCCGCCGTGGCCGGCGCCACGAGCAGCAGGTCGGCTTTCTCGGCCAGCTCAATGTGCCCCGGCCGCCAGCCGCTCCCCTCTCCCCATAGGTCGGTCACCACGGGCTGCCGCGCCAGCGTCTGCAAGGTCAGCGGGGTGATGAACCTTTGTGCCGCCGCCGTCATCACGGGCGTCACCTCCGCGCCGAGTTTGCACAGCCGGCTCGTGAGATCGGCGGCCTTGTAGGCCGCGATGGAGCCGGTCACCCCCAAAACGATCTTTCTGCCCGCCAGCGGTTGGTCCATGCGGCGCAGAAAACCATCGGATCTCCTCGCGGGCAAGCCCTCAGTGTTTCCAGCCATCCGCCCCGACGGGCGGAGGCAGCTCAAGGAATTCCCACCCTTGGGCCTTGCCGCGTGCGATGCGCCGGCCGCGACGGAGCCGTCTTACGTCCCGACGGGTTTGTCACCCGGATTGGAGGGCGGTGGTGGTGGTGGCTGCCCGCCAGCCTCAGGCGCGGGCGGCGGTGGTTTTTCACCAGGCGATCGGCCGGGTGGCCTATCCCGCTCGCCGCGCATGCCTCGCGGCTCTTGCATTTGTTTCCTCGCCTCGCGACGTTCCTTCAAGAATTGCTCGTATTGGGTCCGCTGCTCCGGTGTGAGTTCCGCCGCGATGTCCGTCTCCATGCGCTCCAGAATTCCGCGTACCTCGTGCATCGACTGGCGGTGCAGCTTTTCGATCTCCTCGATGTTGCGCTTCACGATGGGCTTGATGCGCGCCTTCTGCTCGGGCGTGAGCTGCAGCTCCTGGGCGACATGTTCGAACCGCCGGGCGCCCCATGCCTCGGGCGGCAGGGGAAGCGGCATATGCCTTCGCGCCACGCGATAGGCCACCAGCCCGCCGCTAATGCCACCGACCGCGAAAATTGCGATCAGCACGAGGCAGACTTGCCAGGATTTGTTCATGGTGATCAGGAGGCGCTGAGCACCTCGGAAACGGGGTCCGTCAAGCTCTGTTCATCATCCTCGTCGCTGGCAAACGCAATGTAATTGGCCGCCATGCTGGCCAGCATGAGCAGGCACGCCACCCAGAGCGCCCGGACCGAGAACCGTCCGAAGACCGCCAGCAGCGCCGGCTGTTCCTGCTTGCTCAGGGCGCGCGCGGCGATGCGCGTGGCAAAGCCATACGGCGCCGCCGCGTCGTCCGCGACCGGTGCCCGCCGGGCTACCGTGACCAACTGCTGCCATCTGGACTCGAAATCCTTCATGTCCGTTCCTTTCGTTGTAACTCTTCAAATAGTTTTTTCAATTTCCCTCTTGCCCGGAAGGCCCGCACCTTGACGAGCGACTGGTTCCACCCCGTGATCTCGCTGATCTCGGCCACGCTGCGCTGCTCGAGATCCAGCAGCTGCAGGACCAGCCGGTCTTCGGGTTTGAGCTGGCCGAGCAGCTTGTAGACCAGTTCGCGCGCGGCGAGCGCGTCATTGGCCGCCACGTCGCCCTCGCTGGTCAGGACCGAGTCCAGCACCTCGGCTTCCTTCTCCGAGAGATCGGCCCAGCGGAACTCCGGCCGGCGCTTTTGTGCGCGGAGCTGGTCGATGCAGGTCGTCACCGCGATCCGCGACACCCAGTGGGTGAAGGCCACCGCCCCCTTGTACTGGTCAAGCCGGGTGAACATCTTCAAAAAGATCTCCTGGGCCAGATCCTCCTCGGCGACGCGCCGCGGCAGGTGTGCGCGCACAATACGGATGACGAGCGGATAGAGGTGGTCGACGAGCTCCCGCGCCGCGATCTGGTCGCGCTGGCGCACCCGTTCGAGACAAGCGGCGAGGTCGAACGTCTCATCAGCCATATGCGTTGTATGCCAGCGTCATGCACGGGGATGGAGACGCTTCCAGAAGACCCCTAGTTACTGCTCGCCGCTGGAACACACCCTCTTTTTACACAGGCGGGGCCGTCGCCCAAGGCAAATCTCTCACCATCCGTCCCTTCCCCCGCTTGACACGCCTGCCGTCAGCCTCCTTACTCCCGCCTCCGCGGATGAATTATCCCCTGCAGGCGCTTCGACTTATCTAGACGCACGATCTCCGGGAACTGCGTAGCAGTTGATCGTGCGTCCGCCTGTTGCTCCTCATCCGCGCCGACCCCGGGTGGGTCGAGCCGCGTTTCGGTGCCTGTACTCTTTCTTCCCTCCCGCCCGGTTTCCCGCTAATTCCTGATTCTTTCCTCCATGCAACCTGCTCCCATCACGAAATACCGGCTGTTCCCGCCGGTCTCCCTGCCCAACCGCCAATGGCCCAGCCGCACCATCACCCGCCCCCCCATCTGGTGCAGCGTGGACCTCCGCGACGGCAACCAAGCCCTCGCCATCCCCATGGATGTCGAGGAAAAGCTCGAGTTCTTCGATCTGCTGGTGCGGGTCGGCTTCAAAGAGATCGAAGTCGGCTTCCCGTCGGCGTCGCAGATCGAATTCGATTTTGTCCGCCGTCTGATCGAGGAAAACCATATTCCCGGCGACGTGGCCATCCAGGTGCTCTGCCAGTGCCGCGAGGACCTCATCACGCGCACCGTCGAGTCGATCGCGGGTGCCAAAAACGTCATCTTCCACCTTTATAACTCCACCTCGCCCGCTCAGCGCCGGTATGTCTTCGGCGCCGAGAAGCCCGCGATCGTGAAGATCGCCACGGACGCGGTCGGCCTGATGAAGCGGCTCACGCGCCCGCTCGTCACGGCCGGCGCCTCGCTGCGCCTGGAATATTCGCCCGAAAGCTTCACCAGCACCGAACTTGAGTTCGCCCTGGAGATCTGCGAGGCCGTCACCGATGTCTGGCAGCCCACCGCCGCCAACAAGATCATTCTCAACCTGCCGGCCACCGTCGAGTATGCCACCCCCAACATCCACGCCGACCAGATCGAATGGATGTGCACCCACCTCCGCCGGCGCGACCTCACCATCGTCTCGCTGCATACGCACAACGACCGCGGCACCGGTGTCGCCGCCACCGAGCTCGGCCTGCTGGCCGGCGCCGACCGGGTCGAGGGCACGCTCTTCGGCAACGGCGAGCGCACCGGCAACCTCGACATCGTCACCGTCGCCCTGAACCTGTACACGCACGGGGTCCACCCCGGCCTCGATTTCACCGACATCAACGCCATCCGCGACGTCTACGAGCGCTGCACGCGCATGGAGGTGCCGGCGCGGCAGCCCTACGCGGGCGAACTCGTTTTCACCGCGTTCAGCGGCTCGCACCAGGACGCCATCAAGAAGTCCTGGGCCGCGCAGAAGCCGGGCCAGCCGTGGGACGTGCTCTACATCCCGATCGATCCCGCCGACATCGGCCGCGCCTACAAGGCCATCATCCGGATCAACAGCCAGTCGGGCAAGGGCGGCGTGGCCTACATCATGGAGAAGGAGTTCGGCTTCGACCTTCCCAAGGCCATGCACAAGGAGTTCGGCCGCGTCATCAACGACCTCGCCGATGAGCGGAAGACCGAGATCACGCCCAAGGAGATCCACGAGGCCTTCCTCAAGGAATACATCGCCCGCGAACATCCGGTGAAGCTGGAGCACTTCCGCACCACCGAGCGCGACAGCCAGGTGAAATGCGAGGCCACCATCAAGTTCGAAGGCCGGACGCACAAGCTCACCGGCACGGGCAACGGCCCGATCGACGCCTTTGTCAACGCGCTCGGCACCGCGGGCCTGCCGCCGTTCAAACTGCTCTCCTACGCCGAACACTCGCTGGGCAAGGGCGCGGAGGCGCGCGCGGTTTCCTACATCCAGGTCAAGACGCCGCGCGGGCTCGCCTACTTCGGTGCGGGCATCGACACCAACATCGAACTTGCCTCGATCAAGGCCCTGGTCAGCGCCCTCAACCGCTCGCTGGCGAAGCGATAAAGGTTCCCTCCCCGCCCTTCCGGCCTACACTGCCACCCCATGATTATCGGAGTTCCCAAGGAAATTAAACAACAGGAGCATCGCGTGGCCCTCCTTCCTTCCGCCGCCTACCAGCTCATCAAGCGGGGCCACACGGTCATCGTGGAAAGGAACGCCGGCACCGGCGCGGGCTACCCCAATGCCGACTACGAACAGGCCGGCGCCACCCTGGTTGATGCGCACGCCGTGGTGTTTGCCAGGGCCGACCTCATCGTGAAGGTCAAGGAACCGCTGCCGGAGGAATACCCGCTGCTGCGTCCGGGCCAGATCCTGTTCACCTACCTGCATCTGGCCGCCGACAAGGCGCTGACGGAGGCACTGATGAAATCCGGCATCACGGGCATCGCCTACGAAACCATCGAGGTGAACCGCCGCCTGCCACTGCTCGAACCGATGAGCGAAATCGCCGGGCGCATGTCCATCCTCGTCGGCGGTTACTTCCTCGCCAAACACAATGGCGGCAGCGGCATGTTGCTGGGGGGCGTGCCGGGCGTGCTGCCCGGCAAGGTGGTGGTGCTCGGTGGCGGCGTCTCCGGCATCAACGCCGCCCGCATGGCCATCGGCCTTGGCGCGGATGTCACCATCCTCGAGGTCGACCTCGAACGGATGCGCTTCCTCGATATCACCCTGCACACCTCCCACACCCTGTATTCCAACGAAGCGCATTTGTTGGAGCTGCTTCCGACGGTCGATCTTCTGATCGGCGCCGTCCTGGTGCCGGGCGCGAAGGCCCCGCGACTGATCAATCGCGAGATGCTGCGCCGCATGCGGCCTGGCAGCGTGCTGGTGGACATCGCCATCGACCAGGGCGGCTGCGCCGAGACGTCGCACCCGACGACGCACAGCAACCCGGTTTTCGTCGAGGAAGGTGTCCTCCATTACTGCGTGGCCAACATGCCCGGCGCTTACGCCCGGACCGCGACGCAGGCGCTTACCAACGTTACCCACCGCTACGTCGAGCTGCTGGCCGACCATGGCTTGGCCGAAGCCTGCCGACTCCAGCCCGCTCTCGCCGGCGGCATCAACGTCCAGAACGACCGCATCACCTGCCAAGCCGTGGCGGACGCGCACGGACTGCCCTACCACCCGCCGCAGCTCAACTGAGCGGTCAGTGGGAATTTGCCGGAACTTGGTCGGTGTTTCGCGCCGTCAGCCGTTGTAGCCGGGACCGATAGCCCCCGGGCCGGCCTGCCCGAGGCCGGCTACAGTGAAGCGACCATCACGCACGGACCTTGAATCCGACAATGCTAGGCCGTTTACACCTTGCCGAAGGCTCTGCCGCCGACTAAACGCCTGCCATGTTCAAAATCATCGGAGCGGACGGCAAGGAGTACGGTCCCGTCACGGTTGACCAAGTCAAGGAATGGATCAGGGCGGGCCGGGCGAATCATGGGACGATGGCCCAACAAGCGGGCGACATGGGCTGGAAACCACTCGGCCAATATGCCGAATTTGCGGACCTGCCGGGCGCGAAGCCGCCCATCGTGACCCCGGGGCCCGCCGACATTGCGCCACCGCCCGATGTCGCGAGTGGCGCGGATTCCGCGGCCCGGGCGCGGGCGGTGCAGATGGTCAACGGCCCGGCCATCGGACTGATCATCGCCATGGTTCTGGGCATTGCGATGAACGCACTTGTCGTCGTTTTCCAACTGCTGGGCGTGAGTTGGGAGCAGCCGCCGCCCATGATGACCCCCGAGGCGGAACGGATGTATCACCTGTTTCACCAGTTCGGCGGGACGTTGGGCGTCGTGGCCGGAGTCATCAGCATCGCAATCGGCCTTTTCGTTCTCTTCGGCGCGCTCAAGATGCAGAAGCTTTCCAATCACGGCCTGGCCATGGCCACGGCGATTGTGGCCATGATCCCCTGCTTCTCTCCGTGCTGCCTGCTCGGCCTGCCCTTCGGCATCTGGGCGCTGGTGGTGCTGAACAAGCCGGAGGTCAGATCACAGTTTGCCTGACGCGCGTCCCGTGAACGCCCCCGCGGTCGTGCCGCCGAAGCTGAGCCCGCGTCCGCGACGGACCGTCTGGAGCGCAGTCATTTTGGGCCTCGCCCTCGCGGGCGGCGGTTTGCTTTTCGTGGTCGATCCGGCGCAACACGCCCTTTATCCCGCCTGCTGGTTCTATGCGACCACCGGTTTGCGCTGCCCCGGGTGCGGCGGCCTGCGCGCCACCCACCAGTTGCTGCACGGGCATCTGACGGCGGCTTGGACACTGAACCAGCTGGCGGTCCTGCTCACGCCGCTGTTCGCGTGGTTCGGCGTCGATGCCGTCCTGACGCTGGTGCGGGGGCGTGGTCTTCCGAATTCGACGCCGCGGCCGGCCGTGGTCTGGCTCGGCGCCGCCGGCCTGCTCGCCTTCGGTATTCTGCGCAACCTGCCCTGGCCGTGAGCAGCCGCCGGTTCCCCGGCCGGCATCATTCAGCCACCGGCGGCGGATTGCAGAGCGTCTCGTAAGCGACGACCAGACTGCCGATGGTGATCGGCAGGGTGAGGAAAATGCCGACAAAGAGCAGCAGCACGCCCAGCATGCCGATGATAGCGGCAAGGATTATCAACCCGAACATCCGCCACCACTGCGCGGTGATCACGCGCCGGCTCACTTCCATGGCCGTCCAAAAACCGAGCTTCTTGTCAATGATCAGCGGCGCGGTGAAAGCCAATGCCACCGCCAGATAGATGCCGGGAAGCACCAGCAACGCGAATCCGCAGGCCGTCAGCAACAAACTGACGAGTCCGCCGAGCATCAAGGGGACAAAGGCCAGCGTGAAGCCCGCAAACACGTCGCCAAACTCCACGGCCTCCCCGCGGAGACGCCGGAGATAATAAAAGCAGAGGCCGCCGAGAAATGGGCCGGTGAGCAGCAGGCACGCAAAAATGCGCAGGATGGGGATCGCATCTAACACCGCCGCCGCCAGCAGCACGACGAACGTTACGCCGACCAGCGGCCAGAGGTTGCCCTTGAGCAGCTCCCAGCTCTGGCCGATGGTATCGCCGATGCCGAGCTGCGGGGCGCGGGAGATCAGGTCCGCGGCATAAATTTTGGCATCCACCGGGCCGGCGGGAGCCATGCCCGCGATTGCGGGTGGCTGTCCGCTGGTCGAATCGCCGTAAAACTCCGAATATTCAGCGAGCGGCTTCCACTGGATGGAGCCCTCGCGCCTGGCCTTGGTCTTCTTGTCGGCCCGTCCAGCCGCAACCCACGCTTTCACCTGCTCGACCGCAACGGGGCCGTATTCTCTGCCATCGGCGCCGATGATCGTAAACATGCCGCACGACAACAAACCCGGCGGATCGAGTCAACCGAGAGATCGAGCCTCCCCCGGTTTTCGGGTAATGGGTCAGTCTGCCTGAATTGTGCGGTAACGGTAGGTCAGAGTTTCCTGTCCGCCGACCTGTCCGCCATGGCTTCAGCGACGGCGGAAGCCTCGTGCAAAGGCGGAATCCCCGACCGAGGGACCTGGATGGTTTCGGTGTCGGCCATAAGGCCCAACCTGCCTAAACTGATCCACGGCCAGCTTTCGGCGTGACTCGCCCGCCCGCGCGGACTTTTCTATCGGCCAGCCATTAATGACCGAGCCCGCCTCCTCTCCTTCCTGGTCGCGCGATCTTCTCCTGTTGACGCTGGTGCTGGGCTTGCTTTTCGGGTTCCGTCTCGGCAGTTACCCGCTGGCCAATCCGGATGAAGGACGCAATGCGGAGATTCCCCGCGAGATGGTCGCGAGCGGCGACTGGGTGACGCCCCGGCTTAATGGCGTGAACTATTTCGAGAAGCCGCCGCTGATGTATTGGGCGGTGGCCGGCTGCCTCGCGGTTTTGGGTTCGAGCGAGTGGTCGGTGCGGGCGGCGCCCGCGCTCTTCGCGCTCGGCGGCGTGCTGATCACCTATGCGGCCGCGCGGCGAATTTACGGCCGCCGCGCCGGGCTGTCTGCCGCGCTGGTGCAGGGTACGTCGTTGTTCTACTTCGGGGTTGGGCGCTTACTCGTCCTCGACATGGCCGTGTCGGTGCTGATGAGCGCGACGCTGTTCTGCTTCATCCTTGGCGTGCGCGAGCCGCCCCCGGCGAAAGATTCGGCAAACTCAGGGCAGTGGGCGGCGCGCCGGCGATGGCTGTTTTACGGGCTCTACGCGAGCGCCGCACTGGCGACGCTGACCAAGGGCCTCATCGGCTTCCTGGTCACCGGCGCGGTGATGTTTCTCTGGCTGCTGGTTTTTAACCAGTGGAAGCGGCTGCGGCCGTTCTACCTGCCGACGGGCGCGCTGCTGTTTCTGGTGATCGCGGCGCCGTGGCACATCCTGGCGGCCCTGCGCAACGCCACCTGGGTGCATCGCTATCTCGTCTACGAACATTTCGAGCGCTTCACGTCGCCGGCGGCCGGCCGGCCCGGGGCGTGGTGGTATTTTGTCCCCATCGTACTGCTGGGACTGTTTCCGTGGACCGGGTTTCTGTGGGCGGGGCTGCGGGAGGCGCTCCGCGGCGGCTGGGCGGCGCGCGCGAAGAACGTCGACGCGTGGTTCTTCGCCACCTGGGCTGGATTCATTTTTCTGTTCTTCTCCGCGTCGCACTCGAAACTCCCCGCCTATGTTCTGCCGGTGTTTCCCGCGCTGGCCGTGCTCATCGGGCAGTGGCTGGCGCAGGCGCCGGACGAGGGCGCGGCGCGGCTGCGCCCGGGGCTCCGGGTGTTTACCTTCATCTGCGGACTGCTGGCCGTCGCCTTGCTGGTGGCGGTGCTGAGGGTCGGCGCGATCATCCGCGAACCGGGCCAGGCGGAGATGCTGCGGCCTTATGCGTTCGGCATGACGGCAGTGCTGTTGCTCGGCGGCGTCCTGGCACCCTGGCTCGCGCACCTCCGCGGCCCGCGCGCGGCCCTGCTCGGCATGGCCGCGACGATGGCGCTCTTCTGCGGCGTGCTGACCTTTGCCGCACCGGACATCCAAAGGCCCGGCACGAAGGAACTCGCGTTGTTCGTGAAGGCCCACGCGCAACCCGGCGATCGCGTGATGCACTACCACGAGTTTTTCCACGACTTCACGTTCTACGCCGGGCGGGTGGTGGACGTCGTCGCGTTCAAAGGCGAACTGGAACTTGAGGAGGACGCCGCAGCGCGAGCGAGCGGCCGCTTCCTCGATGAGGCGGCGTTTCGCCGGCTCTGGACGCAGCCGGGCCGCCTCTACGTCGTCGCGCGCAAACCGGACGTGAGGGAACTGTTCGCCGATCCGGCGTTCAGTTATCATTTGCTCGATCAGACCGAGGATCATTATCTCTTCAGCAATCAGCCCTGACATGTCCGCCTCCACCCCTCCCACGCTCACATCCGCGGCCAGCTTCCTTCCCTTTGCCCGCCCGACCATCGACGAGGAAACCATCGCCGGCGTGGCCGAGGTGCTGCGTTCCGGCTGGATCACGTCCGGGCCGCAGGTCAAGGTCTTCGAGGCCAAACTCTCCGAGTATGTCGGCGGCCGCCCGGTGCGCGCCTTCAATTCCGGCACGTGCACGATGGAGATCGCGCTGCGGATCGCCGGCATCGGCCCCGGTCATGAGGTCATCACGACGCCGCTGTCTTGGGTCGCGACCGCCAACGTCGTGCTTGAGGTCGGCGCCCGGCCGGTCTTCGTCGATATCGATCCGGCGACCCGCAACCTCGACCTGGACCGCATCGAGGCGGTGATCACGCCCAAGACGCGCGCCATCATTCCGGTCGACCTCGCCGGCCTGCCGGTGGATCGCGACCGGCTCTACGCCATCGCCAAGCAGCACCAGCTGCGCGTCATCGAGGATGCCGCCCAGTCCTTCGGCAGCACTTGGCAGGGCAGGCGTATCGGTGCCTTCGGCGATTTCGTCTCCTTCAGCTTCCACGCCAACAAGAACATCACGACCGCCGAGGGCGGCTGCCTGGTGCTCAACGACGAGCGCGAGGCGAAACTCGCCGAGCAATACCGTCTGCAGGGCGTGGTGCGGACCGGCTACGATGGCATGGAAGTCGAGCGGGTCGGCGGCAAATTCAACCTGACCGACATCGCGGCGCGCATCGGCCTCGGGCAGCTGCCGCACCTCGATCTCATCACGGCCCGGCGCCGCGAGCTGGCGCAGGCCTACCTGGAAGCGTTTGATACGCCCGCCGTCCGCGCCCTCGGCCTGCATCTGCCGGTCGCCGACTTTGCGAACAGCAACTGGCACATGTTCCAGGTCGTGCTGCCGGAGGAGCGGCTGACCGTCAAGCGCGCCGAGGTCATGGCCCGGATGCACGCGGCCGGCATCGGCACCGGCGTGCATTATCCGGCCATGCACCTGTTCGCCGTCTACCGGCGGCTGGGCTGGAAGGAGGGCGATTTCCCGCGCGCCGAATACGCCGGCCGCAACATTCTGACGCTGCCGCTCTTCCCGGCCATGACCCGCGTCGACGTCGCCCGGGTCGTCACCACCCTCACTGCCATTCTTGAAGCCCACCGGAAGCCATGAGTGCCACACCCTATCTTTCCGTCGTCATACCCGTCTACAACGAGGAGCCGAACCTGCCGCCGCTTTTCGCCCGCCTCTACCCCGTGCTCGACGGGCTCGGCAAGTCCTACGAGGTCATCTTCACCAACGACGGCAGCGCCGACCGGTCGTACGAACTCCTGCGCGCCCAGCACGCCGCGCGGCCCGACGTCACCCGCGTCATCGACTTCAACGCCAACTACGGCCAGCACATGGCGGTCATGGCGGCGTTCGAGCGGGTGCGCGGCAAGGTCATCGTCACGCTTGACGCCGACCTGCAGAATCCGCCCGAGGAGATCCCGAAGCTGCTCGAGAAAATCGACGCGGGGCATGACTACGTCGGCGGCTTCCGGCTGAACCGGCAGGACACGGTTTTCCGGACGTGGGCGTCGAAGCTCATCAACGTCGTGCGGCGGCGGACGACGAACATCGTGATGACCGACCAGGGCTGCATGCTGCGCGCCTACCGCCGCGCCGTGGTCGACGCGGTCGTGCGCAGCGGCGCCATCAACACCTTCATCCCGGCGCTGGCCTACAGTTTCGCCGGCAATCCCGCCGAGGTCGGCGTGCGGCACGCGGAGCGCCACGCCGGCGTTTCGAACTACTCGTTCTACAAGCTCGTCCGCCTCAACTTCGACCTCATCACCGGCTTCTCGCTCGCGCCGCTGCAGCTTTTCACGCTGTTCGCGCTGCTGTGCGCGGCGGGCAGCTTCCTGCTCGTGCTCGTCCTCGCCTACCGCCGCCTCTTCCTCGGCGCGGAGGCCGAGGGCATCTTCACCCTCTTCGGCATCCTCTTCTTCCTGCTCAGCGTGGCCATGGTCGGCATCGGCCTCATCGGCGAATACGTCGGCCGCACCTACCAGGTCGTCCGCACCCGCCGGCAGTACCACGTGCGGGAGATGCTCGAGGTGAAGACACGCGATTTGTGACCGCCAAGCCCCGCATCCTTTTCTTTGGCTACAGCGAGGTGGGCCATGAATGCCTCGAGCTGCTGCTGGCGCGCGGCGACAACGTCGTCGCGCTCATCACGCACGAGGACAACCCCGACGAGAAGATCTGGTTCAAGACGCCCGCCGTCGCCGCCTGCGAGCACGGCGTGACGGTGCGCACGCCCACCGGGGTCAACACGCCCGAATGGATCGAACGCATCGCCGCCCTGCGGCCCGACCTGATCCTGTCCGTCTACTACCGGAACATGATCTGTGCGCCGATCCTCGCGCTGCCCCGGCTCGGCGCGTTCAACATGCACGGCTCGCTCCTGCCCAAGTACCGCGGCCGCGCGCCGATCAACTGGGCCGTGCTCCACGGCGAACCGCGCATCGGCATGACGCTCCACCGCATGGTCAAAAAGGCCGACGCCGGCCCCATTGTCGACCAGGAGGGCGTGGACATCGGTCCGCGCGACACCGCCGAGCAGGCCTTCCGCAAGGTCCTGCCCTGCGCCCGTCGCGTGCTCGAGCGCCAGATCGACGCCCTGCTGGCCGGCACCGCCCGGGAAACGCCGCAGGACGAGTCGCAGGCCACCTATTTCGGCGGACGCAGGCCCGAGGACGGCCGCATCGCCTGGGCGCAGACCAACCGGGAGATCTTCAACCTCATCCGTGCCGTCACCGATCCCTACCCCGGCGCGTTCACCGATGTCGGGCCCGCCCGCCTCATGGTCTGGTGGGCCGAGCCCGATTCGCCCGCGACCCACGGCCTCCGCGGCCGGCCCGGAGAAATCGTGTCGATCAGTCCGCTTGTCGTCGCCACTGGCGGCGGCCTGCTCGAACTCACCCGCACCGAGTGGCGCGGCGGGCCGGCACCGGCCCTGCACGTAGGACAGCAATTATGAATTTGAACCACGGAGGCACAGAGAGCACAGAGTAAAGGACCTTTGCTTGAACCTCCGTGTCCTCTGTGTCTCTGTGGTTCATCTTATTCTTCGTGCTCTTTGTGACCTTGGTGGTTAAAAATAACCCTGATTTATGCCTCTTAAAGTTCTCATCCTTGGTGCCAACGGTTTCATCGGCAGCTCGCTCACTCATGCCATCCTCAAGCAGAAGGACTGGGAGGTCTACGGCATGGACGTGGGCGACCACAAACTCGGCCACTGCCTCGGCCATCCCCGCTTCAAGTTCGTCGAGGGCGACGTCACCATTTCGCGCGAGTGGATCGAGTACCACGTGAAAAAGTGCGATGCCGTGCTGCCGCTCGTCGCCATCGCCAACCCCGCGCAGTACGTCAAGGATCCGCTCCGGGTGTTCGAACTCGATTTCGAAGCCAACCTCGAAACCGTGCGCAAATGCGCGAAGTACAAGAAGCGCATCATCTTCCCCTCGACCTCCGAGGTCTACGGCATGTGCCCCGACGCCAAGCTCAACGAGGAGACGAGCACGCTAGTCTACGGCCCCATCGACAAGCAGCGCTGGATCTACGCCAGCTCGAAGCAGCTGCTCGACCGCGTCATCTACGCCTACGGCGTGCGCGACGGCGTGGACTACACGCTCTTCCGCCCCTTCAACTGGATCGGCCCCAAGCTCGACAACGTCTTCGAGCCCAAGGAGGGCAGCTCGCGGCTTTTCACCCAGTTCATCTCGAACATCATCTTCAAGAAGCCGATCCAGCTCGTCGACGGCGGCAAACAGGGCCGCTCGTTCACCTTCATCGACGACGGCGTCGACGCACTCCTGCGGATCATCGAAAACAAGAACGGCTGCGCCTCGCGCCGCATCTTCAACCTCGGCAATCCGAAGAACAATGTGAGCGTCGCCCGGCTCGCCCAGCTCATCATCGCCGCGTTCAAGCAGTATCCCGAGTACCGCGAGCACGCCGAGCAGGCGAAAGTCATCGTCGTGCCGTCGGGCAAGTACTTCGGCAAATATTATCAGGACATCCAGCGGCGTGTGCCGTCCATCGCCAACGCGTGGAAATACCTCGGCTGGCGGCCGAAGGTCGACCTCAAGACGGCCATCCGGCGCACGCTCGACTACCACCTCGCGCACAAGGATTACCAGCTGGAATGAACCCCGCGCCCCATGCCCGTCCGCCTCGCGCTCAAAGTTGACGTCGACACCGACCGCGGCACGCGGCTCGGCGTGCCCAACCTCGTGGCCGACTGCTGCGAGTTCGGCGTGCCGGCCTGCTTTCTCTTTTCGCTCGGGCCGGACCAGACCGGTCGCGCAATCACGCGCATTTTCCGGCCCGGCTTTTTCAAGAAGGTCAGCCGCACGGGCGTCGTCTCGATGTACGGCCTGCGCACGCTGCTCAACGGCACGCTCCTGCCCGCGCCGCACATCGGCCGTCGCAACGTCGACGTCATGCGCGCCGTGCGCGCCGCCGGCTTCGAGACCGGCATCCATTGCTACAACCATTACCGCTGGCAGGATTACGTTCAGAAGATGAGCCTCGAGGCGGTGCGTGCGGAATTCATCGCCGCCCGCGCTGAATTCCTGCGCATTTTCGGGTGCGAGGCGCACACCGCCGGCGCGGCCGGCTGGCAGAGCAACGCCCGCAGCCGCGAGGTCTACGATGAGGCCGGGCTCCTCTACGCCAGCGACACGCGCAACGGATCGCCCTTCTTCCCGCGCCTCGACGGGCGCGTGTTCAAGACGCTCGAAATTCCGAGCACCCTGCCAGCCTTTGACGAGCTGCTCGGCCGGCGCGGGTATCCCGACGACCGCATCGTGCCGCTCTACCTGTCACTCCTGGGCGCCGACCGGCCCAACGTGTTGACGATCCATGCCGAGATCGAGGGCATGGGCAAACGGTCTCTTTTCCGCGCCCTGCTGCGCATCTGCACCGAACATGGCGTGCAGTTCATCCGCCTCGACGACTACGCGCGCGAGCTGCTTGCCAACCGCGCCGCCATCCCGGTGCGCAACCAGATCCTTGCGCCCATCGACGGCCGCTCCGGCACCGTGGCCACCCAGGCGGCCGCATGACGGCCGCGCAGGTTTTGAGTTTGGAGTTTTGGGTTCTGAGTTCGGCTCAGTGCGCCAGAACCCAAAACTCAAAACCCAGAACTCAAAACTCGGAGCGTAGAACCCGAAACTGATCGCCACGTCAGTGGCGATCGACCCGCCAGAACAGCCACAGCCCCACGCCTAGGAAGATCAGGTTCGGCAGCCACAGGAGCAGGTCGGGACGCAGCTCCGGGTGGTTTTCGAGCCAGCCGATCATGACGGTGAGAAAATAGTAGCCCATCGCCAAAACCAGCGCGAGGCCGAGGTTGGCCGAGGTCTCGCGGCGCGAAACCTTGATGCCCAGCGGCACGCCGACGAGCGCAAAGGAAAACACGGCAAACGCCGTGGTGAATTTGTCCTGGACGACCATCTGGAGCTTCATGCGGTCGAGCTCCCGCTGATGCTGGTCCGGCGGTGCCACCGGTTGCGCCAGCCGCCGCCACTCTGCAATCAGCTCAGGATAGGTGTACCACTGGAGCTTGCGGTGAATCGTGTTCCGCCCAAACAGACCCTCCAGCGGCAGGCGCACACTGGTGCGCTCCGAGCTTAAGGTCGGCCGCGGCTCCGTGAAGTCCTCGGGATTCTTTGGGTCCCGGGCTTCCACCTGGAGGTGGTTGAGGTTGAGGATGAGTTCACCCGTCTTCTCGTCGAAATCGAAGCTGCCGGACTCGGCGCGGATGAAATTCTTCACCCGTCCCTGGCGGTCGAGCTCCCACAGCCAGAAATCCTTCACGCCCAGACCGTTCTTCTCCCCCACATAAAGCACCTTGCCGGGAAAGTCCCGGATGAAGGTGCGGGGCACGATGAAGCTGAGCGGGTTCCGGCGCACCGCATCGCCCAGCTCGACGTGGTACACCACCCGCGCCCACGGCATGAACTGGAAGTTGATCACCACGCCGGCGAGCACACCCAAGACGGCCAGCAGAAGGATCGGGCGCGCCAGCCACGGCAGGCTGAGGCCCGCCGCGCGCATGGCCGTGACCTCGTGCTCCGCCGACATGCGCCCGAGCACCAGCAGCACGCCCGTCAGCACGCCGATGGGCAGGGCGTACGAAACGACGAACGGCAGGAGCAGCAGGATGAGCTCCACAAACATTTCCGGCTTCAGCTGCCCGGCGATCACGTAGCCCAGCAGATCCCGCACCGCGTTGCCCACCATCAGCACGAACGCGAACATCCCCACGGCGCTCACGCAGGAAAAGAGGACGCTTTTGAAGATGTGCCGCTGCAGCAGGTTCATCCCGGGTCTCTGATTAACATGAAGGCGGCGGAGCGCACGAGGGAAATTCTCCGACGACTTGGGTGATAACATGGTTTGTCATTGCGAGGAGTAGAAGCGACGACGCAATCCAGCCCTTCGACAAGCTCAGGGCCCCGAGCCTGTCGAGGGGCTGGATCGCCACGTCCGTTCTGCTGGCCCGCAGAACCCGACTCGCGATGACTGAACGACTGCTTTACCGGCGCTGACTCCCCTTTGACTTCTGCGCGGCCTTGGTGTTCTTCGTGGCGGGATGAAATTCACGCCCGCCCAGCCACCCATCCACGGCGAGACGCTCGCTTCGCTGGCCGCCCGCCTCGCGGCGGCCGGCGAACCCGCCTACCGGGCGCGGCAGGTGCTCGACTGGCTCTACAAAAAACGGGCGGCCTCCTGGGACCAGATGACCAACCTGCCCAAGGCGCTGCGCGGCTGGCTGGCGGACACGTTCGACTTCGATCCCTCGACGCTCGTGCTCAACCGCCAGTCGGAGGATGTCACCGACAAGCTGCTCCTCGAATTGCGCGATCGCTCGCTGATCGAAACCGTGATCATCCGCGCGCCGCAGGAAGGCGTGGGTCTCGATCACTCGCGCAAAACCATCTGCATCTCCACGCAGGTCGGCTGTGCCATGGGCTGCCAGTTCTGCGCCTCCGGCCTCGCCGGCCTCAAGCGCGACCTCTCCGCCGGCGAGATCGTCCACCAGCTCATCCAGGTCTGCCGCCGCGAGGATGTCCGCACGCCGCGCGCCCGCACCGAGCTCGCCTCGTTCGACAACATTGTCGTCATGGGTATGGGCGAGCCGCTGCACAACTATGACAACCTGCTGCGCGCCCTGACCATCGTGAACGCCGAATGGGGCCTCGGCTTCGGCGCGCGCCGCATCACCATCTCCACCAGCGGCCTCGTGCCGAAAATCCGCCGGCTCGCCGGGGAGCCTGTCGGCTTCCGCCTCGCCGTCAGCCTGCACGGTGCCACCAACGAGGTGCGCGAGCAGATCATGCCCATCAACCAACGCTGGCCGCTCGAGGAGCTCCTGCCGGCCGTCCGGGCGTTTGCCGAGCAACGCGGCCGCATGGTCACGCTCGAGTTCATCCTCATCGAGGGCGTCAACGACAGCCTCGACCAGGCCGCGAAACTCCGCGACATCGCGGGTGACCTCCATGCCCACGTCAACCTCATCCCTTACAACGCCGTCGAGGGCCTGCCGTGGAAACGTCCCAGCCTCGCGCGCCAGCAGAAATTCGTGCGCCTGCTGCAGGAACGTGGCGTCTCCGTGACGCTCCGCCGCGAAAAGGGGCACGAGATCGACGCCGCCTGCGGCCAGTTGCGTTTGAAGACCGAGAAGGCACGGGAGGTAACTTCCTCCATGTAGGAAGCCCGCTTGCGGGCGATTAGATCGGCACCGCATGCCGGCGTCCTCGCGCGCGAACGCCCTTCCTACACTCTGAGAATGGTGAGAATGTCTTCTTGCCAGACTGATGGAGATTTCTTGTTTGTAGGAAGCCCGCTGGCGGGCGATCTCGCAGTGCCCATATCACGAAATCGCGGCTATTCTGCCCTGCGCAAGGGACGTTATTCGGTTCCGGGAGCGACGTATTTCCTGACGATTTGTCTAAATTCGCACCAAACGGGTCTGGCTTTGCCAACCGTTGGTAAAGCGGTGTTGCGAGAGTCTCACACCATGGCGCACGACGGTGTCTGGCAATTACGCGTCTGCACATTGATGCCCGACCACAGTCATTGGCTTGTCACACCCGGTGACCAGCTCGCACTCTCGCAGTGCGTGGGTCGTTTGAAGGCCAAAACGAAAGATACGCTTCGGGCTGTTGGGGTGGCCTGGCAGGAAAACTATTTCGATCACAGTATTAACACCAATGAACCGTCTCTGCCCGTCTTTCTCTACATCTATCTGAATCCGTATAGAGCTCAATTAATCGAGAGAAGTGCGCCTTGGCCATGGTTCTATTGCCGCCCCGATGAATGGGCATGGTTCAAGGATTATCTCGACAACGATCTACCGCCACCTGGATGGCTCGTATAGATTGAATATCGCGCGCAAGCGCGCTTCCTACATTCCTATGGTTCAATCTCGCCCGCGCCGGCGGCGGATATTTTTCTCCCGTTCCTTCCGACGGTGTTTTCTTTAAGAGCATCCCTTCCGCCGGCGGGGAACTTCCGGTTCCTCTTGTTTTCCCACCGGCTCGGGTTACTTTCCTTCCCTTCATTTCCATGATCGAAGTCAAAGGTCTGGTTAAGGACTACGGGACCCTCCGCGCGGTGGATGGCGTCTCCTTCACGGTCCGGCGCGGCGACATCCTCGGATTTCTGGGGCCGAACGGCGCCGGCAAATCGACCACGATGAAGATGATCGCCGGCTTTCTCCGTCCGACCGCCGGCCTCGCGCTGGTGGCCGGCCACGATGTCGCGGCCGAACCCGTCGTCGTCAAGCGCCTGGTCGGCTACCTGCCGGAAAACGCGCCGGCCTACCCCGAGATGACCGTCGAGGAGTTTCTCGGCTTCATCGCGGAAACCCGGGGCTACCGCGCCGCCGCGCAAAAGCAGCCGCACATCGAGCGCGTCGTCGGCCTCTGCCACCTCGGTCCGGTGCGCCGGCAGTCCATCGAAACCCTCTCGAAGGGCTACAAGCAGCGCGTCGGCTTTGCGCAGGCGCTCCTCCACGATCCCCCCGTGCTCGTCCTCGACGAGCCCACGGACGGCCTCGACCCCAACCAGAAGCACGAGGTGCGCAACATCATCAGGCAGATGGCCGCCGAGAAAACCGTCATCCTCTCCACCCACATTCTCGAGGAAGTCGAGGCGATCTGCACCCGGATGATCATCATCTCGCGCGGCAAGGTGGTCGTCGATGACACACCCGAGGGGCTGCGCTCCCGCCATGCCGGCGCCCGGCTCGATGAGATTTTCCGCACGCTCACGCAGACTGACCAATAAAAGATCGCACCTATTCTCCCGTCCGGCTTTCGACCTTCGCCTTTCGACCTTCGACTTTTACGCCTCATGTCCCAGATTCCGCCCATCTTCAAACGCGAGTTTCTCGGCTATTTCCGCTCCCCGGTGGCCTACGTGTTCCTGATTGTGTTTCTGATGGCCTCCGTCGGCTGCGCTTTCTTCCTCGGCGGCTTTTTCAACGCCAATGTCGCCAGCTTGGAGAGCTATTTCACGTTCCTGCCATGGCTCTTCATCGCCTTCGTCCCGGCCGCGGGTATGCGTCTCTGGTCCGAGGAGAAACGCTCGGGCACGATCGAACTGCTGTTCACGCTGCCCGTCACCACCCTCGAGGCGGTGCTCGGCAAGTTCCTGGCCGCGTGGGCGTTTCTGTGTCTCGCCATTCTGCTGAGCTTCCCGATGGGGTTGACCGTGGCCTACCTCGGCGATCCCGACTGGGGCGTCATTGCCTCCGGTTATCTCGGCGGCATGCTGATGGCCGGCGCGTATCTGGGCATCTGTTCGCTGACGTCGGCGTTCACGAAGAACCAAGTCATCAGCTTCGTGATCAGCGTATTTGTCTGTTTCGTCCTGGTGCTGCTTGGCTGGAGCGTCTTCACCGATTTTCTGGGCGGCTATCTGGCGCTCCCCGCCTGGCTGGTGGACGTCGTGTCGAACTTCAGCTTCAAGACGCACTTCGAGGCGTTCGCCAAGGGCATTATCGATCCGAAGGACGTCATGTTCTTCCTCTCGCTCGCCGGCTTCTGCCTCTGCCTGAACGTGCTCGTGCTGGAGCGCTGAACCCGGACCAACCTGCCACCTCTTTCCCTGCGCACCGCCCACTTTTTGAACGATCGCCCGATGAAATCCGGTATCAAACTCCTCTCTGTCGCGCTGCTGTTCGCCGGCCTCATCCTCGTCAACTACCTGGCGTCATCGATTCCCGCGCGCCTCGACGCCACCGCGGAGAAAATCTACACGCTCTCGCCCGGCACCCGGGCCCTCCTCGGCAAGCTCGAGGAGCCGGTCCAACTCGACTACTACTTTTCGCGCAGCACCCGCACCCTGCCGATCGCCCTGAAGAACTACGCCGAGCGCGTGCATGAGATGCTCCGCCAGTATGTGCGCGCCGCGCACGGCAAGATCACCCTGAATCTCATCGATCCGAAGCCCGACACGCCCGAGGAGGAGAAGGCCACGGCCGCCGGCATCTCCCCGCAGACGTGGCCTGCCACCGGCGAGCCGTTCTACTTCGGACTCGTTGCCATCCAGGCCGAGCAGCAGAAGGTCATCCCCGCCCTCACCGCCGACCGCGAGCAGTTCCTCGAGTACGATCTCTCGCAGCTCCTCTACGAGGCGCAGCTGCTGGACCGCCGCAAGCTCGGCCTCCTGACCAGCCTGCCGCTGCAGGGCCAGATGGATTTCATGGCCATGCAAAGCGGCCAGATGCCGCAGAGCCAGCTGGTGGTCAGCGAGTGGGCAAAAACCTTCGAGATCGTCACCATCGACGCCTCCGCCGACCGCCTGCCCGACAACCTCGACGTGCTCGCCATCATCCATCCGCAGAATCTCACGCGGAAGCTGGAGTTCGCCATCGACCAGTTCCTCCTTTCAGGCAAGCCGGTCTTCCTCGCGCTCGATCCGTCGTCCCGCTACTTCCGGTCGCGCGGCAACCAGATGGCCATGATGGGCGGACCGACGCCCAACGTTTCCAGCGACCTGCCCGACCTGCTCAAGGGCTGGGGCATCGTCTATGATCCGCAGAATGTCGTGGGCGACGAAGAGTACGCCACGCCCGTGCAGGTGGCCCCCGGCAACGTCGTCCGCTATCCCATCTGGCTCAGCCTCGCCCGGGATTCCTTCAACGGCACCGCCCTGCCCACGAGCCAGCTCGACTCCATGCTGCTGGTCGAAGCCGGCAGCTTTTCGCTGAAGGAGGGCACCGGCCTCACGTTCACGCCGCTGATCCAGTCCTCCGCGACCAGTGGCGACCTGCCGGGCATGGCGATCAGCATGGCCCAGCCGGAGGAACTCGGCCGCCAGATCACGCCCTCCGGCCGGAAAATCCTGGCCGCCCTCGTCCAAGGCAAATTCAAGAGCGCGTTCCCCGACGGCCCACCCGCAGACGAAAAGCCCGCCGACACTGCGGCAAAGGACAAGAAATCCGACACCGCGTCAGGCGAAACCCAAAACTCAAAACCCAGAACTCAAAATCTCAAGGCATCGTCCGCCCAGTCCACGCTTTTGCTGATCGCGGACACCGACTGGCTGTTCGACGACTACAGCGTGCGCAAATACAACTTTCTCGGCGTCGCCGCCGCCGAACCCCTCAACGACAACCTCGATTTTGCCAGCAACGCCCTCGAGTTTCTCTCCGGCTCGCGGGACCTCATCTCCATCCGCGGCAAGGGCACGTCGCTCCGGCCGTTCAAAGTCGTCCATGACATGGAAGTCAAGGCCCAGCAAAAGTATCAGGAGCAGCTCACCGCACTGGAGGCGCAACTCAACAAGGTGGAGAGCCAGCTGACCGAGCTTGAGGGCAAGAAGACCGAGGGCGGCCGGCTCGTCGCCACCCCCGAGGTGACCAAGGCCATCGAAGATTTCCGCCGGCAGCAGGTGAAGCTTCGCGCCGACCGCCGCGAGATCCGGAAATCGCTGCGCGAAGGCATCGAGGCATTGGAGAACCGCCTGCTGCTGCTCAACCTCCTCGCCACGCCGATGCTCGTCGGCGGCTTCGGCCTGTGGTTCTATTATCGCCGCCGCCAGCGCTGATTTCAGTTTGTCCGTAGGAAGGTCGCTTGCGACCGATTCCCTTCGCCCGCTCGCGGGCTTCCTGCCAGTCAATAAAATGATCCAGCCTTAAGAATCGCCTGATTTCGCGATGAAACTCAAACCCCTGATCCTCTCCGTCGCCGTCCTCGCCGTCCTTTCCGTCGCCGCCTTTCTCCTCCAGCGGCCGTCCGCACCGGCCAACCAGGATGCGCGCCTCGGCCAGCCGGTCTTCGACATCAAGGCCCTGGAGAAAACGGCCCGGATCCGCCTCGCTGATCAGGGCAAGACCGTGCTGCTGGCGAAGCAGCCCGATGGCAAATGGATCGACTCGTCGTATTTCGATCTGCCCGCCGACTTTTCCAAGCTCAGCCGGTTCACGGATGACCTCTCGAACGCCAGGATTCAGCGCCTCGTCACCCGGAGCCCCGAGCGGCTCGGCCGCCTCGATTTCAAGGACACGTCCATCGCCCTGCTCGACTCCGCCGGCCAGGCATTGTGGGCCATCACCCTCGGCAAGAACGCCGAGGGCGGCGGACGCTTCGTGAAGTTCGACGATGAGCAAAAGGGTTACCTCGCCAATCTCAGCCTCTACCTCGATGCCGACGCGAAAAACTGGGCCGACTCCCTCCTCGTCGATCTGAAGCCCGATGACATCGCAGCGATTGAGGTGGAATTTGCGGAAGGCGGGCCCGTGGTCGCCACCCGCGCCAAAAAGGAGGCCGCGTGGACCGCTGTGAGCGCCCCCGCCGGACAGCGCATCAAGGGCGATCGCATCACTTCGCTGCTGAGTTCGTTCAGCAGCCTCCGCTTCCAGGACACCGCCGACCTCACCGACGCAAACGTCGAGGCCGCCCGCCAGCACAGCCGCACCGTCAAACTCACCACTTTCGACCACAAGACCATCACCATCCAGCTTGGCCGCAAACCGGAAGAGAAGCTGGAAACCGGAAATCGGATACCGGATACCGGAAAGAAGGAATCCGCCACCGAGACCGGAGGCCAGAAACCGGAAGCCAGAAGTCAGAAGTCGGAGGTCGGCGAGCCGAAGCCAGAAGCCGGAAGCCAGAAACCAGAGGCCGCAAACCAAGACTCGGCCCAAAGCCCAGAACCCAACCTGTCCACCGTAGCTTCAGCGAAGGTGGAAACGCAGAACCCTGAACCCGTGGCTGCGCCTGCAGCGCAGCCGCCCGGCCCGGTCTATGCCTTCATCACTCACTCCGATACCGCCGCGCCGGTCAACGCGCTGATGAAGAAGCGCGCCTTTCAGATTTACGACTGGAACTTCACCAGCCTGCCGCAGAAATCCGACGAGCTGTTCGAGCCCGTGCCGGCGCCTCCGCCCGTGGAAAAAAAGACGGAAGTCGCGCCGCCCGGGACCATGTCCGACGCCAAACCGGCCGAAGCTGTGAAGCCCTGACGGTTCCTCCCGCCCGAACCGGCGGATGACCGGACGGGAATCGTTTCAGGTCGCCGCCGAGCCCGGCTGGTTGACGGCGCGGAACCGCTTCGGCGACATGCCCATTACTCGCTTGAAAGCGGTGCTGAAGGCAAAGGCATCCCCATAGCCCATCCGCGCGGCCACTGAAGCGACCTTCTCCGGCGTGTGACACAGCATGTCGGCGGCCGTGTTCATCCGCAGGCGGGTGAGATGCGAGAGCGGCGGCCGGCCGACCTGCCGCAGGCACAGGCGGCGCAGCGATTCCTGGCTCATGCCGGCGCATCCGGCCATGCGCTGGAGGTCCCATGCTCCACCAATATCATTCCCGATCGTGAGCCAGAGTCGGTCCAGCCGCGGTTCACCCACGTTTGACTCCAGTATCCGCAAGGCCATGCGATGGACGATCGTGGCCCAGTATCCCACGACGGCCTGGTCGGCCCTGCCGGCGTTTTCATAACACGTTCCTTCCACCGCTAGACGGAAACCCGGTGTGCTGACCGGCACGAGGCGCGGCGGCTGCCCCGGACCCAACGTCGGTAGCCTGACTGACTCCGGATAGATCACCCAGTGAAGCCGCCAGTGGCGCCCCGGCCGGATGTGGTAGGCATTCAACGCCCGCGGAGCCATCACGTAGGCCTGTCCAGCCGGGCATCGCGCCCAAGCCCCGTCGATCAGAACCTCTCCCTCGCCTGCGGTGGAGACCAGAATCACGCTGAAGGGAGGATTGTGACGCACGAACTGATAGCCATTGCGCGCCTCGGTGAATCCGGCGAAGCTGATCGGCGTCGCCCTCAAGCCGGGCGCTTGCAGATGGCTGACCAGCCATTCCCGGGTCGCCGGACCCAGGGAGTGGATTTCGCGAAGGTTTTTGGGGATGCGATCCATGGACGTAATCGAACGGTTGTGATATCAAAATGGTCGGCTGCAAACCTGTTTTCTGCAGGGTGCGCCCTTTTCGCCCGCGTTCTTCCCCCAAAGCATCTCATCCCAACCCTTTTCCTCCCTCATCATGAAAACGACCTTCCATCGCTTGTCTGTTGTTTTCCTAACGTGCTCCCTGGCCCTAATCGCCCGGGCCGCAGCCGGGGCCGACGCCGGCCCACGGGAGCGGCTTCTGATGGATTTCGGCTGGAGGTTTCACCTCGGCAACGAGTGGGGCTCCGGCCAGAACCTGTCCAAAGCCGGCTCGGGCATCGGCCCGGCCAGCATGACCTTCGGCGACGCGAGCTGGCGGCAGGTCAACCTGCCGCACGACTGGGCCGTCGAGCTGCCGTTCGATCCCAAGGCCGACGGTTCGCACGGCTTCAAGGCGCTGGGCGACGGCTTTCCCCCAAACAGCATCGGCTGGTATCGGCGCACCTTCGACCTGCCCGCGACCGACGCCGGCCGGCGGCTCTGGCTGGAGTTTGACGGCGTGTTCCGCGATTGCACGGTGTTCGTCAACGGGTGGTTCGTCGGCCACCACGAGAGCGGTTACAGCGGCGTCCGCTACGACATCACCGACGTCGCCAACTGCGGCGGCCAGAACGTCGTGGCCGTCCGGGTGGACGCCTCGCAGACCGAAGGCTGGTTCTACGAGGGCGCCGGCATCTACCGGCACGTCTGGCTGGTGAAGACGGCTCCGCTGGCCGTCGCCCCTGACGGTGTGTTCGTGTACAGCCAGTTTCCCAACAATGTCCCCGTCGGGCCTGCCGAGCTCCATTTCCAGACCCGGCTGCTGAACGCGCAAAATGCCGGGGCTGACGCGACGGTCGCGTGGGAAGTATCCGATCCGGCGGGCCGGATCGTGGCCAACGCGCAGCAATCCGCGCACCTCGACGGCACAAGTTCGCTCGAGGTCCAAGCGACGGCCAAGGTCGATGCGCCCGAGCTCTGGTCGCCGGAAACGCCCCGACTCTACCACCTCGTCACCACGGTCGCGAGCGTCGGCCGGACCGTGGACCGCGTCGCCACCGAATTCGGCATCCGCACGGTCGGCTTCGACGCGGACAAGGGATGCTTGCTCAACGGCGAACCCTATGTGCTCAAAGGCACCTGCAACCACCAGGATCACGCGGGCGTGGGCGCCGCCCTGCCCGACCGGCTCCAGTATTTCCGCATCGCCCGGTTGAAGGAAATCGGCGCCAACGCCTACCGCTCCGCGCACAATGCGCCCACCCCGGAGTTGCTCGAGGCGTGCGACCGGCTCGGCATGCTCGTCATGGACGAGAACCGGCTGGTGGGCAGCGACCCGCAGCACCTGAAGTGGTTCAAGGAGCTGGTGCTCCGCGACCGCAATCACCCCAGCGTGGCAATCTGGTCGCTGGGCAACGAGGAGTTCTCCGTGCAGGGCACGCCGTCCGGCGGGCGCGTCGCCGTGACGATGCAGGATCTGGTCAAACGCCTCGATCCGACGCGGCCCGTCACGTACAACTCCGATTTGGGGAACGAATTCGCCGGCATTAACGAAGTCATCGAGGTGCGCGGCTGGAGTTACCACATCGGCGTGGACAACATGGACGCCTATCATGCCGCGCATCCGCAGCAGCCGAACGTCGGCAGCGAGCAGGGCAGCACCGTCGGCACCCGCGGGATTTACGCCAACGATCCGAAGCACGGCTACGTCAGCGCCTACGACGACAACAACCAGAGGTGGTCGAACACCGCCGAGCAATGGCTGAGCTTCTTCGACCCGCGGCCGTGGCTGTCCGGTGGATTCGTCTGGACCGGCTTCGACTACCGCGGCGAACCCACGCCGTATAGCTGGCCGTGCATCAACTCCCATTTCGGCATCCTCGACACCTGCGGCTTCCACAAGGACAATTTCTGGTACTACCGGTCTTGGTGGACCGGCCAGCCGGTGCTCCACCTGCTGCCCCATTGGAACTGGGCCGGTCGCGAGGGCCAGGAGATCGATGTCCGGGCGTTAAGCAACTGCGACGAGGTGGAGCTGTTCCTCAACGGCCGCAGCCTGGGCCGCCAGAGGATGCAGCGCGATTCCGAGCTGAAATGGAAGGTGCCCTATGCGCCGGGCGCGCTGTCCGCCAAGGGATACCGGGATGGAAAACTGGCGGTGGAGACCAAGGTTGAAACCACCGGGGCACCCGCGGCCGTGCAGCTCACTCCCGACCGGACCATGATCGGCGCCGATGGCGAGGATGTCTCCGTGGTCACCGTCGCCGTCACCGACGCCGGAGGCCGGGTGGTGCCGACCGCGGACAATCCCGTCCAGTTCTCCCTCGAGGGTCCGGGCCGGATCATCGGCGTCGGCAACGGCGATCCGAGCTGCCACGAACCCGATGTGTACGTGTCCTCGCCGACGATCCGCACCACGGCCATCGACGGCTGGCGCTGGAAGCCCATCGCCGACCCCTACGTCGCCAATCTCCCAGAGGAAGCTGCGGCCTTCGATGACTCGGCGTGGGCCACGACGGACGTGCGCGCCGAGAGCGGCCCGTTGGTTTTGGGCGGATCCGGCGCGTTTCGTGCCCGGATCACCGTCTCCGCCGCCGACCTCGCCGCGCCGGGCGTGGAGCTGTGGTTCGGCCAGATCGCGGGCGACGGTTCGGTTTACATCAACGGCCGGCGCCTCGGCGGCACCGGTGACCCGCGCGTTCCTTCGATTTACGGCGTCAAAGACCTCCTGCATCCCGGCGAAAACACGATCGCCGTGGTGCTCAGGACCTACGGCCCCACGGGAGGCTTGGCCAAGGGCGTGGCGTTGCGGTTCGTGGAACCCCCGGCACCCGTGCAGTGGAGCCGCAGCGTGTTCAACGGCCTGGCCCAGATCATCGTCCAATCCAGCCGCAAGAGCGGCACGGTCAAGCTGACGGCCCAGTCCGTGGACCTGACGCCGGCGGCGGTCTCGATCAAGACGGACCCGGTGGCTCTGCGGACCACGCTGCCGTAGCCGCCCCGCCTCCACCGGAGCAGAAGACCGAGGCGAAACCGGTGAATAAACCGGCCGAGACTCCGAAATCCTGAAGGATGGCCGGATGAATGCCGGCTGGTTGGCGGCAGCAGGACGACGCAGCATCGTCGCATCGCTCCGTTGAAGGGGTTTGCCCCGTCGGTGGTGTTATGTGTTTTGCTGTATCAACAGCTTCAGCCTCCTCCGAGGCCCTTGTTCACCCTTTTGTGGAAAACAGATCAGCCTGCGGATTCCACGCGATCCAACAATTCATCCGTAACCCATCATGAGAATTGAACGAAGAAGCTTTCTCAAATCGGGTGCCGCCTTCCTTGGCTCCGGTATGTTGCTGAACTGCCTGGCTGTACCGGCGACTGCAGCCGAAAACCCAACCGCGCCCGACGGGAATATCTGGGAGATTTTCCGCAAGCGCCGGTCGGTGCGAAAATACCGTCCGGATCCCATCCCTGAAGCAGATATCGTCAGAATCCTCGACGCCGCGCGCACCCCGCCGAGCTCGGGGAACGAGCAACCCTGGAAATTCCTCGTGATCCGCGACAGGGACAAGATCCTCCGGATGAAAGAAGGCTGCGTGCAAGGGGCGCTGGAACGGTTCGACAGCCGCGGGGATAAGACGACAACGAGGGAGGAATACGAACGCAGTGCCCGGAACCAGCTCGGCAACTATTTCTCGGCTCCGGTCTACATCGTTGTTCTGACCGACAACACGTACCCGGCCTACCACCATTGGGACGGTCCGATGGCCGCGGGATATCTGATGCTCGCGGCCCGGGCCCTGGGTTACGGCACGGTCTTCATCACCGACTCGATTCCGGACAGCGTGACCAAAGAGGTGTTGCGCATCCCGGACAACTACACCCGCGTGTGCATCACGCCGCTGGGAGTTCCGGTCGAATGGCCCGAGTCGCCACCCAAGAAAAAGCTGGAGGAGTTCATCGCCTACGAGTCGCTCTGAAACAGCCAATTTCCCGAAGTCCACATGCTCTCCCATCCCCGCTTCTTCGCCCGATTCTTCATCAAAGTGACCGGCTTTACCACCACGACCGTCATCGCCATGGGGCTGCTGGCCGCGTTACCGGCATCAGCACGCGCAGATTCGAAAGCCATGTCGGCCCCCGCGGCGACAATCGAGATAACCTACGTGGCGAACGAAGGTTTTCTGATCTCCGACGCCGGCCGCAAGGTCCTGATCGATGGCATCTTCACCGAAGGCTTTGGTCGCTTCTACACACCGACAGCGGAGATCCTGAACAAGGAAAGAAACGCTCTGCCGCCCTTTGATCACCTCGATGCTTTGCTGGTCAGCCATTATCATCCTGACCACATCAATCCCGCCGATGTCGTTCAGCACCTGGCAAACGACCGCCAAACCGTGCTCATCGGTCCGCCGCAAGTGAACGATCTGTTGAAGCCAATCAACGGCTACGAGGCTATCGCGCAGCAGATCCTGATTGTTTCGCCTGGATCCGGCGACGCGATCGAGTCGTCAGTCAGGGATATCAAGATCAAGAGCGTGGCGTTGCAGCACATGAACGATGCCGAGAGGAAACACCAGAACCTCGGCTTCCTGCTCAGCCTCGGTGGATTCAAGCTGTTTCATGTCGGCGATGCCGGTGTCGGCGATGTTACCGAGTACAAAAATCTGAAGCTGGCCGGGGAGAATATCGACATAGCGTTCCTGAGTCACTTTTGGTTCGACAACGAAAACGTCGGCAACGCGCGGGAAATCATCGGCGATATCAAGCCAAAGGCGATCGTTCTGATGCACATGAATGTCGGGAAAGCCGACGATTATCGAAATCGGATCGGAAAGATGAACGGTCTTCCCCCGGTATACATGGCGGAGTCGCCCATGGAGGCGTTCCATTTCCAGCTGGCCGCTGGGGTTCTCTCGGCCGACCACAGCCCCCTGCAGCAGCAAGCGAATCCCGCCAAAGAAACTTGGATGGCACGAGGTCCGTACTTCGGTCAGAAGCCACCAGGGGAGACGCCCGAGATATTTGCACCCGAACTATTATCGGCGCGGTACGGTTTCGTGGCCCGCCTCGCATTTTCCCCCGACGGCACCGAGTGCTGCTTCACGGTGACGGACGCGACCTTCTCCAAACCGCGGCTCCTTTTTACCAAGCGCGAAGGTGATGTCTGGACAATCCCAGCGGCACCCCCCTTTACGCTCGGCCGTGCGACCAGCCACGAACCTTTCTTTTCGAAGGACGGCCAGAAGCTCTATTTCAGTTCCGACGGAGAGCCTTCATCACCGACAAACAAGCGGGACCTGTGGGTGACCGAACGCACACCCGAGGGATGGAGTGAACCAAGCCGTTTGCCGCCTCCAATCAACTCCGATTACAGAGAGCTGTTTTTCTCCCAAGCCGCGGACGGCACCGTATATTTCGTCTCCAACCGCCCCGGGGGGCTCGGCGGATTCGACCTCTACCGGACTCGGCAGGAGCCGGGCCAGTCCCTGCGGGTCGAAAACCTCGGTGCACCGCTGAATTCACCGGACGACGAATGGGATCCATGCATCGCTCCCGACGGGAGCTTTCTAGTCTTCGCCTCAACCCGTCCCGGTGGCCGTGGCGGATCGGATCTCTATGTGAGCTTCAACGATGGCCACGGCGGCTGGACTGACCCCATCAACTTGGGCGAAAAGATTAACGCTCCCGACGACGAGTATGCTCCTGCGCTTTCCCTGGACGGACAGTTTCTGTTTTTTTCGCGTCACAACGGAAAGCGGTGCGACGTCATGTGGGTGAGGGCTGACGTCCTCGAGCGATTCCGGAGTGAACCTGGGACGAGTGCTGTTCCGGAGACGGTCATGGTGCCGCGAGGGAATGCACCGCTTCTCGATGGCGTTCTGTCCCCCGATGAGTGGAACGGCGCCCGACGATTCGAAATTCCCGGCGGCGAGGTATTGCTCATGCACGCCGACGGCAATCTGTACGTGGGGCTCCGCACGACGGCCCAAGCGGTCGGCAGCATCTGCATCGACCAGGGCGATCAGATCGCGGTGCTCCACTCCTCGGCCGCCTTGGGTACGGCAACCTATGCGCGCTCGGAGACAGGATGGCGCCTGTCGCGAAAATTCGCCTGGCGTTGCCGGAACAAGCCGGATGCTGCTCAACTGCAGGCCGAGCGGACGGCGTTCTGGCAGGACGAACATTGGCTGGCGAACAACGCGCTCACCGGCAAGCCGGGAGAGATGGAATACCGGATTGCGATGCCGTCAGGATCATTGCGCCTCGCCGTGACCTTCAGCCGCATCCCCGACCGCACCCTGCTGTTCTGGCCGCAGGAACTCGCCGACGACAGTCGCAACCGGGATCTGATCGGGGGCAACGCACCCGAGACGCTCCAGTTTTCGCCGAAACAGTGGATAACCGTCCGGGCCTCCCCGTGATCAACCCCTCTGCGCGCCTGTGCGGACATCGGCATGACAGTGCCGGCCAAGAGAGATTGCGTCCCTGCCCATCTTCGTAAGACAAACTCCGTTCTTTACGCCGGGCGCAATCCCGCCCCAATAAAGGGGCACATGCCCGCCGACCGGCCCATTTCCGAGCTCTTTGCGCAGCAACGCCCGCTGCGCTCGCTCGAGTTTTTCCCGCCCAAGGACGACGCCGGGGTCGAGGCGCTGCGCCAGACCGCGACGGCGCTGAAGCGGATCGAGCCGGACTTTGTGTCCGTCACCTACGGCGCGGGCGGCGGCACGCGCGAGCGCACCGCCCAGGTGTCGGCGATGCTGAAGACCGAATTCGCCTTCACCGTGATGCCACACCTCACGGCGGTGAACCACACGCGCGCGGAAATCGCGGCCATCGCGGAGACGCATTACGCCCGCGGCATCCGCAACATCATGGCGCTCCGCGGCGATGTCCCCAAGGAGTTGACCGCCGCCGCGGCGTTCAAGGACGGCCTGCGCTACGGCAGCGATGTGGTCGCCCTCTTGAAACGGTTGCACCCGGATGTCTGCCTCGGCGTGGGCGGCTATCCCGAAAAGCATCCCGAGGCGCCGTCACTCGAAGTCGATCTCTCCAACCTGAAGCGCAAGGTTGACGCCGGCGCATCGTTCATCACCACCCAGCTTTTCTTCGACAACGAGGTCTATTACCGTTTCGTGGACCGATGCCGCGCCGCCGGCATCGCCGTGCCCGTCGTGCCGGGCATCATGCCGGTGCTCTCGCTCAAGCAGATCATGCGTTTCACCGACCTGTGCGGCGCCTCGCTGCCGGAAAGGCTCGTGAAGCGTCTCGCAGCCTCCGGCGAACAACCCGAGATCCTCGAGACCATCGGCATCGACTGGGCGCTCACCCAGATCCGCGACCTCCTCGCCCACGGCGCGCCCGGTTACCACGTCTACATTCTCAACCGCGCCAAAAGCGCGTTGATCTTCGCCGCCGGCCTCGCGGCGTAAGGAGTAGATTCCAACGCAAAGTCGCCAAGCCGCAAAGAGCGCAATGCGCTTCCCCTCTGCGCCCTTGCGTCTTTGCGTTAAATCCACCTACCCGCCGGCGAACACCGGCCGGAAGCCCGCCGCGGCGAGGATCTTTGCCACCGGCTCGCGCTTGTCACCCTGGATTTCGATGCAGCCGCCCTTCACCGTGCCGCCGGCGCCGCATGCCTTCTGCATTTTCTTCGCGAGCTGCTCCTTCTCCGCCTGACTGATGCCCATGAAGCCGCTCACGACCGTCACGGTCTTGCCGCCGCGGCCGGCCGTCTGTCGCGTGATGTCCACCCGCCCGCGGTTTTTGGGATTTCGGATTTCGGATACCGGATTGCTGATAGATTGGGTGGATTCCAGCTTTCCGGTATCCGGTTTCCGCTCTCCGGTGCCGACTGCGGTGAGTTGGGCGAAGGGGTTCTGGCCCAGCGGCATGCCGCCATCAGTCGGGACTTTGTTTCCGGCACTCATCAGCCTGCACCATTGAGGAGTTACCAAGGCACGCAAGCCCGGCGGCGTCATCAGCCCGCTTGATGCCGTTGCGTAGTGCGATTAGCGACGCTTCGATTTGCGGCGGCATCGTGAGTTGGCGGCGGGATTAGGTATTATTTATCAAGCGCTTGTGCGCGACCTGTCTCCTTCTTCAAACTATCATCCGCTGCCGGGAATCCACTTGTTTCGCGGTTGCGGCCATGCTCAGTCTTTCACCAGAATCCTGCTTGATCACACCACGTCATCCACCCAGCCGCGCGCCTGCGGTCGCGCCTTGGAAGCCTGCCGGCTTCCCCCGTCCATGATTGCCGCCGCCCTGCCCACCCGCGCCAACGCCGATTTGATCGAGGAGTACTACCTGCGCTGGCTCGAGAATCCTGACTCCGTCGATCCGACGTGGCGCGCGTTCTTTCAAGGCTTCACGCTCGGGCTCAGCGGCCAGGTGCCCGTGCTCGCCGGCTCTGCGTCGGCCGCCCCCGTCCTCATCGACAGCCTCAAGCAGTCGCAGGTCCACAGCCTCATCTATCACTATCGCGCCATCGGCCATATCCAGGCGCACCTCGATCCGCTCGGTGATCCGCCCCCGCCCGCGCCGCGCCTCGCGCTGCGCGAATTCGGCCTCAGCGAGGCCGACCTCGAGACCTTCTTCGACGTCGGCCACTACCTCGACGGCGGGCAGATGCGGCTGGTCGACCTGATCGCCGGCCTCCAGCAGACCTACTGCGGGCACATCGGCGTCGAGTATCTCCACATCCAGGAAACCGAGATCCGGCGCTGGCTGCAGGCCTGCATGGAGCCGCGCCGCAACCAGTCCAATTTCACCAAGGAGCAGAAGGTCCGCATCCTGCGCCGCCTCCACAAGGCCGAGCTCTTCGAACATTTCCTGCACACCAAGTATGTCGGCCAGAAACGCTTCTCCCTCGAGGGCGGCGAGACATTCATCCCCGCGCTCGACACCATCGTCGAGCACTGCCCGGACGCCGACATCGACGAGATCGTGATGGGCATGGCCCACCGCGGCCGGCTCAACGTCCTCGCCAGCATCCTCCGCAAATCCTTCGAGTTCATCTTCGAGGAGTTCTCCGAAAGCTTCATCCCCGACACGGTGGAGGGCGACGGCGATGTGAAATATCACCTCGGTTACGAGGCCGTGCTCGAGACGACCGCCGGGAAAAAGGTCGAGGTGCGCCTCGCCGCCAATCCCTCGCACCTCGAGGCCGTCGACCCGGTCGTGCAGGGCAAGACCCGCGCCCGCCAGCGCCTCCGCGGCGACACCGAGCGCCAGCGCATCCTCCCGCTTCTCGTCCACGGCGACGCCGCGTTCCCGGGCCAGGGCATCGTCGCCGAGGTTCTGAACTTTTCGCAACTGCCCGGCTACCGCACCGGCGGCACGCTGCACTTCGTCATCAACAACCAGATCGGCTTCACGACCAGCCCCGCCGAGGCGCGCTCCAGCCGCTACTGCACCGACATCGCCAAGATGATCGAGGCGCCCATTTTCCACGTGAATGGCGACGACTCCGAGGCCGTCTGCTATGTGGCCGAGCTGGCGCTCAATTTCCGCCAGAAATTCCAGCGCGACGTCGTGATCGACATGGTGTGCTACCGCCGCCACGGCCACAACGAGTCCGACGAGCCCGCCTTCACCCAGCCCATTCTCTACCGCCGGATCGCCGCGCACCCGCTCCCGTCCGGTATCCTCAGCAAAAAGCTGATCACCGAGGGCACGATCACCGCGGCGGAGTCGGACGCCATCAAGTCCGAGTACACCGCCGCGCTGGAGGATGCCCTCGCCAAGGCCCGTAAGAAACAGGAGCGGCAGATCGACGACGTGAAGCGCTTCGAGGGCTCCACCGCGGTCTTCCAGCATGCGTATTTCTTCTCGCCGGCCGTGACCGCCGTTCCGCCCCAACTACTGGAGAAATGCGTGCGCGGCCTCACCCGCGTGCCGCCCGGTTTCAAACTCAATTCCAAGATCAAGCGCTTCATTGAGACCCGCACCCAGGCCTTCAAGGAAGGGGGCCCGGTCGACTGGTCGTTCGGCGAGGCCCTTGCCTTCGGCACGCTCCTGCTGGAGGACACGCCCGTGCGCCTTTCGGGCCAGGATAGCGAACGCGGCACGTTCAGCCAGCGTCACGCCGCGCTCTACGACATCGACACCCGCGAGCGGTATGTGCCACTCGACCACCTCGACGAAAAGCAGGCGGAATTCTGCCTCTATAATTCGCCTCTCTCCGAGGCGGGCGTGCTCGGCTTCGACTACGGCTACAGTCTCCATTATCCCCAGATGCTCTGCCTGTGGGAGGCGCAGTTCGGCGATTTCGCCAACGGCGCGCAGACCATCATCGACCAGTTCATCGCCAGCTCCGAGTCGAAATGGCAGCGCGTGAGCGGCATGGTCCTCCTCCTCCCGCATGGCTACGAAGGCCAGGGTCCGGAGCACTCCTCGGCGCGCCTCGAGCGCTTCCTCCAGCTCTGCGCGGAGGGCAACCTGCAGGTGTGCAACCTCACCACGCCCGCCCAGTACTTCCACGCCCTCCGCCGCCAGATGCGGCGCGACTTCCGCAAGCCGCTCGTCGTGATGTCGCCCAAGAGCCTCCTGCGTCATCCCGCCGCCACGTCGCCCATCGACGAATTCACCTCCGGCCACTTCCAGGAAATCCTCGATGACCCGCTCTGGTCCGGCTCCGCCCATCAAAACCCTGAACTCAAAACCCTGAATCCTGAACCCGCGGCGCCCGCCGCGCCGCCGGAGCGCCTGATCCTCTGCTCCGGCAAGGTCTACTACGACCTCGCCGACCACCGCGAAAAGAACGGCATCACCGACGCGGCCATCGTGCGCATCGAGCAGCTCTACCCGCTGCACCGCAACCGTCTCGCCGAACTCTGCGACAAATACGACGGCTCCACCCTCGTCTGGTGCCAGGAGGAATCGCAGAACATGGGCGCCTGGAGCTTCATCGCCCCCCACCTGGAGCATGTCTTCGGCCGCAAGGCGTTCTATGCCGGCCGCGATGCCAGCGCGTCACCCGCCGTCGGCCATCTTGCCCGCCACCGGTATGAGCAGGCCGCCCTCATCCGGGCTGCCTTCGGCATCTGAGGCCGCACCGGAACTCCTGCCCGTCATCGGAAAACGACCATTGCGTCCTCGACTTCCGCCCTTCGTCCTTCGACCTTCGACTTCCCCTTCATGCCCACCCTTGACGTCAAAATCCCGTCTCTGGGCGAATCGATCACCAGCGGCGTGCTTGCCAAGTGGCACGTCAGGGATGGTGACTTCGTGAAAAAGGATCAGCCGCTCTTTGAGCTGGAAACCGACAAGATCACCTCGGAAGGCACTGCCGAGGCCGCCGGCCGCGTCGTGCTCAAAGTCCCCGTCGGCAGCGAAGTGAAGATCGGCCAGCTCGTGGCGACGATCGAGCTCGTCGCGGAGACCGGAGAGCGGAAATCGGATACCGGAAAGCAAGGCATCACGGCCTCCGCATCGTCTTTGTCGCCGTCTCCTTCAGAATCTATCCGGTCTCCGGTCTCCGGTCTCCGAAATCCTCCATCGGTTCGCCGGCTCGCGGCCGAGACCGGTATCGATCCCGCCACCCTCGCCGGCACCGGCAAGGGCGGCCGGGTGACGAAGGGCGACATGCTCGCGGCTGCCGCTACCGAAACCGGAAACCGGTTACCGGATAGCGGAAAGAACGTCAGCCCCGCCCAGACTCCATCTCAATCCCTGCCCCCTGCGGAGCCTATCCGGTTTCCGGTATCCGATCTCCAAAATGTCGCCGGGCCCGCGTCGCCGGTTTCGTCTGCAAAGCATACGCGCCGCAAGCTGACGCCCCTGCGCCAGCGCCTCGCCCAGCGCCTCGTCCAAGCCCAGCGCGAGGCCGCCATGCTCACCACGTTCAACGAGGTCGACATGTCCGCCGTGCGCGACCTCCGCGCGAAATACCAGGAAGAGTTCACCCGGAAACACGGCATCAAGCTCGGCTTCATGTCGTTCTTTGTGAAAGCGGTCGTGCGCGCCCTGCAGGAGGTGCCGGCCGTCAATGCGCAACTCGACGACGACACCGTCGTCGAGAACCACTCCTACGACATCGGCGTGGCGGTCTCCACCGAGCGCGGCCTCATGGTGCCGGTCCTGCGCGATTGCGACCGGATCAGTTTCGCCGACATCGAGAAGCAGCTGGCCGCAGCCGCGCAAAAGGCCCGCGAGGGCCGGATGACGCTGGCCGACCTTGAGGGCGGCGTCTTCACCATCACCAACGGTGGCGTCTTCGGCTCGCTCCTCTCAACGCCCATCCTCAACGCCCCGCAGTGCGCCATCCTCGGCATGCACGCCATCCAGGATCGCCCCATTGCCGTCAACGGTCTGGTCGTCATCCGTCCGATGATGTACCTCGCGCTCAGCTATGACCATCGCATCGTCGACGGCCGCGAAGCCGTGACCTTTCTCGTGAAGGTCAAGCAGGCCATCGAGGCCTCCACGCTCCAGCAGCTCAGCATTTAGGTATTCGCCCTATCGATCTTATATGTCTTATGGATTCCTTTGACGTTGCCATCATCGGCGCCGGCCCCGGCGGCTACGTGTGCGCCTTCCGCGCCGCGCAGTTCGGTCTCAAGGTCGCCCTCATCGAGAAACGCCCCACCCTCGGCGGCACCTGCCTCAACGTCGGCTGCATCCCGACAAAAACGCTGCTCCACCTCAGCGAACACTACGCCTGGGCGAAGCTCCATGCCGCTGAGAGCGGCATCAAGCTGACCGGGCTCGAACTCGACCTCGCCACCCTGATAAAGAAAAAGGATGCGGTCGTTCAAAAGCTCGTGGGCGGCATCGCCCAGCTCGCCAAGGCGCGCCAGATCACCGTCCACACCGGCCACGCCACGCTCACTGGCGCCACCACCATCGAGATTTCTCCTATGGGCAGCCCGCGCGGGGGCGAAAAAACGACCATCGCCGCGAAAAACATCGTCCTCGCCACCGGCTCCGCGCCCTCCGAGCTCTCCTTCCTGCCGTTCGATGGCCGGACGGTCGTTTCCTCCGACCAAGCCATCGGCTTCGACGCCGTGCCGCAGCGCCTCGCGGTCGTGGGCGGCGGCGCCATCGGACTTGAACTCGCCTCGGTCTGGGCGCGGCTCGGCGCGGAGGTCACCATCGTCGAATTCCTGCCGAAGATCGCCGCCAACTATGATGATGATGTCGTGCGCCTGCTCACCCGCCTACTCACGAAGCAGGGACTCAAAATCGAAGTGAACGCGCGAGTGACGGGCCTTAAAACCCAAAACTCAAAACCCAAAACTCAAAACCCCGAGGAGGTTGTTCTTCTCGCGGAGCGCGAAGGCAAACTCCTCGAGTTTCCTGCCGACAAGATTCTCGTGTCGGTGGGTCGGCGGCCGGTCACCGAAAACCTCGGACTCGAGAAGGCCGGCGTGCAACTCGACGAGAAGAAGCGCATCAAGGTCGACGACCACCTGCGCACCAATGTGCCGGGCATCTGGGCCATCGGCGACGTCGTCGCCGGTCCCATGCTCGCCCACAAGGCCGAGGAGGACGGCGCGGCCGTCGCCGAGTGGATCGCCGGCAAGGCCGGTCACGTCGACTGGAACCTCATGCCCGGCGTCATCTACACCGACCCCGAGCTCGCCGGCGTCGGCCTCGGCGAGGACGGCGCCAGGACGAAGGGTCTCGACGTGCGCGTCGGCAAGTTCCATTTCGCCGCCAATGGCCGTGCCGTTGCGGCCGACGCCGCCGACGGCTTCGTGAAAATCATCGCCGACGCGAAGTCCGACCGTATCCTCGGCGCGCAGATCATCGGCCGCGGCGCCTCAGAGCTCATCTCCGAAGTCGTCACCCACATGGAATACGGCGGCAGCGCCGAGGACCTCGGCCGCACCGTCCATTCGCACCCCACCCTCAGCGAAGCCGTGAAGGAGGCCGGTCTGGCCGTCAGCAAGAGCGCCCTTCACGCGCTCTAAAACCGCGTGACATCTGGCTTCCGGCCTCTGGCGTCTGCCTTCCGCCTCCGTCTTCCTGCTTTCCACAGCCTGTTTTGAGAGCCAGCCCCATGCAGAGAAATGCGATATTTGCTCTGGCGCCATGCCTCCTGGCAGCCGTGGCGGTATTTCCCGGCTGTGCCGAGGCACCGTCACTGGCGGCGCAGGAGAACATCCGCTCAAGCTGGGAGCGTCCGCTGGCGTACGCGGGGGCCGAGGAAGTCACGATCAAATTGACCCGCGGCAAGGACAACAAGCTGTACCTGCCGATCAAGATCAACGGCCGGGACATGGCGGCGGTCATCGACACCGGCGCCAAATCTGTCTTCGACCTAAAGACGATGCGCGCCATCGGCGTGGCCACCTATCCGACCAGCGAGAATTATTACGGCTTCGGCGGCTACCTGCATGTCCACGTCGGATTCCTCGATGAGATTGATCTCGGCGGCCTGAAGTCGGTGGGCAAATCCGTCACCTTGATCGATCTCACCGGACTGAAGCGCAGCCAGGCGGAGGGAGCGCTTCCATCCGTCGACGGCCTGATCGGAGCCGACCTGCTGGCTGCGCTTTCCGCCAGGATCGATTACGAAACCCTGACCCTCACCCTGAAGAAACCGCACCTGAATCCGCAGTGAATAACGCGGGAGCCTGGCAAAATGGTGTCAGTGCTCAAATTGTCGCATCGATCTTTCTCGACCCGCCCATGCCTGCTCTTTTTAGCTTCCGACTAAGCACCTCATGAAGCTTCGCCCGACGATCGCTCCGGAGAACCGGCAGACCTTCAAGACCCGCGCGGAGGCCATCAAGGCCGGCAAGAGAGCCTGCAAGGTGTGCAAACCGTGAGCTAGAAAACGCAGTTCATCTTTAATTTCCGGCCGAATTCAATCTCATGACCACGCACCCCTCAGCTCCCCAACTATTCAAGAACGTCGCCTTCGTCATCTATCCGGTGAAGGACGTGAAGACCGCGCGGGCGTTTTATGAAGGCACGCTCGGACTCAAGGTCACCGCCAACTGGGATGACCAATGGGTCGAGTACGACATCGGCGACGGCACGCTCGCAATCACGACGGCCGACGCCACGCACAAGGCCGGCATCCACGGCGCGACACTGGGCCTGGAGGTCGTGGATTTCGACGCCGTTCTGGAGCACCTCAAGGGCAAGGCGGTGCCGATCTTCAACGGACCCTTCGATTCCCCGGCTTGCCGCGGCTGCATCATCCGTGATCCGGATGGGAATGAGATCATTCTGCACGCCAAGAAATAGTTGGGGCAGGCCGAAGGAGGCAGTTCTCACTGTTGGTCGCAGGCACGACCACCCGATCAGTCCTCGCAGCTGGCCGCCGCGCGCTGTCGTGCCCTAATCCGCTTTGTCATCGCGAGTCCGGCGCAGCCGGACGTGGCGATCCAGCCCCTCGACAGGGCTCGGGGCCCTGAGCTTGTCGAACGGGCTGGAGGGATCGCTTCGTCACCCGCATTCGCAGGCTCCTCGCAATGACAAAGTAGGACCCTCCGCTGCGCGCTGTGGACTGGCATCCGGCGCCGTTTGGCTGTAGGGTCGGAGCGGTTCCATGCGCCTCTCCCTGCTGACACTGCTTCCGTTGCTCGGCGCCCTGCCCCTCCGAGCCGATCTGATCGCCGTCGAATCGGCCCGATTTCCTTTCTGCCTAGTGGGGGAATCGGTCAAGGTGAGCGTCGGGAAGCAGCTGTCGATGGTGGAGGGAGAGTATGACTTCAAGTACGTGCCCCGATTCGACCGGGCGGATCGTTCCGACCGGATCGCCTTTCGGTATGCGGCCTTCGCGCCGAAGGAGGCCGACAGCCTGGAGGCGCTGGTCGAAATCACCCAGATCAAGCTGCGCGTGGGAACGGTGGAGTTTGCACCGGAGGATTTTGCCTTCGTGGAGGAAGACGCGGGCGCCTCCCTGCAGATTGCCCCGGAGGACGCCCGGGGGGTGATCTTCACCTTCCGGATCCCCCGGGCCCTCCTGCACCAACAATGCACTCTACACATCAGCCATTACCAACCGCACTACCGGTTCGGGGGGAAGAAAGTGTCGGCCTGGCTGCCGTTGCTGCCTGATTTTGAGGCGCTCAAGAACGAGTTCCTGTATTCCCGGGTTGATTTCACCGTCGAATTTGAAGCGGTGGATGCCGTGCGGCTTCACCGTCTCTCCGCCAACGAATCGGTCGTGCAGGAGACGCCACAACGGGTGCAGGTTCATCCGATTCACTGGGAAAACATCGCGGTGGAAGTCGAGGAACCGGCGCGTTCGTGACGGGGCAGGCGGAGCCATCAGCGGTTGCATTTGCGCACCCCGGGGGTTCTGAGTCGCCAACGGGTCAGCGGTCAGTTTTGATGCGGCCGGCTGAAGTCAGCCGGAGCGTCATGAAACTGCTGATTCTTATCGTCGCCTGGTGCATTCTTCTCGTTCTGTGCTGGCCGCTGGCGCTGCTGATCCTGGTGCTCGCCCCCCTCCTCTGGCTGCTGGCCCTGCCCTTCCGTTTCGCCCTGCTCTGCGTCGAGGCCGTATTTGCCCTGCTGCGCGCCCTCCTGCTTCTGCCCATCCGTCTGCTGGGGCCGCACAGCCGGACATGAGCGGACGGACGCCGCCCCGTAATCAACATAAAGGAAAGACCATGAAAATCCGCGGCACTGACTTCATCATGTATCTGGTTACCGATCTGGCGCGCGCGGCAAAATTCTATCGCGAAGCCCTGGGTCTTCCGCAGGAGATCTACAGCGAAGAGGGGCAATGGGCGGAGTTCAATTGCGGGAACCTCACGCTCTCCCTCAAGGGAGGGTCGAAACCGTCAGAGGCGCCGGCGGGAGCGCGAATCGCCCTCGCCGTGGATGACATCCATGCCGCCTACGAAGAGTTGAAGCAGAAAGGGGCGCGGATCTTGAGCCCGCCGACGGACTATTCGGTCTGCTGGGCCATGGAGATACTCGACCCGGACGGCAATCTGGTGATTCTCCATAAGCGGGCGGATGGAACCTTTGGGTCGAATTCCTGAAATACCAGACCTGCCGTCAGAGCGCCCCGGCCCTGCCAAACCTGCCCATCAGGACTACGGCCGACACGTTTGCCTCGCCCGGGAGGGGCGTCCCTGTCAATTTCTTCTCCCCTCATCCCCTCTTCCGGTCTCCCCTCACCAGTGAAAATACAGGGCATCCTTTTCACGGCCTGCGCGCTCCTCGCGATCCCCGGCGTCTGCCGGGCGGCCAAGACGCCGCCAGCCGCCGCCAAGCCGAAACCGCCCGCCGAGACCGCCTTCTATGTCGCTCCCAGTGGAGACGACCATTGGAGCGGAAAACTGGCCGACCCCAACCCAGACCGTACCGACGGGCCGTTCGCCAGCGTGACGCGAGCTCGTGATGTGGTCCGTGCCCTGACGGAACGAACCCCGGGACCAATCATGGTTTATCTCCGGGGCGGTCTCTACCAGCTGAAGGAGCCGCTCGTCTTCACACCGCAAGATTCCGGCTCGGCCGACTCCCCCGTCATCTACGCCGCCTACACCGGCGAAACTCCGGTCCTGAGCGGCGGCCGGATCATTGCCGGCTGGAAGCAGGACGCAAACGGACTCTGGTCGGCGCCGGCGGGGACGGACTGGAACTTCCACCAGCTCTTCGTCAACGGCCAGCGCCGGCAGCGCGCCCGCCTGCCGGCCACGGGCTTCTTCCGCACCGACGGCCAGATCCCCCAAGGACAGAACGCGAGCTTTCGCTTCCACCCCGGCGATATCAAGCCGGCTTGGGCGGGGCTGGGCAATGTCGAGGTGGTCGCGATCGACAAATGGATGGATTTGCGCATGACCATCACCTCCGTCGAGGGCAACACGGTGACCACGGATGGCTACCGTCCGGCAAATTTCGACAACCCCAACGTCCGCTATTGGATTGAGAACGTCCCGGAGGCGCTCGCGGCGCCGGGCATGTGGTATCTGGATCGCCGCGCCGGCGTGGTCTTCTACCGCGCCCAGCCCGGCGAAGATCTGAGCCGCGCCGAGGTGGTGGCGCCAGTGCTCGAACAGGTGATCCGCTTCGACGGCGGCCGTGGCAGCACCGTCCACGACCTCCGGCTGCGCGGCCTCTCCGTGAGCTACGCGGACTGGACCCTGACTCCGCTGGACAGCAACGTGCAGCGGGGCACGATTCAGGCCGACGCCCAGCGCGGGGCCGCCATCGAGGCCACCGGCGCGCAGGACATCGCCATCGAGAAATGCACGTTCACGCATTTCGGACAGTACGCCGTGGCGTTCGGCCAAGGCTCAAAGCGAATCCGCATCGTGGCGAACGAGATGACGGACCTCGGCGCCGGCGGGGTGAAGATTGGCGATGTCCACGGCAACGTGAATCCCAAGATTCAGCCCCAGCGCGGCGCGGAACGCAGTCTGTTTCGCTGGCCCACGGACCCGTCACAGTATCGCGCCGGTCCCGATTATCCCCGCGACGAAGCGGCCACCTGCAGCGACAACGTCGTCACCGACAACCGCATTCACGACCTCGGCGTCGTCTTCCCGGCCGCGGTCGGCATCTGGGTGGGCCAAAGCCCCGGCAACACGATTGCGCACAACGAAATTCATGACACGTACTACTCCGGCATCTCCTGCGGGTGGACGTGGGGTTTCGGTCCGACGGCGGCCCACAACAATGTCATCGAGTACAACCTGATCTACAACATCGGCCGCGGTCTGCTGAGCGACATGGGCGCGATCTATCTCCTGGGCGTGCAGCCGGGCACGGTGGTGCGCAACAATGTCGTGCATGAGGTTTCGCGCTTCCCGGAGCCGGGCGGATACGGCGGCTGGGGGGTTTATCTGGACGCGACCACGAGTGACGTAACGGTGGAGAACAACCTCGTCTACCGCACCCAAGACGGCGCGCTGCACCAGAACGCCGGCGAAAACAACACCATCGCGAACAATATCTTCGCCCTGGGCGAGGAGGCGCAGATCTTTCGCTCGCACGCCGCTGCCGGGCTGAGCTTCACTTTCGAACACAACATTGTCTACTGGCAGCGGGGCGAGCTGCTGCGGATGCAGCTGGGAGAAGGCGGGGTGATGTTCGACTCCAACCTCTATTACAATGCGAGCGGCGGATCGGTGACGGTGGGGGCGGCGCGCCTCGGAACGGTTTCCTGGCAGCAGTGGCAGGCGCGCGGACAGGACAAAAACTCATTGATCGCCGATCCGGGTTTCGCCGATCCCGAACACGGCAATTTCTCGCTGCGACCGGATTCGCCCGCTTTCAAGCTTGGTTTCAAATCAATCGATCTCGGCCAGGTCGGCCCGCGGGGCTGAAACGCCGCCATCCCATGCCTCCCCAGCGACAGGATTACATGCTGCGATTGCTCGAGGAACAGGGGCGGTTTCTGGTCGAGATTCTGGAATTCCGTCAGGCCGGCAGCTACGACGCGGCGTTGTTCACGGTGCTGCGCGCGCAGGAGCGGTTGTTTGCCCGGCCGGCGCAGGACTTTATCCCCCTGTCCCTTGAGGAGCAGGTGCATCTGCTCGTCGTCGGAGAGACCGACACCAACGCCCGGGACAAATGTCTGGCCCACGCCACCCTCCTGACGGAAGCAGGGCTCACCTACCAGGCCAAGGGGCAGCCTCCGCTGGCGCTGGGCGCCTATCAGCTTGCCCTCCATGTCACGCTGCTGGCCGCCGTGATGTTTCCACCCGCGGATTCGTCGGCGCTGCGTGCGCGCATCGCCGCGCTGTTTGACCAACTGCCCGCCGACGACTTGAACGCGGAGGTCAAAGAACTCCTGCGCCAGTTTGAAGAGAGTGCCTGAGCTGGCGGCGCCCTCTCCGGCCCCGGTCGCTGCCGGGCCGCCGTGCGATTTCCCCATGAAAACCAAACCCATCGTCATGCCGGTGCTGCTGACCCTAGCCGGCGGGGTGCAGGCGCAACCCTACCTGACGGCTTCCACCGGAACTGCGCACATCGCTGCCACCGGTTACGGCAGCCAGACCCGGCGGAGGGACGCCTTGGCGGTCGGCTATGGACTGACCGATCTCATCGCGGTCGAGGCCTCTTATTTCCAGATTCAGGAGGCGCGCTATCCGCTCCCGCCACCGCCGGGACCGACGACGATCCCGGCGCCGGCGGCGGCTTACCGGCTGATGTCGGCCAGGAAGTCCCCGATGTTGGTGTAACGGTCGAGCAGCTGGCGGGCGGCGGTGCAACGGGCGGCGGGCGCGAGGCCGGTGTTCTCCGCGAGAAAGATGATGTAGCGGGCGATGCCCTTGGCGAAGTTGAGCCGGCCTTCGTCGCTGATGGCATAGAACCGCGCGCGCTGCTGGTAGCCCGCGGGCATGTGGTCGCCCAGGGCCTTTTTCTCCGCCCGGCCACCGGCGGCCAGCACATAGAGGAAGTTGTACTCAAACCAGAACATGTAATCCGGGCTCGGCGGCAGCGCCTCCACCGCCTGACACGCGGTCGCGGCGGAGGCGAAGACATCAACCGGCTGGCCGGCCTTGGCCAGCGCATCGGTGATGAACACGCGCGCCATCTTCCGCTCGGTGGCATCCGCGCTGAACGCGCCCAGCAGGGCCAGCTCGACCGTGAAACGATACCAGTCGCGCCAGAGCGCCTGGTCGGCGGCGTCCTTCGAATGAAAGAGCGCCACGCCCATCTCGTAGGTGTAGCGTCCGCTGGTCTTGATCTCGAGGCGGCCGCCGGTCACCTGCCCCATCACCTGATAGTTCTCGGCCGACTTGCCCGAGCCGGAGTGGAAACCGATGCTGGCGCCGAACTGCTTGCACACGTCCCACTGCTTGCCGATGAGCGCGCGGAGCGCGGCATTGTCGGGGTACGGCGTGTTCTTCTGGAAGCCGAAGGCGGGGGCGATGAAGTTGATGGGCATGTCCATAGCCTCGCAGAATGCCAGCATGATCGCGGTGGTCTCCGGCGTGGTGAGGCCGGGCAGCTCGTCAATGGAGAGCTCGCGCAGGTAGGCGCGGCCGGCGGCGGTGGTGAACGCCTGCGCGCGCACGGCGCGGTACTTGGTGTCGCGCCCCTTCATCTTGCGAAGCGCGGGCCACACGTAGCACAGGAGCGCGTTGAACTGCTCCTCGTCGAGCGGCAGGCCGCAGGCGGCGACGCGGGCTTTGACCTTTTGCACCAGCGCGACATCCACGTTGGCCTTGACATAGTCGCGCTGCGCGGCGGCGCCCTCCGGCACCTTGGTCTGGGCCAGTTCGGGCGAGAGATCGAAGGTGATGTAGCTCGCGAGCACGCAGCCCGCCACCAGCTGGTCCTCGCGGCTGTCGAACTTGCCGCCGATCGGCTGGTGGTCGGCGTTGAAGCTCCAGGCGATGCCGCGGTGGTGGAAGCCGGTCTTGAGCTTCGACAGCACGCAGCCGTGGCTCATGCCCTCGACGCTCTGGCCCTGGTGGCCCTCGGGGACGCTGGTGCCGATGAAGGGGAACGGCACGGTGTCGAGCCGCCCCTCCAGCATGGCGTTCACGTCGTAAACCAGCTCGCGCGGAATGGAGTTCTGGTTGGCGGTGACGCCGAGTTCGAGCGCGCTCATCGCCCACTCGACCGCCGGCCAGTGCAGCGTGGTGAAGCGAGCGCCGATGCCGAGCGTGCTCTGGCCGAGCTTCGCGCCGGCGGTCGGAAAGATCGTCGAGCCGGGATTGTGCTCCTGGATGAGGTTCTTCAGGCGGAGCAGGTTTGCGAACGTGGCGGGAAAGGCCCAGGTCTTGCCGCCGAGCGCCACGCCGTCGGCCAGCCCGGCGGCGCCTTTCCCCGCGGCCCGCGATTCCAACAACCACGCGCAGTCACCCGTCGCGATGTCCTCAATCAACTGCCAGGTTCCCGCCTTCGTCTCAAAGCCGCTTTTGACCCATTGCTTCGTCCCGGCGCCGCCGGCTTTCAAGATCGCCGCCAGCGCCTGCCAATCGAGGCAGAAGTCCGGCGACACGCAGGGATTTTGCGCGATGCGGAGATTGTGTTGCAGCAGGAAGGCGTTGATGGGGGTCATGGAACCAGATGTGAACACGTGTCCTAATTTCCTGCGAGATTTTTTCTCGAACCTGATGCACCTTCCATCATCGGGGCGTGACCCGCCGGCCGCCTGGCCCACCGCTCCGGCCCAGTTTCTCCTTTCCTTCCTCTGTTTTTCCCCCTTACTCGCAGCCGCCATGTCCACGCCTGATTCCATTCGCAAAGCCCGCCTCGCCTGGTGGCTCCGCTGGGGGCCCGCGCGCGGTTTTGCCGGGAACGTCGTCACCCTCTGACCATATTTTCAACGACACGCTTCTCCGCCACCGCGCCAGTCCCCCGGCGCGGTTTTTCCTTTTCCGCGCCGGCGGCACCACCGCCCGCCTCGATGAACACCTCCTCCCCACCGTCCGCGTCCAGCGCCCGCCACGGCCTGCTGCTCATGCTCGCCTCGACGGGCTGCTTCGTCGCCAACGCGCTCATCATCCGCCTGCTGGGCGCGCACTTCGACGTGGACTCTTGGCTGCTTTCCTCGGTGCGTTTTGTAGTCGGACTGGCGCTCATCGTGACGCTGTTCCCGCCCGGCAAGGTGTTTCAGTTCAACAATCTCTACCGCAATCCGCAGCTCATCGTGCGCGGTGTCATCGGTGGCATCGGCGTCTACCTGTACTACCTGACCATCGTCCACCTCGGCGCCGGCCGCGCGACGTTCATCAGCAACACCTATGTGGTCATGGGTGCGCTACTGGCCGTCGTGCTCCTCAAGGAGCCGCTCACTCCCACCCTCATCATTGGCTCGGCCGTCAGCCTCTTCGGACTCGCCCTGCTCACCAATGTGATAGCCGCCCATCCTGCCGCCGGCTTCTACGATTTTCTGGGCATGCTGGGCGCACTGGCTTCGGCCGTCGTGATCGTGACCATCCGCCAGCTGCATCGCACCGAGCACACCGCGACCATCTTCGGCGCGCAATGCTTCTACGGACTGCTCTTCTGCCTGGTGCCCACCGTGGTGCGGTTCGAAATGCCGCCGCCGGCCGCGTGGGCGCTGTTGGTGGGGAGCGCACTCTGCGCGGGGGTGGGCCAGCTCACGATGACGCGGGCCTACCGCGAGCTGACTGTGACGCGGGGCTCGCTGCTCCAGATGCTCGTGCCGCTCGGCATCGCGGGCGGCGGGGTGTTGTTCTTCAGCGAACGCTTCCAGCCGCATGAGCTCATCGGCGCCGCCCTCATCCTCGGCGGCACGCTGTTTACGATGCTCCGGCGCTGAACGGATCCGGCGGCGCCCTCCCGTCCCGGCGCGGCCAGCCGGCGGTCACTGTTTCCGTTCCTCGATGGAGACGGCCTTGCCGTCCTTGAACGTCACGCGGTAGTGATCGCGCTCCCGCCGGTGGGGATAGTCCAGGTAATAGGGAAACATCGGATCGTCCCAGTAATAATAGCGGTGATACCAGCCGCGATAGAGCAGCACGCCGTCGGACGATTCGTAGGTCGTGTAGCTCCAGATCTCGCTCACTCCCTTGTCGTCGGTGCGGGTGGTGATGTGATCCGGCTCTCCCAGCGCCAGCTGCACCATCTCCTGGTCGAAGCCGATGGCGATCTGGCCCTTCCTGATCAGGTCCTGCTGTTCGGGAGTCAGACGGGCAAACGCGGCGGGATTTTTCCTGATGCGCGACTCGGGGGTCGAACACCCCGTGATGCAAAGTGCCGCCAGCGCCAGGGCGGCCAGCAAAAGAAATTTGGACGTTTTCATGGGGAAACAGGATAGTGAGAATGGTTTTGCTCGCAAATTTAAGACGCCTGCCGAACGCTTTTTGTTTCATCGGGATGAAAACCCTCCTCCTTTGGGACATCGATGGCACGCTGCTGACCGCCGGCGGCGCGGGCATGCGGGCGCTGGGCGTGGCGCTGCAGCGCGTGTTTGCCATCGAAGGCTCGATCAACGACATAGACTTCGCCGGGCGCACCGACCGCTGGATCGTGCGGCAGATCTTCGCCAAGTTCAGCCTGCCCTCCACCAAGGAGAACTTTGCCCGCTATGTTGACGGCTACGTGGCCGCGTTGCCGGCCGCGCTGAATGATCGCGGCGTGCACCTGCTGCCGGGCGTGTCCGCCCTGCTTGACGCCGCCCTCGCCCGCCGCGTCGCCTTGGGCCTGCTCACCGGCAACCTCCGCCGCGGCGCCGAAGTCAAGTTGGGCAGCAGGAACCTCTGGCGCTATTTCCCGTTCGGGGCCTTCGCGGACGACTGTGAGGATCGCAACCTGCTCGGCCCTTACGCCCTGCGCCGAGCCCGCGCCCATCACGGGGTGGACTTTGCACCTGCGAACACCTGGGTCATCGGCGACACGCCCCACGACGTGGTTTGCGCCCACGCATTCGGCGCCCGCGCCATCGCCGTGGCAACCGGCCGGCACTCGGTGGACCAGCTGCAAGTCGAGAACCCTGACGCCGTGTTCAGCAACCTCGATGACACCACCGCGTTCTGGCGGGTGGTTGACGCAGTCTGAATGCGGCGCGTCGGCCGGCATGATGTTGCCACCCACAACCTCAGGCCGCTTCCGCCAGAAAAAAGAGGCGCGTAAAAAAGGCCGTCGCCCCTTGCCAGACTACCGTTTATCTCCACAGTCCGGAGGTGTACCGCGAACCTGTACCGGAGGCCTCCGCCTCCCAGTAGAACAACCCGCCGCGATCAGCGGGAACACAAACCGCACCGGGTGGTCTCGCCAATGGAGCCAGCATTGAACTCCTCCCATCGGGCGGTATCCTACCCCGTCGGCGACCGTGCGATTCAAGGCCCGCTTCAACCGGCGCACACCGTTTCCCCATGAAAAAGCTCCTCGTCGGCCTCGGCCTGGCCACGATCCTGGCCGGTCCGGTCAACGCGCAGGAGGCAACGCCGCGGGTCTCCGACGACTCGCTGCACATCGATGGCATCTTCAACAGCGACCTGCCGGGCACCGAGCACAAGGCCAATCTGAAGCTGGTCGTTCATCCGCACTTCGGCGACTTCACCCAGCGCGACTATCTCCGCACACCGGTCAGTTTGATTTACGGCGTCACCGGCCGCTGGGAGATAAGCGAGGAAACGGACACCTACTTTTCGCACGGGCTCGGCAAGCAGAGCTTTTTCAGCCGCGCGGGATTGTCCGGCTTGAGCTTCACCACGAAATATCGCATCGGCGATCAATGGTGGCCCGGCTGGGACATCGGCGTGGGCGCAGGCTACGTCTTCCCGGTCGATCATCCGCCGGCCGAGGTGACGGACGGGCTCAAACACCTGGACTCATTCGTGACGTTCGCCCATCCGCTCGTGAAACACCCCGGCGTGCGTATTTTTTGGGGCTTGGGCAGCGATCTGGTCAAACAAACCTCGATCCCCGCCGAAACCACCAAGAATGAACTCCGCGACAACGCCCAAAGCCTGACGGTGGGCGCCGTCTGGGAGCGCGGCGCGTTTAATTACACCCTGGAAACGTCCTACACGACCACGCGCCTCACCGGGCACACCAACCACGATGTCTACGGAGTGCGTCCGGGATGCGTGTGGGAGCTGCCGAAGAAATTCACCTTCTACTCAAAAGGCCAGTGGCTCTTCGGCCTGAGCCTGCATGTCGACCGCGGTCCGGACGGCTTTGACGCCGGCCTTTCGGGCAAGTTGAGAATAAACTTCGACTTCAAGCGCTGGTGGGGCGCGGTGAAGAATCATCCGGCGCCGTAAGGGCCCTCCCGGCGGCGCTTTGCCCGCTGGGGCGTGTAGGGGCGCGATCTCGTCGCGCCCTCGGAAATGGGCGCAGCCCCTCGACTAGCTCAGGGCCCTGAGCTAGTCGAACGGGCAAGCCTGCGCCCCTACGGACTAACGCGCCATCCTCTCGACCGCGCTCACCCTTCCTGCTTCGAAAACGACACGCAGGATTTCGTCAAGGTAGGGTCCGCCGGAACTCACGACGGTGGAACCGCCCACGCGCGTGGATCCGCCGCCTCCCATCATGCCCAGGCCCACGCTGATCCTCGGCTGGTGGCTGCGATAACCCCACACCTCCTCGGTGCCATTCGCGGCAGTGCGGCTATAGACGTGATCAGGATCGCCCAGCGCCACGCGCACCTGCGCTGGCGTGAAGCCGAGAGCGATTTCGCCCGCCTTCACCCTGGCCTGCACGTCAGGCGGCCAGGAGGCATAGGCGGCGTGATTTTTGGCGATGCGCTCGGCCGGCGTGGTGGCACACCCGCCCAGGACGAGGAGTAGGAGGGAAAGCAGGGCGCGGAGGTTCATGGTGGTAAAATGGGTTGCCGATGGATAGCTTGACTCAACTATCGACATCCGCAACCCGCCGTGGTTTCCCGGCCTGATCCTCATCGCGTCCCTCCGCTTCCGCCCGTCGCATGAAAAAATACACCATTGCCCTCGGTTCCGATCACGCCGGTTACCACTACAAGGAAGCCATCAAGGCCCTGCTGCTCGCCGCCGGGTACACCGTGCGCGATTTCGGCACCAGCTCCGACGCGCCGTGCGATTACCCCGATTTTGTCCGCCCCGTGGCCGAGGCCGTGGCCCGCGGCGAATTCGAGCGCGGCATCGTGCTGGGCGGCTCGGGCAATGGCGAGGCCATCGTCGCCAACCGGGTGCGCGGCATCCGCTGCGGCGTATGCTGGAACAAGCAGACCGCCGTCTGGAGCCGTTCGCACAACGACGCCAACGTGCTCTCCATCGGCGCGCGCACCGTCTCCCGCGATCTGGCGCTGAAGATCGTGCAGGTGTGGCTCGAAACCCCCTTCGAAGGCGGCCGGCACCTCCGCCGTATCCGCAAGATCGATCCGCCGCCGGCGGCGAAGATCAAGCAAGGCTGAGACCCGATTCAGGGAGGTTTGGCCTTCGGCTCTCGTCCTTCGACCTTCGACTTTCGTCCTTCGACCTTCGACTTTCGTCCCTCGAGCTTCGGCCTTCGACTTTCGTCCCTCGACCTTCGACCGGCTCCCGCGTCTGGACTTTTGGCGTTTCCGCGTTCCCTTTGCCTCATGCGTTTGCTGGGCCTCCACCACATCACCGCCATCGCGTCGGACGCGAAGCGCAACGTCGACTTCTACACGCGTGTGCTCGGCCTGCGCCTCGTGAAGAAGACCGTCAACTTCGACGATCCCGGCACCTATCATCTCTATTATGGAAACCAGACGGCGTCGCCCGGCGCGCTGCTGACCTTCTTTCTGTGGGATGAACTGCCGCGCGGACGGGCCGGCACGGGACTGACGAGTGCCATCGCTTGGTCCGTGCCGAGGGGTGCGCTGGGATTCTGGCGCGAGCGGCTGCAGGCGCAGGGAGTGGCCGCCGCCCCCATCGCTCGGCAGGGCGAGGAAGTGCTGGCGTTCACCGATCCAGACGGGCTTCCGCTCGAACTCGTGGCAACGACCGAATCCGATCCGCGCCTTCCCGCGCCCCATCCGGAGGTGCCGCCGGGAAAAGGCATCCGCGGTTTTCATGGCGTGACCCTGACGATTGGCGTGGAGGAACGGACCGCCGCCGTGCTCACGGAGGACATGGGCTATCGCCTTCTTGCCCGCGAAGAAAACCGGGCGCGCTACACCGTCGGTGACGGCGGACCCGGCACCTACGTTGATCTGCTGACCGCTCCGTCCCTGCCGCGCGGACGCAGCGGACTGGGCACGGTGCATCACGTGGCGTTTCGCACGCCCGATGACCCGAGCCAGGCAGAAGCGCGCGACGCACTGGCGACACGCGGGTTCAACGTCAGTCCGATCATGGATCGCTGTTACTTCCACTCGATCTACTATCGCGAACCCAACGGCGTGCTGTTCGAGATCGCCACCGACGGGCCGGGCTTCACCGTCGACGAACCGCTGGCGGAACTCGGCCGCACTCTGAAGTTGCCGCCCTGGCACGAACCGCAGCGGGCGGCGATCGAGGCGCATCTGCCGAAACTGTAGGCCCGGCCGCCAGACTCTGACTTTCCACGTTCGACTTCCACCCTTTGGCTTTCGACAATTCCGCCATGAAAATCACTTACCTCGCTCACTCTTGTTTTCTCGTCGAGACCTCCAAAGCCCGTCTCATCATCGACCCGTTTCTGACCGGCAATCCGCTCGCCCCCGTCAAGGCCGCCGACGTCAAGGTTGACTACATCCTCTGCTCGCACGGCCACGAGGATCACACGGGCGATGCCCTCAGCATCGCAAAACGCTGCGGCGCGCCCATCATCGCCAACTACGAGATTGCCGAATACTTCGGCGCGCAGGGCGCCAAGACCCACGGCATGAACCCCGGCGGGGCGTTCAGCTTCCCCTTCGGCCGGGTGAAACTCACGCTCGCCCACCATTCTTCCAGCGTGAATGCCGGCCTCAATCCCGTCTACCTCGGCAATCCCTGCGGCATCATCCTGCAGGCTGACAGCAAAACGATCTACCATGCGGGCGACACCGCGCTCTTCCTCGACATGCAGCTCATCGGCCGGCTCGGCCTCGATCTCGCCATGGTGCCCATCGGCGACAATTTCACCATGGGCATCGAGGATGCCGCGGCGGCACTCGACCTGCTGAGGCCGAAGGTGACGGTGCCCATGCATTACAACACCTGGCCGGTCATTGCGGTTGACCCCGAGCTGTTCGTCGAGGCGGCCGCGAGAACCGATCACACCGTCCACGTCCTCAAGCCGGGCGAGTCGCTGACGATCTGAGATTCTGCAGCCTCACGCAAACGCCGCAAAGCTCGCAGAATTTCGTGGGATTGGTCTGTGCACCCGCCCTGGCGTCCTTCGCGACTTGGCGTGAGAAGACTCGGCACTGCATCCGGTGGAGCCCGCACTCCGTGCGGGCTGCCGTCCGGACCTCAAGTGCAGCTCAGCGGGTTGCGGATTCAGCCACGCTGCGGATTGGTCTTTAGTCGGAACTGATATCGACCGCCACCGGGCGGAGCGACACCCGACAAAACCTCGATTCCGGAATTGATCGACCACGGCTTGCGTGTCCTAATCGGGCCGCTTGGCCCGCAAACCCCACCCGGCAAAGCTCAACTCAGTTTATGCCCATAACACTGTTCGACAATAAGACCTCCCCATGAGCACAAACGAAGAAGCCCTGACCGATAGCGCGATTCAACTGCACGGTGAGAGTCTCCACTCGCTGCGAGTATCGCAGAAGAAGTGGTTTCTTTTCACTCTGATAGCGATCACCGCATACGTTGTCACCGTGGGCTTCGTCGCGTTTAGGAGGGATGCCAGCGGCGTCGTTGCCCTGTTCGCTCTGCCGCTCTTCATCGTCGTCTTTCAGGCGGGACGACTAGCCGGAAGAGTCGAGACTGTTGAGCGCGTTCGCATGCTGAACCGCAGATGAAGAAAGAGCCCAATCAGCCCCCAGAGCCAGCGCGCACATCCGTCACGCCGCGTGCTTCAGCCTTCGCCGAGGCTTCGGCCGACAGGGGCGCAGGAGCCGCGCCGCCCCCTGCGGTTGCGGTGGCTCATCGTTAACTTTCGGCAATAATATGAAAAAGATTCCGAGTCTGCTCCTGGCCGTCGCTCTAGTCTGCATCGCCGGCTGTCAGTCGGTCGCTACTTCGACGGCCCGCATCCCCAAAGACCAGCAGGCCCGGATCGAAGGGCTTTCTTTCACGGCGACGCTGCTGAATCCCATCGTCAGGATGAATTGGCCTGATTTGCGCAGCTTCGACATCATCTATGTCACCGGGGCGAGCGTGGTTGCCTTCTCGAAGAGCAAAGCCACGGTTGGTCCCGGTCCGTGCAGCATCACCGTGGAAGCAACCGCGGATTGGCATCAGCCGGCGACTCGCATCCTGGCCTTCGAAGCGAAGGCGGGAAGAAAGTATGTGCTTCGTCCGGTCTATCAGGACCGCGTGATCGAGGCGACGATTCAGGATGAAAGCACGCTGGAGATTGTCGCGCAGTCTTGGGGATTGAAGCAGCCGAACCCGCCGCGATAGCCGACGCCTGCAGCCGGCACGCCTCCTGCGGCGCTTTCTGCCGGCCAGCAGAACGCCGGCCGCAGCCGTGGCTCATCGTTAACGTTGCAAAGGAAAATGAAGACCGCACCCCCACCCCATGACCCCGCGGCCGTCGTGCAAAGACAGCTCGACGCCTACAATGCTCGCGATGTCGATGCACTGCTGGCCACTTACGCGGACGACGCCCAGACATTCGAGCATCCATCGAAGCTGCTGGCCAGCGGTTCAGTCCAATTGCGCGAGCGTTTCAGGGTGCGATTCCAGGAGCCCAATCTCCATGCGGCGCTCATCAAGCGCGTCGTGATGGGCAATATCGTGGTCGATCACGAGAAAGTGACGCGCACCTTTCCGGAAGGCCCGGGCACGCTTGAGCTGCTGATGATTTACGACGTGCAGAATGGCAGGATTGCCAAGGCTTGGAGCATTGTCGGCACCAAGAGGCTCGACGCTAAGTCATGAGGAAAGCCGAACCAACACCTGAGGTAAACGGGCCGGCGGGAAGGTGAGTTTCAGGCGGATCTCCCCCTCTCCGGAGAGTTTGATCAACGCCAAGGCCGGCCCGACTTCTGGTAGTAGTACAGTTTGCTTGTCATCGCGAGGGCCCGCTTTGTGGGCCCGTGGCGATCCAGCTTGCTGGATTGCTTCGTCATCCCGCTGCGCGGTATTCCTCGCAATGACAAACTGTACCGCCGCCCGACTCCTAACGGGCTTGCACGCGGCGCCGCCGGTCGCCACCGTCGGGGCCCAGCATGGTTTACCCAAAACCTCCCGCGATCCTGGCGGGCCGCGACCTGCGACCCGCGGATCTCGCCGCCGACCTCCCCGGCGCCCTGCTCCGCACCTACGCGTGGATGCTGACCGCGCGCACGGCCGACAACCGCATCCTCGACCTGTTCCGGCAGGGCCTCATCCGCGGCACCGTCACCGGCGGCCAGGGCAACGAGGGGCTCATCGTCCCGCTCGCCCTGCTGGCCGACAAGGCCGTCGACGTCATCTCGATCACGCACCGCGGTCTCGGCGGGCATCTCATCTGGAGCGGCCACCTCGTCGACCATCTCAACCAGTACTTCGCCAACGCCGCCAGCCCCACCAAGGCGCGCGAGGGCAACGTCCACCACGGCGACCCGAAGCACCGCTCGCTGCCGATGATCAGCCACCTCGGCATCATGGTGTCGAACGTGGTCGGCGCCCTCGACTCGCAGCGCCGTTTCGGCCGGCCGGCCATGGGCTTTGCGTTCCTTGGCGACGGTTCCAGCAGCACGGGCGACGCGCACGAATCGCTCAACCTCGCCACGCTGCTCAACCTGCCGATCCTCTTCGTCATCGAGAACAACCGCTACGCCTACTCGACGCCGGTGAGCGAACAATACGCCGCCGGGCTCGAACTCTGGCGCCGCGCCGCCGGCTACGGCATCGAGGGCTTTGCCCTCGACTGCACCGCGGACGTCGCCGCCACGCTCCAGACGTTCGCCGCCGCCATCGACAAGGTCCACCGGACCGGCCGCCCGCTGTTGATCGAGGCGAACACGCTGCGCCTGCGCGGCCACGCCGCCTACGACACCTGCGACTACCTGAAGCCGGGCGAGGCCGACGCCATGTTTGCGGCCGATCCGCTCCCGAAACTGCGCGCCCGCCTCGCGGCTGACGGCCACGGCGCGAAGCTCGACGCGCTCGACGCGGAAATCGCCGCGTTTGTCGAGGAATGCCTCAAAGTGGCGATGGCCCAGCCACGCCCCGATTCGGCCGGGATGGAGAACGATCTGTTCGCGCCGCCCGCGCCGCCGATTCCCTGGGTGCCCTCCATCGACTCCGAACCCACAGCCCAGAGGGCAGAGGACAGAGGACAGCTTGCCGCGCCGAAGCGCTTGGGCGAAGGCGGGAAGCCAGAGGCCAGAAGCCAGAGCCCTGAACCCAGAACCCAAAACGCAAATCCCAAAACCGAAATCGTCACCATGGCGCAGGCGCTCAACCGCGCGCTGCGCAAAATCCTCACCGAGCGCCCCGAGTCCCTCGTCCTCGGCCAGGACATCGCCACCTACGGCGGCGCGTTCAAGGTCACCGAGGGCCTGCTCAAGGATTTCGGCCGGCCGCGCGTGATGAACATGCCCCTCGCCGAGAGCGGCGGCACGGGCTACGCCATCGGCCTCGCGGTCAACGGCCACCACCCCATCGAGGAGTTCCAGTTCGCCGACTTCTCCACCGAGGCCACGACGCAGATCGTGCTCAACGCCGCCACGTTCCATTTTCGCTCAGGCGCCGCCGTGCCGCTCGTGCTGCGCCTGCCGTGCGGCGGCGGCCTCACCTTCGGCTCGTTCCACTCGGAGGAGCTCGAGTCGTTCTACCTGGCCATGCCCGGTCTCAAGGCGCTCTATCCCAGCAACCCGCAGGACGCCTTCAACGCGCTGCTCGCCGCCTTCGAGGACGGCAATCCCGTCCTGCTGTTCGAACACAAGGGGCTCTACCGCCGCGGCAAGCATCCCATCACATGGGATCCGCACTTCCGCGACGTCTGGAATCCCAAGTGCGTCCGGACCGGCGATTTTGCGACCCTCGTCACCTACGGCGAGATGGTGCACCTCGCGGGCGAAGTCTGCGACTACTTCGCCGCCGAGTATGAGCGCAACTTCGAGCTCTGGGACCTGCGCGGCCTCTCCCCGCTCAGGCTGGACGCCATCAAGGAGTCGCTCGCGCGCACCCACCGGCTGATCGTGCTGCACGAGGGCCGGCGCACGCACGGCTTCGGCGCCGAGCTGGTCGCCCGCCTTACCGAGGAGCTGTTCTTCTCGCTCGAGGCGCCGCCGCTGCGCCTCGGCGCGCTCGACCTGCCCATACCGTTTGCCCCCGAACTGGAAACCGCCTTCCGCCCGACCAAGGAGAAGGTGATCGACGCCATCGCCAGCTGGCTGGGATGAACCGAGGGCGGATTTCGGATTGGCGATTTCGGAAAGACCTCTGTTTGCTTGGCCCACTTGAAATCGAAACGCCCCCGCCTGCGTGAAGCACTTTCCGGTCTCCGGTCTCCGCGAACCGGCATTCCCCGCGCGGCCTGGGCGCGCATCCGGCTCTTCGCGATGGACGTCGACGGCATCCTCACCGACGGCACGGTGACGATCCACGCCGACGGCACCGAATCGAAGACCTTCTCCATCCTCGACGGGCTGGGCCTCGTGCGCTGCCGCGACGCCGGCATCGTCCTCGCCTGGATTTCCGGCCGGACCTCGCCGGTCTCCGTCGTCCGCGCCACCGAACTGAAGATCACCCACCTCATCCAAGGCTGCACCGACAAGCTCGCGGTGCTCCAGGAACTGGCCGGTCGGCTCGGTCTCGGAGCCGAGGCGGTGTGCTACATGGGCGACGACGACATCGACGCGCCCGCGCTCGCCTGGGCCGGCATCGGCGCCACCGTGCCCGGCGCCATGCCCGCCGCCCTCGCGGCGGCCGACTATGTTACTGCGCGCCCCGCCGGCCGCGGCGCCGTGCGCGAAGTGTGTGAACATATTCTCAACCGCCCGGTCTAGGGCCCCGCCGTGTCTTCCCTGCGTTTCATTCTCCTTGTGCTCGGCGCGCTCAGCCTTGCGTCCGCCGCCGGCCCGCTGCGCGGAGCCGACGAACGCCCCACCACCCTCACCACCGATGCGCCGGTGATCAACTTCCGCGTGCCCACATTTACCAAGGAGGGCTACCGTTCGTGGCTCCTGTGCGGATCCGAGGGGCTTTACATCAACCAGGACCAGCTCGCCGTCACCAACCTCAACCTCACGGTCTTCACGGGCGACGCCTCGAACCGCGTGGAGTCGGTCTTCCTGAGCCCCGCGGCCACCGCGCTTCTCAACGTGGGCCAGGTGCGCGGCCCGGGCCGCCTCCGGCTCATCAGCGACGATTTCGAGGCGACCGGCGCGGACTGGGTTTACGACCACCGCCAGAAAAAGGTTTCCATCCGAAAGGACGTCCACGTAGTTTTCCACACCCAGTTGAAGGATATCCTCCGATGACGCCTCGCCTTCGCGCTGTTTTGCCCTGCCTGCTGTCCGCCGCCCTCTGGCTGCCGGTCCGCTCCGCGGAGGAGCCGGCGCCCGAGACCGTCATCGAAGCCGCCACCTGCGACATCCAGAGTTCCGAGACCCAGACTCTCTCGGTTTTCACCGGCAATGTCACCGTCACCGGCAACAACATCCGCATCACCTGCGACCGGCTCGACGTCGTCTCCCTGCGCAGCGGCGACAAGCAGGACACCGTGGGCAAGCAGGACCGCTTCAAGTCGCTCATCGCCACCGGCAAGGTGCGCATCGTGCAGGGCGACCGCGAGGCCACCTGCGAACGCGCCGAGGTGCTCCCCGGCGAGGATCGGATCACCCTGACCGGCCGACCCATGGTCGTCGATCACGGCAACAACTCGACGGCCACGGGCGAGCCGCTGATCCTTTATCGCGGCGATCGCCGCGTTCACGGCAGCAATGTCCGCATCACACTGCCGCCGCTCAAGGACCTCAGCTTCGACAAAAACCAGCCACCGCCCGTGCCGCCAGCCGAGCCGGCCGCCAAGCAGCCCTGAGGATGGAAACCGCTCCCAGTGCAGTGCGTACGATCCCGCCGGCGGCCGTTCCTGAGCCGGAGAACGGCGCCTTTATTCGCACGGACGGTCTGGTGAAGGTCTACGGCCAGCGCGCCGTCGTCAACGGGGTCAACCTGCGCATCAGTGCCGGCGAAATCGTCGGTCTGCTCGGCCGCAACGGCGCGGGCAAGACCACGACCTTTTACATGATCGTCGGTCTCGTGCCGGTGACGCGCGGCCGCGTGTTCATCAACGGCACCGACGCCACCCGCCTGCGCATGCACCGGCGGGCGCGCCTCGGCATCGGCTACCTGCCGCAGGAGGCCTCCGTGTTCCGCAAGCTGACCGTGGAGGAAAACATCCTGGCCATCGTCGAGACGCTGCCCATCGCGCACGGCGATCGGCCGGCGCACGTCGGCCGCCACTTGGACGAGCTCGGCCTCGCCCCCCTCGCGAAGCAGAAAGCCTACACCCTTTCCGGCGGCGAGCGCCGCCGGCTCGAGATTGCCCGCGCGCTGGTCACCACGCCGCGCTTCCTGCTCATGGACGAGCCGTTCAGCGGCATCGATCCGATCGCCGTGGCGGACGTGCAGAAAATCGTGCGGCAGCTCAAGGAGCGCGGCATCGGTGTGCTCGTCACCGACCATAACGTCCGCGAAACCCTCAACATCGTGGACCGCGGCTACATCATCCATGAGGGCCGCGTCATTGCCGAGGGCCCGCGGGATTACCTCATCAACGATGCCAGGGCCCGGGAGTTCTATCTCGGCAAGGACTTCAACCTCTAGGCTGGCGCCTGCTTTGGCACCCCGTCATTAGTCATCCGGTCATTCGTCATCACCCGCCTTCCGCCCCCTCCCCCCATGTCCAAAGCCATCCACGGCATTTCCGTCGCCCACTTCTTTGAAACCTACGGGGCCAGGCTCAAGCTGGAACTCATCACCGGCCGCGAAGGTCTGCACCGCCTCATCCGCGAGCCCGCGATCAACCGCCCCGCGCTGGCCCTCACCGGCTTCTTCAAGTATTTCGCGAACAAACGCATCCAGGTGCTCGGCGCCGCCGAGATGACCTTTCTGCGCACGCTCGGCGACAAGGTTCAGCGCGACGTCCTGAACGGCATGGTCGACCGCCATATTCCCTGCCTGGTTCTGACCCGGAATTACACCTTTCCGAAGCCGATGCTGGAAGTCGCGCGGGAGCGCCACCTGCCCGTCTTCCGCACGCCGATGATCACGATGAACTTCGTGAACACGGCCACCCTCTACGTCGACAACGAGTTCGCCCCCTCCACGACCGAACAGGGCACCACCGTCGACATCAAGGGCGTGGGGGTGATCATCCGCGGCGATAGTGGCGTGGGCAAATCCGAGTGCGCCCTGGCCCTCGTCGAGCGCGGCCACAGCCTCGTCGCCGACGACATCACCGTGATCAAGCTGCTCGACGAGCGCGAGCTCATGGCCAGCAGCCGTCCGCTCACCCGCGGTTACATGGAGTGCCGCGGCATCGGCATCATCAACATCGCCGAGATGTTCGGCATCAAGAGCGTCCGCCTGGAGAAACGCATCGACATGGTCGTCAGCCTGCGGGAGTGGACGCCGGACGCCGCCGAGGAACGCACCGGTCTCGAGGAAAACTACTATGAAATCCTCGGCATCAAGCTGCCGCACATCGAGCTGTTCGTGCGGCCCGGCCGCGACATTGCGCGCCTGGTCGAAGTGGCCGCCATGGTGCAGGCGCTCAAGCGCATGGGCCACGATCCGGCGAAGGATTTCAACGAGCGCCTGATCGCCCACATGGCCGAACCGCCGGAAACCGAAAAAAAGAAATCGCTCAGGCTCTCCGCCTCCCCGTTTCCGCGCGAGGAGCCGAGCCGCAGTGTCACCACCTGATCCCGGCGGCCGGTCGCCGCGCTCCCCCGCCAATCTTCATCATCATGCCCCTCCTCCGCGCCGACGGCCGCCGCGTTGATCAGTTGCGTCCCGTGCTTTTTGAAGCCGGCCCCGCCCCTTATGCCGCCGGTTCGGTGCTGGTGCGCTTTGGCAGCACGCAGGTCATCTGCGCCGCCACCATCGAGCCCAAGGTGCCCACCTGGATGAAACAACAGGGCGTGACCGGCGGCTGGCTCACCGCCGAATACTCGATGCTCCCCTACAGCACGCTGGAGCGGAAGCCGCGCGACATCACCCGCGGGAAGCTTGACGGCCGCACCATCGAGATCCAGCGCCTGATCGGCCGCTCGCTCCGCGCCGTGCTCGACCTGCAGCGGCTCGGCGAGAACACCCTGTGGATCGATTGTGACGTGCTTCAGGCCGACGGCGGCACGCGCACCGCCTCCATCACCGGCGCCTATCTCGCCGCGCGCCTCGCCATCCAGAAGTTGCTCGACGACAAGAAAATCACGGAGAATCCGCTCACCGATTCGGTGGCCGCCGTGAGTGTGGGCCTGCGGCAGGGGCAGGAAATGCTCGACCTCGCCTACCTCGAGGACCGGGACGCCGAGGTCGACTTCAACGTCGTCATGACCGGCCGCGGCCAGTTCGTCGAAGTGCAGGGCGCGGGCGAGGAGGCGACCTTCTCGCACGATCAGCTGCAGAGCCTGCTCGCGCTCGCCCAGAAGGGACTCCAGGAGCTTGCCGCGCTGCAGACCGCCTTCCTCGCCCAGCACCTGCTGAAGTTCTAGCGATCCGACTCCGGGCACCGTTTGATCGATCACCCCAGCCAGACATCCCCTGTCCGGGCGATCTCAGGTCCGGGTTTTCTGCCGTCAGGCGCCCACGGGCACCTTGACGACGGTCTTGCGCACGAGTGCAGGCCGCTTCGCCGCGAGTGCTGGCATGTGCGCATCCTCCGGCCAGAACACGGCCACATCGCCTGTTCGCACCCGGAGCACGGACGCGGTGTCGGTGTCGGCGTGTTTGGTTAGATCCTTCGTCTCGTCATAGGCCTGCGTGATGCCGAGCTGGGCCGCGGCGGCCACTGCCATCACTTCGTCGCCCGCCACCATCACCTGCACGTCGATGTATTTGCGGTGCGTCTCGAAGAATCCTTCCGGCCGGGGCTTCGTCTGATAGGCCATTTCCATGGCGTAGGCGCCGCCGGAAAGTTCCTGCCGGTGCGTGGACCCGCCGGCCAGGGCGGTGATGCGAGAATGCACGGCCGAACCAGGCGTCAACGCCTGCTCGGCATAGGCGAACGCGGCGTGGAATTCCGGGAGGCGCGCGCACCGGGCGCGCACCGAGGCGAGAGACCCAAAGAAAGCCATGCCTGAAAGTTGAGGGGTGCCAGCGGCGGCCAGCAAGGCAATACCAAGGGGCCGCCTTGCACGGCCTTGGCGGTGTGAATCCCTTTGACGGGATGCATCACTGCGTCATGCCCCGGGAGGGGCGCCGCATCTAAAACATTGCCGCACCGCGCGACTTTGGCTGTGTTAATCGCTCCCGTGGCTATCGGCACCACCCGCATCCTGTCCGACTTGCATTATGGCAATCCCGCGAGCCGTGTACGCTCGCTCGCGGCGCTGCGTCCACTGTTCGCGGGCGCCGACCGGATCGTGTTCAATGGCGACAGTCTCGAGATGCGGTCCAATCCGGCCGCACCGGAAGTGGAAGAAATGCGCCGGCAATTTCTGGAGTTTGTCCGCAATGAGGCACCACGTTTTGCCCTGCTGACCGGCAACCATGATGCCGGCATCTCCGATACCCATCATCTTGATCTGCTCGGCGGACTCGTGTTTGTGACCCATGGCGAGATCCTCTTTGAGGATCTCGTGCCGTGGAGTACGGAGCTTCCGCAGATCCGCGAACTGTACCGCCAGCAGCTCGCCGCCCTGTCTTCCACCGAACGCGACCGGCTGGAGGCGCGTCTGGCCGCCTGCAAGCGCGCCTGCGCGCAGCTGCGGTTGCCCCCTGATTCGCATCCGCGCAAATCCTGGGGCCGCACCCTGCATGCCGCACGTACGTTCTGGCCGCTCACGCGCACCCTGGCGATGATGCGGGCGTGGCGCGAACTGCCTGAACGCGCCGCGGCTTTTGCCCGCCGCCACCGGCCGCGGGCGCGTTTTGCCGTGGTGGGTCATACCCATCTGCCCGGAGTGTGGTATCCGCGCGACGTGGTGGTGATCAACACCGGCTCTTTTTGCCCGCCGTGGGGCTGCTATGCCGTCGATGTTTCTCCGGAGCGGATGGTGGTGCGGCGCGTGCGTCACCACCGGGACGGCTTCGATCTTGGGCGCGTGGTGGCCTCCTTTGTCCTGGCGCCAGCGAGCGACGGCTCCGAGGGTTCTTCGGCAACCGTGCCCCAACTGGTGCCCGCGCCATGAGCATGGAATTTGGCTGGTGGGCCCGTGATGCCGAAGGCCGCCGGTTTCAGGTCCGGGTGATCATCTTCGGCGGCACCGCGACCTGGAGCCGCAAACAGGGGCATCATCAGCCCTGGGAGCCCTACGGCCCGCCGACGGACAAGGATTGGGATCTCCTGCTCGCCGAAGCGGAGCGGCGCCTGCCGCGGCGTCTGCTTTCCCCCCGGCAATTCGCGGCGATCAAGCGTCTGCGCCCGGGCTAGGAACGGGGATGTCGCGCTCTGGCCGGAGGCCGATGTCCACCCGCCGGCGGGAGGAGATCACTTGGGCACTTCGCCTCTTCCCACCAATTGATGCCAGAGGAGACGGAACGAACTGGCGAATGCGGCGGGGCGCTCGCGCACGAGGCGGATAACCTCGGCCGGAGTGAACCACGCCCCCCGCTCGATTTCTTCCGGGTGCAACGTGAACGGCCCTTCCGCTTCCTGCCGGTAAACCCAGACAAACTCCTGACCGGTCTCGTCGCACGCCGGAAGACGAAGCCAGCGACGGGGCGCCCGCGCCACGTGGAGGCCGATCTCCTCGCGCAGCTCACGCACGGCGCACGCGTCGTAATCTTCTCCGGCATCAACATGACCGGAGGCCGAGGAATCCCATGCTCCCGGGGCCGTGTCCTTGCTGGACGAGCGTTTCTGCAAGAAAAGCTGCCCCGCCCGGTTGAACACGAGCACGTGCACCGCCCGATGCCGCAGGCCGTGCGCATGCACCTCCTGCCGGGTGGCACGAGAGACGACGACATCTTTTTCGTCGACCACGTCGAACCATTCTTCAGCCATTTTGGACTCCGGCATGCTTTGTGTTTCACCTGCCGATGGACTGATTCCAAGCAAAACCGGCCGGAGAGACGCAAACACCGTCAAAACCGGCCCGCGCCCATCTGGCCGTAGGCGGCAGACGGCCCACTGACAGCTTTCGCGTGATCTTATTGCTGCGTCCGGCGCTTCGGCCGCGCACCTTGGGAAGATCCGGCGCGGCGGCTTTTCTTGACCGCCGCGCCGGCCTGCCTTTCAGCCTTCATCTTGGCAACCCATTCGGCGAGCGCCTGGTCACCTGCACGCGGGAAAAGCCCCATGACCTCGCAGACATGCGCGAGAAGATCCACGGATTCATCCCCGGCGGTCCTGCGCCGCCGTGGTCCCCGTGCGATTTTCACCTCCGCACGTTTGGCACGTATGGTCCCGGGCTTGTTTCCATGTCGGCCGGGCCGGCGCTTCCGGTGATGGCTGTCGGACTTGTGATGCATAGGGGAATGCAGGAGGGCCACCTAACGGCCAGCTCCGCGTAATTCCAAAGAGAATAAATTTATTATGTCAAATATCTTTTTCAACAGCAGCGTCACGGCTGCTTTGCGCCCTTGCCGGATTCACCGGCGGCTGGGCGGGGTCCTGCCCATGGCGCGTCCCAGGTTGCCTCGGCCACGCGCCTGGCTTTGCTGAGAACACAGGGGGAATCCACCAAGGCGCCTCAATTATCACAGGCCTGCCTCTCTTGGAATGCCTTGAAGGCCCCAAGCAGTTCCTTGGGAAACAGCGCCCCCATCTCCGTGAGATGGGCAACGATCTTGGCGTTGGCCAGACCCAGGTGGGCGGCAAACTTGAGAAGCTTGACCACGTCTTGGGAAGAGCGGGGTGCTGGCATGAGTTTCAACGCCGGCTTGGCAGCGGGCTGCACGAGTTGGCACCGATTTTTGGAGGCCATATGGCTTTCCGATCTGTTGAAGGCTGGATGGACGCCCCCTAGCCGTGCCGGCTAACCTGGAGGCACCCCATCTTGGGTAGCCTCACCCATCTCTTACAACCATGGCGGACACTCAATTTTTGGTAGGTTTGCAGGCTCGACATTTCCCAACAAAACCTCTTCCGGCGCCCCCTGCGGGCAATAATCAGCCCCCATCCGGGGTCATTCCCGGGCGTGTTTTCCGCCGTTTCCAAGAGGGAAAACACCGTCTTCCCCCATCACCGCGTGCGCAGATACTCCCGCACCGCAGCCAAGCCGCGGGTGTTTAGAACTTGCTCGGCCGTGAGCCAGCCTTTGCGAGCGGCATTGATCCCCGCCCGGAGATGATCGAGCCCGGCGGTGTCGTGGGCGTCGGGATTGATGACACAGCGCAGGCCCCGCTCCGCCGCCCGGCGCCAGTGCCGCCAATCCAAATCGAGCCGTTGCGGATGGGCGTTGAGCTCGATGGACACGTGGTTCGCCACGGCGGCATCGATCACCTTCGCCACATTGACCAGGTAGCCTTCACGCTTAAGCAGCAGCCGACCGGTCGGATGTCCCAGCATGGTCGTGCACGGGTGTTCGATGGCGCGGATGATGCGCGCCGTCATTTCCGCCTCGCTCTGCGTGAAGGCCGAGTGCACCGACACGACGACATAGTCGAGCTCCCGCAAGACCGTCTCCCCGAGATCCAGCCGGCCGTCAGGCAGGATGTCACACTCCACGCCGGCAAAGACATGCGTCGTGAAGCGGCCCGATCGGTTGAGCGCTTTGATCTCGGCGATCTGCTTGCGCAATCTCGTCTCATCGAGCCCGTTCGCCTGGAAGCTGGCCTTCGAATGATCGGCGATGCCCAGATACTCCCAGCCGTGCGCCTGGGCCGCCGCCACCATCTCGGCGAGCGTGTTGCAGCCGTCGGATGCCGTCGTGTGGTTGTGGAAGACGCCGCGGATGTCGGCGGCTTCGACCAGCCGTGGGAATTCGCCTTTCTCGGCCACCTCGATCTCGCCCAGGCCCTCGCGCAACTCCGGTGGAATGTAGTGCAAGCCAAGCGCGGCAAACAGGTCGGCCTCGGTCTGGATGTTATCCAGCCTTGCCTCCCGGGTTTCGCGCTGCGCCGCCGCTTTATCCTTCGCCGTCCCTTCGCCCTCGGCCGGCACGAGCCCCCACTCGCTCAAACTCAGTCCCCGGGTCAGCGCCCGCTGGCGCATTTGCACGTTGTGGTCCTTCGAGCCGGTGAAGTGATGCAGCGCGAAGACATACTGGGCGGGCGGCACGATGCGCAGGTCGGCCTGCAGTCCGCCGGCGTAGCGCACGCTCGCCTTCGTCTCCCCCTTTGCCGTCACTTCCCTGACCTCCGGCCGGGTGGTGAACCATTCGACGATCGGCGCCCACTCCTCCGCGGCCACGAGAAAATCGAGGTCGCCCACGGTCTCCAGCCCGCGCCGCAAGCTGCCCGCATGCTCGGCGCGCTGCACCTGCGGCAGGGCGCGCAATCCCTGCAGGACCGGCTCGGCCACGGCGTAAGCCTCCCACCACAGGTGCCGCTGCGCATAGGCCTCCCGGTTGCGGATGCCCGTTAGGATCTTCTCCTGGCTTTTCTCACCGAATCCGTCGAGCGCCGCCACCCGCCCCTCCTGGCAGGCGCGCGCCAGTTCCGCAACCGAACTGATTCCAAGCCTCTCGTGCAGCGCCTTGATCTTCTTCGCGCCCAGTCCGGGAATCTCCAGCATCTCCACCAGGCCGGGCGCGATCGAGGCCTTCAGTTTCTCGTGAAACCCCAGCCGGCCCGTCGCGTGCAGCTCGGTGATCTTTTTCGCCAGTGCCTCGCCGATCCCCTTGATATCCTGCAATCGGTCTTCGGCAATGACCGTGCCCAAATCCTCCTCCAGCGTCTCCAGCGCCTGCGCCCCCGCATGATAGGCGCGCACCTTGAAGGGATTTTCGCCTTTCAACTCCAGCAGCACGCCAATCTCATCCAGCACTCCGGCTATCTCGTTTTTGGTCATGCCTGTTTTCCCCACGGAACACACGGAATACCCGGAAACTCAAGCCCCACTTTTCGGATGGCTTCCCTTTACGCGGATTCTGTGTATGTCGTGGGTATATGCCTTTTGTCTACCCTCGCACCATCCGCTTCGCTGACACTGATGCCGCCGGCGTGGTGTTTTTCTCCAATTACCTCGTCATCTGCCACGAAGCCTACGAGGAGTCGCTGGCCGCCGACGGCATCGAGTTGAAATCGTTTTTCGGCAAGCACGGCGTGGTGGTGCCGGTGGCAAAAAGCCAGGCCGAATATCTGCGTCCGCTCACCTGCGGGGACAAAATCAGCGTGACCCTCACGCCCGTGCCCCTCGGCAGCGACGGCTACGCCGTCGACTACGAGCTGCACCGCCTCGGCCGCCCGGAAAAACTCGCGGCGCGGGTGCGCACCGAGCACGTCTGCATCTCCTCCCGGTCCCGCGAGCGCCACGCCCTGCCGGCCGCCCTCGCCGCCTGGATCAAGCATCATTCCGTCTGATCCGGCCGGACGCATCCAAGGCCAGAACCGTCAATTCCCGCCGGTTTACTTTTCCCTGGTCGTTGCGCGGCCAGCTGGCGATGCGGAGGTAGCGCTTGGGCCGCTTGTGCGGCGCCAGCCGGACCGCGAGGCGCCGGGCGACGGCGCCGACATCCGGCTCCTTCGGGCCGGCCGGATAGCACGCCACGACCGCCTCCCCCCACTCCGCATCCGGCACGCCGATCACCGCCACGTCGGCAAATTGCCCGGTCGCGCGCAACGCCGCCTCAACCTCGCCGGGCTCGACCTTTTTCCCGCCGGTGATGATGACGGCATCACGCCGCCCGAGCACGTGCAGGCTGCCGAGTTCGTCAAAACAGCCAAGATCCTCCGTCAGCCACGGACCGGCCTCGCGCCAGTGCGAATAATAGCCGCGAAACAGGGATTCCGCCGCGATCTGGATGGCGCCATCCGCGTTCAGATCCACCCGGGCGTGGGGCAGGGCGGAGCCGCAACCGCGCTGGCCCGCCAGAAATTCCTCCGGCCGCAAGGCAGTGACCATGGCGGCCGTTTCCGTCATCCCGTAGCCCGGCGCCAAGGGAAGCTTCGCCTCCTCCGCGCGGTCGAGCAGATCCGGCCAGGCCGGACCTCCGCCGAGAAAAACCGCCCGAAACCGCCGGAGGCGGTCCTCCGCCTCCGGCCGGCCCAACAGTCGCTGCAGCTGGGTCGGCACGAGGGACAGGAACCAGTCTCCCTTCCCGGTTTCCGGCCAGCGCCCGTTTTCCATCTCCCCCCAGGTCCACGGCAGATATCGGCCGCCGGTGAGCAGGGAGCGCAGCCACGCCATCAAGCCGCTCACGTGATGCAACGGCAGCACCCCAACCGCGTTGATTTGCCTGACATGGAAATGTTCGCAGCAGCCCCGCACCGCGGCGGACAGCGTGTCCTGATCGTGCCGGGCCAGCCTCAACCTCCCGCTTGATCCCCCGGTTGGCAGGCAGAGCCAGCCGAGGCTCTGTCGCGGTTCTGAGTTTTGGGTTTTGAGTTCAGGGTTGGTCAGTTCGGCAAACTGGGCCCGCTCCGCCGCGCCCCATGCCGGATCGGCCACGAACACCGTCCTCCCCGCCGCCATGGCCTCGCCGAAAGCGGCCATGAACCGTTCGGGCTCACGCTCCTCGATGATGACTTCGCGAGGTGCGACCATCTGGAATGAGACCCCGAGCCGGCGGGCTAGTTCAACGCGTTCCATACCGCCTCCGGATTCATCTGGTTGACATCATCGATCGACACGAAGGGAACGGCGGGCAGTCCGTCAAACTGTTCCTGCTTGAACAGCGGCGCGACTCCATAACCGAGCGCGCGCGGATGAGGGCCCTTGAATTGGAACGCCATCCGCAACGCCGCCTGCCGGCCCACGGCCGTCTCGAATGCCGAGGAAAAAATCACATCGGCCTGATGCCTGGCGAGCAGCGCCAGCACGCTTACGGGAGCGCCGGCCAGCGCCGGCTTCACCACCAACGCACCCGGCCAGCCGCGCTCCAACCATGTCCGCAGGCTCGGGAGGCCGGCCACCGATTCATCGAGCGCCAGCGTGGTCGGGTAGTCACGGGCCAGCCCAAGCAGGACGTCGTCCGTCCGGCGCTGCCCGGCCGCGCCCTGCGAAGCGTCAGCGAAGCAGGGCTGCTCCACAAACTCGATCGGCCGTGCCGCGCAGCGTTCGAGCCACTTCGCCGCCTGCCGCGTCGTCCACGCGCCGTTGGCATCGAGCCGCAGCTTCACGTGACCCGGCAACCGCGCCAGCAGGTCGTCCAGCAGCACCCATTCGTCGGCGGCGTCGAGCACGCCGACCTTCCATTTGAAAGCGACAAACCCTGCTGCCAGCGCCTGGTCCGCCGCCGCCAGCGCCGCCTTGCCCGCCGGCAACAACGCCGCCACCGGCAGGCGGGATGCCGCCGTCTGCTGCCTTTCGTCCGCCGCCAACGCCGAGGCGAGGGCGAACCGCAGACAGCCATGACGCTCATCGATGCCCTCGAGGGATGCCGCATCCACCGTGCCGCCCAGCTTCGCCAGCATGTCCCCGGCCTCCATCAGCGTCTCCGTGCCGAACCAAGGAATCGGCGCCACCTCGCCGAAGCCGACCCGTCTCTTCTCGTCCTCCAACCGCACCACGATCCCCTCCCGTTCCGTCCACCGGCCGTGGGCGGTGCGCACGGCGTGAAGGAACGGAAGCCGGTAGCGGCGATAGGCCAGGCGATGGGTCACGGCCCTATGGTGTAGCGCTTGCCCCGCCGCACGCAACCGCGCGCGTGCGGCGACCCGTCAATGGCCGGATGCGTGATCGTCGCAAAAAAAAGGCGTTGAGATTTTTCGCCGCGGCCTTATGTCGTTCATGGCAACCATGACCAAGCCTGTCACGATTGCCCATCCGGGGGATGATCAGTTCTATCCCTCCGCCGACGAGTTTTTCGCCCGCCTCCTGCCCACGGCGCTGACCTACGACGACATCTCGCTGGCAACGCTCTACTCGGAAATCCTTCCCAAGGATGCCGATCTCGCCACGCAGCTCTCGGAGACGCTGCGCCTGCAAATTCCGATCATCTCGTCGGACATGGACACCGTCACCGGGTCGCGCATGGCCATCGCCATGGCGCTCAACGGCGGCCTCGGACTCATCCACTACAACATGCCGGCGCCGGATCAGGTGAAGGAGGTCGCGCGCGTGAAGCGCCACGTCCACGGCCTCATCCAGGATCCCATCACCGTCTCCCCCGATCTCGCCATCGGCGATGTGCTCGCGATGGTCGAGCAGCGGCACTTCAGCTTCCTGACCTTTCCCGTCGTCGACGCCCAGGGCCGGCTCATCGGCCTGCTGCCCGGCAGCATTGTCAAGGAGCGCTACCGCGCCAAAAAGGTCACCGAGGCGATGACCCCGCGCGCTCGGCTCACCACTGCCAGGGAGCGCGACCTCGGCGGCGACCCCATCAAGTACGCCGACACGTTTTTCAGCGAGCACATCGGCATCAACAAGATGCTGGTCGTCGACGACCAGGACCGCCTGCGCGGTCTCGTCACCAGCACCGATGTCGAGCGCATCGTGGGCGAGGCCAAGTCGCGGCGGAAGCCCAGCCGCGACACGCATTTTCGTTTGATGGCCGGCGCCGCGGTGGCACCCGTGCGCAAACCGTCAGGAGAACTCGACCGCGACCGGATCATCGCGCACGTCGGCGAGTTGGTGGACGAAGCCGTCGACGCCGTCGCCGTCTCCACGGCGCACGGCCACAGTGCGGGGGTTGGTGAAATTGTGAAGATGCTGCGCGGAGCGTTTCCCGCCCTCACCGTCATCGCCGGCAATGTCACCGGCGCCGCCGGCGTGGAGTATCTCGCCGATTGCGGGGCCAGCGCCGTCAAAGTCGGCCAGGGACCGGGCTCCATCTGCACCACGCGCATGGTGGCCGGCGTGGGCATCCCGCAGCTCACCGCCCTCTATGTGTGCGGCAAGGGCGCCGCCGCCCGGGGCGTGCGCATCCTCGCCGACGGCGGCATTGCCAAGTCGGGCGACATCGTCAAGGCGCTCACGCTCGCCGACGCCGTCATTTGCGGCGGCCTGTTCGCCGGCTGCCGCGAGGCGCCGGGCGAAATCCTGGAGATCAACGGCAAGCTCTACAAACAGTACCGCGGCATGGGCACCCTCGCCGCCATGAAAGCCGGCTCGGCCGCGCGTTACGGCCACGAGAAGGAGGACACCACGCGCAAGATCTCCTCCGAGGGCATCGAGGCGCTCAAGGAAGTGTCCGGATCGGTCGACAGCGTGCTCGCCGACCTCATCGGCGGCCTGCAGGCCGGCATGGGCTACCTCGGTGCGCGCAACCTGTCCGAACTCCGCGCCAAGGCTCGTTACGTTTACGTCACCGCCGCCGGCCAGAAAGAGGCCGGGCCGCACGACGTCATCGAAGTCTCAACCAAGAACCACCCGTAGGCGCGGCGTCTGAGCGAGCGGGTGCGCCCGGTGCGCGCCGCCAAGGCCGCCGCCAAAGCCTGAGTCACGTCCTCGTCCTCCCCTCGCCCCGCTCCGGTCCTCGGCGCGGGGGCTTTTGTCGGGTGCATCTTCAAGCCGGGTTTCGATTCCCCGTGGGGCGCCACTTTCAGAGGGAGGCAAAAAGCCTCATGCGGATCTCAAACAAACTGCCCCTGAAATCACGGAAGCTTTCCTTTTCGACGCCGTTGCCCCTTCCCGGCCTTTTGTCGTTTTCCCGCTGCATCTATCGCGCCGCCCCGGGATCGCTCCGCCTAGGGCATCAGCCGGGGGCACGGTTCGCTCTGGACACGAACGCCGATAGCGCACAAAGGCAAAACTACCATGTGTTCACCCTCCAAAATCCAAACCAAGGCAGTCCTTTTGTCGCAAATCTCGGACCCTCCCGCAAAAGAGATCGCCAGCCTCGTTTACCACCTTGCTAAGATTGTCGAGTACCAAGACTCTGCTATAGAGTCCCTCGAGGAACGGCTGAAGCGGTTGGAGAAGCCGCCGGTTAGGCGGCACAAATAAAAAGCCCGCTGCGGCGCACCGGGCGAATCCAACCATTGAAATTGCGGCCCACTTCACAGCCCCGCCCAGTGCGAAACCGCCTACCCTTTGGCACAATCCCACTGCCGGGCAAAGAAGATGATTCCTTTCGACACGATTGGTCGCTGCCTGCTCCTCTGCCAATCCACAGAGTATCTCCTTGGATGTCTCGTCGTTTTAGAGCGAAAGAAGCACGTCGGAGGCGTTCGAGATATTGTCGAGTTCCTTGATTCTTTCTCGAAGACAAGGGTCCAAGTTCTCGAAGGCCTCAAGAACGAGCTTAAGCAAGAGGGCGTTCCTTATCTGGATGATCTGCAGTTGGATTTGTTCGCCGAGAAGCGGAACGTTTTGGTCCATAGATTGCCGCACGAACCGTGGTTTCTGTCTGGCAGTCAGAGGAATGATTTCACGATGGAAGATCAATTGCAGTTCTTCCTCGGGACATTCAACAAGATCGAAGCCGTGTTTCATAAGCGAGCCGAAGAGCTTGGCGTGGTCCGACCCCAAGGGATGACATCGTCGCCGGAACAACTCGTTGCCTTTGCGTCTGAATTGAAGAAGCGAACCGACAAGATTTTTGAGGATCGAAAGAAGAAATGACGAAGCTCAAACCGGAGGATTGTGTTTCGCAGTAGCCGCTGCGCGAATGAACTAACGTGCTTCGCTTCTTTTTAAGACCAATTCGTCGACGGCGGTGATCGGAATCGCCCTACATCGGCAAATCTGGGGTCCGTATTTTTGGAGATCGAAGTTCTCCAACATTTCTTCGCTCAAAAGCACCTGTTGCCCCTCGGCATTCGTTCTCACCCAAATGTCTTTTTGGCAGTTTTTGCACTTTGCCTTGGCCCGCGGACGCTTTGCCAGCTCTACCTCACAATTTGGGCACCGGGAATCCAATCGACCAACGGGCCCCGTAACGTAGTCAGGGTATATAAGCCGCCAGCATTCATACTCGCCAGGGTGACCGCCTTCGGGCGGATTATCCCATGAGAAGATCTTTCCGTCCAGTTCCCGGCATCGCATGCACACCATCTCGTCATGGCACGTGCTCCATCGGTAGCGGGTTGATCCGGCTGCCCGGGCGCGGTCCTCTCTGTACTTGGACATGACCAGACTTGCGGCGAGACGGGCGATCCGTGCGGCCTGGTGTTTGTCCAAGTCGTATTCTCGCGCCAGAACCTTTGCAATCGTCTCGGCGCGACTGCCGGAGAAAACGAGGTCTTGAATCCGCTGTTGCAGCGCCGGAATTCTGTCGGCCGCGATGTTCGCGCCGCTGTTGCGGAGGGAATCCGTCAGCTTGGCCGCAATGATGGCCTTTCGCTTCGGCGTGAGTTCCGGCTCGACCGTAATGTCATCGGCCCTGATGTCGCGTTTGCCCCGATTCGGGAAGCTGCGGGATGCGAGTTTCTGCGAAGAGAACAGCTTTGCCAGGAAGGCGAACATGGAAGGCGAACGGCAGGGCGTTTGCGTCCGCTATTCTGCTTCGCGAACGCTCGCCGCCAAACAAAAACCCCGCCCCTGGTGGCGCGCCAAGGACGGGGGCACCTATCCCCCGTGGCGCGATTCCCATTGAAACCGCGGCCGCAGGAAATTCTCGAAAAACTGTCGCTGGTTTTACCTCTCGCGAGGCACCCGGAGCTGGCTCGGGCTTCCAACGGCGGCCAAGACCCCCGCCGGGGGACAGACGCCGCGGAAATTCGATGCAAATTCGCTCTGAAGCTGCCGCAGCTTTCGCCCAAGGATACGCCGGGCGGTCGCATCGTCGACGACGTCAGGCCGCAATTCGTGCGCCGCGGTGACGGCTCGCTGGCCAATGTCGCCACGGGATTGCCCGTCGATCAGCCACGCTAAAAGCTTGGCGAAAAAATCGGCTTGGGCCTGGATAGTCTCGTCGCCTTTGCTCTGTGTCACGATTGTAGCAGATTGCACCTCGGATTCCGCTATCCGGTTTCCGGCCTGCCCGCCGAAGCTTCAGCGAAGGCGGGGCTCCGCTCTCCGGTTTCCCCCAGAATCTCCTTGCTCCGCCGTTCCCCCTCCCCTTTCTCCTTCCTGGCAACAGGGGGTTGGCATCTCTGGCTGCCGTTTGAACCATGTCCCTCTCACCGTTCAGCAGCCAGCTCATCGCCGACGTGGGCATCAGCTTCGGCGACGAAGGCAAGGGCCGGCTCATCCCCGAAGTCGCCGAGGAGCTTCGCTTGTCCCGCGCGCCCGTCTCGGTCGTGATCAAGATCAACGGCGGCGCCAACTCGGGCCACACCGCCGCCGGCCTGAAGTTCAACCTACTGCCGTCCGGCGTGGCCGTGCCCTCCATTCCGCACCTCTGCATCGGCAGCGGCGTCGTGGCCGATCCGCGCAAGATCTGGTGGGAGACCCGGCCGCTCGAGCACAAGGGCTATGCGGTGCTTTCGCGCCTGCTCATCGACGAGCGCACGCTGGTCTCCGACCTCACGCACCGCCTGCTCGACCTCGCGTGGGAGGACTACCGCACCACCATGCTCCGGGAGGAGCCGCGCGGCTCCACCGGCCGCGGCATCACGCCGGCCTACGGCGACGAAATCGCCCAGTGGCAGATTTGTTTTTCCGATTTCCAGGCCGGCCCCAACTATTTCGCCCGCAAGCTCGCCCAGCGCGCCGATCGCGCCCTCCACACCATCCGCCACGTCTGCCGCGTGAGCGAGGAGACGTGGACCGGGTTCTTCAAGAAACTCACGGAGGCCGAGCAGCGGGCCAACCGCGAGAGCATCGAGCTGGGCATTTTCCCCGCGGAGGAGTTTGATTTCACCCGGTTCCTCGGCCGCGAACCGTTCACGCTCGAGCTCGACCGGGTGGTCGAGACCTACTGGCGGGCCGGCACCGCCCTCGTCCGGCATATTGGCGAGGTGCGCGAGCTGGTTCTGCGCGAACTCGGCGCCGGTCGGACCGTCATCGGCGAGTTCGGCCAGTCCTACTGGCTCGACAAGCGCCAGGGCTTCTCACCCAACGTCACGGCGTCGCACACCTTCACGCCGGAGTTCTTCCAGTCAGCCGGCATTCCCCTGCAACCCATCCACACCATCGGCGTGGCCAAGGCCTACGACACCAAGGTCGGCACGCACACGTTCCTCACGCAGATGGACGACGCCCATCCCCTGTGCGTCCGCCTGAAGCAGCTCGAATACGGCACCTCCACCGGCCGCCAGCGCATGGTCGGCTGGTACGACGCGGTCGAAAAGGGCGACGCGCTGCGCTACGGCGGATTTCACGACCTGATGATCAACAAGCTGGACGCACTCGGCTGGCCGGCAGAGCCGGCCGGCGACTGGCGCGGCGACCTGCTCGTCTGCACCGCCTACCAGGCGCCCGACAGACGCGTCTACCGCCACGTGCCGCGCAACGAGGCGGTGCGCAAGACGCTCCATCCGGTTTATCAAAGCTGCCCGGGATGGTCGGAGGACATCACCGGCGTGCGCCGTTTCGCCGATCTGCCGCCCAACGCCCGGCGCTACGTCGGCACGATGATGAAGGCCCTGCTCGAGGTGGCCTATCACGGCCGCGCCTGGCCGGCCGCGCTGCCGAATCTGCGCTATCTCGGCGTCGGTCCCTTGCCCACGCAGATCATCAAGGACGTGCCGGCGACGGCGGAGCTCATTCAGCTGGCGGGATCCTGAGCCGGGACCATGCAGTTGTAGGAGCGAGCTTGCTCGCGATTGCAGGGGAAAATCGCCTGCAAGCAGGCTCCTACAGCCCGCACCAAACGGTTTCGGCGGTCGCGGGCGAAGCAATGGTTCGTCTGCATGAGTCCGGCTGAGCCATCCGGCAGCCACAGGCTTTTGTTCGCAGGTATCAGTCATCCTGCCCCCCGCAGAACCTAAAAATCCTGCAGGCGGCCCTCGCCGGCGCCGCGGCCGGGCTCGAGCCGTTCGAACACCTCGCCGATCAGGTAGATTGAACCGGTGACCACCACGGTGTCTTCCGCGCCACCGATGGTGCAGCGATCCGGCCTGGGAAACACGTCGGCGACGGTCGTGCGCGCCACCCGGCCGCCGAAAGTCGCGGGGACGCAGTGCTCCAGCTCCTCGTAGCCGCAGGCGCGCGCCTGATGCGGAATGGCGAGGTGGATTTCCCGGGCGTGCCGCGCAATCACCTCGAGCAGCGCCCGCGCGCGATACTCGCCGAGCGCGCCGGTCATGATGACCGGTTTCCGGCCGGTCTCCGCCACGAGCTTCGTAAGATTGACGTCGAGCACCTGCGCCCCCTCGGGATTGTGCGAGGCGTCGAGGATGAGCGGGTGTCCTCCGACGGTCAGCCGTTGCCAGCGGCCCGGCCAGTTGGCGTGCAGGAGGCCGCGGGCAATGACCTCGCCGCCCAGTTTCCAGCGCGGCGGCAGCCGTCGGGCGACGAGGGTGGCAGTGGCGGCGTTCCAGCGCTGGTAGTCGCCCTCGAGATTGGTGTGCGGATAGCGATCGATGCCTTCACCAAACTCCTCGCGCACCGAATGCACGGGCGCCGACCGCTCCGCCGCGATTTTTCGGATGACCTCCTCGGCCACGGCCGGCATGCGGCCAAGCACGACCGGCCGCCCGGGCTTGATGATGCCCGCCTTCTCGGCCGCGATCAGGTCGAGCCGGTCGCCGAGCATATCGCAATGGTCGAGGCCGATCGAAGTGATCACCGCGACCTCCGGCTGCACGACGTTGGTGGCGTCGAGCCGTCCGCCCAAACCCACCTCGATGATGCCAACGTCCACGCGCCGCCGCGCGAACTGGAGGAAGGCCATGGCCGTCATGAACTCGAAAAAACTCGGATGATCGTCGGCGCTGAAAAGCGCCGGCCGCTCCGCCACGGGCCGCAGTTCATTGGTGTAGGCCACGATCTCCTCCTCGCCCAGCAACCGGCGGTTCACCTGCACGCGCTCGCCGAGCTTGACGAGGTGGGGTGACGTGTAGAGACCGGTGCGCCAGCCGGCTGCCTGCAGGATGGCGTCGAGCATCGCCGACACCGAGCCCTTGCCGTTCGTGCCGGCGACATGGATGACCGGGTAGCTTCTTTCCGGATGTCCGAGCGCCTCGCCCAGGACCCGCATCCGGTCGATGCCAAACTTCACCCCCCGCGCCTTGAGGCCGAAGAGGTAATCCTGCACCGGCGCGTAGTCGGTGAATGTCCCGGTCGTTTGCATGAAAAGACGCGAGTTCAACAGGCCCGCGCGCTCGCGTCACGCCGTCTTTTCCACCGGCCGTTACCTGGTTTTTCCCGCCGCCGGCTTCTTCTTCACGTACAGCGCCTGCAGAAGGTCGCGCAGGCGGTCGCGCATCTCGAGCCGGCTGACAATCTGATCGATGAGACCGTGCTTGAGGAGAAACTCGGCGCTTTGAAAACCCGCCGGCAGCGTCTGCTTGGTGGTCTCCTTGATCACGCGCGCCCCGGCGAAGCCGATCAACGCACCGGGTTCGGCAAGGATGACGTCGCCGAGCGTCGCAAAGCTCGCCGTAACGCCGCCCGTGGTGGGGTCGGTGAGGACGGAAATGAACGGGAGTTTCGCCGCGGCGAGCCGGCCGAGCGCCGCGCTGGTCTTCGCCATCTGCATCAGCGAAAAGATGCCCTCCTGCATGCGCGCCCCACCCGCCGCGCTGAAGATGAGGCATGGAATCTTCTCCTGCAGGGCGAGTTCAATGGTGCGCGTGATCTTCTCGCCGGTCGCTCCACCCATCGCGCCGCCGCAGAAGCGGAAATCCATCACGGCGATCGCCACCGGAATGCCGTGGATGCGGCCGGTGCCGCATACGACCGCCTCGTTCAGGCCGCTCTCCTTCTCGTATTTCTTGAGCCGCTCGGGATAGGGCTGCGAATCCACAAAGGAAAGGGGATCGGCCGCCCGCACCTCCGCGGCCAGTTCCTTGAACGTGTCCGGATCAAGCAGGGCCTTGAGGCGCGCGCGGGCGCCGAGGCGAAAATGGTAGCCGCTCTTCGGCACCACCATCTGGTTGGCCTCGAGATCCTTGTTGAAGACGATCTCGCCCGAGAGCGGGCATTTCACCCAGACGCCCTTGGGGATGTCCTTCTTCTTTTGGACAATCGTGGGATACTGGGGCTTGTTGAAATGCACCATGGTGAAGGTCAGCCGTGACCGAAGGTGACGACGTCGAGATTCAAGCAGCCGGCACGCCGCAGCACGGCGGCGCAGGCGTTGAGGGTGGAACCCGTCGTGAAGACATCATCAATGAGAACGTAACGTTCGGCGGCGTTTATGGCAGCGCCGGACCGCAAGGCAAAGGCATTTTTCAGATTTGCCTGGCGGGCGCGCCGGTCGAAGGCGGTCTGGGTCGGCGTGTCGATGACGCGGCGCAGCGGCTCCTCCACGCGCGTGTCCGTTCCTCCGGCCGCGGCGAAGCACCCGGCGAGCAGCCGGCTCTGGTTGTAGCCGCGCTCGCGCTCCTTGCGCGGATGCAACGGCACCGGTACCAGGGCCGCACCGCGCAGATAGCCGGCGATTCCCGGGGTGGCACGGATGAGGGCGGCGATGTCCTCCAGCACATAAAGGGCGCGATGGTATTTGAGCGCGTGCACGAGCGCCCGCCCCGGACCCGTCAGCAGCACGCAGGTGCGTCCCTCCCGGAACTCCGGTTCGAGTTCCACGCAGTGCGGGCACCGCCGCTCGCCATGCACTTCTCCATGGAAGGGATGTCCGCACACGTGGCAGTGCGGCGGCTGCACGAAGGTGATCAGCGGCTCACACCGGGTGCAGATGTGCCTCAGGCCGCCGTCTTCCACCAGTCCGCCGCAATGCACGCACACCGGCGGAAACACCAGGTTGCCCGCGGTGCGCCACAGCTCGCCGAGCGCGCGAAGTGTGCTCATGCCTCAGTAAAGCACCCGCGCCAGGAAAAGCCCCTGCGCCGGCGCGGTCTGGACGACGTGGGTGCGCCGGGCAGAGTGCAGGATCGCCTCGAGCTGCGCCGGCGTGAGTTTCCCCTGCCCCACGGCCACGAGCGCACCGACGAGGCTGCGCACCATTTTGTAGAGAAAACCGTCGGCCTCCACGGTAATGCGCAGCCGCGCGCCGCGTCCGGTCACGGCGAGCCGGCGCAGGTGCCGCAGGGAATCCTCCCTCTCGACGCGATTAAAGGCCGAAAATGCCCGGAAATCATGGCAGCCCGTGAGGCGCCGCGCCGCTTTGCGCATCCCCTCAACGTCAAGTCTCTGGTGAACCGACCAGCAAAACGGGCGGAGGAACGGGTCGGCCGGGCCACCGTGATGCAGCTGATAGAAATAGATTTTGCCGGTGGTGGAAAAGCGGGCGTGGAAGCTCGGCGGCATGCGACGCGCCAACCGCACCTGGATGGCCGGCGGCAGCCCCGCGCGAAAGGCCGCCAGTAGTTTCCCGGGGCCATGCTTCCAAGCGGCGTCGAAATGGAACACCTGCCCGAGCGCGTGCACTCCGGCATCGGTGCGTCCGCTGCCGTGAATGCGCACGGCGCGGCCCAGCATCCCCTTGAGTCGGCGTTCGATGACGTCCTGCACGGCGTTGCCGTCGGGCTGGCTTTGCCAGCCGCTAAAGCTCCGGCCGTCGTAGGCACAGACACACTTCCAGCGCTGGATTTTTGAAGAAGCCACGGAAGTTATTTTTTAACCACGGATTACACGGATGAGCACGGATAAACTTCACCCGGTGTCTTTTTCATCCGTGGAGATCCGTGGAATCCGTGGTGATTCTTCCACCGGCCTTGGCGGGAAACGTTGGTTGAGGAAATCCTGCAAGATGAGGCAGGCGGCGCGCGAATCGACCAGACCGGACGCCCGCACGGCCCGCCGCTTCCGCCAGGGAATGGATTGCTCCGCCTCGCAGGACGTCAGCCGCTCGTCCACGAGATGCACCGGCAGACTGAAGGTCGCCTTGAGTCGCGCCGCAAAGGCCTCGGCCTCCTTTGCCTTGAAGCCGGCGGTGTCGTCCATGTTGAGCGGATGGCCGAGCACGAGATCGGTGATGCGTCGCTGGTGGATTACGATGGCAAGTTTTTCCAGCCGTTTCTTCGGCGAGGCATCGGTCAGGGCCGGCAGCGGCGTCGCCACGCCGAGCTCGTCGCCATAGCCGAGGCCGACGCGCTTCTCACCGTAATCGATGCCAAGACAACGCATGGCTCAGAGCAGCTTGCGACCGTGCGGATCCGCCGCCAGCCGCTGGAGAAGGTTTTTGAGATGCTGCGCCTTGTCGCGCGGGCAGACCAGCGTGGCATCGCGCGTCTGCACGACGATCAGATTGTCGGCGCCCAGGACGGCGGTGAAATGGCGGCCGTCATTGATGACGATGTTGTGACTGCCCTGCTCGATGACGGCGTTCCCGCGGACGACATTGCCGGCCGCGTCCTTGATCGAGTGCCGGGTGATCGCCGTCCAGGAGCCGATGTCGTCCCAATCGAAGCTGGCCGGAAGCACGACCACGTCCTCCGCCTTTTCAAGGATCGCGTAGTCGACCGCAATTTTCGGCAGCGAGGGATAAACTTCGCGCAACGTCTTCGCCAGCGGCCGCCGGGCTGCCAGAGCCCCGCCGATTTTCTCCAGGCCCGCAAACACCTCGGGGGCATGCCGGGCGAAAGCCTCCAAGATGACGCCCACCCGCCATACAAAGATGCCCGGATTCCAGTAATAGTCGCCAGAGGCGAGGTAGCCCTGCGCCACCTTCAGCGAGGGTTTTTCCACAAACCGTCGGGCCCGGTAGATGACCCGGCCGTTGACCGTGCGCCAGCGTTCCCCCCGCTGAATGTAACCATAGGCGGTGGAAGGCTCGGTCGGGGGCACGCCGATCAACACCATGACCGGGGCCGCTTCGGCCGCCGCGAACGCCGTGCGCAAATCAGCCTGGAAGGCCCGCACGTGGTGGATGACCGCGTCAGAGTGCACGGAGGCAAAAACCGCCCGGGGATCACGCGCCGCAACCAGTCGAGCCGCGAGTCCCACCGCCGGGCCGGAATCGCGGCCCACCGGCTCGGCAATGATGTTCGCGCGCGGCAGGATCGGACAAATCCGCCGCACGGCCGCCGCCTGGTCGACATTGGTGAGCACGAGAACGCGTTCCGCCGGCACCACCGGCAGGACCCGCTCCAGTGTCTGCCGCAGCATCGGCTGATCGCCGATGATGGGGAGCAATTGTTTGGGGCGGCGCAGGCGGCTCTGCGGCCAGAACCGCTCGCCTTTGCCTCCCGCAAGAATCACGACGTATCGACGCACCATGAGAGAGAAGAAACCGCCGGTGGGCCGTCCGTCGAGGCGCAAATGCAGTTGCGAAAACCGGGGTTTCGACGCACTTAACAGCGTTTCCGCCATGTCCGACGCCCTGCCCAATCTCTCGCCCGCCGAACTCAGCCGCTACCGTCGGCATGTGCAGCTCGACGAGGTCGGGGTCGAGGGTCAGCGCAAGCTGGCGGCAGCACGCGTGCTCGTCGTCGGCGCGGGCGGCTTGGGCAGCCCCGCGGCGCTCTACTTGGCCGCCGCGGGTGTGGGCACGCTCGGCCTGGCGGACCGCGATCGGGTCGAGGAGCACAACCTCCAGCGGCAAATCATCCACGGCACCCCCGCCATCGGCCTGTCCAAGGTCGAATCGGCGGCGCATCAACTCGCCACCCTTAACCCGCACGTGCGGCTGCGGCTTCACGGCGAGGGCGTCACGCCGGCCAACGCGCTCGCCCTGTTTTCCGAATATGACCTCATCGTCGACGGCTCGGACAATTTTCCCACGCGCTATCTGAACAACGACGCGGCGTTTTTCACCCGCCGGCCGCTCGTTTACGGCAGCATTTTCAAGTTCGAGGGACAGGTGTCGGTGTTTGACCCGGCGCAGGGAGGCCCGTGCTACCGTTGTCTCTTCCCCGAACCACCGCCGCCCGGGAGCGTGCCCGACTGCGGCGAGGCCGGTGTCTTCGGGGCGCTCTGCGGCGTGATCGGCAGCCTGCAGGCCATGGAGGCGATCAAATACCTGCTCGGCATCGGCCAGCCCTTGCGCGGGCGCCTGCTCGTTTTCGACGCACTCTCCCAGCAGTTTCGCACTTTGAATCTCAAGCGCGATCCCCGCTGTCCGCTGTGCGGCGGCGAGCCGCGCATCCGGCAAATCGACGCCGCGGACTATGATTTCGCGTGCGCGGCGTCCCCCGCGGCTGGCGCGAGGCAAGGTCCGGAGGAGCCTCCGCTCGAAATCTCGATTGAGGAAGCCCGCCACCTGCTGGAGACGCAGGCCGGCCGCGTCCTGATGCTCGACATCCGGGAGCCTTACGAGGTGCAGATCTGCCGGGTCGAAGCCAGCGAACACATCCCGATGCGGGAAATATCCGGGCGGCTCGGCGAACTGCCCCGCGACCGCCGCATCCTTGTCCTCTGCCATCACGGCAGCCGCAGCCGCGATGTGACCGAGTATCTGCGTGCGCATGGCTTCCCGGCGGCCAGCAATGTGCGGGGCGGCATTGCCGCGTGGGCCGAACACATCAATCCGGCGATGCAACGATACTGAGGCAGGACGCCATGTCCGCGGCCCCTCCGCGAAAGCATGGTGCCCGCTACAGCACCTTCAGTTCCGGATGCGCCGTGGCATAGGCGCGGGCATGATCGGCGAACGCCGCTTTCAGCCGCATCGCCACAGAATCCGGTCCGACCCGAAAGTGATGCGCATCGATCGCCGCCACCGGGGTCACGTCCTTGGTGGTCGAGGTCAGGAAGCATTCCTGCATGTCAGGCAGATCGGATGGCTTCAACGTGACTTCCCGGAGTTTGATGCCTGCCGCCGGCGCGACCTGCTCGATCAGCAGGCGGCGGGTGACCCCCGCGAGCAACCCGCTGGCCAAACCCGGAGTCAGGACCACGCCATCGCGGACAAAATGAACGTTCGACACGGCGGCCTCGGTGATTTCGTCCGCCAGGTTGGTCATCACCACCTCGTCGGCTCCGCGGCTTTTCGCCTCGCGCAGGCAGAGCAGGTTGTTGAGGTAGTTGCCGGTCTTCCACGCCGGATCGATGGTGCGCCGGTCATTGCGGCGCAACTCGAGCGCGAGCGAGAGCCTCAAGCCGGCCCGCACTTTCGCGGGGGAAAAGTCCTGGTTGGTCTGGACCAGCAGCACATAGTCCGCGCGATCCGCCAGCGCCGGATCCAGACCGATCGGACCGCCGCCGCGCGTGATTTGCACGCGCACGTAGATTTCACCCCGGCCGCGGCGGTGGGTCGTGAACTCCGCCACCGTGCGGCGGATTTCCTCCAGGAGCCGTTCCCGCGGCAACGGCAACGCCAGGGTCAGGGCCCGCGCGGAATTTTCCAGCCGCTCCCAGTGCTCCTCCCATGCAAAGATGACACCATGATAGGTGCGCCAGACCTCGTAGATCGCGTCACCATAAAGGAAGCCGCGATTAAGAGGTGCGATGGACGGTTCGTGCGCGGCGTGCAGCCGTCCGTTGGTGTTGGCCTGAATGTAGTCGTGCGGCATGGGCGCAAACAACATCACCGCTGGGCCTCGCCGCTACAAGCCGACAAATAAAAAGACCCCCGACTGACGGAGGTCTGAAAATCGCCCCGCCGCTGCGCCTTACTTCTTCTTGCGCGCCTTGACGAGGCCAAACGCCTTCTTGATGTTGTAGACGCTGGGCAGCGAAATGCCGAATTCCCGGGCGGTCTGCGCGCCGGTCTTGCCGGTCTGGAGGGCACCTTTGATCTTGTCCTTCATCACCGGCGAGATGCGCGCATACTTCCGGTGCCGCCCGGCTTTCCGCCCCCGACGTTTGCCGGCGGGACCGGCCGCCGCGCGGATGGCCTTGATCAGTTGTTTGACGCTTTCGAAACCGTATTTCTCGTGAAGGTGCGCCAGCGCCTTGGCCCGCTCCCTCTCGATTTGCCTCTGCAACTCGGCAACCTTTCCCTGATAATCGACCAGCTGTTTAATTTTATTGGTGACCATATGATGATTATTAAGTGTCCGGACAACGTATAGACAAGCCTATATTTCCCGTCGCTTGTTCTACTGAAATCCATTCTCCTGCCAGGCGATTTATATAGTTGAGCCGGAAGCCAGCGGACAAGACCTGAACAATTCCAAGGCTTGGGAATAGATTTCAACCCGTTAAGACTGCCGCCGATCGCCTTGCTTTCCCACTGCCTTCGAGCAGACGCCCATCGGTTGAATCAACGCCATTGAAGATATGCGAATATGATCTTCCGTATTATATTTTTCGCCCACCCGGCATCGCTAATTCAGTTCTGCTCAAGCAGGACCGCACTTGACCCATGGATTCGTTCAGGATCCTCGTGTTTATTAATCCCCATATCCCCAGTGTTGGAACAGCGGATTTCAAGCGCGCCGTCGATGATGCGCCCGACACGGTCACTGCCTGGTCATATGATGAGCGGGTCACCTGACCGGCTGTCTTAAGCCTTGTCCGGCATGCCGCCGAAGCCCGCAGCGCATCTTCCCGATCCACGGTTGCGACCGCGGTGGCTGAAGCCGTCGCCGGGTCGCGGTCCTTCCCTCCCCTAAATCGTCATCGCGTGGTAGCCGCCGTCGACGACAATTTCCGCCCCGGTGATGAACGAGCCGGCGTCGCCGGCCAGCAGGAGGGTCGCGCCGATGAGCTCGCGGGCCTCACCGAAGCGTTTCATCGGCGTGTGGCCCATGATGCTGGCCACGCGGTCGGGCGTGAGCACCTTGCGGTTCTGCTCCGCGGGGAAGAAACCGGGCACGAGCACGTTGACGCGGACGTTTTTTGGCGCCCACTCCCGCGCCAGGTTCTTGGTGAGATTGTGCACCGCCGCCTTGGTCGCCGAGTAGGTGAACACCCGCGAGAGCGGCACGACGCCCGACATCGAGCCGAGATTGATGATCGAGCCGCCCTCCCCGCGCTCGACGAGATATCTGCCGAATACCTGGCAGCCCAGGAACACGCCCTTCAGATTCACGCGCACGATGCGGTCGAACTCCTCCTCGGTGATGTCGAGGAATGGCGTGGGTGAGTTGATGCCGGCGCCATTGACAACGATGTCCACGCGGCCCGAACGCTTGAGTGCGGCATCCAGCAACCCTTGGAGTTGCGCGCGGTCGGTCGCTTCGGCGGCATGGAACCAGCCCTTGCCGCCAAGGGCGGCGATCTTCGCGAGCCGTGCCTTGGCCTTTTCCTCGTTGCGCCCGACGAGGACGACCTCCGCGCCCGCGCCCGTCAGGCCCTCGGCCATCGCGCCGCACAGTTCGCCGGTGCCGCCGATGACGACAGCTACGCGACCTTTCAGAGAGAACAGGGAGTCGAGATAATTCTGCGTGCTCATAGGTAAAAAGGACATTCACCAAGCCGGGTTTAGCCGGCAAACGCAACGGCAAAGGTGGCCAATACTTCCATCTCTCATGTCACCCCGCCTTGGCTCGAGCGAGCGCTCGCCCAAGCACCCGGCCATGACCGAGCGAGCGGCGCTTTACGCCCAAAGGCGCAGCGGCGTGAATCGCGACGTTGCCATTGAACTTTTCGGAACGCGCCGTTTCCTTGGATCCCATGCTCCGCATCCCGCTTGAAGACAATTTGAATGACGTCATCAACAAGGCGCAGCGTGGTCTGCGTCTGGACGATGGCGAACTCGCGCGGCGCGCCGGGATCAGCCGCATGGTGCTGCGTGCGCTCAAAAGCGGCACGTTCGACGAGGCGGCCGTGCGGGCCGTCGCGCCCGTTCTCCGGCTCGGCACCGAGCAACTCGTGGCCCTCGGGCGCCAAGCCTGGTATCCGGAGCAGGTGATTCCACCGCGCGGCTTCGCCATGTTCAACACGGTCTACGGGGATATGACGGTGAACAGCTATCTCGTCTGGGATCCACGCACGCGCCTGGCCGCGGCATTCGACACGGGCGCCACCTGCGAATCCATGCTGGGCGCCATCGATGCCGAAAAACTCACCGTACGCCATCTCTTCCTTACGCACACCCATGAGGACCATGTGGCCGACACCGCGCGCCTCGTGGCGGCGACGGGAGCCGATATCTATTCGTCCGAACGCGAACCCCTTCTGGGCGGCAAGACCTTTCGGGAGAACCAGACTTTTCACCTCGACGATGTGGCCATCAAGACCCTCCTCACGTGGGGCCACTCGTCGGGGCAGACCACCTATTTCGTGACCGGCCTGGCCTGGCCGCTTGCCATCTGCGGTGACTCGATGTTCGCCAGTTCCATGGGCGGCGGACTGGTTTCCTACGAGGATCAATACCGCAACAACGTGGAAAAGATTTTCACGTTGCCGCGCGATACGGTGATCGCCCCCGGTCACGGTCCTCTCACGACCCTCGCGCAGGAGAAAAAGCACAATCCATTCTTCGCCCGGTAACGGGCTTCCCCTGCTCCCAGAGCATGCCCTGCGGCGCGATAAATAGCACACAGGCGCGTCGGATTAATTTGTGCGCTTGGCAGCCCTGCGCCGAGGGAGAACACGTGGCCTCAAACTGTTTTGCCCACCGCTCGTGATCTGATGACGGAAAATGCCTTGGTTATGATCCAGATGTCTGACTGTAAGATTTATTTTACATAAAATATCTGTCAGTAAGACTGTGGTTGCGTTGCCAAGCATCTAATTAAATCAACTCATGCAAAATTAGTGTGAAATGCACACCCCCTCATTCGTGCCTGCCTTGGATCCACTCATGCACAGGTGCGGATTTTAGTTCAAAAGCAAACCCTAATCCCCCTATGACTGCTTCAACTAAAGACAGTTGTTCTCGTGTGATTCTGCGCGTGACGGTAGCCGCCCTATCCTTGGGCGCCTGCCGTTTCGCTTTTGCCCAGCCTGCTCCCACTCCCGCGGCTGCCACCGCCGGTCAGGAGGTGATCGAACTTCCCAAGTTCGTCATCACCGAAAACCCGCTCAACCCCTACCAGTCGCAGCAGGCCCTGTCGGCTACGCGCGTCGCGATGGCGATCCAAGACGTCCCGCAGACCATCTCCGTCGTCCCGGGTGCACTCATCCAGGATTCGATGAGCTTCAAAATGTCGGATGCCGCCAAATATGTGACGCCGGTGGTCGAGTCGACCCTGCCGTTCGGCGGCGACCGCTACATGATCCGCGGCTTCCAGGTTTCGAACGAGTTCATCGATGGCTCTGTCATCTCGGGGTCGTCGGGTTATAGCATGTCGATCCCGACGAATAACATCGACCGCATCGAAGTGATCAAAGGCCCGAACGTGATCCTGGTCCCCGGCGGCAGCCCTGGTGGCGTGATGAATCCCATCACCAAGGCGCCGATGCCCAGGGATGCGGAATCGCTCACCCTCGATCTGGCCCAATATCTCGGCAACGATGTGGGTTTCGACATCAACCGCGTGCTCAACGAGAAGGACCACATGGCGGTCCGGCTCGTCGCCACCTACTGGCGGAACACTGGCATGTACATCAAAAACATGTTTCGCAACGGCTACGAGATATCTCCGTCGTTCTCCGTCGAGCTTTCGCCGACCGAGAAACTGACGCTCAAAGCCGATTTCCTGCAGAACCGCGAGACCAACATGGGCGGTCTCCCGATCGACCCAAGCATCGGTAGCAACCAGACGGCGGTGATCGCGCGCGGCCTGCCCCTCGACTGGTCGTTCGGCAACCAGGATGACTGCCGCCACCGCTCCACCGAGCGAGTGAGCGCAGAATTGGACTCGACTTTTGGCGACCATGTGTCGTCCCGCCTCTATGCCATGGGTGACCACGTCCGCCGCATCGATGTCGGCGGTACCAACGACGCCATTACCAATATTGGCGGCGGCAGCCGCAATCCGTTGACGGGCATGTATGAGCCCGGCGTTACTTGGACTACTACGACCAACGCCGACGGTACGGTCACGCCGCACAGCACCGCCGTTGCGGTCAACGATCCATCGGCCTGGATTTACACCCACAACGTCACCCGGGTCGACTTGGAATACGCGGAAGCGCATGTCAAGAACGACTATGCCGCCAAGTTTGAAACCTCCTGGCTCAAGTCGACCACTCTTGCCGGTATCGCCGCGGATTTTTCCAAGGTCCATTATAAGAGCTGGGCCGCCGCCACGCGCCCGAGTGTGACCAACGCCACTCTCGGATCGATCACCTATCCGCCGTACCAGTTTCCCGCCATTGTACCTGCTAATATGAACCTCCTCTCACCGACCAGCGTCCAGGTCGGCGGTAATATTACGTCCAAGCAGTCCACGCTGCAGGGCTTCATCTTCGAGACGCTGAGCGCCTTCAACGACCACGTGCAGCTCTCCGGCGGCCTCTCCCGCTACTATGGCATTTTGAGCCGCGCGGACAACACCCTCACCAGCCTCAATTCAGCCATTCTCTTGGCCGCTCCGACCTATAATCTGGTCACCAACGCCAAGTCTATCGGTATCGTCGTGAAGCCGATCAAGCAGATCTCGCTATTTGCCAGCCGCAACACCACGGGCGGGGCAATGCCCGGCGAACTCTCTCCCGGCACCTATCTCGAAGACACCACCACGTTCGGCCCCGATGCCAACCATGCTTCGGCCACGAAGGTCCTGGCGTTCAGGCCGTCATCGGGCGGTCAAGACGAATTCGGAGTGAAAACCGCGACGCTGGACGGGACTTTCACTGCCTCGTTCGCGTATTTCAAGATTGCGCAGCAGAATTACTCGGTCCCCAACAGCCAATATTACACGCTGGTTGCCGAGGGTAATTCGGCGGCAGCGAACCTGCTGCAGAATCCGCTCTATCTTGATCTCAACGCGAAGGGCTGGGAGTTCGAAACCACGTATTCTCTCGGCAAGAATCTCTCGATCCTGGGCAACTACACTTCGTTCAAGGAGCGCCAGCCGATCACCAATGTGCGCGTTCGTGCCGTGCCCGATCACGCCGGCGCGATCTATCTCGACTACCGGTTTACCGACGGCGTGTTGAAAGGCTTCGGCGCCAATGTGGGCGTGGATTACAAGAGTGATGTCGCGGGCGAAAATATCACGGGGTATACGACCACCGCTCCCATCCAGGGCGTGGGCTTCGTTCCGCAACAACCCTCGTTCCTGGTGGCCGGTCGCACCCTCATCAACGTCGGGTTCAGCTACCGCCAGCCCGCGTGGACGCTCCGTGTCATGATTGCCAATGCCCTGGACAAGGAGTACATCCTGGCCGCGGGCAGCCGCACTTCGGCGATCGTCGGCGATCCGCGTGCGTGGAAGATGTCTCTGACCTACAACTTCTGAGTGGCAGTCAGTCGACTCAGTGTGTTGAGTCATTTCACCGGCCGGCCCCGCAAGGGCCGGCCGGTTTGTTTCTCTAGGGTCTCCTCAGCGGGCGGCCCAAAGCATGCCGCGCAGCGTGATTTCGAGCTGTTCGGGCACGTCGGTGAACTCCTGCGCTTGGTGGCCGAGCGCCGAATAGAAGACACGGCCCCGCCCGTGGACTTTCTTCCAGATGTAGGGCATCACCACTCCGTTGGGCCACGGGGCGCTGGTGGAATGGTGCGTGGTGGTGGCCAGCACCTCGTTGCGCGGATCGACCATCATGTAGTACTGCTCCGTCCTCACCTTGAAATCGGAGATTCCGGCCACGATGGGGTCGGCGGGCTTCACGATGTTGACCACGTACTCCTTGATGTCGTCCGGGTGCGCGAGAAACTGGCCGCCGACCATCCACTGGTAATCGATGCTGTTGTGGAATGAGTCGCCCATGCCGCCATGGAAACCGGCGAGGCCGACTCCGTCCTTGACGGCGGCGATGAGATTATCCGCCTGCTGCTTCCCGATCGCGCCCACCGTCCACATGGACACGATCAGCGAGTAATTTTTCAGGCGGGCGGAGTCGTCATAGGCTTGAAGGGTGTCGCGCACCTCGACGGCAAAACCGCGCTCCTGCAGCTGGGGCGCGAAGAGTTCCGCGCACTCCCTGGGCTGGTGGCCTTCCCAGCCACCCCAGACAATCAAGGCTTTTTTCATGGCAGGTTTGGGCCTCGCACGATTAGGCGCGAGGGCAGCGGGCACAACAATTTCCAAACTTGCGCGTCGGGGTCAATTCGCGCAACGTGCCCCCTTTGGTTTTTCGGCGCGGTAGCCAAGTGGTAAGGCCGGGCTCTGCAAAAGCCCTATGCGCCGGTTCGATTCCGGCCCGCGCCTCCAATTTATATAAAGCCGCTGATTCAAATGAGTTAGCGGTTTTTCTTTTGCCGCTTATGGCCAGTTTTCTGTTACATACTGTAACATCGTCACTGATGTTTCTCTATAACTGACACTTGCTACGTTGCCCCAGGTTCAAAACGGCCGTATCCGGTATGCCCCGGAATGCTGATCGCCGCGCCTGGGCGAAAGGGGCAGGCAAGGCGCCCCTGCGGTGAGGCTCGGCACTTTCCCCGCTCAGGGGTCGGCAGGGATCTGGCCTGGGGCGTGTCAGGCGCACAGCCTGCGGGCGTGCTGTGAGGCTGGTCAGATCCCGCTCACGAGTCGGCGGGTCGTTGGCCGTCGAGTCCGCGCGGATCATTACGTTTGAGCCGAAACACGGTTGCCGGGTGGGCCGCGGTGATGATCGCCCCGTGGTGAGCCTGGGCCGCTCGAGTCTGCCCAGGGGCACGCCAGCTATGCCTTGGACCGCGATCGGGCCGGCTGGCTCGGACTGTTCACCCAGGGCGGGGAGGCTGGGGAGGAATTAACCTGGTCGAGCCGACCGTCCAACGCGACCGTCTTTTCGAAATCTTTGCACAACCTCCCGGCCGTACTTTTACCAATGCGAGCCATCACCGAGAGTTCGCGGAGCGACGGGTGACCGACCAAATCCGGGCGCAAGACGCGGCTCGCCACGATGGCCCGGGTCCCTATCGCAGGGAGGGTTTGCCCTTGCAACAGCCAGGCAATGACCCGACCGATCGCCGCGGCCTGAGCCTCAACGGGCCGGTCGACCGCTTCTTCCTTCGCCTCCAGGTCCGACGCGGGGTCGCGTTCGTCGAGAAGAAATTCGGTGCCATCGCTATCGATCACGCGGGGACCTTTGCGACGGCTGGCACCTGGGCAAGCGAATTCACCGGAGACCGCCAACAAAAAACCCGCCTTGCCCCGCGATGGCGTTCCCGCTTTCCTTCCCTCATGGCCCCGCCGCCCCGGTCGAAGTTCTTCGCCGCCATCCTTGCCGCCGTCATGCAGGACCGCGGCATCAACCAGGTGCAGCTTTCCGAGCGTTCCGGGATCGTCATTTCGCGGGTCAACAACTACCTGAAAGGGAAGTATCGCACCATCAAACCGGCGCACCTGGAAGCGATCACCGCCGCTCTGGGCGGTCCCTCGGATAATGCGGCCCTGGTTCAAGCCTATTTCTTCGACCTGTTGCCCGAGAGCTGCCGGGGCCTGGTCGAGATCCGAGTTCCCGGCGCCCGGGAGGCCGGCAAATGGGAAGTGCCGTCGAAGGGGCTGCCGCGGGACTTCGCCGCGGCTCTGCGCAGTCTCTACGTGCTGTGCGTCTCGAGCGTGAAGGTGCGCGAGTACACCCGGGAATGGATCGCGCTCATGCGGGAAACGAAGCGGTGAGGAGTTCAGCCCCAACGTCACTTTACGGTTTATCGATATGAGCCCCCTCGTCCTCCTCGATGCCCTTACCAAGCTCCTCAACGAGCACGGAAGCTCGGAAATCCTTCGTGAGCGTTTGGCGTTGCTGCGCGATCAAACGCAGGCTCTCGAAAAGGAAAATGTAGAACTCAAGAAGAGCGTGACCGACCTTGAAGATCGAAACCGCAATCTTGCAGCCCAGCTTAAAGCCCAGGCGCGTTCCGAGGAATTTGTCGAACGTCGAGGTGTGTTGTTTAAACGCAATCCGGCGGGTGGTTATCACGAAGCGGTATATTGTCCAATCTGTTACAGTCCTCTCGGAACCATTCACCCCGAACTTCCCTACGCCTGCCGCAAAAGCTGCGGGTTTATTTCCGACATCAATCGCGCCGAGATGCTTCGAATCTTGGCAGATCTTTCCTGAAACTTGGTCAGTCATCTGGAAGTTGTGCCGGTTTTGACGCCTCTCGGCGCCCGCAGAGCCGGCCTGCGTCCTCTACGGCGCCGGCCCCGCCCGGGGAGTCGCCGTAGAAAGTCATCATAAAGCGTGCTAATGCGGTCGAAGGTTATCCGATGACCCCCGACAGAGTCGCGCCGGCTGCCGCCGGATCCCGGTCGAATAATGAAACCGCAGCGTCGAGTTGATCGAGCTTCCGTGCGATGGCAGCAAGGGGCGCCGTGGACTCCACAATTTCGCCCATCGCCTCACTCTGCTCTCGATCATGCGCGTGAATTTCCTCTTCGGCCTTCGTCAGGCCGGCTCGCAATTCCTCCACGGCCGCAAGGAATTTCGGCTTCGTTGCGGCGAGCAGCTCGTGACGTTGGCTGATGATCCAATCGCGAACGGCCTGAGTCACCGCAAAGGCGCCGGTCTGCTCGGTTTCGGCCTGGATCCAACGGCCGCAAAGCTCTGGGTTTGGCGAGGCGAAAAAGGCCGCACGAGCTGCGGCAATCGCGTCTGCGTGATTTTCGGCTGTCGCCGCTGCCGATCGTATCCGGCCGAGTTTCTTTTCGATGTCGGCCACTGCGGACTGCCATCCTTTGACGGCGGTCCCAAGAATTCGGGAAACTATTGGGTGCATTTTTTGGTCTTTGGTTGAGGTTCGGGGTTCGCTATTCGAAAAGTCCGTCGCCCGTGATCGCCCCTTCGTCGACGATGTCGACGGCGATCAGGTCGCTGACGCGCATCAGGGCCACGTCGTTCTTGATTTGGAAGGTCGGCTTGAAATCGATGCTCAAGCCGGCGAGTTCCGGCGTCTTCTGGGCGGTCTCCAGAAACACGTCGCGGTCTTTGTAGGAGTCGAAAAGGTGGAGATCACAAACAACCCGGTCGCCAGTCCGGCGGAAGTTGTCCGCGTACCCGCCGCGCGCGCCGATGTCATCGTTGTGATCGCTTCGCACCTTGATCTTCCCGCCCGCGGCTTCGGCTGCGAGGAGAAGACTTTCGAGTGTTACTTCATCCGTCCCGACCGCGATCTTTCGCACGGCCTGGGTAACGTCCTTGGTGATGGCGCCGCCTCTGTCGATGTAGATGAATTTGCCCATCGCGATGACACCTGATTTCGCGACCGTCACGCCCCGCACAACCCCGGCGTCGGCATCGATCGTTGCCGCGCTCAGTCTGTACCGAAGGCCCGCGCGGTTTGCGGTGCCGACGCGTTCGATTCGTTCAAGTACCTGGTCGATCCTAGCGGTGATCCGGTCGGCCGCCTGGTCGAACTGTTGCGCCGCCTGGGCCCGACGCAGACCTTCGCGCCGGTCGTCGTCATTGGGTTCTGCCCGGCCCGCCTCTCGGGCGGCGATGATCGCGAAGAACATTCGCTCGCGTTCCTCCGCTTTGAGATGCCGCACCGCCTGACCGACTCCTTTGATGGCTTCGACCCGCGCGGCATCGAGGTCCGCCGTCTTGTAGAACGTGCGGTCATGAACGGTTTTCGCCGGCTTGAGTTCGCCGGACCGAATCAGGCGCCTGGTTTCGTTGAGGTTGGCGGCGATCCGCTTTGCCAGGTCGGCATCGCTTGTGAACGCTTCAAGCGCCGGCTCGCCCGAAGGGCCGGCAACCGGGGCGCCGTGGGGGGGTGTAGATGGGTAAGGGTCCATATTAGCGGGGTCGTGTTACCAACCGTCTTCGTCGGGGTGCGCCTTTCGTCCCCCTGGGGGCGCTCTTCGTCGGGCGTTTCTGCCGGCGCCCTGGGCGGGCCCCTACCGGCTTGCCGCCACGGGCCCGGCGATCGGGCACCGTGAAGAGATCGCGGATCGTCTGAAGGAACTGTTCCTGGGCGGCGTTCATGACCCGTATCCCCCTTTCGGGCTCGGCTGCCCACTGGCGGCAAGCTTCGCGACCTTCCCGGCCCCCACCTTGAATTTGTGGACCAGTTCGTCGATCGCCTGCTGGTTCATCAACTGGCATTCGACCCAGGTCTTCCCGGTGTAACGCGGCGGCAATTCCTGTTCGAATTTCGAGCGCAGTCCGTCTTGAAACTGCGAGATCGTTTCCATCAGCGCAGGAATCACGACGGCGCGCACGTCGACAACCTCCTTGCGGCTTCGCGCGAGTTCGAGTTCGGCCCCCTCGACCTCTGCGGCGAGGCGCCTGAGTCTGAGCTTTTCCATCTCCGTCGACGGCCGGCCGGCGCGGCTTATCACACCGCGGAGGAATTGCAGGGCCGCGGCCTGGTCGAAAAGCCCGTGGCGGTCCGCCCTGGGAGCGTCGGCCTTGGCCAGGTGGCGAGAGACCGTGTTTCGTGAGTAGCAAAGCAGCCGTGAAAGCTGCGTTTTCGAGACGCGTCTAGGCGTCGGCTGGGTTGATTTTTTCATTTTGGAAAAGCTGGTGATGCCAACATCGATTTTTTGCCTCTCACGCGAAAACGACGGGGCTTCGCGTTACCTCGATCGAATCGCCCGTTTAAAGAAATTACTTAGCCGGGTACTCCCCCCCACCCGCCTTAGCGCCTGTGCGTTGTCGCCCGACGGCGGACGGACGGCGGCGGACCTGCGGTTGCTTCGCGGTGTCGGTCATGGTCATGGCTGGCGGTCCCCCTGTTGGGCGTGGTCGTGGTGGCTTGCTGTCATGCCTGGTCCTCTTGGCAGACTGACCGGATGGCTGATGCGATCGCCGTTCATCGGCCCCCGGTGCGGCCGCGGTGTGCGTCTCCTGGGCGCGTGGATCAGCGACAGCGAAGCGAGGCGTTCGACCAGGCGTTGCGTCGAACCCGAGGCGCGATTGCGGCGGTTGAAGGTCTTCACGGTTGACCTCCAGGCGTGGCGCCTGCTGCCGCAATGGTCGGCAGCGTCCAACGGTAGTGCGTTGCCAGCGACCGTTGCCCTTTGGCGCGAACGTGGCCTTTCTCCACCACGGTGATGATCCCGAGTTTTTCAAAGACCCTGAGAGTGCGCCAGGCATTGACTGTCCCGGGCGGCCCCAGGCGCAGCGCCAGGTGATTGCAGCCGAGGTAAAAGATCAGCTTGGCATCCGGCTGCGCGAAGGCCCGGCAGATACGAAAGGCGGATTTCTCCGGCTCAACCAACACGTCGTAGATCCTCCGCTCAATGGCCGATAACCCGGAAGGATAGTTGTCTTCGCACCCTTTCCAGAGTGATTCAAACGAAGCGCGATGCTCGGCTTCATCGCCCTGGTAAAGTGCCCTGTAGGCTCGCAAATGGACCAAGGCCAGCTCGCACGCGACGCGCTTGGAAAAGTTTAGGAACGCGAACGGGACCGCCGCGGTCAGCCACGCGTTGCGACCGTGCAACCCCAGGTCGAAACGGTCCTCCAAGATCCGCTGATAGAGGTCGGCCAAAACCGGCGAATCCACCTTGATCTTCTCGAGGTTGCCTTGCGCCTCTGCCCGGACCCGCGCCAGCAACACCTGGTCATCTTCCTGGGCACCCTCGTTTGTTCTATAAGCGTAAGGCGTACCTATAATCTCAATCTCAATCTTACTCTCAATCTCAGTAGAAAGGGGAGCGGGAGCGGGGGTGAAGGGGGGAACGGGGGTATCCGACTCGGGGCGAATCCAGGCGTCGGGGTCATGGCTGATGAAGCACAATCGGGCGACGTCCGAGCCCGTGACATCGGCGACAAGGCCGAGTTTCTGGAAATGGGATTCGGACGCCTGGAAGCAGGCCCGGTGCGTTTCGCCGTCGCTGGCGTCGACCGGGACGATGATCTTGAGCCCGCGGCCCGAAGGCGAAAGGAAGACGGCCAGGACGTGCGGATCCGCCACCAGCAACCGGCGGGCATCGGGCAGCCGGTCGCCGAGTCCGTCAAAGTCCAACACGCACAGGCCCGAATGCTTTTCCAGCGAACCATTACTTCGCGTTCGGAACAGGCCGGCAAAAGTGATCCCCGGAAGTTTGCGCTTTAGTTTATCGGCTTTCGCCGGGTCTACACGGTAGGCCGCGCGGACGGCTTCGACTTCTTCGCGCCATCGGCCGTTGCGAATATCGGCCAGCAATTCCGCCGCGGTCGGCCTGGAGTTGGGGCGGACAGCCTGCACGGTCGCGAAGAATGAAACCCGTTGTCGCAATCGGTCCGCGGGTTTGGTTGCCGGGGGAATGGGCTCGGCTACAGTCTGGGGAGCCGCCGTCACAGTCCGCCCTTCCGCCGTGGGTTGCCCAGGGCCCGTTCGACCTGGCCGTAAAATCCGCTCAATCGCTGCGCCCGATCGCGACGATCGAGATAAGCGTCAAGAGCTTGGTCACGGTCGACGACGGCGCCGGGATCCGCGCGAAGCTTCGAAGGATCACCCGCTGTCGTATTGACACCGCCGTTACGTTTCTCCAGAGTGTCCATCGTCAGCACAGCTTAAGAGTTGAGGTCTTGAGACCCCCGGGCCTTCGCCAGCTCGGGGGTTTCGTTTCTTCGCCCAGGTCGACCGCGTCGCCTCTGAAAGTTTCCGACGGGTCTCGGGCGCCTTCTTCAAGAGGGATTCGAAATTCAATGCGCGACACAGCCGTGTGAATGAATGCGAAATCGCTGCCCGGGAACATCCGAGCGAAGCGGCAATCTCGCTCATCGATCGTGATTCGCAGCCGACCAGGATCCTGAGGGCTGCCCTGCGGACTTCGACCCGCTGAAGCGTTCCGACTCTCAGTTGTTCGCGGTCGTGCCACTGTTCCGGCCAGCTAACGCCGACCGGCCGGCCCTGGTCGTCGAAGCCATATTCAGGTCGACCGTTCACGACGCGGGCGCGGTCGCCTGTGGCTCTGCCTGCTCTGATGCCGCCCGATTCACGAAGGCGAGAATGTCGGCGTATCTTGCGAGGACGACGCCCCGTTTTTTTCCGCGATCGCGGATCCGGATCAGTTTGAAGTAACCCCGCGCTTCGCCCGTATAGTACCAGGACCGGGAGAAGCCGAAGAACCGGTCGCCGCCTTTCGTCGGAAGCCGATAAGTTTCCGGCCGGACCGGGATTTCATCGATGGAAGTAGTCATAGCACTTCCACCATTACCAGAAACACACGGCCACAAATCCGGCCATCTACATCAACCCAGGACGGATTTACCCTCGAAGATCATCCAGTGAAAAGGATCGCCCAAAATCCGCAGAACGGCCGCAATTTCCTTCTTCCGCGGATGCCCGCGTCGTGCACAACGGCAATGCAGTTCCCCCTTCCAGATTGCGGACAGGAACTTGTCGCCGTGCCTGTGCTCATTGCCGTATCCGGCGGCCTTCAGGAATTCGCGTAGGTCGCCGATCATCGGGCGCCAATTCGCAGGGAATGCCTCGCCGGGATGATCGTTCAAATATCTCGCGAGCAACCCGAGCCACATGCGGACCGGATCTTCCGGGGTCCGTCGGTGAAGGAATTCGACGGCTTCAGCTACGCCCTGGAAGTAGGACACGGCGTAGGCATCGCACTTGCACGCTTGGTCGATCATTCCCGCGGCTGCGGACCGGAAATCCATGTCGGTGGATGCGAGCGCCGAAAACATGCGCCAATATATCGGCTTAGGCATCGATTTTTTGCCGACCTTCAAAGGGAAAAACGGTCGCACCATGATGCGGGTCTCGAAAATCTTGCGCACGGTCTGCCATCCATGCCACTTCGCGAATTCTTTCGATGGCTTCCCCTCCGGGTCCGTCGACTCGAAGCCCTTGCGTTTCCCCTGCGGCCCGAAGATGGCGTCGACAATGTAGAACTGAAGGAACAGGCCACGCTTGTTGACCGGCGATGGGGAATACGCCGTCGGCGGGATTTCGGCCTTCCGGCTCAAGTTGAAGCTGATGCTGCTCTGCACCCGATTCCGGTTCATGACGCCCTCTTGCCCGCAGCCGGGAGTTTCGCGACCGCCCGCCGCAGGGTCGAGTCCGCAAGGTGCGAGTAACGCGCCACCATCTTCTCATCAGCATGGCCGGCGAGCTTCTGGCGAACATCCGCGGCAACGCCCCGGTTCGCGAGGCCGGTCACGAAGGCATGCCGCAAACTGTGAAAGCTTTTCCGGCTGAAGCGATGGCCGGCGCCTTCCTTTTCATCAGTGAGCATCGCATCGATGCCGGCGACATCCATCAGGGCCATGAATTCCGCGCTCAAGCCGGCTCTCCCACCGACCTCGCGGCCAGCCAAGTCTGGGCAAACGAATGGTGATCGCTTTGCCCTTGTGCGGCTGGCTAGAGCGTCGAGATGACGGTAAAGGGTCGCGTGGATCGGGACTCGAAGTTCGCGCTTCTTCCTCCGCACTTTCTGCGGGACGAAGGCCAGCATCTTCGCCGCAAGGTCGACGGAGGCCCATTGCAGGTTCGTCGCATCGCCAAGGCGCAGGCCGGCAAACGCCGCAATCAGGATGGCCGTTTCCCAATCCGTGCCTTTGGCCGCTGCCAGCAGCGCATTGATTTCGCCCAGGCTGAACGGCTGCCGTTCTTCGTGCGCGGCTTCGGGCGTGTCGAGCATGCCGGCGGGGTTCTTTTCAACGGCGCCGGCCCGGATCGCGGCGTTGAAGCACGCCCGCAGGATCTTCGCGTTGAGCCCGATCGTCGTTCCACTCAGACCGGCGCGCGTCTGGCGATCAATGAAGCCCTGGACGTCGGGGACCGTGACCGCGCGAATGTCCAGGTCGGCCCGCTCGCCTAAGAAGACGAGAAAATCGTCGATCACCTTCCCGTAGCGTTCGCCCGTCTTCGCTGAGCGTGAGGAACGCATGCGGTCGATCCATGCGCCCATGAAATCGCGGGTCGGTGTCAGCTCGAGACGCTTTCCTGAAAACCGTTCCCAAACTTCGCGAATGACCTTGTCGACCTGGGCCCCGGTGGGCGTTTCAAGCTGAAGGGTGGCGCCAACGCCTTCCCACAGAAAAGACATTCGAAGGGCTTCCGACTCTTTCGTCAGCTTCGTGCTGCGGCGCATCCATTGCCCGGCCGGGGTCTTGAATGCGGCCATGAAGTACTGCGAACCAGGGCGGCTGTAGACGTAGGCCATGAGAGTTCGATTCCGCTTTTGGCGTCGGAAGGGGTCCGATCGTCAATCGCGAGAGTTCATTGTGACCTGTTACATACTGTAACACGTTTGATGATGTCAACAATGTATCTCAACGTCTATTTTCATAGGTAAACGACTCTTCTTCAGAGGTAGCGGCTTGACGCGCCGGTTCGATTCCGGCCCGCGCCTCCACGTTTCGTGATGCGAAACGTGCCCTCCGAAGCCCGCAGCAGGCTGTCGGACTTAGGTTGAACGCGGGATGAGGGTGTGCGTCTGAGTAAAGCATGAGCACACGGTATGTGAACGTGGATCGGGCGACGCCCCTGTTGTTAC